>Ga0136846_1217268_pt1 | contig 10917 bp, 9 predicted proteins | sample HopSoiMetagenom2_FD_96841 | JGI IMG/M metagenome (GOLD analysis project Ga0136846, IMG submission 96841) | Grasslands soil microbial communities from Hopland, California, USA - 2 Assembly 2016 (version 4) | ecosystem: Environmental > Terrestrial > Soil > Grasslands | place: USA: Hopland... | reverse complement strand
TCGACCTCGTCGGCGATCTCGTCGACGAAGAAGCTGCCGACGAATGCGGTCACCGCCGGCATCAGGAACAACGCGCCGGTAATGATGCCGAGCGTGGCCGCAACCGACAGCACCCAGGCGAGGATTTGCCAGACGGTGTGCCCGCCGGCGGTGGCTTCGGCCCAGGTGGCGCCCGTCGTCGCTATCCAGGAGAATAGCCGGTTGAGGCCAATGCCCATCAGCACGATCAGGACGAGGCCAAGCCCGATCGACTTGAGCAGCACCCGCCGGAACGGCGGCGAGAACATCTGAACCAGCGCCTTGATGGCAGCGGCAAACATCGAATCCTCCGCAACCTGGCAGAGGTATGTAGGCTCAGGCGATGGAGCAAGTCTGTCGGGAAAATGCGTCAGTGCGCTGGCGCAATGGTAGGCGTCTCGACGGACATCAGCTCGGCTGAAGCTTCCTCGGGCTCGGTGAAAGCCTCATCCGCCACGAGCTCAAGCGTGTGCGGCAGGTGAGCCCATGCCATCCGGCGGTAGTCGAAGCCCCGCTCGATGGTCGGCTTGACCAGTGCGAAGTAGGGCGAGATATCGAAGTCGCGCGGCGCGTAAAGCGAAGAATGACGGATCTCGAGAATCTCGCGCCGCGCCGTCTCGCTTTCCAGGCGGGTGATCTTCGGCAGGATCGGATAGTGCACATGCTCGAAGGCCTGCGCGATCAAGGCTGAGCAGATGATGCGGGTCGGATGACCGGAGCCGATCGCCATCATGCGCCGCCGCCAGCGCTGCGGCACCGGCAGCGGGAACAGGTAGCGCATCAGATCGAAAATGTTTTTGACGTCGTAGTCGAAGCCGATGCGCTCGGCCGCGTAAGTGCAAACCCGCGCGCAATCGTCATCGGTCAGCCCGATCGGACGGCAGATGCGTGTGTGGTACTTCTGGTATTTCGACAGCGGCGCGCCGACCACGCCCTGGCCGAGGACGGCTTCGACCAGCACCAGCGGCTCGCCGTCCCCGCTGGTGCGCTCGCCGATCGGCCCGACATAGAGCGCGGCGTGCGACCAGGTCGATTGGGTGAGGTATTTGATGACGCCGGAAATGTGGTTGTCGCCTTCGACCAGCAGCACGTCACCGGGCTTGAGCGCGGCTCGCAACGCCTCCGGGTCGCTCGGGGTGAAGGGCTCGTAGCCCGCTGCCGGGCGATCCAGATATTGGGCCAGTCTTTGCCCGACGCGACTGAGCATCCAATCCATGACAATCGAACCCAGATTGACGCGTGTTTTTGAACTGCACGTCGCGTCATTAAGACGCAAGTTAGACGAGACTCGTTGCGAACCGGTTCATTGCATTGGGCCGATGACAATGAATTGTTAGCCATGGCTTTGCGCTTGGCCGCTGGTTCTGCCAAGAATTGCGCAAGAAAAGCATTCGTCGCGGTGCAGCGTAAAACCAATTGCAAACCATGAATTGTGATCCATGAGTGCTCTGTCCCGCCGAGGCTTTCTGGCCGGTTCTGCTGCGGCGTTCGCGGTAGGTCCAGCATTTGCCCAGCGCTCCAGCCTGCCTTCGGGGGAGGTGGACTGCGTCATCGTCGGCGCTGGCGCCGCCGGGATCGCGGCGGCGCGGCGGCTCCGCGAAGCCAATCGCAGCTTCATCCTGGTTGAGGCGTCAAACCGGATCGGCGGACGCTGCATCGTTGAGTCACAAAGTTTTGGCGTGCCGTTCGATCGCGGCGCGCACCTCATTCACAACCCGGACATCAACCCACTGACCCGGCTCGCGGCGCGGACCGGGCTTGAGATTTATCCGGCGCCGTCGGCGCAACGAATCCGCATCGGCCGGCGCAACGCCCGAGATAGTGAGCTGGAGGATTATCTCGCCGCCGCGGTGCGCGCCAATCGCGCGATCGCCGACGGCACGCGCGGCCGACCCGATATCGATTGCGCCAAATTGCTGCCGCGCGACCTCGGCGAATGGCAGTCGACGGTGGAATTCGCGCTCGGCCCCTACACCAGCGCGAAGGACCTCGGTGAAATTTCCGCGGTGGACCTTAGCCGGGCCGGCGAGCGCGAAATCAGCGCGTTGTGCCGCCAGGGCTACGGTGCGCTGCTCGCCAAACTCGCCGAAGGCATCCCGGTGCAACTCGACACCGCGGTGAAGCTCGTCGACGTCGTCGGCCGCGGCGCCAAAGTGGAATTGTCGACCACCAAGGGCCCGATCGTCGGCCGCCACTGCATCATCACAGCATCCACCAACGTCATCCTCGACCGCATCAAATTCGAAGGCGGGCTGCCGAAGCGCCATCAGGACGCGATGGAGAAGCTTAAGCTCGGCAGCTTCGATCACATCGCGCTGGAGCTGCCGGGCAATCCGCTCGGCCTGCCGCGCGACGACGTGGTGTTCGAAAAGGCGTCGGGTCCTCGCACCGGCGCACTGACCGCTAATATCGGCGGCACCACGCTGTCGACGGTGTCGGTCGGCGGGAAATTCGGCCGCGATCTCGCAGCCCAGGGCGACAAGGCCATGGTGGAGTTCGCCGTGGAATGGCTCGGCGGCATGTTCGGTCCCGGCGTGAAGAAAGCGCTCGGCCGCACCCAGGTGACGCAATGGAGCAAGGATCAGTGGATCCAGGGCGCGATCGCAACGGCGGCGCCGGGCTGGCAGGGCGCGCGCCGCATCCTGACGGAGCCGATCCGCAACCGCGTGTTCTTTGCCGGCGAAGCAGCGCACGAGACCGCTTGGGGCACGGTCGGTGGCGCCTGGGAAACCGGCACCCGCGCGGCCGAGGCGGTGGTTCGCCGCATCACCGGTCAGCCCGAACCGAGACCCGAGGGCGAGCCGCCGGAGAAGCCGGCGCGCAAGGGCAAGAAAGCGTAGCGCAGGCTTAAGCGCTACGCGCCGAGCCGTTCCTTCAGCCAGCCGACAATGGTGTTGGCGATCTCGTCGGGGTGCTGGCCCGGCGTGCGGCCCATGTGGTGGCCCTCGGGATAGACGCGCGCCGACTTTGGACTGCCGTGCTCCATCAGCAGGTAGACGTCGGCGATCGGCGCTTGGTCGTCGAGCTTGCCGTTGACGCCGAGCAGCGGCGCCGACTTCTTGTCGAGCAGGCCCATGGTCTTGAGCGACAGTGGCGCGACGGCCGTCAAAAATTCTTCGATCGTCTTCACGCCCATGGCGCGTCCGCGCGCATCGAGCAGGCTCGCGGCGCCGAACAGATAGGTCGCGCCGCCGGTGGTGAACGCCGGCACCAGCCATTCGCGCTGAAAGCCGTAATGCACGTTGCCGCCGTGGAATACTGCGCCTTTGATGCGGTCGGCCGCCGTGTGCGCGAGCCGCGCCGCCCAGTAGGCGCCGAAGCTGCCGCCCCAAACCGCGACGCGCTTGCCGTCCACATCATGGCGGGTCGGTAGATAATCGAGCCAGGCGAAATAGGTCCGCTCGGCGGCGGGATCGCCGTACAGCACCGGGTTCTCGCCGCTACCCGGCATGTCGATGGTGAGCGAAGCAAGGCCTGCGTCCATCGCGGTCTTGGCGATCTTCAGGCGGTCTTCCTTCCAGCCGTCGACGCCGCCCCAGTGCAATACGACGGGAGGCTTGGGAACGCCGGGCGGCTTCTGCAGATAACCGACGACCTTCTTACCCTCGAAAGGTATCTCGATGATCTCGAGCGGCGGATCGAAATGCTTGGCCGCCTTGCGGAACATGCGAAGCGAATGCTGGAACGCCTGAAGCTTGCCGGGCGAGGTCGGCGACGGATAGCGGCCGACCCGGCAGGCGTCGAAGGCGTGCATGTAGATCTCGGCGAGCTCCCTGCCGCTTGCGCCGGCCTTGGCCGCAGCGTCGCCCTTCGCCTCGTAGCCGAGTCCGATTTTGCTCCACTCCTCGGCCCAGTGATCTTTGTCGAGGCTTTTCAGCGCCGCCATGACCGTTTCGGCGTCCTCGCGCTTGATGTCCTCGAACGGGTTGAGCTTGCCGGCGCGGCGCATGAACTCGGCCTTGACCTCGTCCAGCGTCCGCTCGCGCGAGCCCTTGGGCTGGTTCTGGATGTTCATGTGACGTCCTTCGCGCTGGTCTTGTCCTCGAACACGGTGATCACCGGTGCCTTGCCTTCAAAGCCGAGCTCACTCCAGCGCGCCACTACGTTGTCGTACATCTTCTTGTCGAGCTTGGTGCGCGGCGAGAACGACTTGATGTGCTTGTAGTCCATGCAGGCGTTGATCAAGGCCTTGGAGCCCCATGGCCTGATCTCCGGCGGGTTCAAGCTCGGATCGAGGAACGTGCTCCAGGTTTCGCGCAGGATGTCGATCGACTGCGCCGGCCGCGACCGCGTTGCCATCGCCCACAACACCTGGCCGACGTTGCTCGGGTCGATGTCGTCGTCGACCACGATGACGTATTTGCCGAAATACGCGCCGGCGGTGCATTGCGCGGCGAGCGCCATGACCTGCGGCGCGTGGCCAGCGTACATCTGCTTGATCGAGACGACCGTCATGCCCCAGCCGGCGGCCTCCGGGATCGACCACACGCCTTGGATCCCTGGCACGCCAAGCTTTTGCAGATCGGCCCAGATGCCGGCGGAGCGCAGCGCTGCCCAGAACAGGCCGCATTCGTTCGAGGGCCCGTCGGCCATCAGCGCGCAGGTGAGCGTCGGATTGTTCCGGTAGCGCACGCGTTCGACACGCATGTACGGCGTGGCGCCGCTTGGGCGGCCGTAATAGCCGGTGAACTCGCCGAACGGCCCTTCGGCAAAGGTCTCGTCCGGATAGAGATGGCCTTCGATGATGATCTCGGCGTGTGCCGGCAGCGGCAGGCCGGTGAGGTCGGAGGTGAACAGCTCGATCGGCGAGCCCTTGATGCCGGAATAGTATTCGTACTCGCTTTCGGTCTTCGGCAGGCTCGAGGCGCCGACCAGGAACAAGAGCGGATCGATGCCATAAGCCGCGGCGATCGGCGCCGGCTTGCCCATCTTCCACCACTTGTCGCGATCGTTGCCGCCGTCCTTGCCCGGCGACGTGTAGACACCGATCTCGCGCGGCCCTTTGATCATCATGCGGTAGGTGCCGACGTTGATGCGGCCGGTGTCCGGGTCCTTGGTGATCACGGAATCGGCGGTGCCGAGATACATGCCGCCGTCGAGCGGCCACATCCGCTGCGCCGGGAACATGCGGATGTCGATTTTGTCGCCTTCGACAATGTTCTGGTTGCAGATGGCGCTTGCGGCCGGCACCTCGACGGGAGCCATCTTGCGTCCGAGTTTCTTCTGCAGAAGCTGCACCGCCTTCAGCGGATGATCGACCGGCTCCTCGCCGATCATCAGGCAGAACCGCGACAGATTGCAGCCGATCATGTTGTAGAGCGCTTTGTGACCGGGATGGCCCTTGATGTTCTCAAACAACAGCGCCGGACTTTTCTCCAGACCGACCAGATAGGTGATGTGCGCGGCTTCAAGATCGGGGCTGACCTCGGCGGTGATGCGCTTCAACTCGCCCATCGCCTCAGCTTTCTCCAGCCAGAGGTCGAGATCGCTGGAGTTGCGTCGGTCGCTGCTGGGCCTGTTTTTCGGCTGCTCGATGGTGGTGGCGTTGCCGCCAGCCTTCACGCCCATATCCATGACGCCACTCCCTGAACGATTGTTGGGGCGATCCTAGCGAACGCCACCGCCGAGGTCACGGCCACGGCGTCACATGCCAGATGCGCGGAAAGCGGTCAGGCGCGTGGCGGTGTCTGGGCGCGATTGAGGGCCCACAGCGCCAGTTGCGCAAGCGCGATGAACAGTATCGTCATGCCGATCAGGATCGGCATAAAAGCAAAGACCGAAGTCTCCGCATCTTCCGAGATTGCCATCCAGGCGCTGACAACAAAGAGGGCGGCTGCGGCGACGAACAAGCTGCCGATCCATTGCGGCGTCGGATTGGCGAAGGAAACCCTCATGGCGTCTTGCTCATGCACGCAGTACGCCGCCGGTGCGTTTACTCACCTCGGCGACGATCTTGGCGCCGAGCGCGTCGATCTCCTGATCGGTCATGGTTTTGTCGCGCGGCTGGATCGTCACCGCGATGGCGACCGATTTTTTGCCGGCCTCGATGCCCTGGCCCTCGTAGACGTCAAACACGCTCACGCCTGAGATCAGCTTGCGGTCGACGTTCTGCGCGGCGCGCACGATGTCGGCGGCCCTCACGGCGCGATCGACCACGAAGGCGAAGTCGCGCGTCACCGGCTGGAACGCCGAGAACTCCAGCACCGGCTTGGCGCGGGTCGCCTTGGCCTTGGCCTCCGGGATGCGCTCGAGAATGACCTCGAAGGCGACCAGCGGGCCCTCGGCATCGAGCGCCTCAAGGGCGCGCGGATGCAACTCGCCGAAATAACCGAGAATGTTCTGCGGTCCTATTTGGATGGTGCCGGCGCGGCCGGGATGAAACCAGGCCGGCCCGCCGGGCACCACCTGCATGGCCTGCGCCGGCGCGCCGGCCGCCGCCAGTATCGCCAGTGCATCGGTCTTGGCGTCGAAGGCATCCACGTTGGCCGACGTGCTCGACCAGTAACGGCCGGCGCCACCCGCCTTGGCCATGGCCCGCCGCACGCCGGTAGCCGCCATGAACTGATCCTCGGGTTTATCGCCGGTGAATATCTGGCCGACCTCGAACAGAGCCGTGTCGGGGAAGCCGCGGTCGGCGTTCTTCTGTGCGGCGGCGACGAGGCCGGGAATGAGGCTCGGCCGCATATCGGACAATTCCGCCGCGATCGGATTGGCCAGCGCCAGCGCGGGCTTGCCGCCACCGAACAGTTCGGCCTGCGGCTTGGAAATGAACGACCAGGTCACGGCCTCGGTCAGTCCGCGCGACGCGAGCGCGCGCTTGGCCTTACGGGTTCTCACCTGCGCCGTGGTCAGCACCGGCTTTCGTGGCGCGTCGCCGCGGCCGAACGGTGTCGACGGAATGCGATCGACGCCGACAATGCGGACGATTTCCTCGACGATGTCGGCCTTACCCTCGATGTCGGGGCGCCACGACGGCGCCGCGACCTTAACCCGAGTGTCCTGGCCGGCGACGAAGAAGCCGAGCTTGGTGAGGATGCGGCGCATCTCGATCAGATTGAGATCGAGACCGGCAAGCCGCTTCAATTCGCTGGTCGGGAAGTCGACGATCTTTTCGGGCGCTTCGGCCTTGCCCGCAACGGTGATTTCGGAGGGCGTGCCGCCGCATAGCTCGATCACCATCTGGGTGGCGAGTTCGAGCCCAGGCACCATGAAATTCGGATCGACACCGCGTTCGAAACGATAGCGCGCGTCGGAGTTGATGCCGAGCTTCCGTCCGGTCTGCGCAATGTTGATCGGCTCCCACAGTGCCGACTCGATCAGCACGTCGGTGGTGCTCTCGTCGCAGCCCGACGCTTCGCCGCCCATGATGCCGGCGAGCGACTCCACGCCGTTGTCGTCGGCGATCACGCACATGGCATTGTCGAGCGCGTAGGTCTTACCGTCGAGCGCTAGGAGTTGCTCGCCGTTCGCGGCCCGGCGCACCACGAGATTGCCTTTGACCTTCCTGGCATCGAACACGTGCAGTGGCCGGCCGCGGTCGTAGGTGATGAAATTGGTGATGTCGACCAGCGCGTTGATCGGGCGCAGGCCGATAGCCTTGAGCCGCTTTTGCAGCCATTCGGGCGAGGGGCCGTTCTTGACGCCGCGCACGAGGCGAAGCGCGAACGCCGGGCACAGCGGATGGGTCTGGCCAAAGTCGAGCTTGACCGAAACCGGGCAGGGGTATTCGCCTTTAATCTGCTTTGGCGCGCGCTCTATGAGCGAGCCTATGTCGGTCGCGGCAAGGTCGCGCGCTATGCCGTTGACGCCGGTGCAGTCCGGCCGGTTCGGCGTCAAATTGATATCGAGCACCGCGTCGTCGAGGCCGGCGTATTTGGCGTAAGCCGTTCCGACCGGCGCGTCGGCCGGCAGATCGATGATGCCGTCGTGATCGTCGGAAATTTGCAGCTCAAACTCCGAGACCAGCATACCGCGGCTCTCGACGCCCCGGATGGTGCCGACCGCAAGCGTCATGTTCTTGCCGGGGATGAAGGCGCCCGGCGGCACGAACACGCCGGTCATGCCGGCGCGCGCGTTCGGCGCGCCGCAGACCACCTGGATCGGCTTGCCGTCGCCGGTATCGACCATGCAGACGCGCAGCCGATCGGCGTTCGGATGCTGCTTTGCCTCGGTGACGCGCGCGATCACATAGGGCGCCAGGAGCTTGGCCTTGTCCTCGACGCTCTCGACCTCGAGCCCAATCATGGTGAGCTTGGCCACGATCTCGTCGAGCGTCGCGTCGGTATCGAGATGCTCCTTGAGCCACGAGAGAGTGAATTTCACGGGCTCAGCCCTCCCGCTAAGGTCGGGAAGTCGAGCGGCCGGAAGCCGTAGTGCGAAAGCCAGCGCACGTCCGCCTCGAAGAAGGCGCGTAGGTCAGGCATGCCGTATTTCAGCATGGTGATGCGGTCGATCCCCAGCCCCCAGGCAAAGCCCTGCACCGCGTCGGGATCGAGCCCACAATTGCGCAGCACGTTCGGATGCACCATGCCGCAGCCGAGAATCTCCAGCCAGTCGTCGCCCTCGCCGAAGCGAACCTCGCCTTTGTCGCGTTTGCACTGGATGTCGACCTCGAGCGATGGCTCGGTGAACGGAAAGAACGATGGGCGAAACCGCATCTTGACGTTGTCGACCTCGAAGAACGCCTTGCAGAATTCCTCGAGGATCCACTTCAGGTGGCCGAGATGCGCGCCCTTGTCGATGACGAGGCCCTCCACCTGATGAAACATCGGCGTATGGGTCTGGTCGGAGTCGCTGCGATAGGTGCGGCCCGGGATGATCACGCGAATCGGTGGCTTCTGCTTCAGCATGGTGCGCACCTGCACCGGCGAGGTGTGCGTGCGCAGCAGCATCCGGGTGCCGTCCGGCTTCGGCGGGAAGTAGAACGTGTCGTGCATCTCGCGGGCCGGATGGCCCTCGGGGAAATTCAGCTTGGTGAAGTTGTAATCATCGGTTTCGATGTCTGGCCCTTCGGCGACGGCGAAGCCCATGTCGGCAAAGATTGCGGTGAGCTCATCGATCACCTGGCTGATCGGATGGACGCGGCCGACCTCTGCCGGCGCCTCGCGCACCGGCAGGGTTACGTCGACGGTCTCGGTCGCGAGCCGCGCGTCAAGCGCCGCGCCCTTGAAGCCTTCGCGGCGCGCGTTCAGCGCCGCGTTGATCCGGTCGCGCAGCCCGTTGATCGCCGGGCCCTGCACCTTGCGTTCGTCCGGGCTCATGCCGCCCAGCGTCTTGAGCAGCGCCGTCACCGAGCCGCTTTTGCCCAGCGCTGAAACGCGCGCGGTCTCAAGCGCGGCCTCGTCGGCGGCGGCGGCGATTTCAGCAGCAATCTTTTGCTCGAGCGACGCGATGTCGGTCATGGCACCACTCCTGCCACGTCATGGCCGGGCTTGTCCCGGCCGCCCACGTCTTGCTTCCGTAGAGGAAGGCGTGGATGCCCGGCATAAGGCCGGGCATGACAACTGAGAGGCTTGCGCTACGCCGCTTTTGGCAGCGCGGCCTTGGCCTTTTCGACGATGACCTGGAAGGCCGCCGGCTCCATGATCGCGAGCTCCGACATCACCTTGCGGTCGACGGTGATGCCGGCCTTGGCGAGCCCGTCGATGAATTTCGAGTAGTTCAGCCCAAACGGCCGCACCGCGGCATTGATGCGTTGGATCCAAAGCGCGCGGAAGCTGCGCTTCTTGTTCTTGCGGTCGCGGTAGGCGTATTGCATCGCCTTTTCCATCGACTGCTTGGCGATGCGGATGGTGTTGCGGCGACGGCCGTAGTGGCCCTTGGTCGCCTTGTAGACCTTCTTATGCTTGGCGTGAGAGGTGACGCCGCGTTTGACGCGAGCCATGACTGATCTCCTGAAATGTTAAGCCTGCAAGATGGATGGTACGGCCGCAAATGCGACGCGCCGATCCGTTAGCCGTTGGGCAGGAAAAACTTGACGATGTTGTCGCCGTCGGCCTTGAACATCACGCGGGTGCCGCGGTGCTGACGGATTTGTTTCTTGGTTCGCTTGATCATGCCGTGGCGCTTGCCGGCCATTGCCGACTTCACCTTGCCGCTGGCGGTGATCTTGAAGCGCTTTTTGGCGCCTGACTTGGTCTTCAGCTTGGGCATTTTGCTCTCCTTCAAAGTGCGGCTTTGGACGCGGCAAAAGAACCGGTCCCACCGGATTTGCTCAATGCGAGCGCGCTGAGTGATCAGCCTCGTCGCCACGGCAGCCCTTGTTAGCCGGGCGGCGAGAGGTCGGGTTTATGGCAGAGGGCGGCCGAAATGACAACCGCGACAGGCCAACGCCCGCGAACCGGTCGCGGGCGTTGCATTTGGTAGTCCTATAGCAGGATCAAGGAGTTAACGCGGCGTCAGGATCATGACCATCTGGCGCCCTTCCATGCGGGGCTCCGATTCGATCTTCGCCATCTTGGTCGTGTCGTCCTTGACCCGGTTGAGCAGCCTCGTCCCGAGCTCCTGGTGGGCCATCTCGCGGCCGCGGAAGCGCAAGGTGACCTTGACCTTGTCGCCTTCCTCGAAGAACCGCTCCATGGAGCGCATCTTCACCTGGTAGTCGTGATCGTCGATCATCGGGCGGAGTTTGATCTCCTTGACCTCGACGACCTTCTGCTTCTTGCGGGCTTCGGCCTGCTTTTTCTGTTCTTGGAATCGGTATTTGCCGTAGTCCAGGATCTTGCAGATCGGCGGTACGGCGTTGGGCGAGATCTCGACCAGGTCGAGGCCGGCATCCAGGGCCTTGGCCAGGGCGTCTGCGATCGGGATGGTACCGAGGTTGGCGCCGTCCTTGTCGATCAGGTGAACCTCACGAACGCGGATATCTTCATTGATGCGCTGGCCGTCCTTCTGGACGGG
>Ga0136846_1235469_pt1 | contig 10918 bp, 6 predicted proteins | sample HopSoiMetagenom2_FD_96841 | JGI IMG/M metagenome (GOLD analysis project Ga0136846, IMG submission 96841) | Grasslands soil microbial communities from Hopland, California, USA - 2 Assembly 2016 (version 4) | ecosystem: Environmental > Terrestrial > Soil > Grasslands | place: USA: Hopland... | reverse complement strand
GAGGTCGCGCAGCTCGCCGACACCTTCAACACCATGGTGAAGACGCTGAGTTCGTTCGCCGACCAGGTCACCAAGGTGGCCCGTGAGGTGGGTACGGACGGCATCCTGGGCGGGCAGGCGCGGGTGCCGGGTGTGGCCGGTACGTGGAAGGACCTCACCGAGTCGGTGAACGGGATGGCGTCCAACCTGACCGGTCAGGTGCGCAACATCGCGATGGTGACGACGGCCATCGCCAAGGGTGACTTGACGAAGAAGATCGACATTGACGCTCGCGGCGAGATCCTCGAGCTCAAGACGACGATCAACACCATGGTTGATCAGCTGTCGTCCTTCGCGGAGGAGGTCACCCGAGTCGCCCGAGAGGTGGGCACGGAGGGCCAACTCGGTGGCCAGGCACGTGTGCGGGACGTCGACGGCACCTGGCGAGACCTCACCGAGTCGGTGAACGAAATGGCCGGGAACCTGACCCGGCAGGTGCGTGCCATCGCGCGCGTGGCGACCGCGGTGACCCGCGGTGACCTCAACCTGAAGATCGACGTGGACGCCTCCGGCGAGATCCAGGAACTTCAGGACTACATCAACAAGATGATCGCGAACCTGCGCGACACCACGATCGCCAACAAGGAACAGGACTGGCTCAAGGGCAACCTGGCCCGGATCTCCGCCCTGATGCAGGGCCGCCGGGACCTCGACGACGTGGCCTCGCTGATCATGAGCGAGCTGACGCCTGTCGTCACCGCCCAGCACGGCGCGTTCTTCCTGGCCATGCGGACGGTCGACGGCAAGGACCCGGGAAGCGCCCCGGAGAACGCGTACGAACTGCGCATGCTCGGCTCGTACGGGTACTCCATGGGCTCCATGCCGACCTCGTTCAGGCCTGGTGAGGCGCTGGTCGGCACCGCCGCCCAGGAGAAGCGCACGATCCTTGTGGAGAACGCGCCGAGCGGATATCTGAAGATCTCCTCCGGGCTCGGCGAGGCGCCGCCCGCGCAGGTGATCGTGCTGCCGCTGCTGTTCGAGGGCAAGGTGCTCGGTGTCATCGAACTGGCGTCGTTCACGCAGTTCACCCAGATCCAGAAGGACTTCCTCAACCAGATCGCCGAGATGATCGCGACCAGCGTCAACACCATCTCCGTCAACACCAAGACGGAGGTGCTGCTGAAGAACTCGCAGGAACTGACCGAGCAGTTGAGGGAGCGCTCGGCCGAGCTGGAGAACCGGCAGAAGGCGCTTCAGTCGTCCAACGCGGAGCTGGAGGAGAAGGCCGAACTGCTGGCCCAGCAGAACCGCGACATCGAGGTCAAGAACACCGAGATCGAGGAGGCGCGGCAGGTCCTGGAGGAGCGCGCCGAACAGCTCGCGGTCTCCATGCGCTACAAGAGCGAGTTCCTCGCCAACATGTCGCACGAGCTGCGTACGCCGCTCAACTCGCTGCTGATCCTGGCCAAGCTGCTCGCCGACAACGCGGACACCAACCTCACCCCGAAGCAGGTCGAGTTCGCCGAGACGATCCACGGGGCGGGCTCGGACCTGCTCCAGCTGATCAACGACATCCTCGACCTGTCGAAGGTCGAGGCGGGCAAGATGGACGTCTCCCCGACGCGTATCGCCCTCGTCCAGCTCGTCGACTACGTGGAGGCCACCTTCCGTCCGCTGACCGCGGAGAAGCGGCTCGACTTCTCCGTACGGGTCTCGCCGGATCTGCCCGCCACGCTGCACACCGACGAGCAGCGGCTGCTCCAGGTGCTGCGCAACCTGCTGTCCAACGCGGTGAAGTTCACCGACTCGGGAGCGGTGGAGCTCGTCATCCGGCCGGCCGGCGCGGAGGTTCCGGTGGCCATCCGGGAGCAGTTGCTGGAGGCGGGTTCGCTGCGTGACGCGGACGCGGACATGATCGCGTTCTCGGTGACCGACACCGGCATCGGCATCGCGGCGAGCAAGATGCGGGTGATCTTCGAGGCGTTCAAGCAGGCGGACGGCACGACCAGCCGCAAGTACGGTGGTACGGGTCTGGGGTTGTCCATCTCGCGGGAGATCGCGAGGCTGCTCGGCGGTGAGATCCACGCGCAGAGCGAGCCGGGCCGGGGCTCGACGTTCACGCTGTATTTGCCGCTGCACCCGAGTGAACTGCCCCCGCAGGGCTACGGGCAGCTGGCGCCCTCCCTGGAGGTCGGCGAGCTGCTCGCCTCCGAGGCGGAGCTCGCCGGGGCGGACATCCAGACGCCGGCCGAGGTGAGGTCGTACCAGGAGGCGCAGAACGGGCCCGCCGCGCTCTTCAGGCGGCGCCGCAGGGCCGTGTCGGTGGCTGAGCTGAACGCGTCCTCGCGGGCGAACGGCCATTGGGCGGCCGGTGAGCAGGAGGTGGCGCAGGAGCCGCGCCGGGGGATCCGGTTCGACGGCGAGAAGGTGCTGATCGTCGACGACGACATCCGTAACGTGTTCGCGTTGACGAGCGTGCTGGAGCAGCACGGGCTGTCGGTGCTGTATGCCGAGAACGGCCGGGAAGGCATCGAAGTCCTGGAACAACACGACGATGTGACAGTCGTACTGATGGACATCATGATGCCGGAGATGGACGGGTACGCGACGACCACGGCGATTCGCAGGATGCCGCAGTTCGCCGGACTCCCGATCATCGCGCTCACTGCCAAGGCGATGAAGGGCGACCGGGAGAAGGCGATCGAGTCGGGAGCCTCCGACTACGTGACCAAGCCCGTGGATCCCGATCACCTGCTGACGGTGATGGAGCAGTGGATGCGGGCGAAGTGACGCTTGAGCTGGGAGTTTCCGTCGAAAGGACGGGAACCCCCGGTGTTCACACGGAGTTGCTGACTCAGTGTGGCCGATGCCGTGTAGAAGTACGGGATTCGGGGAACCTTCTGGTCTCCCGCTACGTTTCTGCTACGTGCACAGTGACATCGCGGTGACAGGGTGTGGCGACGGGCGGGGTGCGGCTACCATGACCGGCACGAGGACGGACGGCGTAAGGGAGCCGTCCCCTGGGGCGGCGCCCGGTGGCGCTGCCTCAAGTCCTGAGGACAGGGGAGGCCCCAAGCCGGGGCGAGGAGGGCGGGCCATGGTGCAGAAGGCCAAGATCCTCCTGGTCGATGACCGGCCGGAGAATCTGCTGGCGCTGGAGGCCATCCTCTCTGCGTTGGATCAGACACTGGTGCGGGCATCGTCCGGGGAGGAAGCGCTCAAGGCACTTCTGACGGACGACTTCGCGGTCATTCTGCTGGACGTGCAGATGCCGGGCATGGACGGCTTCGAGACGGCCGCGCACATCAAGCGGCGGGAGCGGACCCGGGACATCCCGATCATCTTCCTCACCGCGATCAACCACGGTCCGCACCACACCTTCCGGGGGTACGCGGCGGGCGCGGTGGACTACATCTCCAAGCCGTTCGACCCGTGGGTGCTGCGGGCGAAGGTCTCGGTGTTCGTCGAGCTGTACATGAAGAACTGCCAACTCCGGGAACAGGCAGCCCTGTTGCGGCTGCAGCTGGAGGGTGGTGGCAAGGCGGCAGTCGGTACGGCCAAGGAACCGGCGGGTCTGCTCGCCGAGCTGTCCGCGCGGCTCGCGGCTGTCGAGGAACAGGCCGAGGCGCTGTCCAAGCAGCTCGACGACGAGTCGGCGGACGCGGCGGCCGTGGCCACCGCGGCCCATCTCGAACGCAAACTGACCGGTCTGCGCCGGGCACTGGACGCGCTCGAACCCGGCACCGGCAGCGGGGCACCCGTGGTGCCGTCGCAGAACTGACCGACGTTCCGGACGCCACGCGCGGCACGGAACACACCCGTACATCCAACGTAGTCGAGCGTGAGCACGCGTCAGTTTCGTGCTCACGCGGCGACGACACGAACGGGTGAAGCAGTAGGCACACGTGTCGGCTGTCGCCTCCACCGGTAACCTCACACACATGGCCTCACGTCCTTCCGCAGCCAGGAAGCCGCCCGCGAAGAAGGCAGCCGCGCCCGCGAAGGCACCGGCGAAGAAGGCCGCGGCGAAAAAAGCCCCCGCGAAGAAGGCGCCCGCCAGAAAGGCCGCGGCGAAGAAGGTCGCGCCCCCTCCGGCACCCAGTCCCACCGGGGGTGTCTACCGCCTCGTACGCGCCCTGTGGCTCGGCATCGCGCACGGTGTCGGTGCCGTGTTCCGCGGAATAGGGCAGGGTGCGAAGAACCTCGACCCGGCACACCGGAAGGACGGCGTGGCACTGCTGTTGCTCGCCCTCGCGCTGATCGTCGCCGCGGGCACCTGGTCCAGCCTGCGCGGACCCGTCGGTGACCTCGTCGAGATGCTGGTCACCGGTGCGTTCGGCCGCCTCGACCTGCTTGTGCCGATACTGCTGGCCGTCATCGCCGTACGGTTCATCAGGCACCCCGAGAAGCCCGACGCGAACGGCCGGATCGTCATCGGTCTGTCCGCGCTCGTCATCGGTGTGCTCGGGCAGGTCCACATCGCGTGCGGTGCCCCCGCGCGCAGCGACGGCATGCAGGCCATAAGGGACGCCGGCGGGCTCATCGGCTGGGGAGCGGCGACCCCGCTGACATACACCATGGGCGAGGTCCTCGCCGTACCGCTGCTGGTGCTGCTCACCCTCTTCGGGCTGCTCGTCGTCACCGCGACGCCCGTCAACGCGATCCCGCAGCGGTTGCGGCAGCTCGGGATCCAGCTCGGGATCCTCCCCGACCCGGAGGAGGACGGGCTCTCCGAGGACGACGAACGCTACGACGACCAGTGGCGCGAGTCGCTGCCCGCGGGCCCCCGCAGGCGTGGGTCCGACCCTGAGGCGTACGACCCGGACGGTGCCGAGCAGGAGGCGCTCTCCAAGCGCCGGAGCCGCCCCAGGCGCTCCGCCGTGCGGCAGCCCGACCCCGGGCGGCCGATGGACGCCGTGGACGTCGCCGCCGCTGCCGCCGCCGCGCTCGACGGGGCCGTCCTGCACGGCATGCCGCCCTCGCCGATCGTCGCCGACCTCACCCAGGGCGTGACCGCGGCCGGCGATCGCGCGCAGACGGCCCCGACGCCCGCTTCTGTCCCGGGGGCGCGGCCCAAGCAGGAGAAGCTCAAGGCGGATCCGGTCAAGGGCGCTGTCCAGGACCTCACGAAGGCGCCGCCGGAGGTGATGCGCGACCTGCCGCCGCGCGCCGAGCAGCTCCAGCTCTCCGGGGACATCACCTACTCGCTGCCGTCCCTCGATCTGCTGGAGCGCGGCGGCCCCGGCAAGACCCGCAGTGCGGCGAACGACATCGTGGTGGCCTCCCTCTCGAACGTCTTCATGGAGTTCAAGGTCGACGCCGCGGTGACCGGTTTCACCCGCGGCCCCACGGTCACGCGCTACGAGGTCGAACTGGGCCCGGCGGTGAAGGTCGAGCGGATCACCGCCCTCACCAAGAACATCGCGTACGCGGTCGCCAGCCCCGACGTCCGGATCATCAGCCCGATCCCCGGCAAGTCGGCGGTCGGTATCGAGATCCCCAACACCGACCGCGAGATGGTCAATCTGGGGGACGTGCTCAGGCTGGCCGACGCGGCCGAGGACGACCACCCGATGCTGGTCGCGCTCGGCAAGGATGTCGAGGGCGGCTATGTGATGGCCAACCTGGCGAAGATGCCGCACATGCTCGTCGCGGGTGCGACCGGTTCGGGTAAATCGTCCTGTATCAACTGTCTGATCACGTCGGTCATGGTCCGGGCGACTCCGGAGGACGTCCGCATGGTCCTCGTCGACCCCAAGCGCGTCGAGCTGACCGCGTACGAGGGCATCCCGCACCTGATCACGCCGATCATCACCAACCCGAAGCGGGCCGCGGAGGCGCTCCAGTGGGTCGTACGGGAAATGGATCTGCGGTACGACGATCTGGCCGCGTTCGGATTCCGGCACATCGACGACTTCAACGAGGCCATCAGGAACGGCAAGGTCAAGCTGCCCGAGGGCAGTGAGCGCGAGCTGCAGCCGTACCCGTACCTGCTGGTGATCGTCGACGAGCTGGCCGACCTGATGATGGTGGCCCCGCGAGACGTGGAGGACGCCATCGTGCGCATCACGCAGCTCGCGCGCGCGGCCGGCATCCACCTGGTCCTCGCCACGCAGCGGCCGTCCGTCGATGTGGTGACCGGGTTGATCAAGGCGAACGTGCCGTCGAGGCTCGCCTTCGCCACCTCCTCCCTGGCCGACTCGCGGGTCATCCTCGACCAGCCAGGCGCCGAGAAGCTGATCGGCAAGGGCGACGGGCTGTTCCTGCCGATGGGCGCCAACAAGCCCACCCGTATGCAGGGCGCGTTCGTGACCGAGGACGAGGTCGCGGCGATCGTGCAGCACTGCAAGGACCAGATGGCGCCGGTCTTCCGGGAAGACGTCACCGTGGGCACCAAGCAGAAGAAGGAGATCGACGAGGAGATCGGCGACGACCTCGAACTGCTGTGCGCGGCGGCCGAACTGGTCGTCAGCAGCCAGTTCGGGTCGACGTCGATGCTCCAGCGCAAGCTGCGGGTCGGGTTCGCCAAGGCGGGACGGCTGATGGACCTCATGGAGACGCGGGGGATCGTCGGGCCGAGCGAGGGGTCCAAGGCGCGTGACGTTCTTGTGAAGGCCGACGGTCTGGACGAGATGCTCGCCGTGATTCGTGGGGAGACTGACGCATAGTGAGTCGCCCGGTGTGTCGGCGCCCGTGTGTGCGGCGACCATATGGTCGAAAGTGACTCACTCGTAAGGGATCATTGAGCAACCGTTTCCCTTCCTCGTACGTCAAGTTGAGGGAGACAGCAGATCCTTGCCTCTCCATGACCTGACCATCAGCCTGTCCTGGCCATTCTGATGGCGTACAAAGTCCGTCCGCCCAGTTGCCCCACCCTTCCCGAACCCCCCTAAACTGAACCTCCAGCACAGGTGGCTAAACGCTCGAAAGGCGCCCCCGTGTCCATCGGCAACTCTCCACAAGACGAGCGTCCGTTCGAAGAAGACCGTGACGATCGCGAGGAAGCAGCCCGCCCTTCGATCGGTCGCGCCCTCCAGCAGGCGCGTATCGCGGCCGGGCTGACCGTCGACGACGTCAGTTCCGCCACCCGGGTCCGAATCGCCATCGTGCACGCGATCGAACAGGACGACTTCGCCCCGTGCGGCGGAGACGTCTACGCGCGCGGGCACATCCGGACCCTCGCCCGTGCGGTCCATCTCGATCCCGACCCGCTGCTCGCGCAGTTCGCCGACGCCCACGGCGGGCGTCCGGCGCCGACCCCGGCCGCGCCCCTGTTCGAGGCGGAACGCATCCGCCCCGAGCGACGCGGCCCGAACTGGACCGCGGCGATGGTCGCCGCGATCGTCGCGGTGATCGGCTTCGCCGGCTTCACGATGGTCAAGGGCGGCGACGGCGACGACAACACGCGTGCGCAGGTCGCCGAGGGCGCCACGCCCAAGGCCAGCGAGCCGGCCTCGCCCACGCCCAAGAAGGACAAGCCCGCCGACCCGAAGCCGGAACCGTCGGACAGCGCGATCGCGGCGGCGCCGCGCGACAAGGTGACCGTCCAGGTGAGCGCCGCGAACGGACGCAGCTGGATCTTCGCCAAGGATCACAACGGCCGGCAGCTCTTCGACGGCCTGCTCAAGAAGGGCCAGTCCCAGACCTTCCAGGACAGCGAGGAGATCAACCTCGTCCTGGGTGACGCGGGCGCCATCCAGCTGTACGTGAACGGCAAGAAGATCGAGGACGAGTTCCAGCCGGGGGCCGTGGAGCGGCTCACGTACACGAAGGGCGACCCCGAGGTCGGCTGAGCGGTACCGCGCTTTTCGGATTGACAGGATTGACAGGTACGGGGCTGGCCAAGACGGCCAGCCCCGTCGACGTGGGGTGTCAGTGGGACGAAGTAGTCTTGAGCCCATGCCTGAACGCCGTACCGTCGCACTCGTCACCCTTGGCTGCGCCCGTAACGAGGTGGACTCGGAGGAGCTCGCAGGCCGCTTGGAGGCGGACGGCTGGCAACTCGTGGAGGACGCCGAGGATGCGGACGTCGCCGTCGTCAACACCTGTGGCTTTGTCGAGGCCGCCAAGAAGGACTCCGTCGACGCCCTCCTGGAGGCCAACGACCTCAAGGGGCACGGCAGAACCCAGGCCGTCGTGGCGGTGGGCTGCATGGCCGAGCGCTACGGCAAGGAACTCGCCGAGGCGCTGCCCGAGGCCGACGGTGTGCTCGGCTTCGACGACTACGCCGACATCTCCGACCGCCTCCAGACCATTCTGAACGGCGGCATCCACGCCTCGCACACCCCGCGCGACCGCCGCAAGCTGCTGCCGATCAGTCCGGCCGAGCGCCAGGGTGCCGGTGCGGGGGTCGCTCTTCCGGGGCACGGTGCGGCCACGGACGCTGACGCCGGCCCGGTCGCCGCGCCGGTGGAACCGGCCGAGGCGCCCGCCGATCTCCCCGCAGGTGTCGCTCCGGTCTCCGGCCCCCGTGCGCCGCTGCGCCGGCGGCTCGACGGCGCGCCCGTGGCCTCGGTGAAACTGGCCTCCGGCTGCGACCGGCGCTGCACCTTCTGCGCCATCCCGTCCTTCCGCGGCTCCTTCATCTCGCGGCGCCCCAGCGACGTACTGAACGAGACCAGGTGGCTCGCCGAGCAGGGCGTCAAGGAGGTCATGCTGGTCTCCGAGAACAACACCTCGTACGGCAAGGACCTGGGCGACATCCGCCTGCTGGAGTCGCTGCTGCCCGAGCTCGCGGAGGTCGACGGCATCGAGCGCGTGCGCGTGAGCTACCTCCAGCCCGCCGAGATGCGCCCGGGACTCATCGACGTACTGACGTCGACCCCCAAGGTCGCCCCCTACTTCGACCTCTCCTTCCAGCACTCCGCGCCCGACGTGTTGCGCGCGATGCGGCGCTTCGGTGACACCGACCGCTTCCTGGAACTGCTCGACACCATTCGGAGCAAGGCGCCGCAGGCCGGTGTGCGGTCCAACTTCATCGTGGGCTTCCCCGGTGAGTCCGAGGCCGACCTCGCGGAGCTCGAGCGGTTCCTGACCAACGCGCGCCTGGACGCCATCGGGGTCTTCGGTTACTCCGACGAGGACGGCACGGAAGCGGCGACGTACGAGAACAAGCTGGACGAGGACGTCGTCGCGGCCCGGCTGGCCCGGGTCTCGCGGCTGGCCGAGGAACTGGTCTCGCAGCGCGCGGAGGAGCGTGTCGGCGAGACGGTGCAGGTGCTGGTCGAGTCGGTGGGCGGTGAGGAGGGCGCGTACGGCCGTGGCGCGCACCAGGCTCCCGAGACGGACGGCCAGGTGCTGTTCACCAACTTCGCGGACTTCGCGGGCCTCACGGGCGGCGAGGAGCTGAGTGTCGGCCGTATGGTCGAGGCGAAGGTGGTCGGTACGGAAGGTGTCGACCTGGTGGCCGAGCTGCTTCCCGGCTCGCTCGGCTCGCACGCGCGTTCCGCGTCAGAGGAGGCAGCCAGATGACGGGAGTCCCGGCATCCGCAGCGAGCGGCCCTCCCAGTGCGCGGAACGCCAAAAGCGTGCCCGGCACGGTGGGCGCCGCCGGGGCCGCCGGCTCAACGGCCGCCCCTGGGCCCTCCGGCTCCGCTGCGGGATCCGGCGACTCCCGGGTCTCTGGTGACCAGGGGGCTACGAAGGCGGTGCGCGGCGGGAAGCTGGGCGCCGCGGCCGTCAATCAGGCCAGCCTCTGGAACATCGCGAACATTCTTACGATGATCCGCTTGCTGTTGGTGCCGGGTTTCGTGGCCCTGATGCTGGCGGACGGAGGATACGACCCGGCGTGGCGCTCGCTCGCCTGGGCCGCCTTCGCCGTCGCCATGATCACCGACATCTTCGACGGTCATCTCGCGCGTACGTACGACCTCGTCACCGACTTCGGGAAGATCGCCGACCCCATCGCCGACAAGGCGATCATGGGGGCGGCGCTGCTCTGTCTCTCCGCGCTCGGTGATCTGCCGTGGTGGGTGACCGGGGTGATCCTCGGGCGTGAGCTCGGCATCACTCTGCTGCGCTTCGTCGTGATCCGCTACGGCGTGATTCCCGCGAGCCGCGGTGGCAAGCTCAAGACGCTCATACAGGGCGTGGCGGTCGGGATGTACGTGCTGGCGCTCACGGGTCCGCTGGCGACCCTGCGGTTCTGGGTGATGGCTGCGGCAGTCGTACTGACGGTGGTGACCGGGCTCGACTACGTAAGACAAGCCATTGTGCTGCGCAACCAGGGACTCGCCGCGCGCGAGGCCGCCTCAGTGGAGGCGGAACGGTGAGTTCCACCGCCGCCGACGTGGTGAGACTACTGACAGTGAGGGGCGAGACGCTCGCTGTCGCGGAATCCCTCACGGGCGGTCTGGTTGCGGCGGAGATCACATCGGTACCCGGAGCCTCCAAGGCGTTCCGGGGCGCGGTGACGGCCTACGCAACCGAGCTCAAGCACCAGGTGCTCGGTGTCGACGCCACCCTGCTGGCCGCTCGAGGAGCGGTGGATCCGCAGGTCGCGGCCCAGATGGCGGCAGGAGCGCGCAGAATTCTCGGTGCCGACTGGGGCATCGCGACCACCGGTGTCGCCGGCCCGGAACCGCAGGACGGGCAGCCCGTCGGGACGGTTTTCGTGGCCGTGGACGGCCCTTTCGCAGCGGATGCCGGTGCCGAAGGTGGCGGAAAAGTGGCGTCGCTGCGGTTGAACGGCTCCCGGGCGGAAATTCGTATGGAGAGTGTACGGAGCGTACTCGCACTTCTCCTGGAGGGGATTGCGGGCGAACGGACCAGGAACGAGCGGGCACAGGATACGGAACAGAACGGGGGGACTTGATGTTTGCAGCCCTGAGTGAACACGGCATCGCTCCCCGCACGGCCGCGGCGCAAGGCGGTACGGTGGGGCGTGAAGGATGCGGCTACGCGGTCCGAGGAGGGAGCCACCGATGATTCTGCTCCGTCG
>Ga0136846_1225166_pt1 | contig 10918 bp, 14 predicted proteins | sample HopSoiMetagenom2_FD_96841 | JGI IMG/M metagenome (GOLD analysis project Ga0136846, IMG submission 96841) | Grasslands soil microbial communities from Hopland, California, USA - 2 Assembly 2016 (version 4) | ecosystem: Environmental > Terrestrial > Soil > Grasslands | place: USA: Hopland... | reverse complement strand
TCGTCGAGCAGCATCAGCGAGGAGGCCTTCGCCCCGAAGATGGAGCGCGCGACCTCGACGATCGACTGCAGCAGCGCGAGGTAGTCGGCCTCCGAGCCGAGCACGCCGGCGCTGACGGCGTCGCGAAGCTCGCTGTCGCCGTTCACGCGTCGCCCGCCACGTTCGAGGCCGTCAGGTAGAGCACGTTCTTCAGCTGGAAGGGCGTCAAGTCGCGGTGCTTACTCAACACCAGCGCGCAGATTCCCGCCAGGTGCGGCGTCGCGAAGCTGTTGCCCGTCGCGCGGATCTGCCCGCCGCCGCGCCAGGCGACGTCGAGGTTCACGCCGCGCGCGAAGAACTCGACCGGCGGGTCGGGGTTGTAGAAGAACGCGTGCGAGTCGTCCTCCTCGTGGCTACCGACGGAGATCACGGAGGAGAAGCGCCACGGGTAGCTCTCCACCGGCATGTTGTGCGCCGAGGCGACGAGCACGGTGCGCCGGAAGTAGGCGCTGTCGGCGAGCTCGTGCAGCACGCCCGCGAACTGGCTCTTCGTCGTCGAGAGGCTCATGTTGATGACGTCGTAGTCCTGGTCGATCGCCCAGCGCAGGCCGGCGAGGAGCACGGGCCCGCTGCCCGTCGCGCCGGAGCCGAGCACGCGGACGCTGTAGAGCTCGGCCTTCGGCGCGAGCATGTGGATGATCCCGGCGCAGGCGGTGCCGTGGCCGACGACGTCGCCCTCGGTGTCGTCCTCCACGATCGTCTCGCCCTCCTCGCCGATCGAGACGACCTTGGCGCCGGCGACTGTGCCGACGAGCGGATGATCCGGCTCGACGCCGCTGTCGAGGATGCAGACGCGGACGCCCTCACCGTCGGCGTCGCCCCAGGCCCACGCCTGCGTGACCCGGTCGGGCCACTGCATCTCGATGCGGATGCGGTCGGTCTCGCCGAGCGGCAGGCTCCACGCGGGGAGCGGGCCACGGTCTGCGCGGTCGGGCTCGGACATGTGGCGATCCTACGGTGCGTCGGCCGCGCTATCGAGCAGCACGCGGGCGCAGTCCTGCGCCGCCTCGGCGAGGGAGCGGGCGCGGACGACCCGGTCGTCCCCCGGGCCGGTCGCGAGGTTGATCTCCACGAGGTGCGCGGCGGCCCGCGCCGACCCGGCTGCCAGCACGGCGGCGGAAGTCGCGTCGGGCCGCAGGGCGGGCTCGCCCCGGTGCGCCGCCTCGGCGGCGAGGTACGCGACGTCGTTCGCCGCCGCGACGATCCGCAGCGGTATGTCGGCGGCGCGGTCGAGCGCCGTGACGATCGCGTGGCTCCGCGCCTCCGGGTGAACGGAATCCGGCAGCGAGAGCGACGCGAGCGCGTCCTCGTAGGCCTGCGCGTTCGCGGCGGCGAGCGGCGCGAGCCGGCGGCGGAGCGCCGTGGCCTGCGCCACCACGGCGGGGGCCTCGCCCCAGGCCCGCGACGCGCCGGCGACCATGGCGACGAGGCCGGCGGCCATCCCGGCCGTCAGCGCTGCTACCGCGCCGGCGCCCGGCGTCGGCCCCTCGGCCGCCAGGCGGTCGAGCAGCTGCGCGATCGGGAGCTGGAGCAGATCGTCGGCCGCACGCGCCATCTGGCGCGCATCATCGACTAGATCTGGGTGAGGCTGCGGCGGAGCGCGTGGACGAGGTGCGGCTCGGGCTCGACGCCGGCCGCGGCGAGCGCGGACTCGAGGTCGGCGATCACCTGCGTGCGATACGCGGCGTCCGCCCGGGCGCGCTCGACGATGCCGTCGAGCGAGGCACGCGCGGCCGGCAGCTCCTGCGCCGCCCGCACCCACGCGGTGGGCGCCGGCGGGAGGGTCGCGATCAGGTCGGCCAGGCGCTGCTCGTCATACGTCTCTCCGCTCACGATCCTCCAGACGGCGATGCCACCGGTTTTCTTCCCTCGTATGCGTCACGCAACTTCACGAGGCAGCGCGAGATGCGGCTGGCGATCGTCCCGGCCGGTAACTCGAGCGCGTCGCCGATGGTGCGGTAGCTCTCGTCCCGCGCGAAGAACCGGTCGAGGATGTCCCGGCAGTTCTCGGGCAGCTCGCCCATCGCCTGGTGGACGGCGAGCGCCTCGTCCAGCGCGCCGATGCGCTCCTCGTCGGCAAGGCCCTCCTCGAGCTCCTCGGTCGCCCGCTCCCGCGACCGCGCGCGGATCGTGTCGATGCAGAGCCGCCGGGTCAGCTGCGCGAGCCACGGCCGCAGTGCATCGTCATCGCGGAGGCTGTCGAGGTGCTCGTAGGCGCGCATGAAGACGTCCTGGAAGACGTCCTCCGCCTCGGGGTCGGGCAGCCGGAAACCCTGGATGGCGATGCCGTAGACGTAGCGGGAGTAGCGCTCGACGAGCTCCGTCCACGCCGTCTGATCGCCCGCTCGGCACCGGGCGACGAGATCGCCGTCGGATACGGGTTCTGCCGCCATAGAGGGATCCTGGCAGGGCGATCGGCCCGATGGAAGTGACAGTCCTTCGGCGAACCCTTTATGCTCCCGCGCCGTGGACGATCCCCAGGCCCCAGCGAGCGAGCCGGTCGAGGCCGTCGTCGTCGTCGAGGAGATCGAGGACGCGGGTGACGGCGGAGGCCGTCGCATGGGCGGCATGCTCTGGGATGAGCCGCTCGACGCCGTCCTGCGGTCGGTCGCCGAGTTCATCGGCGCGTTCTTCTTCTTCTTCATCGGGATCGGCGCAGGCGTGTCCGTCACGATCGCCGGCGAGCCCAGCCTGCTGCTCGTCGCCCTCGCGAACGGGCTCGCGCTCGCGATCGCAGTAACGGCGCTCGGGCACATCTCGGGCGGCCACTTCAACCCGGCCGTGACGATCGGGTTCCTCGTCACGCGGCGGATCGCGCCGCTGCTCGCGCTCATGTACATCGTCGCTCAGCTGCTCGCAGGCATCGCCGCGGCCGCCATGGTGCGCTGGCTCTGGCCGGGGACGTTCGCGAAGGCCGCCGGCTACGGCGCGCCCGCGCTCGATCCGAGCCTCTCCTCCGGCGAGGGCCTGGTGCTCGAGGCGCTGCTGACCGCGTTCCTCGTCTTCGTCGTCTTCGCGACCGCGGCCGACATCCGCGGCGCGTTCAAGATCATCGCCGGCTTCGCCATCGGCCTCACGGTCTCCGTCGACGTCATGGTCGGCGGCCCGCTGACCGGGGCGATGATGAACCCGGCCCGCGCGTTCGGCTCCCACGTCGTCGACAACAGCTGGTCGAACGCGTGGATCTGGTACGTCGGGCCGATACTCGGCGGCGCGATCGCCGCCCTGCTCTACGAGCTCCTCTACCTGCGGCCGCTCAGGCCTGCCCCGCCGGGGCTGCCCGAGAGCGCCGTGGACGAGGAGAGCGTCGCGACCGCCGCGCTCGAATAGCCGCCGGTCCTAGTAGGGCGCCGTCTCGCAGCCGTCGACGTGGTCGTCGACGAGGCCGGCTGCCTGCATGAATGCGTAGACAGTCGTCGGGCCGAGGAAGCGGAAGCCCCTGCGCTTGAGCTCGCGCGCGAGCGCCTGCGACTCCCCCGTCGCCGCGGGGATCTCGTCACCAGACGCGAGGCGGCGGTCGCGCGGCGGTGGCGCGAAGTCCCACAGCACATCGGCCAGCGGGCGGTCGAGCGCCTCGATGGCCCGCGCGTTCGCGATCGCGGACTCGATCTTGCCGCGATGGCGGACGATGTCCGCGTCGGCGAGCAGGCGTTGGACGTCCTCCTCGCCGTAGCCGGCGACACGGGCAGCGTCGAACCCGCCGAAGGCCCGCCGGAAGGCTTCGCGCTTAGGCAGGATCGTGCTCCACGAGAGCCCCGACTGGAACGACTCGAGCGTGAGCAGCTCGAAGAGCCGCTCGGGGCGGCGCTCCGGCCTCCCCCACTCGTCGTCGTGGTAGGCGACCATCGCCGGGTCGTTGCCCGCCCACCAGCACCGCGTCACGCCGTCGTCGCCGGTTCGGAGCCCTGCCACGAGCAGAAGACTGCCAGGGGCCGTCCCCGTGTCAGCGGGGGCTGTCCCGAGTGATGGCGTTAGATCTCTGTTTCGGACGCCGCCTCGTGCAGCCACAGGGACAGCCCGCGCTTCGCGGGGACAGCCCATACCGCTGCCGGCGTTCCTCGACGGACTCGCCTTCCTGCGGCGCGCCGGCCGGCCCGCTCATCGCGACGCCGTCCTCCTCGACGACATCGCGCGGGTCGGCCAGCCGGTACTGCTCGCTCTGCAGCCCGCCGCGGGGGTCACCCTCGCGCGCGAGCGCGTCGGGATCGCCCTGCTGCTTGTTCGCGCGGTGCTTCTCGTCAGGGTCGGACCACTCGCCGGGATCGTCGTTCAGTCGTCCCTCGGTCATGGCCTCTGCCTCTCCTGGCAGCCCGGGCCGCAAACGCGACGGGCGCCCATCGGGCGCCCGCGCACGGACACCCCCGGCGGGATTCGAACCCGCGGTCTCCTGGCTGAGAACCAGGCATCCTAGGCCACTAGACGACGGGGGCTAGCCGACCGGACTTTAGCAGCGGTCACGCGCCGCGAGCCGCTACCAGCGGGCGCGTGTCGAGCGCGTCGTAGCCCAGGCGGGCCGCGATCTCCTCACTCGTCGGGCGCGTCCCCTCGGCCCACAGGCCGCGCAGGAAGTCGCCCGTCCGAGTGTTGCACCACCAGTCGTCGCCGATCTCGCGCTTCAGGTACTCGCGGAGCTGCGACGAGCGGATCCAGGCCCGCAGGTAGTCGGCCGAGTAGAAGCCCGCGTCCATGTCGGCGAGGTAGTTGTCGGGCGCGTAGCGGACGCCGCTGGCAGCGGTCAGCAGCTCGGAGTAGCGCGCCGGCGCGTCCTCGTCGACGGGCTCGCCGAAGGCCGACCAGAACTCGAGCTCGAAGCGCAGCTTCGCCTCGTAGCGGCGGAAGAGCAGCGTCTCGACGAACTGCGCGGCCTCCGCGTTCTCGGCCGCCTGCTCCGGCGTCAGCCCGAAGTAGCGCTCGTGCCAGCCCGGCTCGCGCGACAGCGCCTCGACGATGTACGAGTAGATCTCCGTCAGCGCGTGGTCGCGCGAGACCGCCCGGAACGTAAAGGGCAGGTTGTCGGCGGAGCCGGCGTAGTGCAGCGCGTGCCCCGCCTCGTGCAGGAACGCGCCGTAGTCGTGCATCCCGCCCTGCGCGCGCGTGATCAGGTGCACGACCGAGGGCGGGTCGGACGGGACGACGCAGGCGCGCGGGCTCTTCTGCGGCCGGTCGTCGAGGTCGAGGCGGATGTTCGGCTGCGCCTCGAGGTCGAGGCCGATGCGCTGGAGCGTGTCCAGGCAGACCTCGACGCAGCGTTCCTTGGTGTAGGTGGACTCGAGCGGCGAGAGACGGCGCACGTAGCCGACGTGGAACGACGCCGGGATCGCGTCGCGCTCCGGGCCGAGCAGCCGCGCGAACCAGCGCTCGCGCAACTCCTCGAACGGGCCGGTGAGCTGGTCGCTCGCCGCCTGGAGCGCCGCGGAAAGGTCAGAGAGGGAGATGCCCTTCTCCTCCTCGTTCCGCTCGACCGGGTCGCCGATCCCGGAGACCTCGGCATCGATCTCCTCGATGCGCCGGATCAGCTCCAGCCGGTCGTCGTTGAAGTCGGCAGACACGCTCTGGGTGGCGACGCCGAGCTCCTCGCGCTCGCGATAGTCGGGCAGCACGGCCAGCTTCGCCTGGGCCGTTCGGAGCGGAATCTCCTCACCGCGGAAGGGCACCCGCGCCGCGAGAATCCGGTTCTCGACCTCGTCGGCGAGCTCGGCCACCTCGCGCGAGACGAGCCCGCCCTCGCAGGACTTGCGCAGCCGGTAGAGCCGCTCGAGCTCGTCCGGGTCGCCGGCCTCCCGCTCGACGGCCATGAGCGCATCGCGCTGCGCGTGCGTGAAGAGGTCGGCGTACTTCGCGACGATGGCCGCGCCCTCGGAAGTCTCCTTCTCGCCGACACGCACGGCGCGCGCCTCCTCCATGCGCTCGTAGCGGTACTGGCGCAGCCGCTCCTCGAAGGCGGCGGCGTTGAGGACGGTCGGTGCGCTCACCGCGTGGCCAGGTCATGCACCGCGGTCGCCAGGTCGTCGAGCGCGAACGGCTTGGAGATGATCGCGTCGACCTCCACGGGGCGCTCGAAGTGCGCGAGGTCGACCGAGCCTGTGAGGAGGGCGACGGCAGGCCGGTGCCCGGCCGGCAGCCGGTCCAGCAAGGTCAGCCCGTTGCCCAGCCCTTCGCCCATGCGGACGTCGAGGAGGATGACGTCGACGTCGGCGGTCACCGTGTGCTCGGCGGCCTCGTCGACCGAGCCGGCCTCGAGCACGGCGTAGCCGTCCAGCTCGAGGTTGACGCGGCAGAGCATCCGCAGGGCCGGGTCGTCATCGACGACCAGGATCGTGTAGCCCTCGCCGGTCTTCATGCGACGGCCGCGCGGATGCGGGCGAGCGACCGGTCGCGACCGAGCAGCTCGATGCTCTCGAAGAGGCCGGGCGACACGTTTGATCCGGTCACGGCCACGCGGATCGGCTGGAACGCCTTGCGCGGCGACAGCTCGAGGCGATCGGCGATCCCGCGCAGGCTCTCCTCGATGCGCTCGGCGCTGAACGGCTCGAGCGTGGCCAGCTCCTCGGCGGCGGCGCTCAGGACGGGGCGGCCGCCGTCCACGTCCGCGGGCGGGTCGATGTCATGGAAGAAGAAGCCGGCGTATGTGGGGTACTGGCCGAGGGTCGAGATCTTTTCCTTGACGAGGGGGACGGTCTTGCGAACGAGGGGCTCAGGCCAGTCGATGCCCCGCTCGCGCAAATACGTAACGAGGCGGTCCCCGTACTCCTCGTCCGTGAGCGCGCGCAGGTGCACGCCGTTCAGCCACTCGAGCTTCTCGTAGTCGAACGTCGCCGGGCTCGAGCCGACGCGGTCGAGCGAGAAGCGCTCGATCAGCTCCTGCGGCGACATGACCGTCGTGTGGTCGTCGTACGACCAGCCGAGCAGCGCCAGGAAGTTCATGAGCGCCTCGGGGATGTAGCCCGCCTCGCGGAACTCGTCGACGGACTGCGCGCCGTGGCGCTTCGAGAGCTTCTTGCCGTCCTCGCCGAGGACGTCGGGCACATGCGCGTAGACCGGGAGCTCGGCGCCGAGCGCGCGCAGGATGTTGATCTGCGTCGGCGTGTTCGAGACGTGGTCGTTGCCGCGGATGACGTGCGTGATCTCGTCGAGCATTTCCTCCACCGGCGAGGCGAAGTTGTAGGTCGGCCGGCCGTCCGAGCGGACGATGACGACGTCCTCGAGCTTCTCGTTCGGGAACTCGATCCAGCCGCGGACGGCGTCCTCCCAGCCCGTCACGCCCTCGTCGGGCATGCGGAACCGGATCGCGCCGTCGTCCTCGTAGGCCTTACCCTCTGCGACGAGCCGCTCGGCCAACTCGCGGGCGCGCGGCATCGCGTCGAGCTGGAAGGTGACGGGACCGTCCCAGTCGAGGCCGAGCCACTGGAGCGAGCGCTGGATCTGCTCGACCGAGTCGGCCACCTCGCGGCTCGTGTCGGTGTTCTCGATGCGGAGCAGGCACTCGCCTCCGCGGCCCCGCGCGAACAGCCAGTTGAAGAGGAACGTGCGCACCCCGCCGATGTGCAGAAAGCCGGTTGGCGAGGGCGCCATGCGGACGCGGGGAGGCACGCGGGTAGGTTACTGCGGTGCTGCTCGGGGCCCACTGCTCGGGCGGGGTGAAGGCCTCGCTGGACCGCGCGGAGGAGATCGGCGCCGACGCCGTGCAGCTGTTCGCGCAGAGCCCGCGGGCGTGGCGGTTCCCGGAGCACGACCGGGCGACGCTCGAGCTCTTCGGCGAGCGGATCGGCAAGGGCCCGGTGCGTGCGGCACTGGTGCACGCGCTCTACCTGATCAATCTCGCGACGCCGAACGACGAGATCTACGAGAAGTCGGCGTCGACGCTCGTCTCGACGGTGGACGCGGCGGCCGGGATCGAGGCGACGGGAGTCGTCTTCCACGTGGGCTCGCACCTCGGCGCCGGTTTCGACGAGGGGCTGAAGCGCGTCATCCCGGCCCTGCAGCGCGCGCTCGACCACACCACGGACACGACGTGGCTGCTGATGGAGAACTCCGCCGGGGCCGGCGCCACGATCGGGCGCTCGGTCGGCGAGCTCGAGGTCATCTTCGATCGCCTCGGCGGCCACGCGCGGCTCGGCATCTGCCTCGACTCGTGCCACCTGTACGTGAGCGGGTGCGACGTGACCGACCCGGACGCATACTCGTCGGTGCTCGACTCCATCGACGGCGCCTTCGGCCTCGACCGGTTGCGGGCGCTGCACGTGAACGACTCGGCGGCGCCGCTCGGCTCGAACCGCGACCGGCACGCCAACGTCCTTGACGGCGAGATGGGCGAGCAGCTCGGCGTCTTCCTCGCGCACCCGGCCGTGCAGGACCTGCCCGCCGTGATGGAGACGCCCGGCATCGACGGGCACGGGCCGCGCGCCGACGACATGCAGGTGCTGCGCGACCTGTACGCGCGCTGGAAGCCGAAGGCGAAGCGGGCTAGCGCTCGGCGTTCGGCGCCAGGCGCGCGAACACGCGGAAGCTCGGCCGGTCGAGCGGGAGCTCGAAGAACTCGGGGTTGACGCACCCAAGGTCGGCGCCCTTGGCCTCGTAGCAGCTCGAGACGTCCGCCTCGCACATCGGCAGCGGCGCCCGCACGGCCTTCACCGCGCCGAACCCGTCACGACGCCGCTCGGCCTGCTGGAGCATCGCCAGGTCGATCTCGACCGAGAAGACCTTCTGCATGCAGCCGACGTACCGTCGGCCGAACTCCTCGTAGGCGTAGACGAACGGGCACGCGCGCTCGACGCAGGCCGCCGGGTACACCACCTTGTCGCAGTGGACATCGCATCTCCGGCACTCGACTTCCTGCTGCGGATGGAGCGGCAGCCGCTTTGCCGGCGACGCTGAGGAGATGTCCATACGGCGGATTGTCGGCACGTCCGGGGGCCTCCGCAAGACTTGACAGCCCCCTCCAAAAATGCTTGCTCAGCGCCCGCCGTTCAGCCGCAGGACGACGTTGAGAACGTCCATCATTGTGTACGCCTCGTAGTCTGGCTCGACGCCGTCGGGATGCTCGTCGGCGCGGCTCCAGAGCGCCTGCACCGTCACCATCCCGGCGTCGTGCGCGCCGCGGACGTCCTGACGCACGCGGTCGCCGACGAACAGTGCGTTTTCGGCCTCGACCCCGAGCTCCTCCAGCGCGCGCCGGAAGATCAGCGGGTGCGGCTTGCGCTTGCCGACGTCGGACGAGAAGACGGCGGCATCGATGCGCGACGCGAGCCCCTGCTTCTCGAGCACGGGCTGGAGCAGCCACCCGGGCACGGACGTGTTGGAGACGATCGCGGTCTTCAGGCCGCGTGCGCGGAGCGACTCGAGGAGCGCATGCGCGTGCGGGAAGAGGATCATCTCGCCCTCCCAGTTGCTCGCCTGCGCGTAGAGGCGCACGTCATCGTCGGTCGGGTTGGCGCCCAGCTCGCGGAAGCAGCGCGCGAGCATCTCGAGATGGTCGAAGTCCTCTTCCGCCTCGGAGGCGAACAGCTCGTCGAAATGGTCGCGGAACCAGCTCGTGATCGCTTCGGGCTCGACTTCGACGCGGCCCTCCAGGGCGGCCAGCCCCGCCTGCGTCCGCGCGAGGACGAACGCGTCGTCGGCCTGCGCGTCGTAGGGCATCAGGGTGTCGCCCCAGTCGAAGAGGACGGCCTCGATCAAGACGCGTGTTCTACCGGGTGGGCGGCGGAGGGCAGGCCGATACGCTCCCGCGCGTGGTCCGCAGGATCCTCTGGGCGTCGCTCGCCCTCGCGCCGGCCACGCTCGCGATCCACTACCTCGTGCAGCCCGGCGACACCGCCGATTTCATCTTCGCCGCGATCTCGCTCGTCCCGCTCGCCTGGCTGATCGGCGAGGCGACCGAGCACGCGGCCGCGCACACCGGCTCCGGCATCGGCGGCTTCCTGAACGCGACATTCGGGAACGCGCCCGAGCTCGTCATCGCGCTGCTCGCCGTCAACTCGGGCAAGTTCGACGTCGTCCGCGCGTCGCTGATGGGGTCGATCGTCGGCAACCTGCTGCTCGTCCTGGGCTTCTCGCTGCTCTTCGGCCCGGACGCGACGATCGACCGCCGCTCGAACTTCTCGTCGCTCGGGCTCGTGGCGGCGGCCGTCGCGCTCGCGCTCATCCCCTCGATCCCGGCCTTCCAGGGCGATCCGGAACGCCACTCGATCGCGCGCCTCTCGATCGCCCCGGCGGTGATCCTGCTCGTCCTCTACGTCGCGGTGACGTGGCGGAACCTGCGGCGGCACCGGCAGGAGCACGTGTCCGAGGATCCAGCGCCGGACACGAGCTGGAGCCTCGGCGTCTCGCTCGCCGTCCTCGGGGTCGCGACGCTCGTCACCGCCCTGATCGCCGAGATCCTCGTGAAGAGCATCGACACGTTCGCGGCGAACGTCGGGGTCAGCGACTTCTTCGTCGCCGCCGTGATCGTCGCGGTGGTGGGGAACGCCGCCGAGCACGGGGGCGCGGTGGTCGTCGCGCACCGGGGGAACATCCGGCTCGCGACCGAGATCGCGCTCGCCTCGGCGGCGCAGGTCTGCGTCTTCCTGATCCCGGCGGTCGCCCTCCTCGCGTGGGCGCTGCAGCCGCTCGCACTCTCCTTCCGGCCGTTCGAGCTGATCGCAGTCGCCGGCGCCGTTGCGCTCACGGCGGCGCTGCTCGCGCAGGGACGGTCGTCGACGTGGCGCGGTGCCGTCCTCGTCGCCGCCTACGTCGGGTTCGCGGCGGCGGCCTTCGCCGTCGGCGATCGCTAAGGCGCCATGGGCAGCGATGTACGCGTCATCGCGTACGTCGCCCAGCTGAGCCGCACGGGGCGGCCGTCGTCGTCGCGGTGGATCTCGAGCAGCTCGCCGCGCTCGCGGCC
>Ga0136846_1238642_pt1 | contig 10920 bp, 8 predicted proteins | sample HopSoiMetagenom2_FD_96841 | JGI IMG/M metagenome (GOLD analysis project Ga0136846, IMG submission 96841) | Grasslands soil microbial communities from Hopland, California, USA - 2 Assembly 2016 (version 4) | ecosystem: Environmental > Terrestrial > Soil > Grasslands | place: USA: Hopland... | reverse complement strand
CGGGCAGTTGGCTTCGAATCGAGCGAAAACCTCACCAATTTCTGGCAACAACTCATCGTCAAGTGGTCACTCAACGGCGCACTTGAGTTGAATATCGAAATACTCTCAGCCTCTGAGGCCATCCTCAAGAGACGAGAACCACTCGTCACGCAAGATCTTCGGCCCCTTGCCCTGCTGTGCGATGCCGTGAACAGCCACGATGCGCGTCATCCGCCACCTCCGCATGCTCAAATTGACATCGACAGATGCTCGCACTAGCCCGTAGCAAACGCAAGCCTTGCGATGCTACCCTCGCGCAACCCAAAACCTCATCTGGCAAGTGGCAAGGCAAGGCGCAGCGTTTTCAGGATCGGTTGTCCTAGACTCTAGGCGCCGAAGCCGTGGCTCAATCGCCTCCTCGATACGTCACCGAATCGCTGCACGTCCTTCGGGTACGCAAGATCGAGGATCTTGAAGATCTGGCTCATCACCCCGACGCACCGAGTGGCACGGATCGCTCGCATGTGTGATTGTTGCGCCGCGCCGATCGGACGCTACCGAATTTCGGAACGGGGACAGCTGGCCAAACGAGGAGGGACCAGGAAGCGTTCACGGAACCGGCAAGCGTAAGAGCGCAAGTTGACAGTGAAAGGCTCAATGACGACTGCTGTTAGGCATTGATCGCACTTCGCAATCTTGGCCGCCGGCAAGTCGGCGACACTCAGCGTTCGATGTGACTGGTTAACTTCGTGGTCTACGCGCCATGGTCGCTATGTGCGCATGCTCGGCGGGCGCGCACCAGCCCGAGGTTGATGTGGACCTCTCAACGCGGCCGTGACGATACGACCTTCGGCCAAGAGACGAAAGGAGCCCCCGTGGCGAAAGAGGAATGGGAAAGCTACAAGGTGGGACAAACATCGAGTCAACCTAACTGGTCGGCGCAGACATGCCGGCCTTTTGATAAGGTCAGTCACGTTGGTCACGTCGACCATGCGTTGAGGATTGTTGCCGACAAGAAGATCAGACAAAACCTGATATCTGATGCTTCGAAGTTGAACACCGCGCGCGTACTGGTAGTTTGGCTGTCGCCGAACCATTGGGGGAACGGATTTCGTTACGGCAACATTGCGTTCACGTACGATTTCGCCAAGCTCATTCGCGACAAGAACTATTACTGGGTGGAGGCAATGACGGACTACAGTCCTGCTGCGTGTCGAATCCTCATCACAGCCAAGGATCGCAGCACGATGTTGAATGCCTATGACCCCAAGAAGCGGGACGGGCCGTGGTGGTACGACGTTACGAACGATGCGCACTACTTCAACAACACTCACTGCCTTGAATTTATGATCGAGGCCGATTTGCCGCTCAAGGACGCTGCAAGAGTGGATTTTGTAAAGCACCATCCGGACATGTGTTCGGTGCACAAAGAGTCGCCCAAGTCATGCCCAGAGAATGATTTGAGTGAGGGCCACGGAGGCGCACGGTTCATTGCTACCGCTGCAGCCCGCAGTCTGAAGCTTTCCTCGCTTGCGAAGTCACTGGTGACGGAGGACGGTAAGTTGTCGCACCGTGTAAAGAGTGCTCTCGCCGGGATGCTCCCCCGTAGATTCAGCAAACAGTCTTTCGCTTACGCCGGTAAGGTCAGCGCGCGAACTGTTACGGGCGAGGCAGTAGCTCGGGCATTGCTCAATGCGCTTACAACCGGAAAGCCTTCCGATGCAGATCTGATCGCGGGACTGTTCCGCTCGGACGATAGTGTGATGAGAGCCGTGTCTGCCGTTGTGGCAGAGACCCTCGCCTGGCCGGAAACGACAGATATTTTGAAGGCCTTGGGGGATTGAACCCCGTTGACCCGCGAACCTTTTGACGGTCAAGTCATGCATGACGGCGCTTCCCCGCCCGACAGCGAGCCAAGGCCTATCCGAAATCTCGAAGCGACCTTCGGGTGTTGGCGATGATCCGGCTACACACGTCCGGTGATCAACTGACCGCTGCTGGTCGACAGTTGCTTTTCAAGCTGGCCGAAAAGCTTCCTCCATGACGATGTCCGCGTTGCCGGCCGTGTCAGTGGACTTGTAGACTATTGAGCGACTCAGGCTTCAAAGTTGGTGCGCTGTGAAGGGGTAGAGTGACCAGCGATGTCATCGCATGTGCACCATCACTTCGTTCCTCGCTTTCTGCTTGAGGAATGGGCGGGTGCAGTTTAGGTTTGTCTGACACCTGCCCGGTGTCAGCACAGCGTCGCGCAGGACACCGTCGTGAGGGCAGGTGTCAGACAAACCTAAACTCAAGCAGCCGCACGGCTTGCAAGGGCGACGGATCGCTTCTGGCCAGGACTGTGAGGCCACAGGTGTGCCGGTGAGTGTCCTTCGATGTCGCGGTGTCGTCGGCCCCGGGGCAGCTTTCAGCGACCTTGGCGAATTCACGGTGCCGGCCAACTGCAGGCCTACGCGAACGGCTGCTTGAGTTGCAGCCCTCCAAGTCGGACTGCAGCGATCACCCTGCGCCAACGCTGCCGGCCCGATAGGGTCGGGCGTCCACGAAGGTGCGCCTTTCGTGGGATCACCCAGATATGATCGGCGGCAAACAAACGGATCTCAGGTCGCGATGCCACCCACGGTCAAGAGGCACATGTCAATCGCTTTCGTCCATCTCTCTGACATTCACTTCGGCCAAGAGAAGGATGGATCCCTCTACATCCACGACGACGTCAAAGAGCGATTGATTGAAGACGTTGCGAGACAAGCCAATCAACTCCCCGGCGGATTCGCCAGCGGCGTGATTGTGTCCGGTGACATTGCCTACGGAGGCAAGGCGCCCGAGTACGCCGCAGCGGGAGCCTGGCTTGACAGGGTTGCGCAAGCGGCCGGCTGCGCGATCACAGACATCCAACTCGTACCCGGTAATCACGATATCGATCGGGACGAGATTTCACATGCGACCTCGTGGATGCTTCGGGAGGTCGCGGCGAAGGGGGAGACGGAGTTGGATCGATTCTTGGGTTCGGCACCCGATCGCGATCTGCTCAACCGCAGGTTCTGTGGGTATGAGCCGTTTGCTCAAGCCTACAACTCGCCGTTGGACATGACGGGGGGCCGTGCCGGTGAACGGACTGTTGAGCTGGCACCAGCCCGCTTCTTGCGCTTCATCGGCCTCAACACCGCTCTGATCTGCTCGCGCAAGGACGAAGAAGGAAGCCTTCTTTTGGGCGCCCGCCAAAGAGTGCTTCCGAAGACGGCGGGGGAGGAGTTGGTGGTCATCGCTCATCACCCTCTTAAGTGGCTGCAAGATTCCGAGGACGCACGCAGATTCGTGATCGCGCGCGCACGGGTCTTTGTGTCGGGGCACGAACATTCCCCTTCTGTACGCGTCGAGCGAGTGCGTGACGGGTGCGACTTGATGCTGCTCGCAGCCGGTGCGATGGTGCCCCCTACCGTGACCGACGAGTACACCTACACCTACAACATCCTGCAGTTCGAATGGGACCCTGTGACCGACGGGCTCGTTGTGACCGTTCATCCACGAGCCTGGGATGAAGACGCGAAAGATTTCCAGGCCGATGACAAGCGCTTGGGCGGCTCGCAGCGCAGGATCACGTTGGGATGCCCAAACTTTCGAGATGGCGCGGGGGTAAAGGAAATTGCGGCATCGACTGCGGGGCAATCGGCTCTACCATCTGCTTCGCCAGTCATCATTCCGATCGTTCACGAGGAAGGCGTTCTGGAAGAAAGGACGGAGCCGTCGGTGCCAGCCAAGTACTCGCTCTTGAGGCTGCGCTTCTTTCGGGACCTTACCGCTGCCCAGCGTGTGAGCGTACTCGTACGGCTCAACGCCTTGCCCTCCGATTGGGGACAGGCGCTGACCCACAGTGCCGAGAGTCACATGCTCGAAAACCTGCAAAAGGCTGGGAGGCTGGACCAGCTGGAAGCCGCATTGAACGAAATCGAAGCCCAGTCCGGAAACGAGGAGAACAATCAAGATGGCTGATATCGCGACGTACGTTCGAATTTTCAACGCCGCACCTACCGACGATTTCGTCGAAAAGCGTACCGCCGCTATAGCAGAACTCACTGAGAGGTTTGGCAAGAAAACGACCGTTGCGAACCTTCTGCAACTTGCCAATGGTGCTGCTACGGCCGCCCTTCCCAAGGCCAAGCTCGATGAGCGACTTGCCGAGGAAGTGGAGGCCTCAATCAAGAAACATAGCACTGCCTTCGTGCGTGCTGGACACGACCTCGAGATCATCGTTTGCGTCCTGCTTGGTTTGTTGGAACTGCTGAAGGCTGCCAAACCGAATTCGGGTGCGACGTTGCGTGTCACCGACGTGCTCGCTGCCGGATTGTGGTCGGCTCTTGCCTTTCAGCCATCGCGTCCTGAGGTGAAGATCGAAGCGCTGCGCGTCGAACTGTCTGAGGTAACCAGTGCACTGACACTGGCATCTGCGGAAGGTGCGCGGAAGCGCACAAAGGTCCCAAACTTCAACGTTGCGTTTTCGGAAGGCGGCGACGTCGCCGCCTTCAATAGGGCGTTCAAACCAGGAACCGAGTCCACCATTGCAGCACTTAGAGCGAACGCAATTTTGGATCGCGAAGAGTTGGACCTTCTCTGGTGGGCTTTGGGTGACTGGAGCGAATTGTTGGGTGATCGTGTCTCTACCTTGCCGCCTGAAGTCGCCGCCGTCACGAGCGGATTGGAGTTGGGCCGACTCCTTCGGAAACTTCCGGCAAATGCTCATAGATCTCTTGCACTGCGGAGCATTCACGCAGAAGGTCCGCCGTTGAATCTCGCGGAACTACTGAAAGCGTTGGATGGGCGGCGAGAACGGCTGGCCATCCCGCTGGCTGCCAACGAGGTGCTCTCCAGTTGCTCGGGCGTCTTTCCGTTGCTGACCGCGATTCAGACTGGAAAGCCCACTGCTCCCGGTGCCAAGGAAAAGCGTCCATTGCGCGACTGGGGATCGCGCGCTCTGCTCGAGGCGTCGATCCTATTCGTCTTGTTCGACGACACAGGGACCTGATGATGGAACGAGCCTGCCGTCGTCAGGAATGCACAGTCGCTCAGACCGGAATATGTCTTCTCAACAACGATGCGGCGACGTGCCCGGAACGCGAAGCGATTGTCGGCGCCTCGGTTGATATCATGGCAAGTCTGGAGACCGTGCTTCAGGCACCGAAAGCTAAGCCGAAATTCCCCTCCAGCTTGACACTGTCCCCCTCCGATCTGGAGAAGCTCACCGGCCGAAACTATTGCCGCATCGTCGGAATCCTTGGCGCGCCAGATGCTGGAAAAACTGCGTCGCTGGTCAGCCTATATCTATTGGTCAGCCATGCGCGCTTGGATGGGTTCGAATTCTGCGACAGTCGGACACTCATAGCGTTCGAGGAGATTTCGAGAGGGGCGAGGCGCTGGAACGCGGGCAAGCCACCCGAGCAGATGACAAGCCATACAGAACTTGCAGATGAGCGGACGGCCGGATACTTGCATTTGCGTCTGCGAAGCGTTGACGCGGACGAACCATTTGATCTTCTTCTTCCCGATCTACCCGGCGAATGGACGACATCGTTGATTGACAACAATCGTGTCGATCGGCTCGATTTCTTGAAATCTGCGGATGTGATCTGGCTGATGATCGATGGTCAGAACCTGATCGAGCAGCAAACGCGCATGCGTGCAATCCATCGAGTTGGATTGATGATGCAACGCATATCGAAGCTGCTGGCCCCTTCGGTTCCTCCGGTGACACTCGTCATCACCCGTCTCGATCTGGGCACGCCGCCGAACGAGACGATTGAACGACTGCATGCTGAGGCTTCGGCGCAGGGCATCGAAATGACGATTCGTCACGTCGCCTCATTCGCCGACCGAGAGGGTGTAGCTGCTGGCGCCGGCATCTCCGACCTGATCCGCGAGGCGGCGTGCAGCAACGGCCCACCCCTCCGCAACTTTTGGGCCGATGACCAGAAGCGCACCGGTGATCGCGCCGTTCTACGATTGCGTGACTTCGGAGAGACTGCATGACCCCGAGTTCGATAGTCCTGGTAGGCGTGCCAGATTCTGGCAAGACGAACTACATCGGGCGCTTGTGGACGGCGCTTCGGGCTCGAAAGGGTCGTCTTCTCGCCCCTGATGTTCCAACCGATATTGAGTACGTCGAAGACACCGTGGCTCATCTCATGCAGGGGGAATTCGCACCGCGATCGGAAAAGATGATCGGTGTGAGTCGCCGCGACTTTGTCGTTCCCGTTGTTCGCTCGGAAGATGGGCAGGATGGCACGCTGTTTGACCTCGTGGTCCCGGATGTTTCCGGTGAGTTGTGGAAGTTGGCCGTCGAGACGTTTGAAATTCCACAAGAGTGGATGGACCAGTTGAAGCAATCGGTCGGGGCTCTGCTCTTCGTGCGTGTGCTGTCGGAGCACAACGTTCAGCCCCTCGATTGGATCAATGCGGAGAAGCTTCTCAAGATCCACGAACCCGGGAAGGAAGACGCGGCGCTTCCTACCCAAGTGGTTCTGTGTGAACTGCTGCGGTTCTTGGAGCACACCCTTCGGCCTGCCGGCGAAAGGACACGACCTCGCGTCGCGGTCGTCGTCACTGCATGGGATCAATTGGACCGCCAGCGAAGAAACGCGGGCCCGCTGGCCTACTTGCAACGGGAGTACCCGCTCTTTGCTGGGCGACTTCAGGATATGGCCAAGCTCGATGTCCGGGTGTTTGGTGTAAGCGTGGTTGGTGGCGACTTCGATGACCCAGTGTTCAAGGACAAATTCCTAAGCGCTGGCGACCTGCAGAGCGCTGGGTACTGTGTTGTTCACGATGAGAAGAAGCTTCACACGGATTCGGATCTCACGTCTCCGGTGGCGTGGCTCATTGAACGGCAGCAAGGTGGATGAAAGCCAACCTGGTCGAACAGCAAGAACATGGCTATCGCTACGGCCATGAATTGCTTGCGTCGTCGGTCCATTTGGATCGATCTGACCAGGACATTATTGACAGACTGTCCGACATGTCGGGACCGCTCCGCCCCGGCGAGACGTTTGAGCCCTATCTCACCGCGTACCCTCTGCCAAGCGGGAAGTACTACGTACTGGCGCGGACGTGGCAGGACCACCAGGCCCCGCGTGCGGGATGTGTTCTCACAAGAAGTCTCCTAGTCCCAACGGCCACTTGGGAAGCAGCTCCCGCGCCGGCTGACTTTGTTCGACTTCTACTTCCGATAGATCGTGAGCATGGCCGTGCCGAGTCGCGACGTGTACAGCCCACGCACACTGTTCTTCCCCCTGTCTTCGAACGACGTGCAGGGGAGCTGGTCGAGGCGTTGTTCCTCGAGAACCGCCAACCAATGGTGATGTTCGAGACACGGCATGCCGAACTGCTCTCTTTGAGATTGCTTTCCGCGCTTTGGCCGGGCCTGCGGCGCACGTTTGCGATCTGCACGTTCGCGTTATCTTCGCGTCCATTGTTTGAAACGCGGCCGTTCGACTTGCTCTTCGCGCCGAAAACTGCGCGATCACGCTTTTCCGATTGGGCTGGGCGAAAGATTGAATTCGGCACCTCGCCGCCGGTGCGTCACCGATGGACTGAAGCAACTGCAAGGCAGATCTTTGAAGCAGCCGAGCCGAGCCTTGTCGCGATTGACGCGCTCGGAGTGCTTAAGGCCGATCGTCGCGGTGATGAGACCGTGTTGCGGCTGTCGTTGCTATGGAACGAGCTCGTCGAGAAGTCCACAAGCTCACCGACGGCTGCCCTTGGGCTGCTGGACATCCTCAGCTCGCAAGGAACCGCATTCGAGGAAGTCTCGAATGAGTTGACTCCATTGCTGGAGCGCAGCATCCAGATGGCTGGGTCAAGTCTCGCACCGATGGAGGCCTGGACGTTTCTGAATGCGCTGCTCGGAAAGTTCGCGCAACTTTTGCCGCCGCGGACCATCATCCGACATGTGAAGGATGCCGCCTTCTTGCTGACAATGGCGGAGCCTGAGACAGCAATTGAGTTCCTTTCACAACGCCAAGACGATTCATATCTGCTCCCTGCTGTGATTGCCGCAGGAGTCGGCAACGGACTCGCGACGGCGGGACTGTCGGCGATCTCTGACTCTGTTTCTGCGGTCGGCGATCAGACATTGTTGCGCGTACTCGCGTACAGCCGAAAGTTCTCTGGGCTGATCGCTCGATCGGTGAACGCCCTAGCTTCGGATGGATGGGTGCGGCGCATCGTGCGTTTGCTGGGGACCAAGGACGCAGTCCTCCGAGCGCGCATGCGAAGGAACCTCCTTCCGTTCCTTGACAACTCGGCACAGGCTCCGCTGCTGCAAGCGCTGCTTGCTCACACCACGCCGGCATCGCTGACTGATGCTGTGGTGAAGATTTGGTCTCACACACGCTTTGAAGTGGCAGCGTTCGATTCGGCGTTTCTGCGCGCTGCGAGCGGAGAGGCCACCATTTGTGCGATCCGAGACGCCATCCTGTGCGTGGAGGGGACTAAAGAGGCGAACAGGTTCCTAGTGAGCACGTTGCGACTCAGCGTCGACGAGTTGCGATGGCTGCTTACGCAGCAACGTGTGCCAATCGCGCGGGCTGTCGAAGTGTTGACCTTGCTCCTAGAGGAAGCCGATGATGCGTCGATCCAGGCGATTTCACGCCAAACCGCTGCAACAGACCTCGTCTTTGACGCTCTGCGACAAGGGTCGAACCGTGCAGCAGTCCAGATAGGTCGTATTCTGCTCGTGGGGCAAACGAGTGTTGAGCAACTCATCGCTCTTGGGCAGGAAGTGCTTCCGTTCATGTCAGAGCCCCATCGAACCGAAATCGCCAACGCGATGCTCCTCCGTGGGCTTTCGGAGGGCGATACTTCGAGCAAGGAACGCCTGCGCGAAGTGATCGGGAGTTTGCCGACGAATGCCTATCCGAATGATGTCGTACTGGCTGCCACGCAAGGCAATGCCGGATGGAACCGGATCAGCGAAAACATCTCGATGCTTTGCGGCACCCAGGGCGATCTCCGGCTGGGCGTTCTTGCACGCATTGAAGTTCTCACGGATCGCCTAGTTAGTCGACGCGGGGACGGTCTCAGTCGTTTGGCCGCTGAGTCATGGGCCACCTTGTTGTCCGAAGCCGGGTCTGTCAGCCGAAATGCCCAGACGTCGGCCGCTATGGCTGTGTTGCCATACGCGTTTCGGCACACAAGTGAGCCGTTGAGTTCACTCGTCGTAGCCGCGTTCCCCATTGTTTATGAGCAACTGAAGGCAGGGAACGAGCCGGCGGGCCTATTCCAAATGCTCTTCTTTCAGGATTGGGATCGATGCAAGACGGCTCGGAGGAGCTTGGTTCAGGCGTTCATGCAATCGTCCTGGCCGCCCGGAGACTTGCTGCTCATTGCGGTAAGAGCCGGAGATCCGCAACGAATCTTGAGGCTCGTCTCTCGCGAGTTCAATGGGAATCGGTACCTCTCTCTGATCGCCGAGGACCTTCGTCGCTTCCCAGAGGATGCGGGGACAGAGCTGCGAGCGCAGCTAGATGTGTTCGGACGTGAGGCAAGGTCTTTTCCTGAGCGAAAATCGTAGGGCGATGAACGCAACTTGTCGGCACAAGGTCGAACTTCAGGGTCGAGTTCTTCGCGCCTTGGTCGTCGTAGCGGCAGACCGCGCGGGCACCATCGATCCGTCCCGTAGAGCATGAGAGTCCGCTTTGCGCCGAGCGATTCGGTTGCCCGAAGTTCAGCTTGGGGTCGCTATGCAAAGCTTTGCATAGCGACCCATCGTGGACGGCATTTCAGGCTGATCGTGGACGCCGTTTCAGCGTGATAGTGGACGACGGGGGTGGCGCGCAAGTGATTTTCTGACCGGCCTCAGGCTCACCGCTTTTTGCGGTCCGAGCCGATGCCAACCAACAGAGTCACGATGCGACAAATCCGAGAGACATTGCGCCTGCACTTGCAGGCGGGGCTGAGCTACAGCGAGGTCGCCCGTGCGCTCAAGATCTCCAAGAGCGCAGTGGGCAAGTACGTGTCGCTGGCCAGAGTGGCCGGCGTGGACTGGGACACGGCCGAGACCCTCAGCGATGAAGGCCTGGAGGCCCGGCTACCGCCCGGCGCTGCCCCGCGGCAGCCACCAGCGCGCCCCTGACTTCGGTGTGGTGCACCAGGAGCTCAAGCGTCCCGGCGTCAGGTTCAGGAGTCCAGCGGACAGCCGCGCCGGGATGCAGTGAACGTCAGGTCTCGGCAGCCGCTGTCAGTCGCCGGTCAAACGTGAACGACGGCAGACAGTCTGGTCCTGCTGTTCGGTCGGTCGGCTTGAACGTCAGCAGATGGCCGTCAAGGATCGGCCAGCCGACGGCGCCGAACGGCAGGTCTGCGGCGCATATCTGCCGCCCAATATTGGGGGAGCGCTATGGCACATTGAGCGCCGTGGCATTCAACGCCCGAGCGGTCGAGGCCGCCCCGTCCCTGACGTTCGTGCATACGCGGCCCATGGCAAGTGTGCAGCGGTTCCGGTCGTTCGTAGCGCGGCGACGAAATCACGGTCTCGGGTCCGAAGGGGGGCGGGCTGCACATGCCGCCCGCAAGAAGGCCTATTGCATTTGACTCTGCCAGTCAAGCGAAAACCCGGTGGAATTTGCCTCGGGGTTTCGTCTGACACATCGCACCTCCCTGGACAAACTGCGCATCGGCAGTGAGCCAGGGAGAACACGTGCAAGCACCTCAAACCGACAACCGCATCGACCTCGCCGGCCCGGGCGGACAGTTCCGCGACGAGACGGGCGTCCTGTGGTCGGCCTCCGAAGGCCAGGTCACCAACGCGTGCACGTTCGTCGTGTGCGCCCTGACGTTCTGGCTGGTCCTTCCCGTCTTCTATGCGCTGTACCGCGCGTGGTGGACCTCGACGCACCGCTACGTCATGACCGACCAGCGCCTGCGCGAAGCCACCGGCGTCATGCTCCGCCG
>Ga0136846_1235666_pt1 | contig 10920 bp, 8 predicted proteins | sample HopSoiMetagenom2_FD_96841 | JGI IMG/M metagenome (GOLD analysis project Ga0136846, IMG submission 96841) | Grasslands soil microbial communities from Hopland, California, USA - 2 Assembly 2016 (version 4) | ecosystem: Environmental > Terrestrial > Soil > Grasslands | place: USA: Hopland... | reverse complement strand
TGTGGATGGGGCGGGTGGGTCTGGGGGTTCCCCGCCTGTACCCACCCGACGCTGGGTGGAGTGTGTGGTCACGGCTGCCCCCTGAGGCGTTGGTGAGCCGTCTTCCATTCTTGATGTCTAAAGTAATGATAGATCCACTGGGTCCCCAGGGCGGGGGTTCGGCCCAAGCACATACCCCAAGCCCTTACCCCAAGCCCTTACTTGGAGGTGCCGACGGTGTCACCGATTCCGAACCGGGAGACCGACGTACTGGTCGGGCGCGAGGACGAGCTCGACGAACTCGGTGCCGCACTGCGCGACACCGGCTCCCGGGGGTGGCTGTTGGCCGTGAACGGCCGGCCCGGGATCGGCAAGACCACCCTGGCGGAGGCCGCGCTGCGCCCGGTGGCCCGCGACGGGCGCCTCGTCATCAGACTGCGGCCGGGGCCGTACGGCACATCGGGGCTGTACTCGCTCGTCGACCAGGTGTACGCGTCCCTGGCCGAGGAGGCCGGTTCGGGACCCCCCGTCCGGGCGGCGGCGCTTGAGCGTGACCCGCACGGTCTGGCCCTGATGCGGGGGGCCCTGGCGGCCATGGCTAGGGCCGCCGGGCCCCGGCCGTTGGCGGTGCTGCTCGACGACGCGCACCGTCTGGCGGCCCAGGAGCGGGGCCCGGCGGCCGCGCTGTTGCAGGGACTGCGGTCGATCGGCGCGCGCGTCCTGGTGTGCGGGGTGCTGGAGGCGGTGGACCCGAGCCTGGGCAGGGGACTGGCCGGGGTGGCCGACCGGACCCTGGAACTGCCGCCCCTGACCGTCGGGCAGTGCGCCGAGCTGATCGGCCGCCACGTCGGCGTGCCGCCCGCCGCGGAGCTGGTGGCCGCGGTCCGCCGTGGCCTCGGACCGGACGCCGGGGGCAACCCGGGGGCGGTCATCCGGGCGGTCGCCACGCTGCGGGAGCGCGACCGGCTGGTCGTGGTCGACGAACGCGCCTACCTGGCCGACCCGGCCACCCCGATACTGCTGCCCCTGTTCCGGGCAGGACCAACGGAATGGCTGCCGAGCACGGACGGGCGCTGGCCGGCCGAGGACCCCTTCCCCGGGGAGGTGCTGTCCCTGCTGACCCGGCTGACCGGGGCGGGGGAGACCACGGTGGACGACTACCTGAACCTGGCTCCCGAACTGGGCACCACACAGGACCGCCTGGGCCGGGTCCTCGACACCCTGGTGACCCTGGAACTCGTCGCCGTCGACGACCGGCAGCGGCTCACCTGCACTGTCCCCGCGGCCGCCGAACTCCCGGCCCGCTACACCGAGGACGACGTCGCCCGGTTGCACGCCCGGCTGGTGGTCGACGCGTACCGGCCACACCGCGCTCGGCCGCCCGCCCCGCGCCTCGTCGACCACGCACTCGCCGCCGGGACCCGCCTTCCCGCTCCCCTGCGGACCGAGCTGCTGCTGGCCGCCGTCGGCGAGCAGGACCCGCAGGAGCCGTTACGGACCCTCGGCGCCTGCCGGGCACTGCTGGACGTGTTCCCCGCCGCCGACGCACACGTGCCCCGCATCCTGCACATCGCCGTCCCCCTCCTGCTCCACCACGGCCTCCCCGCCGACCTGCTGGCCCTCGGCACCCGGCTGCTGCCCCGCCTCGCCCCGGGAACCGTCCTCGCTCAGCTCGCACAGGCCTGGGCCCTGGCCGCCGTACACGACCAGTGGCTCGGTCTGTACGCCGTGGACCACGACTCCCCGGCCGCCCGGGTGGCGCGGCGGACGCCGGAGGCCGCGCCACTGATGGCCCTCGCCGCGCGCCCGCACGCCGGGCCACTCCCACCGGCGCCCGGCCGCCCGCCGGCGGTCACGGGTGATTCGGCGGCGCTGCCGTCCGCCGACGAGGCCGAGGTGCTGATCCGGGCCCTGAACACGTGGACCGAGGGGGCACGGGGTGCCGCGCCGGCGCCCGCAGTGCCGTACGCGATCCGCGAGGCGCTCGGCCTCGGTGACCTGGCGAGCTGCTGGGCGATCCTGCCCGGAAAGCGGCCCAAGGTGTTCCCGGAGAGTCCGCTGCACGTCCACCAGGCCCTGGTCCGCGAGTACCTCACCGGATCCTGGGACGTCGCCCTGAGCCTGGCGGGCAGCCTGGAAGCGGGCCCGGGGGCCACTGGGCACGGTCCGCTGTACCTGCACAGCCGTGCCCTCGCCGCCGAGATCTGCCGCCTGCGGGGCGCCCTGGGGCAGGCGGCGGCCTGGCTGGGCCGGGTCGTCGACGGTGCGGAGCCCCAGCCGCTGCTGAGCTGGGCCCGCGCGGGGCTGCTGCACGGCCGGGGCGACACGGCGGGCGCGTGGCGACAGGGACGGCGGGACTGCGACGCGCTGTGGCGGGCCGGCCGGACCGCGGGGCTCGAGCGGCCGTTGCTGCGGGTGCTCCGCTACGCGTCGCGGGACCCGGAGGGCGCCGCCGACGCCGGTGCCGCGCTGGAGCTGCTGGAGGAGCTCTGCACGGTCGCCCCGTCCCGGTTGGCCCGCGCCGCCGTGCTGATCGGGCGCGGACTCGTACGGGACGATGTGGACGGCGTCGTCGGCGGGTACGAACTCCTCGCCGCGCATGGAGGCCGGCAGGCGGCCTTCGGTGCCGCGGTGTGGCTGCTGCGGCGGACCGGTGAGCAGCGGTGGCTGCGGGAGGCGTGGCGGCAGCACGAGGGCATGGCGTCACTGCCGGCCCGGAAGACCCTCGTACGCCTCGCCGCCGAGTTCCGCCTCGTGGTGCCCCGGCGCGGCGGGGACCTGCTGCCGCTGAGCCGGCTCGATCTGACGATCATCGAGATGGTCGCCGGCGGATCGACCAACCGGCAGATCGCGACCGCCCTCGCGTACAGCGAGAAGAGCGTCGAGGCGCGCCTCGCGAAGATCTTCAGAAGCACCGGCTGCCGCTCCCGGGTGGAACTGGCGACGGCCTGGCTGGATGGAGGACTCCCGCGCACGGCGACCGCGCAAGGGCACCGCGTGCCGTGATACCCGTGCCGTGATACCCGTGCTGTGACTTTTCCCTACATCCTCGGCCCTGGGTGCACGGGGTGTGACACCCCGGTTTCCCCATGCCACCATCAACAGCGTTCGGAAGCGGTTGTTCCGTTGCGGGGGAGGCCTTCGTGCAGGTTGTGCGGGTAGCGGTCCACGCGGAGGACGCGCTCAGTTCCCTGGGGCTGATCAGCGCGCTGCAAACACCAGGAATGACACTCGTCGACGTCGCCCTGGGCACGGAGACCGACGTGACCGTCGTCTCCGTACCACAGGTCGGTGTGGCCACCATGGAGCTGCTGCGGAATCTGGCGAAACCGGCCTGCGGGTTTCTGCTCATTTCTGGTGACACCTGGAATGCCGACTACGTGGAGGCGGCCGAACTCGGAGTCCGCGCCGTGTTGCGAAGGGACGAATTCACTCAGGAGCTACTGCTGGAGGCCGTGGAGCTCGTCGTGGACGGGCATGCGTTCATTCCGACGGCTCTGCAGGGCGGACTGCTCGACTATGTGATCCGGGTGCAGCGGGATGTCCTCGCGCCCCGGGGACTTTCCGCCTCGGGCCTCTCGAAGCGGGAAGCAGACATCCTGCGGATGGCGGCCGACGGGTACAGCAATGTACAGATATCGAGGAAATTGGAGTGTTCGGAGCGGACGGTCAAGGCTGTGTTCTCCGGCCTGATGAAGCGGCTGCAACTGCGGAACCGGACGCATGTCGCGGCGTACGCCATACGCGCGGGTCTCATCTGAATCCCCTGAGTCCCTCTCAGGAGCCGGTCATCAGCCCGAAGTTGTCGGCCCCGAGCCAGAACGCCGCGGCCAGCCCGGCGAAGCCGACGACCGACGCGGCGATCCGCCACGCGGAGACCCCTCCCGACCGGCGGGCGACACCCAGTACGGACAGCGCGGCGACGGCTTGGAGGGCCACGATGCCGAGCGTGCCGAGCCCGAGCATGGTGGTCGTCATCCCCGTGTACGGATCGCGTCCGGCGAGCGCGAACCCGGCGACCGCGACCGCGCTGAGGGCCGTCTGCGCGAGCCCGGCCCGGTGCGGGGAGGCGTGCCGGGGATGCGTCGCGGCCAGCGCGGAAGGCAGCAGCCGGTCGGCGGCCAGGGTCTGTGTGTACCGGTTGGCGGCGCTGTGCAGCGCCAGGGTCGCGGCGAACAGGCTGGTGCAGAGCATGAATTGCATGACCGTTTCGGGGAACGAGCCGAGATAGGAGTCGGCGAGCGTGAAGAAGAGAAGGCCGAGCTGCCGGCCTGCCTCCTGCCGCACCCGGTCGGCGCCCAGCGCGCCGACCGCCACCCAGCTCGTGAACGCGTAGAACGCCGCGACGAGGACCACCGCGACATACGTGGCGCGCACCACGCTGCGGCGCGGATCCCGTGCCTCCCCGCCGTACAGCGAGGCGGACTCGAAGCCGATGAACGAGATGGCGGCGAACATCACCGACACCCCGAAGCCGGCGCCGAACACCTCGTGCGGCGCGAACGACGCCGCCGGGAGCGCGGCGGGGACGCCGTCGCGGATCACGACAGCGATGTCCAGCGCGAGCAGGATCGCCAGCTCACCCGCCATCATCACGGCCACCGTGCGCGCGCCGGCCCCGATGTCCCGGTAGCCGAGCAGACCGACCAGGGCCAGGCCGACCGCCGCGCAGACCCACCACGACACCTGTGTGCCGTGGTCGGCCAGCACCAGTGAGGTGAAGTAGCCGAAGGCCCCCAGCAGTCCGATGGTCGCGAGGTTGTAGGCGCAGACCGCCACGTATCCGCTGACCACTCCCGCCGGGCGGCCGAGCCCCTCGGTGGCGGCCGAGTAGAAGCCGCCCCGGCCGCCGGTGCGGCGGGCGACCACCGCGTAACTCGCGGAGAAACACAACAGGACGAGCCCGGTCAGCACGAACGCGGCCGGGACCCCGGCGCCGTTGCCGAAGGCGAAGGCGAGCGGCACCGTGCCGGCCATCGCCGACAGCGGGGCGGCCGCCGAGACGACGAGACCGACGATGTGCCGGGTGGACAGAGCCGGCGTACGGGCTGTTGACGCTTTATTCGACTGAGCTTGGTCGAGCATTCTTCTCCCCGGAGGTCAAGGTAATGGAATGTATTACCGAATTCGGGTTTCGGGCCCCGACTTCCGTTCTGGCCGCTAAATTGCAGTGGAGACTCTGCCCTTGCCTTCTGATGCCTGACTGATCGGGTGCTGACCATCGGTCGATCGAACGGATTTCAATCGAGAATGCATGTCAATTACCTCAGAGGTAATGGACCGTGCTGGTTGCCCGATTGGATGTGTGTCGTCTGCACTCTTGGGCCACGTTCCGATTTGAATCAGCCAACGTGTTGTATGGTGATACGGCCATGTCCTGAGCCGAGGTGCGCTCCTTTGGCCCGCCGGCGTCCCGTTTGGCGGGGATCTGCGACCTCGTCGCGAGTGAATGAGAGCTCGCCTCGGGACCTGGCCAATAATGGACCCCTGCCCCGATCACCTCTTGCGCTCGTCTTCGTGCTTGGCATTAATTAATGCGATGAGCAGAGTGCGCTTCTTGTGCGTGATCGGAGAACAGTGGTGCTTCAGAGAGTGGATTCTGGCGAACTGGCTGCGGCTTCCAGCCGTCTTCTGCACGATGGAAATGCGAACCCGATGAAGGGTGAAGAATCCAAGGGGGTCATGAATTTCCGACTCCTCGGCCCACTGGAAATCCGGGCAGGCGACCGGGTCGCCACGCTCGCGGGCGCCCGGCAGCGGACCCTGCTCGCGGTCCTGCTCGTCGCGGGCGGACGCCTGCTCCCTGTCGAACAGCTGTACGGCGAGCTGTGGGGGGAGACACCGCCGCCCACCGTGGGCAACTCCTTACAGGCGCATGTGTACCGGTTACGCCGTACGCTCCAGCAGCTGTCGGCTCCGGGCACCGGCCCCCAACTGGTCACCCGCCCCTCGGGATACGTGCTGGAGCTGAACGGAGCCACGCTCGACACCGGCGCGTTTCAGCGGTCGATCGCCTGTGCCAGGTCCCACCTGCACAACGACCCGGTCCTCGCCCATGCCATGTTCGAGGACGCGCTGGCCCTGTGGCAGGGCGATCCGCTGCAGGACGTCGTCCAGGGGCCGATGTGCCGCAGCGTCGCCCTCCAGCTGAAGGAGGAGTACCTCGCCGCGGTGGAGGACCGGCTCTCACTCGGCATCGACATCGCCGACCCGGTCCGCACCATCGGCGAGCTCAAGCGGATGAGTGTGGCCCACCCCTGGCGCGAGCGGATCACCGAACTCCTCATGCTCGCCCTCTACCGGGCCGGCCGTCAGGCCGAGGCGCTCGAGACCTACAACAGCGCCCGGCGCAGACTGGTCGACGAGTTGGGCATCGAACCCTCCGCCCAGCTGCGCCAGCGACTGCGGGAAATCCTCAACCAGGTGCCCTATGTGGGCGGCCACACGACCACGCACGGATCCCGCGATCAGGTGGTGGCCCCGCCCGGCAGGATGCGGTCGAAGCCGGCGTAGGGCACCAGCGCCTCGGGCAGCTTCACCGAACCGTCCGGCCGCACATGCTGTTCGAGGATCGCCGCGACGGTCCGGCCGATCGGCAGCGCCGAGCCGTTGAGCGTCACGACGGGTGTCTTCCGGGAGTTCGGGCCACCATGACGGATTCCGGCCCGCCGCGCCTGGAAGCCACCGCAGTCGGACACCGAGGAGATTTCCCGGAAAGCCCCGCCGCCCGGCAGCCACACCTCCAGGTCGTACGTCATCCGGGCGGAGAACCCGAGGTCGCCGGCCGGTAACAGCACCACCCGGTACGACAGTTCGAGCGCCCGCAGGCACGCCTCGACGTGGGTCACCATCAACTCCAGCTCGCGCCGGGCGTCGTCGGGCGCGCAGAGGCGGACCAGCTCCACCTTGTCGAACTGGTGCAGTCTGAGGACGCCCCGGCTGTCCCGGCCGTAGGAACCGGCCTCGGCCCGGAAGCAAGGGGTGTGGGCGGTGACGGCGAGCGGCAGCCGCGTCGAGTCGATCACCTCGCCGGCGAACAGGTTCGTCAGCGGCACCTCGGCGGTCGGAATCAGCATCAACTCCCGGTCCCCCACCCGGGTGGCGAACAGATCCTCCTCGAACTTGGGCAGCTGCCCGGTGCCCGTCATCGTCTCCCGGGTGACCAGATACGGCACCGAGTACTCGGTGTAGCCGTGCGTGCCCGTGTGCAGGTCCAGGAAGAAGGCGGCCAGCGCCCTCTCCAGCCGGGCACCCGCGCCGCGTGCCACCGAGAACCGGGCGCCGGACAGCTTCGCCGCGCGCTCGGCGTCCAGGATGCCGAGCGCCGCCCCGACCGCGGCGTGGTGACGGGATTCGTCGGCCGGGACCGGCGGCGGGCCGCACCGGCGGACCTCCACCGCCTCGGCCTCGGTCCGCCCCTCCGGGACCTCGTCCAGCGGGATGTTCGGGATCGTCGTCAGCAGCCCGGTCAGCCGCTCCCGGGCCTCGCGGAACCGGGCCTCGGCCCGCTGCACCCGCTCCCGGAGCAGCCGCGCCGCGGCCCGCCGATCCTCCGTCGCGGCCTCCCGGCCCTTCGCGGAGGAGCGCTTCAACTCGGCCCGGGCCAGGTCGAGTTCCGCCACAGCCTCGCCGCGTTCCCGGTGCAGTGACTCCAGCTCCTGCAGCCGCAGCGCGTATCCGCGCCGGGCCAGCCGGGCCACCCCCTTGTCGCCCAGCGTCAGCAGCTCACGGGCATCGTGCATCGCTCACCCCTACCTCTCGGACGTGGAAAGTGCGCAGCCGGCCGGCTCAGGCCGCCGCGATGGCCAGTACGGCGTTCTGTCCGCCGAAGCCGAAGGAATTGCTGAGCGCCAGGTCGGCCCGGGTGGCGGTGGCCGCCGTCGCGACCTCGATGTCGAGCCGCGGGTCCAGCACGGACAGACCGGCGGTCGGTGGCACCACCCCCTGCTCCAGGGCCAGCACCGTCAGCGCCGCCTCCACCGCGCCCGCCGCGCCCAGCAGATGACCGGTCACCCCCTTGGTCGAGGTGACCAACGGGTTCCCGGTCAGCACCCGGCTCAGCATGCGGCCCTCGGCCAGGTCGTTGAGCGGTGTCGACGTGCCGTGCGCGTTCACATGCCCCACGTCCGCCGGGGCGGCGCCCGCGTCCGCGAGCGCCGCGCGCACCGCCGACTCGGCGCCGACACCTCCGGGGTGCGGGCTGGTCACGTGATGGGCGTCCGCGCTCGCCCCGTACCCGACCACCCGTCCCCGCACCCGGGCGGACCGGGCCCGGGCGTCGGCGGCGCGCTCCATGATCAGCACCCCGGCCCCCTCGGCGGCGACGAAACCGTCCCGGCCGGCGTCGAAGGGGCGTGAGGCGCTGTCCGGGTCGCCCTCACGCGCGGACAGCGCGCCCATCTGCGCGAACCCCGCCATCACCAGCGGCGTGATCATCGCCTCGCTGCCCCCGGCCAGGACGATGTCACAGCGGTTCAGGGTCAGCAGGTCGCGGGCTGTGCCGATGGCCGTCGCCCCCGAGGCGCACGCGGTCGCCACCACCAGGTTGGGTCCGGTGGCCCCGAGCGCGATCGCGAGCTGCCCGGCCAGCATGTTCGGCAGCTGCATGGGCAGCAGCAGCGGCGAGACGCGCCGCGCCTCCTCGGTGATCAGCACCAGGTGCTGCTCCTCCACGGTGCCGGGACCGCCGTCGGCCGACCCCATGACCACACCCACCCGGGCGCCGTCCCAGGAGGCCGGGTCCAGGCCGGCGTCCGCCACCGCTTCCTGGGCCGCCACCAGCGCGAACTGTACGAACCGGTCCAGCCGCAGGGCCCGTCGGGCGCCGAGCAGGGCGTCGGCGTCGAAGCCCGGGACCCGGCAGGACAGCCGTACCGGGTTGCCTTCCAGTACCGGATCGAGCGCGGCCGTCGGCCGCCCGGCGCGCACCGTCGCCCAGTTGTCGGCGGTGCACGTCCCGGCGGGCGTCACCAGACCGACACCGGTGACCGCGATGTCCGCGCCAACGGTCATACCGTGGTGCTCCGCTCCACCATCAGCCTCGCCATGTCGCCGACGGTCGCCGCCTCCAGCAGCTCGTCGTCGCTGATCACCAGCCCGAGCTCCTTCTCCAGGATCAGGGAGAGCTCCACGACGGCGAGCGAGTCCAGGTCGATGTCCTCCCGCGTGGCGTCGGGAACGACGCTCTCCGGAGTGATCTTGAGCTTGCTGACCAGCATTTCCTTGAGGGTCTCGAACACGGTGTCTCCGTAAGTTGTGAGGAGTGGGTACGGACAGAGGGTCAGACGGGTTTGACGTCGGGCCAGACCAGGGCGGTCGCCCCCCAGGTGAGCCCGCCGCCGAACGCGGTCAGCAGCAGCCGGTGACCGGCCGTCAGGGTGCCCTCGGCGGCGGCCTGGCTGAGCAGCACCGCCAGTGAGGCGGCCCCGGTGTTGCCGACACGCTCGATGTTGGACAGCCGGCGCTCGGGGGGAATGCCCAGGTCGTCGGCGACGGTGGCCAGGATCCGCGCGTTCGCCTGGTGCGCCGCGAACCGGTCCGCGTCCTGCGGTCCGGCCCAGCCGGCCGCCTGAGCGGCCTGCCGGGACGAGTCGGCCATCCGCTCCACCGCGTGCCGGTACACCTCGCGCCCCGCCATCCGGAAGAACTCCTCACCGGGCGCCGCGGCGACCCCCGAGGAACGCTGCCGGGACCCGCCCGCCGGCACCTCGATCAGCCGGCTCAGCCCGCCGTCGCTGCCCAGCACCACCCGGCCGACCGCACCGGGCTCGGCCGGATCCCCGGCGCGCAGGACGACCGCGCCCGCGCCGTCGGCGAAGATCACCGCGGTGCCGCGGTCGGCCGGGTCGATGATCGTGGTGAACGCGTCGGCAGCGATCAGCAGCACCCGTTCGGCGGTCCCGGAGACGATCAGCCCGGTGGCGGTGGCGAGTCCGTACAGGAAGCCGCTGCACACCGCCGACACGTCGAAGGCGGCGACCGAGCCGAGCCCGAGCCGGTGGGCCACGTCCGGGGCGGTGGCCGGACAGGGCCGGTCGGGAGTGGTGGTGGCCAGGACCACGGCCTCCGCGCCGCAGCCGGCCGAGTCCAGCGCCCGTCGGCCCGCCTCCACCGCGAGGTCGGAGGTGGCGGTGCCGGGGGCGACCATGTGCCGGGTGGCGATCCCGGTACGGGACCGGATCCACTCGTCGGAGGTGTCGAGGCGACGGGTCAGGTCCTCGTTGGTCACCACGTCCGGCGGCAGATGACAGCCGAGGCCGGCGATCACCGCGGCCCGGCCGGCCGGCGCACCCCTCACGAGGCGCCCTCCGCGCCGCCCAGCAGCTCCGGTGGCAGCCCCAGGTACGCCATGCGGGCCTCGGCCGTCTGCTCGGTCCACCGCTCCGCCATGTCGTAGCGCTGGTCGGGGGTGGTGTCGAGCATGCGCACGCCGGGCCAGATCTCGTAGTCGCCGATCCGGTCCGCGTGGGCCTCCATACCGTCCTGGAACAGCTTCTCGCGGGGGATCACGAACTCCCGGTCGGGGACCTCGTCCCACATCTTCACCCCGGCCTGGATGATCTCCACGATCCGGTCCCGGGACTCGGGGTGCGCGGCCAGATGGTCCTTGAGGATCGTGCTCGCCACGGTCAGGTGCCGGACCTCGTCGATCGAGGTGCCTCGGGAGATCTCGCTGGTCGCGGGGGAGAGCGGGCTCCACTTGCGCTCGCTCAGTTCGGCGGCGGGCGCGAGCACCCCCTCGATGACGATGGCGAACACCGCCACGCCGCCCGCGAAGTCCTTGCGGCCGCGGACGATGTCGAGCGTGAAGTCCTCGATCGGCTGGAGCACCCGGCGCCGGTAGTCGGCGGACAGCTCCTCGATGTCCCGCAGCAGGGTGCCGGCCGGCATGCCCAACTCCACCAGGTGGTTGCGGAACACCCGCGCGTGCCGGGCCTCGTC
>Ga0136846_1227134_pt1 | contig 10920 bp, 5 predicted proteins | sample HopSoiMetagenom2_FD_96841 | JGI IMG/M metagenome (GOLD analysis project Ga0136846, IMG submission 96841) | Grasslands soil microbial communities from Hopland, California, USA - 2 Assembly 2016 (version 4) | ecosystem: Environmental > Terrestrial > Soil > Grasslands | place: USA: Hopland... | reverse complement strand
TCTCATTTAAATGCAGATGACGCATGGCCCCACGGATAGCATCCATATAAGACCGGGAAGCAACCGGGGCGCCCGCTTTACCGGTACTATTTTTCACAAAACTTCCGGAAGCATATTGCAGGCTGCCATCAATAAAAGCTGCCGAGATGATCGTGTTGTACACTTTTATCTGCTGATAGGTCTGCTGCAGGTAAATGTAAGTGATATGACTTTTGTTATCGGTATAAGCCTGCAAAATGACCGCATCGGTGGCATCAGTTGGCGTTATACCAAGGCGTGCTGCATTTTTTATCAATAAGGGACGATATTCTTCCAGGCCTTTATCCTGGGCCAATGCCAGGCTGGAAATAAATAATAGCATGCATAGGAAGGCTAGTGGTTGTAGTATTTTTCTCATGTTAGAATGGTTAAACCTAAGTTAAGGGAATCCCTTACATGTTTAACCAATCTGAAAAAATAAAGTGGTGGGATATACGAACTACCGGCATATGTAAAACTTTATATATAAAGAATGCCATAAGTAAGTGAAACCGGTATGAACCTGGGTAAAAGAGACGCCAAATATAATATCCATGTTTTATTAATAATAGCTGAATACTGTATTTTTGACCCTTAACAGTGATATATGATCTTACCAACACCCCCCATCAAGACGCCATTTGATGCGCAATTACAAAGAATAAAAGATAAGCTGGAGGCGGCAAGAACTGCAGATGAAGATTTCGACGTGTTCGAGTCTGGCACCCATGAATACCTGTTGAACGTACCTGCCACCGAAGAAGAAGTGTCGGCGTTCGAGCAAAAGCATTCCATTCAATTGCCCGAATGCTTCCGGTCTTTTTTACTGGTGGTCGGGAATGGTGGTATAGGTTATCAGGGATCAGGTGCAGGGCCTGGTTATGGAATTTTCGCATTGGGATATAATATAGCTGAGGAAAATTTTCTTTCCCATGATTGCCAGCTTGATCCGGACATGTCAATGGATCAGTGGCAGTCGTTAACGGAATTTGAGCATAGTGGCGAAAATATTACAAAAGAACAATACAGACAGGCAGCTGGCAAATTATATGGCGGCACCTTACGACTGGGCAGCCAGGGCTGCACGTATTATCATACTCTTATTTTGAACGGGCCACATACAGGACGGGTAGTGAACCTGGACACCAACTATCTTATGAAGCCCATTTTTACACCCGACACCACTAATTTTCTTGACTATTATGAAGGCTGGCTCGATGCCGTTATTGATGGCACACTCCAAAAGCCGGATGCGCCTGATTATGGATACTTCAAATGATTATTGAGATCAGGATATTCGCTTTTTTTGCAATAATGCCATCCAGGCTCGACACCATATGGATGGTTACTTTACATGAGGTTGTTGACATTTATAGATCGTTTTAGATTCAATGTTAAGGTATTACCTACAGGCAGCTGTGGCCTGACCTTTGCATGTAAAGTTCGAAATTGTTTACCATGATAGAAAAACAATCCATTAACGGTAAAGATGTTTGGATAGAAGTAGAACAACAACCGGCCAACAGGGCCAATCCCAATATTATACCTACAGAATATTTTATTGCCAAATATTACCTGAACGAAACGCTCTCCGGTTCTCCTGTTATCATAACGGATGAAGAAGGCAAACCCGTACTGTTCGAATCACCTGTAGAAGCGCTTAGCTTCGCCAGCAAGAAATTAAATACAATGATATAATAATATAATTATTTTTTACCGTAACAAATTAAAGCTTCCTTTTTTCACTTCTTTGGTCCCATCGGTCAATACTAATGAAGCGGCGTATACATACACGCCGATTGGTTGCGGCTTACCCTTGTAAGTGCCATCCCAGGCGCCATTGATATCGTTTGTTTCAAATACCTTCTCGCCCCACTGGTTAAATATTATTAACCGCATGGTTTGTATAACGTTGCTATACACTTTAAACACATCATTCTGCCCGTTATTGTTCGGGGTAAATGTATTGGGAAAAAAGATCTGGTCGCTCAATGTTTTACCTACTACCCGTTTTGAAAATACCGATGGACAATCCCATCTTGTACCAAGCGCTTCTACCTGTAGTCCCACGGTATCCTGGCCCGTTAACCCATAAATGTAATGGCTGGTGCCCATGTGGCCTGTGGAAGGATCGGTCCAGTTAATGCCATCGCGCGACACCCGGTAACCCCTTGCATTTTCAACGGTTGCCCATGAGAATTTGATTACAAAGCCACCCAGGGAATCTATTGTAAGTACCGGCTCGGTGAGCGGGTAACAAATGGTAAATTCATTGGCGCCTATATCGGGTTTACTGGTGCTGCGAATGTTATTACTGATATCATTGGTAATACCTACGTAAGCGCCTTTATCGTCGAAGGGTATCAGCGTAGGCGTGAAATCGGCTTTCAATGAATCTTTGTACAATGGATACAGACTGATGGAGTTCGAGTCTTTTCTCACTGCCAGCCAGTCGGCCAGTTGCGCATAGTTCTTACCGCCCATAGAACCGGTATAATTAACTCCTGTTGCAGCAGTAATGAAATAATTATTGTTATTGGCCTTCAGGGCGCTGTCGTTCCCTTGTATATAGAGACCAGTTCTTGTTCCCAGCCCGCCTCTTTTAATCACCACACTGTTGTTCTTCACCTCTGCGCCCGTACTCAGGGTGCCCAGTAAACCGACTCCTGCTGTCATGATGCCGGCATTGGTAGTACCCAGGGAATCTTCGAGTGAAATGGTGTTGTGATAGATCATTACATAATTTGAACTTCTGGAAAAGATGCCGTATTGCGGTGAAATTCCTCTAAAATTATACAGCACGTTATTGGAAACGAAGTTGGGGGCGCCTGCCTTACCAACCACCGCTTCAACATGAATACCATGTACTTCAGTACTTACCACCGAACCTTTGGTCATAAGATCATGGATCCTGTTCCTGGAGATCTGGTTGCCATATGGCGACAACCCAAAGGCGTTGGTCTGTTTAAGATAGATGCCGCTGTAGCTGGTAAAACCGGTGCGGGCCTGCTGACTGATGTTATTGCTATCTACCAGTGTATTGGCAATGCCATCGAGATAAACGCCATAGCCATAGCTATCGATAATTGTATTCCCGCTCAGGATATTGCCTGATGGAAGGGCTGGAGCGCTAATAGTGCGCGATGTACAGGTTATACCATAATAACCGCCGGTGATGGTATTATTGGTGATCGTATTGCTATCGCAATAAGAAATATTGGAATAATTTATCGGGTCATTCAGATTGTTGTTAAGCACTATACCCGCATAACCGCTGGTGGTAGCAGTAGTACTCATTGAAACAGTGCAGCGTTTTATGGTATTGTGGTCTGCATCGCCTATCAATTGTATTCCGTAACCAAATGACGAGCCCATAACTTTTATGTGTAAGCTGTCGATGGTAACATAATCCACCCCATTCAGTTTTATTACTGAGTTTTCAGTGCTGGTAGTAGCTGCATAGGAAACCGTTGCACCATTGCCTCTAAAGGTGATTGTTTGTGCAGGCGAAGTTGTGATAGCGGGAATGATCACCTGTTCGTTATAAGGGCCGGAACCCGGCGCGACATTAGAGACAACCGATCCTGTAATGCCACATTCCATGGCCAGCACGGCATCGCTGAAAGAAGTAAAGTTAATGCCGCCCGTAGGTTGCGCTGAGTTGATGGTATAAGTACCGCCAGTCAACATGCTATTAACGATCACCCGTACAGGGGTCGAATACATGGTATTGCCCAAACAGGTCACCGCGGCCCGGTAATACATCGTAGTGGCGGGCAACAGATCCAATGAAGGATACGCAACGCCGCTGCTGATATTGCTATACGTTCCGGTTGCAGAGGAAGCACTTTGCCAGGTATAGGTTTGCCCTACCCCCCAGGAATTACCTGTTAATCCCAACGAGATCTGTGGACCGTAACATAAAATTGAATCAGGTAATACGGTGGTGCCTCCGGGAATAACCGGGGTTTGACAGGCGGATGTTACAAACTCATAACAACCCGGATCGGGATTCAGCGGGCTACGTGCTGCACCGGTTATATCGGTATCTATATTTTCATACAGCGCCATGTTATCAATAGGCTGCGCTTTGGGCACAAAGTTGAAAGCGGCTAAATTGGTATATTGAGGATCTATGTACACCGAGGAATAATCCAGCCCCGTTACTTTTTGCCAATCAGATAAGAGCGTCAGGTCCTGGTTGGCAAGCGCGCCAACTGCATTTATATTATCTGAACCAGCTACATAAAAAACATTCCGTTTACAGGTAAGCCCCTGCATCGCTTTCACTAATGTAATAGCATAATTCCAGTCGCTGGTTGCCCTTGAGATGGTAATGATATTGTTAAACACATTCACATTACTTATATCCTGAAAATATATTCCGTCGCACTCCGCACCATACATGTTCTGATCGTCGAGTGAAATGGTATTATTGTAAATATTAAAATAGGAAGCAGGCGCATTTTTTGCCGCTATGCCGTTCTGTACCCAATTTGAACTGAAATCGTAGATGAGATTGTTGGCTAACAGGTTTTCTTTACCGGCAGCACCCAGTGCCGAATTCAAAATACCATAAATATAGCTGCCAAAAGCAGCTATATGAAAATTATGGATTTTGTTATTGATAACTTTTACACGCTGGTCAAACAGGTTCAGGTAAACGCCCGAGACCTTGGTGGTGGCATGCGGGCCGCCCTGCAGGTCATTGCCATCCACCACAGTGCTATCGTTATAATTCAATTGAATACAGCTGGTATAGGAGTCGGAAATAAGATTGTTCAGGATCTTATTGCCCTGCATTAATACGGCAGCACCGGAAACAGGGGCGCTGTTTAGCGTAATGCCTGTTCTTCCGCCGGAAATTGTATCGTTCTGAATAAGGTTATTATCGCAATTACTGGTACCGGTAGCTGTTGCTGCACCGTGGTTACCATTTATTACAATGCCTTCGTTATTGTCGGGCGTTGTAGTGTTTGTTGGAAGAATGATCCTGCAGTTCCTGATAATATTATTATCTGAGTTATTTAGTAAATGAAAACCATAGCCAAACTGGCCGGCTGCCTGCGGGGTAATTCTGATCTTATCAAAAGTTACATAACTGAGGTTATCCAGTTTCACCCCTGCCCGGTTATTGGTATTGTTCGAAGTAAAGGACAGCGTTACGCCATTACAGTTGAAAGTGAGGGTATTGGCGGCATTGGTACCAATCCTGCTATCGAGCGTGATCTGTTCGTTGTACGGCCCGGTACCTGCCGTTACATTAAATGTAATGGGACCGTTCAGTCCGTTTTGCATGTAAGCAACCGCATCGGTAAATGAATGGAAATTGGAACCACTGGTTGGCAATGTGGAATTGATGGTGTAGGTGCCTGACACCTGCGCATGTGCTGCATACAAGAAAGATAATTGAAGGCATAGGCAAAGACAAAGCACGTGCAATGCGTTTCTCATAGCTGATTAATGGATTTTAAAATCAAAGGGATGGCGCCCGCAAAGAAGCCCATCCCTTTTTATAAACTATTTTGTTAAAAGCATTCTTTCCACAAAAACATCATTACCCGATACCACTTTTACTGTATACACGCCTCTTGACCAGGAACCAAGATCGTTCATTTTGATCGTTGAATAACCTTTTTGCGCATGGGCATTGGTTGACCTCATCAGTTTTCCGCTAACATCATAAATAAATACCTGTACCTGTTTATCGGTATTGGAAGCAATATTTACCGATACCACATTCTTTACCGGATTGGGCGCCAGGGTTACCGATAATTTATTAACAGCTAAAGACAGTTCAACCACTTTACTGTAAGTGATGTTGCCATTGTTGCCGGTTACTTTTATGCGGTAGTATACCTTCGAAGCGTTTAAACCAAATACTCCATCATTAGCCTTATAAGCTGCGTATGTTGAACGGGTATCAGCATTCACGGTTCCTGCCAGGGTATAATGAACGCCGTCGGTACTTCTTTCAATGGTAAAATATTTTACATCATTATTTGCAGTCACCGACCAGTCAAGACCAACCAACCCGTTATTGAGCAACCCGGTTACATTTATTTTGTTGCTGGCCAGCACCACACAGGTTGGATCGTAGGTTAAGGTGGCGCTGTCAACAGCATAGGCCGGGCAACCGTTTGCCAGCGTTTGAATTACCTTATAAGTACCGGCCTTATCTACCTTTATACTATCGAAACCGTTGTTATATACAATATGGCCATCTGCTGTAGTCCAGGTATAGAATGAAGTTGAAAAGGGGTCGGTAACTAATATATCGGCAACACCGGAGGCGCCGCAAAGTACAGGTTGATCCGCCGCAACATCCACAGCTGGTGGTAAAAAGAAATCGAACGGTGAAATAAAGTCTTTCAATTCTGAAGTGAATGAGGTGGAACTTCTTGTTTTTACCATTACTTTACTGAACGGGATGCCGCATGGCGTTTTTCCCATCAAACTAACAGGATCAAGACCGAGCACGGTAAGATTTATTCCAAATTCCATAAACTGGCCTGCAGAAAACTGCGTTACCACAGTACCGTTGGCGCGTGGCAGCTTGTATGGGCCTGCCCAGGTAGAACCGGCGTTCTCCGTACCAAAATAAAACGGGTTGGCGTTTTTCGGTTGAATGCCTGCATAGCCATATTGTGCATTGTTACTGGCGCCATCAAAAGTGCCGGTCCAGGCAAATGTCGCCGGCGTTTGAGATAATGTAGCATGATCTACCCAAATACGCGCTTCAATGGAGGTAAGATCTGAGCTGCTATAATTAGCCGCAAAGATCATATCGCCTGCCTGTGTTACATTACCGGCTGCATCAAATTTCCAGGAGGTATGCCCTGCATCAGGGCCATAGCCGGTAAATTTTAGGGTGCTGCGGGTATAAAATATATCGGTCTGGTATAATTCAAAATCAAAATAACGGTCACCGCCCGTACCTTCTATAGCCACCGCACCAAACAGCCAGAGCGGGTCAGTCTGATTATAATTGGGCCCTTGCCGTCTTAAGTGCAGGTATACGTCGAGAATGTCATCTTTTTGAAGCACATTAACCGTCCCCCCTGTCCAGTCTACCGGGCTGTCGCCATTTTTATCGGAGCCTGCGCCATAGGCAGTCTGGTCAGAACCGTGATAATCCCTTACAAAAACCGCATCAATTAAAGTTCTTTGGTTTGTTTGATAAAAGGCAGGATATGCCATCTTACGGAAGAACGGGATGTTTCTGTTGGCAGCGTTCGCATAACCGGCCACAATAGCAGCCGCGCCTGTTGTGTCAATCACAAATATACTGTTGTTGCCATTGGGGATCTGTTCGTAGTACCAGTCGTCGCAGTCAGAACAGGGGCTTGAGGCAGTAACGAAGACATTGTGTTGTACATCGGCATCTATCCCGAATCTTCCCTGAGTGGTGGGCGTTATGATCTGCGTGTTACCCGCACAGGCACAGATCGACATAATTAGGTAGAGTACAGTTTTTTTCATAAATACGGATTAATATAAATTGTACTAAATCCATTGTCAATATCAGGATCTCAATTAGCCGGACAGGTATCATTGCGTAAACAGCCTGGCTAGCCAGGATCACTTATATTGAAAATAGTTTAGACTAACTTTTTTGGTTGGGATGCCCATACCCTTCATGTATTTATCACCTTAACTTATGCGGATCTTTTGAGGCATTTGTATATTACAGGACTGGAACAAATATATAAATTAAGATTATAGATAAATTTAATTATATATAATCTAAGACATATCTTTCTTTTTAAGTAAGTGTATCTATATAGTATCTCAGCTGTTTCTGAAGGGCCTTGAAGAAACACGAAAGGAATGCAGAAGAAGACTCATTTTACAATCGCAACAGACCCACCTTGTACAAAGTGTTCACCGGTTTATTATCCCAAAACAATTCAAAGTCCTGGAGCCCGGCGGCGTTGTAGCTGTCCGTTACATCCTGTAAGGTTAGCATTTTGGGATTGTTGATAGATAGTGCATTCAACATCCCGGCCAGCCAGTCGCCTTGTTCGCGGTCGACACTGATACTGACCTTTGCACGTTTGTCCTGAAAGGTTAGGGAGGTCATTTCCCAGCTATTGCCTTTTTTACTTTTGGTGAAGTGTTCTACGATGGGCGGTTTGCCCAGGTATACAATGCGGCTGGTGGGTTTGGCCGCTGTATATATTTCCTGTTCCAGTACTTTTTGAATATAGTCAGGCGCTACTTTGGTTTTAGGCACTTTAAACTCGAACCATTTTGACAGTGGTTCATTGAGGCCGACGCCATGCATATAGTTGAACAGTGATTTTTTCAGTCCAAATGCAAACGCCTCATGTTCGGCGCCTGATTCATCGATGTGCACCAGGTCGTTGTTGGCAAAAGCGCCCACCAGGGCTGATTCTCTTTTTACCTTGAATTTCTCCGGTTGCATACCGACGGGACTGTGCACCGTCATGGTGAACAAATGCCAGAAGGCCGACTGCAGGATACCGGCGGCGAATAACTGCCGAACCATTTCCAGGGAGTCGATGGTTTCCTGTTCGGTTTGCGTGGGGAAACCATACATCAGGTAAGCATGTACCATAATGTCGGCCTCTGTAAAATGTTTGTTCACCTGGGCCACCTGTGCTACTGTAATGCCTTTTTGGATCAATTCCAGCAGGCGGTCGCCGGCCACTTCCAGTCCGCCGGAAACGGCAATACAACCGGAGCGTTTCAACAACAGGCAAAGATCGCGGGTAAAACTTTTTTCAAAACGCACATTGGCCCACCAGCTCACTGTTAGTTTGCGGCGAATGATCTCCAGTGCCAAAGCCCGCATCATGGCCGGTGGCGCGGCTTCATCTACAAAGTGAAAACCGTTCTGCCCTGTTTGTTTCATCATTTCTTCCATGCGGTCTACCAACAGCGAAGCCGCAATGGGCTCATAGAGTTTGATATAATCGAGGGAGATATCGCAGAAAGTGCATTTGCCCCAATAGCAACCATGCGCCATAGTGAGTTTGTTCCACCGGCCATCGCTCCACATCCGGTGCATGGGGTTTACTACTTCAATGGCAGAGATATATTTATCGAGCAGAAAATCGCTGTAATCGGGTGTGCCCACCTGCGCCTGTTTGTAATCGGTGCAGCTGTTGTTATTGATGTATTGCACGGCGCCGTCCTGCAACGTAAAGGTTCTTTTCAACTCCGCTGGGGCCCGGTGGCCTTCCACCAGTTGCACCAGTTGTTCAAGCGGCGCTTCGCCATCGTCGAGGGTTATATAATCATAGAACTCGAACACCCGCGCATCGGAAAGCGAGCGTAATTCGGTATTGGCGAAACCGCCGCCCATGGCCACCTTCACGCCGGGATAGTTTTGTTTGATCCATTGTCCGCAGCGCAGAGAGCTGTACAGGTTACCGGGGAAAGGAACGGAAATAGCCGCCAGTTTGGGCTGCAGCTTTTCCATGTGCGCTTTCAGCAATCTAATCAGCAATTCATCTATAAAAGTATACTCCTGTTGCAGGGCGGTGTACAGTTCGTCGAAGCTGTTGGCAGAACGGCCCAGTTTTTCGGCATACCGGCTGAACCCAAAATGCTCATCCACACACTCTCCTATCAGGTCCGACAGGTCTTCGAGGTACATGGTGGCAAAGTGCTTGCCTTTGTCCTGCGTACCCATGGAGCCAAAGGCCCAGTCCAGGTCTTCCAGCTGCGCAAAACGGCTGGCTTCGGGCAAAAAATCCCGTTTGCATATACGGTGCGCCAGGGTTGGGTTATGACCCTGTAAAAATAGTATTACATCGTTGATGGTATGAATATAATCGTCCTGCAGGGCCACCATACGGGCGGCATTTTCAGACAATGGCTTATTCAGCTGGTTGATGCGGTTGAACAGTTCCTGCAGTCCTTCCCGGCAGAACAGGGCCAGCGTTACCTCTATGCCCAGATCGCTCTGGAAGGAACGGATATTTTTGGTATTCAGAAACCCCTTCAGATAAGCCGTTGCCGGATACGGCGTGTTAAGCTGCGTAAAAGGCGGCGTAATCAAAAACACAGGAACACTCAAGATCGAATAATTTCGGCAAAATTACGCTAAAAAGTGGGTTTTAGTCCACTTACCGCATCAACATCACCGTCCCCTTATTCTTTATCACGCTCCCTGTTGACGTGGTGATCACCATAACATACACATAGGCGCCGGATTCGGCAACCTGTCCGGCCAGCGTACCATCCCAACCGGCATTAACATCGCGGCTTTCGAATACCTTTTGCCCATAGCGGTTAAAGATCATCAGGTTGAATGAGTGGGGCACATCACTTGTTTTAACATGCAGCACATCATTACGTCCGTCCCTGTTGGGAGAAAAGGCATTCGGCAGGTTATAGCCAGACAAACTACCAACCGAACACCCCGACCCTATTTTTAACGCAACCTGTGCCGTGGCCGTACAACCATTGGCATCGGTACCGGTAACCGTATACACGATATCGTTCTGTATATGAACGATGGGGTTATTTGTTGCAGCATCTGACAAATTTGTTGCAGGACTCCATTGATAGGTGGAAGCGCCTGACGCATCCAACGTAACCGTATTGCCGGCGCACAAATTGCCGGTAACTGGCTGAATGGCCACTGTTGGATTGCCATTCACCGTTACAGTTATTGCTGTACGCGGGCTTTCACACCCGCTCGTTTGACTTACATAATAAGTAGTGATGCCGTTGGTGGCAGTAGAAGGAACCGGCGCAGTGGAAGAACCAGTACCTGTTGTAGCATTTGTATACCAGAGCAGGTTGGCGCCCATTGCTGTTAATGCTACCGCAGTAGCATGCTGGCAATAAGTGGGCGAAGCAGCTACAGGAGCAGCAGGCGCCGCATTCACCGTTACGGTTACAGGCGCACGGGGGCTTTCACACCCG
>Ga0136846_1238426_pt1 | contig 10921 bp, 7 predicted proteins | sample HopSoiMetagenom2_FD_96841 | JGI IMG/M metagenome (GOLD analysis project Ga0136846, IMG submission 96841) | Grasslands soil microbial communities from Hopland, California, USA - 2 Assembly 2016 (version 4) | ecosystem: Environmental > Terrestrial > Soil > Grasslands | place: USA: Hopland... | reverse complement strand
TCTCGTGTTGGAAGGCTTCGATAACACCCCGCAAAAGGTCTCTGGCTCGGAACAGCGGCCAGCTGCGGATTGGCACATGATCACACGGGATGGGACATCTAGGCAGCCATAGCCCGGGCTATGGCGAGCATTTGCAACGACGAGCAGGGGTCTTTTGGCGTGATGAGCGGGCATGAGCGAAATACTCTCAGCCTCTCAGCCAAGGGGGTGCACACGATCACCGTCCAAAGTCGTTGAAGCTTCCCTTGCCCTTCGGTTTGTCACAAATCGCTGCCCGTTCACGAACTCTTTTGTATGCATTCCATACCAGTCTTCTCGCGTTGAGCCGAAAGGGCAGCCCCCCGCTCAAGACGGGACCACGCTGACGCAGACCTTCATCTCCTGCGCGCCGCCTCCGAGGATGACGCCTCGCAATGGAACGACGTCGGCGAAATCGGCGCCCCAGGCGAGCGTGATGTATCGATGGTCTGCCAACTGGTCGTTGGTCGGGTCGAACTCCACCCAACCGTGCCGAGGCGAGAACACAGCCACCCACGCATGCGATGCGTCCACACCCATCAGGCGCGGCTGCCCCGGCGGCGGCTCGGTGAGCAGATAGCCCGACACATATCGCGCCGGCAAGCCATGCGTGCGCAGGCATGCGAGCATCAGGTGAGCGAAGTCCTGGCACACGCCGTGGCGCTTGGCGAGCACCTCGTCGACCGATGTACTCACCGTGGTCGCACCAGGTTCGAATTCGAAATCGACATGGATGCGGTGCATCAATTCGCTGACCGCCTCCAGCCAGTCGCGCCCAGGTCGAAGCGAAGGCACGGCATAGGCTTGCGCCGCATCCGACAAAGGCACGAGCGGCGTCGGCTCACTCATGCGCGCGGGGTTCATGTCGTCGAGCGACGGACCGAGTCGCACGGCATCTCGAACAGATTCCCAGGTCTGTGCTTCAGCGGCATCGATGAGCAAGGGTCGCGGCGCCACCTCGACCGTGCAGTGCATGCGCACCCGCAAGACGCGATGCGCACCGTGCAAGCCGAAATGCGTCACCGTATTGCCGAAGCTGTCGACGGCATCGTGCTGCTCGTCGGACTGCGGGTCGATCTGCAGTGAATGCGACAACAGTTTCTGCCAGGGCAAAGACCTCGGCGTCAGTCGCGCGAGTTGCCACGATTGCGAGACCGGCGCGGTGTACGCATAGCTGGTGTCATGCTCGACGGTATAGCGCTCGGCGCTCATGTCGCCTCGACCGTCATCGGCGTTGTGTTTCAAGGTTCAGGCTACCAGCGAAAGCGCGCTGCGCGAAGTGGCGTGCGAGAAGAACTTGAGGCTCAACTCGTCTGACACTGCCAAGGCCGCTCGGTGCAGGCAGCCGAGCACATCCGCCACCATCTCGCTCTCGGGATGCAGGTCTTCGGGGCGAAGCTTGCGCAAGGCTGCGTGCGCGGGCGCGATCACGTCGCTCGCGAAGCGGCCGTGCGAGAGTTCGAGCTTGGCGATGTACTCGCTCAATCCCTTGACCTGGAACGCCACCGAGCGGGGGTTCGCCTCGTCGCGCAGCACAAGGTCGAGCACCGGCATCCACTCCGGGGCCACGAGGTAGCGCGAGCGATAGGTCACGGTCGAGTCGGCCAACTCGAGCAGCCAGTCGAGGCCATGCGTTCGGCCTTCATTCGTCGCCACTTCGAGCATGCTGCACGCGTCGGCCAAGCGTTCGATGCGGCGGCCGAGCGACAGGAATCGCCAGCCAGTGCCGCGTGTCATGCCGTCAAGCACAAAGCCCGACAGCGTCATCATCGACGTGACTGCCCTGTCCAGCCACACAAGCGCGAGCGGCAGCGACATACTGCGCTGGAACACCGGGTCGGCGATGAGCTGATTGAGCGTGCGCCAGTTGTCGGCAGACATTCGATCGCGCAAATTGAAGGCCACGCGCGACAACTGCCTGAAGCGTTCGCTCAAGGCTTCTTCCGGATGCGTCGCCGCACGCAGCAAATCGGGGCCGGGGTTGTTGGTCTGTGCTATCAGTCCGAAGCGTTTTGCGAGCACCAACGCAGGAGCCACACCTTCGGCCTCTTCCGCATTGTCGTCAAGCACTCCACCGATCGCCACGCGCAACAAGCGCGCTGCCATCTCACAGCGCTCGCCGTAGCGGCCGTACCAGAAAAGGTTTTCAGCGGATCGCGACGGCAGGTTGGCGCGCGCAGTCACGAGGTCTTCCGGCCGCACCGTGCGCGACATGAGAGAAAACGCGACGTTCACCGGCGCATCCGACAGCACCCAGGTGTCTTTCGAACGCCCGCCGCGCTGCATGGCAATGCCGCGCGTGTCGCCTTCCGCAGCAACCCGTGTCAGCCCGCCGGGCATCACGCGATAGCCGTCGGGGGTGGCAACCGCGAACACGCGCAGGCCCACATTGCGTGCGCGCAACTGCTCGGACAAATCACCCAGTCCGCGTTCGAGCACCGGCGCCTGCGAGCCGTGGACCCACTCCTGCGCGACGTAGCGCTGCGGTCTTGCCTTGACGCGCGCAGCCAACGCATGCCGTTCGCCGTCGGTGAGGTCGACACCAAACACCGCGCGCTCGCCACTCGATCGGTCCAGCGGCTTGATCAGCACCTGATCGAGGCTTTGCCATGCATCCTCGAAGGCGGCCCCCTCGCCCAGCCACCAGGTGGCGATCGATGGCAACTTGAGCGGCTCACCCAGCAGTTTCTCGCTCAGCGCCGGCAAATACCCGAGCAGGGCGCCCGATTCGAGAACCCCGGAGCCGAGTGCATTGGCGAGCATCACCGTTCCGCGACGCGCGCAGTCTGTGAGGCCGGGGACGCCGAGTGCGGAATCGGTGCGCAGCTCCAAGGGGTCGCAGTAGTCATCATCCTGGCGTCGCAAGATGGCGTGCACGCGCTTCAGGCCTTCGACGGTTTTCATCCAAACACGGCCGTCACGCACGGTAAGGTCGCTTCCCTCCACGAGCGCAAAGCCGAGGTACCGCGCGAGCAAGGCGTGCTCGAAGTAGGTTTCGTTGTACGGGCCAGGGGTGAGCAGCACGGCCAGCGGCGCGTCGTCGCCACGCGGCGCCCAATGCAAAAGCGAGACCCGCAAGGCCGCGAAGAAGGCGGCCAGGCGCTCGACGTGCAGGTCGCGGAACATCTGAGGAAACACACGCGAGATGACGAGTCGGTTTTCCAGTGCATAGCCCGCGCCGGAAGGTGCCTGGGTTCGATCGCCGACCACCCACCAGTGGCCGTTGGGCGATCTCGCGAGGTCGGCGGCGTATTGGAACAGGTGAACACCGCCCGGCGGACGGATGCCTTGAGCTTGATGCAGGAAACCGCTGTGGCCAAAGATGATGGATGGCGGGACGTCACCCGAGCGAAGCAGCTGCTGCGGACCGTACAGATCGGCCAGTACGCGGTTGAGCAGCTCGGCGCGCTGGGCAATGCCGGTCTCAATGGCTTCCCATTCGTCTGGCGGAATGAGCAGCGGCAGCGGGTCGACTTCCCACAAACGGTCAGCGCCTTGCGGATCGGCGTAGACGTTGTAAGTGATGCCGTTCTCGCGAATCTCACGCTCGGTCAGCGAGAGTGTGTCGTTCACCTCGGCACCTTCGCGCGAGGCAAGCGCGTGCAGGAAAGCCTCCCAGTGCGGCCGCGGGCGGCCCGGCACGGACAGCAGTTCGTCGTAGCGGCCTTCCAATGCGGAATATCCGGAGAGCAGTTGTCTCAGCATGGGAGATGGGGGAGGCAAGTCACGGGAGTGATTGTCGCGGGTGGGGTGTGGGGTGGCGAAGTTCGAGAAACTCGAGCAGGTGCGGGCGATGTGGAGGCCGTGGGGTTGCCTTGATGGAGATGGGTGTGATTTTTGAGAGACCCCTCACCCCAACCCTCTCCCCCCGCCGGGGGAGAGGGAGCCGCAATGCACTACTTCGAAGCGGGCCACCGCGAGCTGGCCTGTATTGCTCCCTCGCCCCTTTCAGGGAGAGCTGGCCCGTATTGCTCCCTAGCCCCTTCGGGGCGAGCTGGCCTGTATCGCTCCCTCGCCCCTTCAGGGAGAGCTGGCCCGTATTGCTCCCTCGCCCCTTCGGGGAGAGCTGGCCCGTATTGCTCCCTCGCCCCTTCGGGGAGAGGGCTGGGGTGAGGGGCCTGGGCCTCTGAGCAAACATGAACTTGTCATGCGTCAACCCCGCCCTCTTCATCGCCAAACGGGTTGTGAGGAGGGGTCGAGCAGATGCGGGCGATGGTGGAGGCCGTGGGGCTGCCTTGACGGAGATGGGTGTGATTCTTGGGAGACCCATCACCCCAACCCTCTCCCGCAAGCGGGAGAGGGGCCGAAATGCATTACTTCGAAGCGGGCCACCGCGAGCTGGCCTGTATTGCTCCCTCGCCCCTTCGGGGAGAGGGCCGGGGTGAGGGCTGCGGCCGTCGAAATACAAGGCCTCCCCTCTTCCACCGCCGTCGCCCTCACCTCTGCCCTCCAGAGGGAAGAGGGAGCAAGAGAGGGCGAGGAGGCAATCCACATCAATAGCCCTTGCGCCGCAAATCCAGCGTGAACGGAAAGTTCGGATTCCTCTCCTCCTTGCGCACCTTCATCTCCCCCGGCGTATGACCGATGCGGAAGAAGCGTGCCAGGCGCCTTGCTTCCGCCTCGAAAGCATTCACCGGGAAAGTGCTGTAGCTGCGCCCGCCCGGATGCGCCACGTGGTACTGGCAGCCACCCAGCGACCGGCTCATCCACGTGTCGACCAGGTCCACCGTCAACGGCGCATCCGGCTCGATGGTGGGATGCAACGCGGATGGCTGACTCCAGGCGCGATAGCGCACGGCCCCGATGAACTCGCCGACCTTTCCTGTCGGTTGCAGCGGCACGACACGCCCATTGCACGTGATGACGTGACGATCGCCAACCAGCCCCGTGGCCTTGACCTGCAAACGCTCCACCGACGAATCAACGAAGCGAACCGTGCCGCCGGGTGCACCCTCCTCGCCCATCACGTTCCAGGGCTCGAGCGCCAGACGCAACTCCACGTCAACCCCACGTGCGTCGAATTGACCGATGAGGGGGAAGCGGAAGTTGAGATGCGGCGCGAACCATTCGGCATCGATCGCATAGCCGAAGTCCCTGAGTTCGCTGATCACATCGAGCAAGTCGTCCCACACGAAATGCGGCAGCATGAAGCGGTCGTGAAGTTCGGTGCCCCAGCGCTTCAAACGCTCGGGCCGCAACGGTTGCTGCCAGAAGCGCGATACCAGCGCACGCATCAGCAACTGCTGCGTGAGGCTCATGCGTGCATGCGGCGGCATCTCGAAGGCGCGCATCTCCAAGAGGCCCAAGCGCCCGGTCGCACCGTCCGGCGAATACAGCTTGTCGATGCAGAACTCGGCGCGGTGAGTGTTGCCCGTCACGTCGATCAGCAGGTTGCGCATGAGCCTGTCGATGAGCCATGGAGGGCACGCATCTTTCTGCTCCGACGTGATCCGTTGCAACTCGGCAAAGGCAATCTCGATCTCGTAGACCGAATCATTGCGCGCCTCGTCCACCCGCGGCGCCTGGCTCGTGGGGCCGATGAAGAGGCCTGAAAACAGATAGCTCAGCGACGGATGGTTGTGCCAGTAACCCACCATGCTCGTGAGCAACTCCGGCCGCCGCAGGAAGGGCGAGTCGGCCACCGTCGCTCCACCCAGGACAAAGTGGTTGCCGCCGCCGGTGCCGGCGTGCCGGCCGTCGAGCATGAACTTCTCTGTCGACAGGCGTGTCTCGTGGGCGGCTTGGTAGAGGTGCGTGGTCTGATCGACGAGCTCATTCCAACTGTGGGCGGGGTGGATGTTGACCTCGATCACGCCCGGGTCCGGCGTCACACGAAGTGTTGCGAGACGCGGGTCTTTGGGTGGCTCGTATCCTTCGAGGATGACCGGAAGGTTCATCTCGACGGCCGTGTCCTCAATGGCGGCGACCACTTCCAGATAGTCTTCGAGCGCGGAGGCGGGCGGCATGAAGAGATAGAGCCTGCCATCACGCGGCTCGGCGCACAGAGCCGTGCGGGTGATCCATTCACCCGACTGGAATGGAGCCGGTTTGCGCTGCTGCTCATCGCTGGCTTGGCGACCATTGCCGGTGCCCAGGAACGCTCCTTCCCGGCCTTCCTGTGCACCTGCGGGCAACCACCTCGACTCATCGCCTCCAACGGCATGGCGCAAGCGCCGATATGGTGGCAGCGGCGCGAAGGACTGCGTTTGATCGGGTGGATGAACCCACGGAAAATCCGCAGCGTCCACCCACGGCTGCGAATCCAGCGGTAACCGGTACCCCATTGCCGAATCGCCAGGGATCAGGTAGCAGCGCTCGGCGCGCAAGAACCACGGCCCTGACTGCCACCTCGGCAAAGCGTTGCGATTCGGATTGCGCAGCATTGGCAGCACGTGGCCAACGACTTTGTCGAGCCCCTGCGAGAAGACCTTTCTGAGGCGGTCGCGCTCCATCGGATCGGAAAGTCGCGAATCAAAAGGGTCGACGTTGGTGGGCAGATTGCGCTCGCGCCAGAGGTAGTACCAGGTGTCCTCATAAGCGGGGAAGACATGCTTGGCATCGATGTCGAGCCGCTTCGCCACGCCGTTCAGAAACTCCTGCGCGCGCTCCGGCGTCACACGAAAGTCCTGTCGCTCGCTTGCGAACAGTTCCGGGTGCATCCACAGCGGCTCGCGGTCTTTGCGCCAGAACAGGTTGAGCGACCAGCGTGGCAGTTGTTCGCCTGGGTACCACTTGCCCTGGCCGTAGTGCAGCAGCCCGCCGTCGCCGTACTTGGCGCGCAGCTTGTCCATCAGATCCGCACTCAAGGCGCGCTTGGTGGGGCCCAAGGCATCGGTATTCCATTCCGCGCCGTCGCGGTCGTCGACCGACACGAAGGTGGGCTCTCCCCCCTGCGTGAGCCTCACGTCGTTGCGCCTGAGGTCCGCGTCCACGCGCTCTCCCAGCACCTCGATGTCCATCCACTGCTCTTCGGTGTAGGGCAGCGTCACACGCGGCGCTTCCCACACGCGAGAGACCTTCATGTGGTGCTCGAAGGTGGTCTCGCATTCTTCGAGCGCACCGGTCACTGGTGCGGCGGACGAAGGCTCAGGCGAGCAAGCAAGCGGGATGTGCCCTTCGCCCGCGAGCAGGCCCGAGGTCGGATCGAATCCGATCCACCCCGCGCCCGGCAAGAACACCTCGCACCAGGCATGGAGATCAGTGAAATCCACCTCCGTGCCGCTCGGCCCGTCGAGCGCCTTCACATCGCTCTTGAGCTGGATGAGATAGCCCGACACGAAACGTGCCGCCAACCCCAGGTGCCGCAGCAATTGAACAAGCAGCCAAGCTGAATCGCGGCACGATCCGCTCGCGTTCACGAGCGTCTCTTCCGGCGTCTGCACACCGGGCTCCATGCGGATGAGATAGGCAATGTCCTTTTGCAGACGCTGGTTCAGCTCGACCAGGAAGTTTGTCGTCTGCTTCGTTTCGAGCGGGATGCTGTCGAGGTACTTCTTGAAGGCAGGCGTGAGCGGCGCCTTCACCATGTAGGGCGCGAGCTCGTGCTTGAGATCGGGCTCGTAGTCGAAGGGAAAATTGTCAGCCGAGGGCTCGAGAAAGAAGTCAAAGGGGTTCAATACCGACATCTCGGCGACGAGGTCGATCTCGATTCGAAAGTTCGAGGTCTTGTTCGGAAAGACCAGCCGCGCGAGATAGTTCGACTGCGGGTCTTGCTGCCAGTTGATGAAATGCTCGCCGGGCTCGACGCGCATCGAATAGCTCAGCACCCGCGTGCGCGCATGCGGCGCAGGTCGCAGCCGCACGACCTGCGGGCCGAGGCTGATCGGCCTGTCGTAGCGGTAGTGGGTCACGTGATTCAGCGCGACATGAATGGACATGGGCTCTTCCCTTTGTTTGTTGTCGTGGCGCGATTGTTAAATGCGGCAGAACTCGAGAGAGTGTCGCCGACCAACTCAGAGGCTGAGAGTATTTCGAGCGTGTCCGAGCAGCACGTCAAAAGGCGCCTGATCTAGGCGCAAAGCGCAGCCATAGGGGGCTGTTCATCTCAGAGGCTGAGAGCTTTTCGAGCGTGTCCGAGCAGCGCGTCAAAAGGCACCTGATTTAGGCGCAAAGCACAGCCATAGCCCAGGCTATGGCGAGCATTTGCAACGACGAACAGGGGTCTTCTGGCGTGATGAGCGGGCATGATCGAAATACTCTCAGCCTCTCAGGCTTCGACGGGCAAGAGGAAGTCACGGCTGATGCCCAGCCCGAGCGTACCCACGCGTTCCAGGAACTGCGTCAAGTAGGCGTGCAAACCCGTCGCGAGAATCTCATCGATGCGGCCATATTGCAGGTCGGCGCGCAAGCGGCCCGCTCGTCGCAGCGTCTCGCTCGACTGCTCGTTCGCGACCATGCTCAGGTTGGTCACCACCTCGTTCATGCAAGCCGCCAGCGAGCGCGGCATGTCGGGCCGCAGGATGAGCAACTCCGCCACCTTCCCGGGCTGAATGACGTTGCGGTAAGCCTTGCGATAGACCTCGAAGCCTGAAACCGATCTCAGAATCGCCGACCAGTGATAGAAGTCGAACTCGATTTCGCGACCGTTCGCGTTGGCTGCGGCGGGGCCGAAGAACTCGCTTTCGACGGCATGAAACTTCACGTCGAGCAAGCGCGCCGTGTTGTCTGCGCGTTCGAGGAAACTGCCAATGCGAAGGAAGTGAAATGCCTCGTCCTGCAGCATCGTTCCCACCGTCACGCCGCGCGACAGATGCGATCGGAACTTCACCCACTCAAAGGCCGCGCCGGGGTCGCGCTGGAAGGCGTCGGTGGCGACCATGCGCTGGAATTCGAGCCAGGTCTGGTTCTGCGTTTCCCACACCTCGGTGGTGAGCGTGCCCCGAACGGCGCGGGCGTTCTCTCGCGCAGCCATCAGGCAACAGCGGATGCTCGACGGATTATTGGCGTCACTCACCATGTAGTCCATGACGGCCCGGGCGTTCACACCGCCGTAGCGCTTGCCGTAGTCGCCCGTCAGTTCCGAAATCGACAGCAGGCCCTTCCAGCCCTTCTCCGCAGCGTCGGCGGATTGCGGCATCAAGGACGTCTGATAGTTGACGTCGAGCATGCGCGCAGTGTTTTCAGCGCGCTCCATGTAGCGCGCCATCCAGAACAAGTGATCAGCGGTTCTTGAGAGCATCCGTGTCTCCGTAGGATGTCCAAACGTAGGATTTGGCCCGGAATAAGTTCCCGTTTTGGGGGCGCTGGGCGGGATGCGATGCAAGGCGCTCCGCGGGCGCGCTGCGGCGTTGCTCCTCACTTGTGATCATGCCTCCAGCACCCAGGTGTCTTTCGTCCCGCCGCCCTGCGACGAATTGACGACCAGCGAACCTTCCTTCAACGCAACCCGCGTCAAGCCTCCCGGCACCATTTGGACCGTCTTGCCCGACAGCACAAAGGGCCGCAGATCGATGTGCCGCGGCGCAACGCCACTGTCGACGAAGGTCGGGCAGGTCGACAGGCTCAACGTGGGCTGTGCGATGTAGCCCGACGGATTTGCTTCCAGCGCCTTGCGGAAGTCGGCGATCTCGTCCTTGGTCGACGCCGGTCCTACGAGCATGCCGTAACCGCCTGCGCCGTGCACTTCCTTCACGACAAGCTCGCCCAGATGATCGAGTACGTAGTGCAGGTCGCTCGCTTCGCGGCAAAGGTAGGTCGGCACGTTCTTGAGGATCGGCCGCTCGCCCAGATAGAACTCGATCATCTTCGGCACGTACGGATAGATCGACTTGTCGTCCGCCACGCCCGTGCCGATGGCGTTCGACAAGGTCACGTTGCCGGCGCGGTACACGCCCAGCAGTCCAGCGCAACCCAGCGTCGAATCGGCCCTGAACGCGAGCGGATCGAGGAAGTCGTCGTCGAGCCGCCGGTAGATCACGTCGACCCGCTTCGGCCCTTGCGTCGTGCGCATGTAGACAAAGTTGTCGCGGACGAAGAGGTCCTGCCCTTCGACCAGTTCAATGCCCATCTGCTGCGCCAGAAACGCATGTTCGAAATAGGCGCTGTTGTACATGCCGGGCGTGAGCAGCACGACCGTCGGATCGTTCACCGATGCCGGCGCCACCGCACGCAGGGTCTCCAGCAAAAGGTCCGGATAGTGCGCGACCGGCGCAACGCGGTTCTCACTGAAGAGATCGGGGAAGAGCCGCATCATCATCTTGCGGTTCTCGAGCATGTAGCTCACGCCGCTGGGCACGCGCAAGTTGTCTTCGAGCACGTAGTAGGTACCGCTGCCGTCGGGGTTGGCAGCCCGCACGATGTCGATGCCCGCGATGTGCGAATACACGCCACCAGGCACGTCCACGCCCATCATCTCGGGCCGGAACTGCGCGTTCTTGAAGATCTGATCGGCAGGCACGATGTCGGCGCGGATGATTTCCTGCTCGTGATAGACATCGTGGATGAAGCGGTTGAGAGCGGTGACACGCTGGCGAAGCCCGCGCTCCATCTCGCCCCACTCGTCGGCCGGGATGACCCGCGGGATGAGGTCGAAGGGAATCAGCCGCTCGGTGCCCGAACGGTCTTCGTCCTTCGCACCGTACACCGCGAATGTGATGCCAACGCGCCGAAAGATCATCTCGGCTTCTTCGCGCCTGGAGCGCATCACGTCCTGCGGTTGCAGCGACAACCAGCGCTGATAGCTGCGGTAATGCTCGCGCACCGTGTCATTGGTGACTTGCATCTCGTCGAAGCTGGGTCTCATCTGCATTTCTCCTCTGAGAGGCTGAGAGTATTTCGATCATGCCCGCTCATCACGCCAAAAAACCCCTGCTCGTCGTTGCAAATGCTCGCCATAGTGCAGAGAGTCTTTAGCCTGGCGGACGCGGCACCCGGGATCTGCGCTGACGGCACGGCGTGACCGCCG
>Ga0136846_1207633_pt1 | contig 10923 bp, 9 predicted proteins | sample HopSoiMetagenom2_FD_96841 | JGI IMG/M metagenome (GOLD analysis project Ga0136846, IMG submission 96841) | Grasslands soil microbial communities from Hopland, California, USA - 2 Assembly 2016 (version 4) | ecosystem: Environmental > Terrestrial > Soil > Grasslands | place: USA: Hopland... | reverse complement strand
CAGAGAATGGAGTCGATAGGGGAGATCGGCATATACATATTCTCCTGGAATGGCCGGCTCGATGAGTCCCGACATGAAGCGTTCGATGTTCGGTAGGCTGTTGCTCGCCAGGAGTGTGTAAAAGTTTCCACTATTCCAGGTCACATAGCGGTGGTGAAAACTGCGTTTGATGGCATCCGACATCTCCGCGAGCGTGACCTCATTCCGGTTCATGACGGTCAATACTTCAGTCTTTTTTGCCATGATGTCGGTTGGGTTGAAGAAGCGTGCCTTGAAGCCGTGATCTTTCTGCAATTCGCGGCGCTGATATTCGTCGATATCAGCGGCTTTGAATTTTTCGACGAAGAGGAACAGTCCATCATCCTTCAGATGCTGCGAGACGAATTCGATCTGATCTGATCGGTTCGGCGAGTACATCTGGAACGTCGTGTCCTCGAGAATGATGTCAAAGCCGCAAGCGAATTTATTCAGATCCCGGCGCGAACGCAGTAGATCTCCCCTCAGATGATGGAAGGGGCCGTGAAAGAAGGTGGCATGAGGAGGATCGCCGTAAGCCATGAAGCTTCGATGATTTTCAATGTTGGGGCTGCATGACAGGCTTTCGACACGGCCTTCAGCCAACTCCGAAATCGTCCGCGCCATTGTCCCTTCGGCTGTTCCCAGCGAATAAAGGTTGAGCGGTTTGGGCATGTCCTGAGCATATTTCAGGATCGCATGTCCAAGACGGCACTCTTCCTCCAGCCGGTAGGGAATGCTTGCGTGGTAATGTTGATCGAATGGTCCGCGCCGCTGTTCGTGTAGGCGGATGAAGCGGTCGAGAAGCGCCTCATCGCTCAGCAGTCTCCGGTCCACCTGCGGCTGTTTGGCAGGATTTCCCGAGCGGCCGGCGGCCGTCGCCGCAAAGAAACTGGCAAGTTCGTTCAAACGCGGCGCGCGTTCGCATTTTTCGAAGAACGAGGAGAAGTCCCGCATGTCGTGCTCCATTGGTTCGGCACGCATCGATGCTCTTGCTGCGAGGGTGGCAGCTGCTGCTCCATCGAGGAGAACGAGCATCGTGCCGGGGCACAGTTGCAAGAAGCTTCACCTTCAACCGTCACAATCCCGTTATTCTTTCAAAAAACAGTCATAAAATTGTGCGTTGCAGCAGACAAATGAAAATCCCGCCATAGTTAGTAGTGACGGATGCGCCGGTTTAAGCCGGCGTTCGTGAGCCAGTCGATAGAAGGGAATTGTGGATGGTTGGTCCTGCAGCGTTTGACCCGGGTGCAATCAGACGCGCAGAACATTCCGCATTCTCCCATGAGTACGGCTGCTGGCGGTCGGTGCGCGCGGACGTTGTCCGCAGGACCGGTGTTGGGCGACAGGAAACTAACATCACCGCTGACAACCATGCGATCCTCTTGAACATCCGGGGTGTTGCAAAGGAGGGCGAAGATTATCTGGATGGCCGCAGGGTCGTATTCACGCAAAGGCAGGTCGGATCGCTGTCGTTCATTCCCGCAGATCATAGCTGGAGCGGCTGGGACGATGGCGACCCCACAGCGTCCTACGTGCTCATCACCATTGGCAAGAAATTCATCCTGGATCACTTTGAGAATGTACCCGGAGCGGATCTTGACCGGCTCGTGCCGACACTCGGTTTTGAGGATACATTAATTCAATTTGCCACTCGCAGCATCCGTTCGGAAATCGGCCAGCGGGATCCCCTGAGTAGCATGATGGTCGAGAACCATGCGAGGACGATTTTCGGGCGGCTGTTCCGTCAATCGGGCCAGAGGCGGCGCTATGTCAAAGGCGGGCTTTCGCCCGCGGTCCTGAAGCGTTTGATCGACAGGATCGAAGCTTCATTGGACGGTTCTTTGAGCCTGGCCGAACTTGCCCGGGAGGCGGGTTTGAGCGAGCATTACATGTCGAAAGCGTTTCGGCTTTCGACGGGCTTGCCGCCGCACGCATTTGTCATTCGAAGACGAGTGGAGCGGGCGAGCGAAATGCTCCGCTACTCCAACCGCCCCATAACCGAGATCGCCTATGCATGCGGCTTTTCCAGCCCCAGCCATCTTGCGGCAGCTTTCCGCCGTGTGGTCGGCATCACGCCAAAGCAATATAGAGCCGACTGGAAGACATAAGCCCGCCAAGGCGTCCGGGCGGATTACAGCAGGATTTTGAAAGTGGGATGTCGCATCATCCTTTAATCTCACCGCCACGCAAGCGCTGCGTCTCCCATTTGGCGGCATATACATGAATCAAGATGCCAACATTGCACCAGGCCTCGCTCCAGACCGCAGCGGATCGCGTTCGGTGCGTTGGCTCTTTTTGCTAAGCGCCTTCTTCGCGGCAACGGGGCGCAACGCCTACTATGTCGGTGCAATTTGGATGCTTGCGGCGTCGGGCAACAATGCCGGCTCCATTGCTCTGTTCCTGGCCCTCGGTAGCATCTCGGAGTTTCTGGCAAGTGCACCGGCCGGACATCTCGTCGATCGCTTTGATCGTCGGGGCCTTTGTCTGGTGAGCGATGCGCTCAGGATACTGATCTTGCTGATGACATCTGCTGCACTCGTCCTGCACGGAGCTGACTACGCGCTTTTCGGCTCGGTGATTTTCTATGCTATGGCCGATCGGTTGTATCTCACGGCCTCATCGGCAATCGTGCCGTCGATTACGCGATCGGAGAGCCTGGTGGCCTTCAATTCACTCGCGTATGTCGCCATGCAGGCGGGCAACATGCTGGCGGCGATAGCGGCCGGCTGGCTGCTCAGCGCCGCGTCAGGAATGTTGTGCTTCCTCTTTGCAGCAGGCCCATTTGCGATTTCGATGCTCAGCATGTCGCGGGCTGCGATCCGCTATCGAACCGTGCCGGTCGAGCATTGCCGCCCCGCGCAAGCAGCCTTGGAAGTGTCCGAAGCCGAGGGGAAAAGCCGCGTGCCGCTGCTCCTTCTTGTCAGCTATGTTTTGATCTACGCCATGGGCATGCTGATCAGTGCGCTCGTGTCAAAGTTCGTGCTGCAGGAACTTCAAGGGACCGCCCTGGAGTTCGGCATGCTGGAATTCTACTGGGCAGCCGGTGCGATCATCAGCATGCTGATCCTGACGCTCAGGCGGTTCAGCAAGGTCGATGGCCGAGTCATTCCCATCATCGTCCTATTGTCGGGTGCGGTCATGGCAGTCTTCTATTCCACGCGGAATCTCGACATCGCCTTCGCATTGATGGCGATCCTCGGCGCTGGCTATAATCTGTCGCGGGTACTGATCGATGTCGAGATACAAAGGCTCGTATCAACCGAGAAGCTTGGACGAGCGAAGGGTTGGATGCATGCCGCCTGCATGGGCTTCAGCTTGACTGTCTATGCCGGCCTCGCTGCTTCTGGCGACGCGCTCGGTCCGTCGGCGATCTTCCTTGTTTTCGGAAGCGGAATGATCGCTAGCGTTGCCGCCGGCTATGGACTGAGCTTCACCAAAAATAGAGCCTCATCACGTCGGAGAATGCTGCCATGACCGAGCGTATGGATACAGTGGTCTCGCCGGTTGCAAAGGATGCTGTATTGGAGTTGATCGGTGCACTGTTTCCGTGGATCGCCGAGTTCCGGCAACGGAGCCTGGCGGATTATGCTCGGGCAACGTTCGACGTCGAACCTCATGCAAGCAGTTGTGAAGTCCGGCGCCACGCCATGTTTCTTTTTCAGCGGTGTATCCTCAGGGCGGCTAGGAACGCAGGACTTACGGATGACCGTGCCAGTCTCATCGCGGCAGAGATCATCAACGCCCCCGTCATGCAAGCCGGTCCGCACCTGCATTTGTTGATCGAGCCTGACGCATATTACACGCATCTCTTCAGCTTGATGGGTCTGACGGCGCATCGCCGTTCGGCTTATGTCTCTTATGCGGTATCAACGGTCAAATTCGTAGAAAGAGGTCGCAAGGGTCCAGGTTGGCTGACGCTTGGTGGCGAGGCGATCAACGTGTTTGGGTTAAGTCGGAGCCAAATGATCCCGTATAGCATTCTGGCGCGAAACGGTCCTTATCGCTTCGTCCTTAAAAACGTTGATGGCGCCGATGGCGATGGAGATCTCGTCGCGCGGCTGCGCTCCATACTGCCGCAAGAGGAGTTCTCGTCCGCCGCGTTGGCGATCAAGCGGGCTAATGCGTCCCTATGGAACCGATATTTCGATCCAGACATCGACTTCCTGCAGATCGACGATGAAGATGTGGCCGACCTCGTGATCGAACATCTTCAGGATAAATCGTCCTGGCTGGCCCGAAATCTGTTTAGGGAAGGTGGGTTGGTGCAGTGTCTGCTGTCCTGCACCGAGGCTCTTGCCAACGGTCCCTGGCTGGGCTGGCTCAAGAATACCACCGACTTGTTCTGGGGCAATGATCGCGGCCGTCTCTTTCCGTTGCGAATTGCAGGTTCTCGGCTCGAGGCAAGAGGAGCGGAGAATTTCCGGCTTGAATTCGCTGCGGAAGCTGTGATCGAGGCACTGCAGGCGCGCAAGATCATTCCGAACCTCTTCTTGATGTTCATCGTCACGGCGATATTGCCGGGCGTACGTGTCCTCGGCGGCAGCCGGCACATCGTGTACTATCCTCTCATGCGCAATGTCTTTTGGCGTGCACTCGCTATCAACGGACATCGCGAGTTATGGGCGACGATGGCCGCCGACCGAAAGCCTGGCATCTGGGGACATCGCGTGCTCTTGAAGAATGCCGAGCCCTTCTCGGAACTCGATATGCTGGGGTCAGGCAATATCCAGGCAGCGCTTAGTAAATATGGCAGCCTGTCACTGGAGGAAGCCTGCGGTACTCTCGAAAGTTTCGTTGGTGATCCGTTATGGGCCCATCTGAAGGCTCGCCATGACGAGGGGTCAGTGGGTGCTAACGATCCTGAGTGGGCGTTTTCGTAGATGCGTTCTTTAGCAACAATGGCCGTGAACGCATGGTCTACGTTGCGCCCTTGTTGACGCAAATCTCAGTTCCTGAAATTAGACCTTCGGCTTCCTTCCAGCCTTCATCGGTTGTGGTCTATCCCCCGGCGATGGCTCAGAAAAGAACTGTGAGACATCTATTGATAGCGCGTCCGCGAGACGATCCAGCAAATCAATAGAGATATTATATTTTCCTCTCTCCAGATCACTGATCACGGTCCGATCGACACGCGCATCGACCGCGAGGTTTTCCTGTGTAAGCTTTTGCGCTGACCTGTGATGTCGCAGATTCCACGCGATGCGCGCACGAGTGTCCATGCACAATGGGCAACATCTTGCATAGCGTTAATCCATGGAATATATTCGACATATTAAGTTTTTGAGCTCCAATAGTGGTTCATTTGGCACCCCTGCTGCTCCTTAAATGATGCGAGCGGCGTCTCCCAGACGAGGGCAAAGGCAATGCATGATCGGATAGCAAAGCGGTTCGTGAGCACCTCTCCGAGCGATGGACTTCAGGTTGGAGGGGAAAGCCACCAAGCGTCACATCCGGTCGATATTCATGTAGGGCAGCAGCTTCGCATCAGACGAATTCATTCCAACCTCTCGCAAACTGAACTCGGTCAGAAGGTTGGCTTGAGCTACCAGCAAGTCCAGAAATATGAGAGTGGCAAGAACCGCATCAGCGCATCGATGCTCTATGATATCGCAAGCGGACTGAATGTGCCGGTGAGCTGCTTTTTCGAGGGGTTGCCGCAACCGGGTTCAGGGGAGGGGGTGATTATCGCTCCAGACGCAGATGAACGGATCGCTTATCTCGCCACCGTCGAAGGGCGCCGTTTTGTCGAGGAAATACTTCGCCTGCCGCCAAAGCTCAGGACCCGCACGCTGGCGGTGATCAGGGCAATCGCCGGAGAAGAGGACAAGGCCGAAGAAGATTGAAGCCCGGTATTGGCCGTCTGTGTTGAAGCAGGCGAAAGACTGTGTTCAGTGCCTGCCTTCAGGGAACCTGAATTCTGCCCAACGGACCGTTGCGCTCTATCAGCGTGCCAAATGCAGCCGAGCGCTTGGCGAGATCGTCGATGATCTGCTCTCCTGTCTTGCCGCAGGCGGCCATTGGAGCATGCCGCTCATGAAAGTCCAGCTCTTCGATCTGTGCCTCTCCACCGAGTACGATGGGTAAAAGGTCAATTTGCAGGGAGCCTGCCGGGTCGAAGATGCATGTCGCGACTACGCTCTTCCAGACGTCCGGTGAGCTCCATTCGGTTTCACCCTTTTCTGTGTGAAAGAAGAAATTCCCAAGCCCGAAGAAGATGGGCGCGTGTTTGTAGATCTCGATCGGCTGCAGCACCGGTGTCCCATGACTGACGAAGGCGCGGGCGCCGGCATCGATGCAGGCATGGGCGAATGCACTGACCCAATCAGGAACGTCGCGCCAATTCGGTTCCCAGTGGTGATGGTGGAGATAGGCGATGACAAACTGTCCACGGGAACTGGCCCTCGCGATTGCTGTTAGCTGGTTTGAAGCGCTGTCGGGATCGATCGCGATGACACGCCGATTGGCGTCGGAGCGCCGAAAGATGGTGCCGTAGAAGTCGATTTCGCTGTCCTCGTCGAGGATTGGAGGGTCCTCCGGCTGGGCATAGTTGGCCCGCTCCAGCTTGGAACTCTGAAACGTCGCCTGAATTGTTTCCAGCATGTCGAATGCGGCCTGATCCGCCTCGAAGATCCTGGTCACTTCCAATTGATTCACACCCGGTCTGGACGGACGGCGGTAGCGCGCGTTCTCGGCATACATGTTTTGAGGTCCAGGTCCGGCGTCCATTGCTACCAAGGCTATACGTCGGCCGCCGACGGTGGCTGTGCCCGGCGATGCGGCGTAATCGCTGTCAAGACCGATACCAGCGTGAAGGAAACCGCGAGCACGAACTTCCTCGAGCGTAGACAGAATGCCAGGTGGGCCAAGATCGAAGGCATGATTGTTTGCGAGCGCGAGGGTGTTGAACCCCGTTTGTTTTAGGGCATCGAGAACATAAGGGTTGGAATATCCAAAGTAAGACCCTTTCATGGGCGAGCCGCCATGGCGCCCCAGAATGGTCCCTTCGAAGTTGGTGAAGGCGATATCGGCCTTTTTCAGGATTTCGACGATTTGCAGAAAGCCGGGATCACGGCAAGTTCTGACATCGTGATGGATGAGTGACTGGCCCGTCATAGCGACGATAAAAGGGGAGGGCATCGGTTTACCTGCAATGTTCAATTTGGATTCAACCGTGATTCAGATGTTCGGCGCTAAGCGTTTGCAGCCGGCGAAACATCTCGATTTGATCAGTCGTCGCGCCGGATTATGGCGTCACGGATGGAGAAACATCCATTCCGAACCATTTAAGGCTAAGCGCCTTCAGTGTTCCGTCCCTGACGCAGTCATCGATGGCTTTGTCGAAGGCCGCGACGAGATCGGTATCCTGTTTGCGGATGCCCACCCCGACGCCTGGACCCCACAGCCCACCTGACAGTTCCGGACCATAGAAGGCAGCCGTCTCACCATCCTTGCCGTCGAGGAACGCCTTCCATGTGAAATAGTCGGCAAGGCCGCCATCGATGCGGCCGGCGGCGAGATCCAGATGGAGATTGTCCTGGGTGTCGTAGCTACGGATCGTCGCCACCTTACCGAAGAGCTCGTTGAGGACGGCTTCCGAATTCGACGATCTGAGCACGCCGAGTGTCCTGCCCGAAAGCGCCGATTGGAGCTGCTCAAGGATTGCTCGTTGCGCGGTGCCAATGCTTGTCAGGTTGACTTTGGCCTTGATGTCGGTAGCGGGGAGCTGAAGATCCTTTCGCATGACCAGCTGATTGAAGCCACCGGCATAGGGTTGCGAAAAGGCGATCGATTTCTTGCGCTTTTCCGTGATCGCCATGCCGGACATGATGGCGTCGAACTTGCCGACGGTCAGCGCGGGGATCATCCCATCCCAATCCTGCGCGACGAACGTGCATTCGACCGCAATGCGCCGGCACAGTTCGTTGCCGACGTCGATGTCGTAGCCGACCAGCTTTCCTTCCGTATCGATCATGTCCCAGGGCGGGGAGGCGCCCTCTGTCGCGATAGTAAGCGCCTTGTGATCCGTGGCTTGGGCATCGGCCTGGTTTAGGGCGAGAGCGATGAAGGATGCTAAGAGAATGGATTTATACATTTGCTGATTTCCCCTTTTTTATAACGGGTGGATGGATGGTTGGTTGCCCGGTTTCGTATGGGTTGGCTTGCCCATCGCCCATCGCCCTTCGCAGGTGCCGGAGCCTCGAAGTGATCGAGCCGGCGGCTGCGTTCTTTGAATTACCGGTCGACGATTGGGCGAAATGGATTTCCAGCATTCGGAAGAATGCCGAGACGATGAAGTTCAAAAGCAGATAAAGAATACCTGCCGCCAGGAAGACCTCATAAGGAGCGAATGTCTCGGAGACCATCCGGCGGGCCAATCCGGTGATCTCCAGGAGCGTGACGGTGCTTGCCAGCGAGCTTGCCTTGACCATGCCGATGACTTCGTTCGCATAGGAGGGAAGCACCGCCCTGAACGCCAAAGGGAATGTGATGAGCCGTATCTGCATCAGTCTTGACAGGCCGAGGGCTTGGGCGGCTTCGACGATACCGCGTGGAACAGCCAATATGCCGGCCCTGAATACTTCCGTCGTGTAAGCGGTGCTGTTCAAGGAGAAGGTGGCGAGGGCGCACCAGAACGGTTCGCGCAGCAACGGCCATAAGATGCTCTGACGGACGACTGCTAGCTGGCTGAGGCCATAATAGACGAGGAAGAGCTGCACGAGCAACGGTGTGCCGCGGAACACATAGGTATACGCCAGTACCGATCCCGCGAAGGCTCTGTTCGGCGATGCTCTGAGAAGGCTGAGCGGCACCGACAGAATGAAGCTGATCACGAGTGACAGAAGTGTCAGGGAAAGGGTGAGGAAAACACCGCGCGCAAGCACGGAAATACTTTCGATGATCAGGTCGATGTCCATGCTTCAAGTTCCCTCAGTGGCCGGGGATCTGGATACGGCGCTCGAGGACGCGAAACGACGCGAGCGACAGGCTAGTGAGGGCGAGATAAAGTGCCGATGCCATCAGATAGAATGTGAGCGGAGCTCTCATCGAGCCGGCACCGATAAAGGCCACGCGCATGATGTCAGTCAGTCCGATGACCGACACGAGAGACGTATCTTTCACGAGGGATATCCAGAGATTGCCGTAAGCGGGCAGGGCGACGCGCATCATCTGCGGCAGGATGACGAACAACCAGATCTGCCATGGTTTCAGGCCCAGACTGCGCGCGGCTTCCATCTGACCTTGCGGAACGCTCATGATCGCACCGCGGAAAATTTCCGCGCAATAGGCGCCGAAGACGATCATCAACGCGGCGACGCCAGCGGCAAAGGCGTTGATTTCGATATAGCGACCCGTCAGCGCGGTGATGGCTGCCGTTCCCCCAAAATAGACGACGAGTATGACGAGCAGCTCGGGCAGGCCGCGCATGATCGTCGTGTATGCCTGTCCGAGAAAGCCAGAAATACGCAGTTTCGATAGTTTGACGATTGCGACAAACAGACCGAGAAGAGAACCGAGCATGCCGCTTACGAGCGCCAGTGCAACAGTGATCTGGAGACCATTGAGGAATTGAAGGGCAAAGCTGAGCACGCAAGTCCTCTCCGCCTTACCTCGGAGCGATGTCGAAATAAGGTCGCCTTATATGTCGTTTTATTATCAATGGCGCGAATGCTACCTGGAATGGCATTTTAAATACTTATAATTACAAGTAATATTCGCCCATACGCAAAATTTATACTTTGACTGCGCAGCGTCAATCTATAAGGTGCTCTTAATTGCGATAAGCGGAACTTATCGAGCTCTGCCCGCCGCCGTTGGAGAATATCTCTTCAAACGCGATGACATCGGGCCTACCAGACGATCGGACCGAAGAGATGGCCGGTAAAACCACGACGGGCGTGACGCTCCGACAACTACAGATTTTTCGCGAGGTCTTGCGCGGGGGCTCGGAACGGCTCGCCGCAAAGATCCTCAAGATTACCCAGCCGGCCGTCAGTCAGCAGATCAGGCAGCTTGAGGTGGAGGTCGGTCTCCCACTGTTTGCGCGGGAGAATAATCGGCTGGTACCGACGGATCGCGCCTGGGATCTGCTGCGCAGCGTCGATGGTGCCCTGCAAAGCGTCGACCGGATCGAAAAATCGATTGCCGCCTTGCGCAACGAGGAGACGAATTCATTGAGCCTGGCTGCTCCGGGCGTTTTCTGTCTGAATGCCATCCCCCGGGCTATCCAGGTCGTCCGCAAGAGCAATCCTTTGTCGTTTCAGATCAGGTCTGGCAGCTATCAGCAGATTGCAGAGCACGTCCTGAATGGCCGCGCGGATCTGGGTGTTTCGCGCCTGCCGCTCGACGAGCGTGCCTTCGAGTGGGCACCGGCCGCCACGGCCAGGAACGTCTGCCTGTTTCAGGCGGGGCATCGGTTGGCCGCCAAAGAAATTATCACGCCGGAGGATATTATCGGCGAAGCATTGGTGGACATAGAGCCCCAGTTTGCCGCCCATCAGATGAATATCAATGCTTTGCGATACAGGGGTGTTGAACCGGATCTGGCCGTTGAATACGACGCCAATGGCCATGACGTCGGCTTCGTCGCGGCCGGCGTCGGAATTTCGATCATCAATAGCTTGATTGCGAGGGAATATCCGCAATTCGGTCTGGAGTTCCGACCGTTCGAACCTGGCGCCATCTATCATTATGTGGTGTTCTGGCAAAGAGGGCGTCAGCTCACCGGCGGCATGCGACGAACCGTCGATGAATTGATCGTCGCGCTCGCAGGGACGCAATAGGTATCGAGCGGTTATGGGTGTTGCGAAGTCACCGAGGTCCGGCAAAAACGATGCTGGCGTCGCTGACGATCGCGACATGGGAATAGGCGGCCTGCCTGGCGGCGGCGGCATCCGCGCGCATGAT
>Ga0136846_1235645_pt1 | contig 10924 bp, 12 predicted proteins | sample HopSoiMetagenom2_FD_96841 | JGI IMG/M metagenome (GOLD analysis project Ga0136846, IMG submission 96841) | Grasslands soil microbial communities from Hopland, California, USA - 2 Assembly 2016 (version 4) | ecosystem: Environmental > Terrestrial > Soil > Grasslands | place: USA: Hopland... | reverse complement strand
CGTCAGTTGTGCACGCGCCATACCCAAAGACCTACCGGATCCGCCCCACCCCGCGGGCCGGATCCGCCAGATTGATCAAAACCAGATACGCGCCCTAGATCCTGTCGTCGGGTTCCTCCTCCACGTCCGCCATCGCCGGGTCCAGCAGGCGGGAGAGGAAGTGGCGGGTGCGTTCGTGGGAGGGGTTGCTGATGACCTGCGCCGGGGTGCCGTCCTCGACGATCACTCCGCCGTCCATGAAGACGACCCGGTCGGCGACCTCGCGGGCGAACGTCATCTCGTGCGTGACGACCATCATCGTCATACCCTCGTTGGCCAGCCTGCGCATGACCGCCAGTACGTCACCCACCAGCTCGGGGTCGAGTGCCGACGTCGGCTCGTCGAACAGCATGACCTCGGGGCCCATCGCCAACGCCCTCGCGATGGCGACCCGTTGCTGCTGGCCGCCGGAGAGCGACGAGGGATACGCGTCGGCCTTCTCGGTCAGACCCACGCGCTCCAGGTTCGCCGCGGCCACCCGCGCCGCCTCGGCCTTGTCCCGCTTCAGCACCCGGCGTTGCGGCAGCGTCAGGTTCTCCGTCACCGTCAGATGCGGGAAGAGGTTGAACTGCTGGAAGACCATGCCGATACGGCGGCGGACCTCGTCGATGTCGACGTCGGGGTGCGTGACCTCCGTACCGCCGACGAGGACCTGGCCCTTCGTCGGCTCCTCCAGCAGGTTCACACAGCGCAGGAGGGTCGACTTGCCGGAGCCGGACGGGCCGATCACGCACACGACCTCGCCCTGCCCGATCTCCAGGTCGATACCGCGCAGCACCTCGTTGTCGCCGAACGACTTGTACAGGTCCCGGACCTGGATCTCCGGCACGCTCACGTCCTTGTTGCCGTCGCTCATCGCGTCGCCTCCCCCGCCTTCGTCTCCAGCCGTCGGACGACGAAGCCCAGCGGCACCGTCACCAGCAGATAGCACAGGCCCGCCACCAGGATCGGCGTGGAGTTGGCGGTCTGGCTGGCCAGGTCGCGGCCGTACTTGGCCAGTTCGCGTTCCTCCAGCGTGACGCCGAGGAACAGCACCAGCGAGGAGTCCTTGAAGAGGAGCACCAACTCGTTGGTGAGCGGCGGGATCACGATCCGGAACGCCTGCGGGATGATGATCGAGACCATCGCCCGCGCGTGCGAGAAGCCCAGTGAACGCGCCGCCTCCATCTGGCCCTTGGGCACCGCCTGGATGCCCGCGCGGATCGTCTCCGCCATGTACGCGGCGGACACCAGGCCGAGTGCCAGCGCCACCTTGCCGTACGTCCCGCCGGGGATCTCCGTGCCGGGGAAGGCGAGGGGTACCGCCACGCCCACGAAGATGAAGATCAGCAGGGCGGGCAGGCCACGGAAGATCTCGATGTAGATGCCCGCGACCCAGCGGTAGGGGCCCACCGGCGACAGCCGCATCAGGGCGATCACCATCCCCAGCACCAGGCCGAAGACAAAGCCCGACAGGGTGTAGAGGATGGTGTTCTTGAGGGCGAGCGTGATGATGTCCGGGAACATCTGCCTGGCCAGGTCCGCCTGCGCGAACTGGTTCTTCAGACGGGCCCAGTCGGCCGACGCCGCGAGAGCGACGACGGCCACGACGAACAGCGCGTACTGGGCGCCACGGGACAGCGCCCGCTTCTGGGTACGGCTCAACCCCTGTTTGCGGGGCTGTACTTCCTTCGTGGCGGTCTCGGTCATGACGCGGACGGAGTGGCCGCGGACTCGTCGTACGGGCCGATCCACTGCTCGTACAGTTTCTTGTACGTACCGTCGGCCTTCGCGTCCTTGATCGCCTTGTTGAGGGCCGCGAGCAGCTTGGTGTTGCCCTTCTTCACCGTGAAGCCGTACTGCTCACCGGTGTTGAGGTTGTCCACCACCTTGAAGGCGTCCGCGTTGGCGGGCGTCTTGAGCCAGCCCTGGACGACCGGGTAGTCGATGATGACGGCCTTGACCTGTCCGGTGCGCAGGCCGTTGAGGACGGCGTCGGAGGACTCGAAGGAGACCGGGTCGAGGTTCTTGCTCTTGGCGTAGTCCTCGCCGGTCGTCTGCGCCTGGGCGCCGATCTTCTTGCCCTTGAGGTCGGCGGCGGAGGTGATGCCGCTCTTCTTCTCGACGAGGACGGCCTGGGTGGCGTCGAAGTACGGGTCGGAGAAGTCGACGTTCTTCTTTCGCTCCGCGGTGATGGTCATGCCGGCCGCGCCGAGGTCGCACTGGTCCGAGTTGAGGAAGGCACCCGTCTTGAAGTTCTCGAAGGGCGTGTCGAGGATCTCCTGCTTCACGCCGAGCTTCTTGGCGGCGAGATCGACGAGCGACACGTCGAAACCCTGCACCTTGCCGTCGATCTCCGACTGGAAGGGCGGGTAGGGGAGGTGGGTGCAGACCGTGAGCTGCCCGCCCTTGACGAGGGGGACCCCGCCGGCGGCGGTCTTCGAGGCGCCGCCACCGTCGCCGTCCGAGGAGCACCCGGCCACGAGCAGGAGCCCGGCCGTCGCGGTGGTGGCGGCCAGGATGCGGGACCGTCGTCCGAGGACCGTGTTCACGGGGACCTCCAGTGGGGGAATTGTGAGTTCTGATTATAAGGAGACGTTTGACTATCTCAAATCATTCCCATGGTTGCGGCGGCGTGTGACCTGTGGTTTCGAGGCTGCGCGGTCTCGGATCCCGGCCGCCAGAGGGTCAGGAAGATCTCCGGCCAGTCTCGATTCGGTTCGACTCGACCCACCTGCCCGCGATCCGAAATTCCTCGTGAATGCGCGATGAAATCGGGTAATTAAAATTCCAGAAATTGCAGGCAGCTCCCCATATTCCCCTGCCCGCTTTTCATTGGTCTAAACGCAAAGGTTTTGCGAACGTTTCAAGTGAATTACACGAGTGTGACGCATGCAACAATCTGCCCGTTTTGTCTGGCTATTCGCCACATAAAGCGGGCATTTCCATGCCTCTCCAATAACACACTCCCCATCTGTATGTAACCCCGGCCGACGATGCATATTTGATTTTCCGTCGGTAAGTTCAATTTGCATGAGTGCCGTACGGACAGACCTGCAAATAGACCGACCGGTGGTAGCCGACGGCGCCGCGCTGTGGCGGATCGCCCGGGACTCGAAGGTTCTCGACCTCAACTCGTCCTACAGCTATCTGCTCTGGTGCCGGGACTTCGCCGCCACCTCGGCCGTCGCCCGGGACCCCGGCGGCAGCCCGGTCGGCTTCGTCACCGGATACGTCCGGCCGGACCGGCCGCGCACCCTGGTCGTCTGGCAGGTGGCCGTCGACGCCGACCACCAGGGGCGCGGGCTCGCCGCCTCGCTGCTCGACGCGCTGGCCCGGCGGGTGGGCGCCGAGCAGGGGCTCACCACCCTCGAGACCACCATCACCCCGGGCAACACCGCCTCGGAACGCCTGTTCACCTCGTTCGCGCAGCGGTACGGCGCCCCCGTCGAACGGGAGGTGCTGTTCGCCGCGGCCCTGTTTCCGAGCGACCCGGCAGGCCTGGACGGTCCGCACGACCCCGAGGTCCTGTACCGCATCGGCCCCCTCCCCGATCTCGCCGGCTGACCCAACGCCCCCCACCTCAAGGAGTTCACCGCAGTGACCATCACCCAGCCCGACCTGAGCGTCTTCGAGACAGTCGAGTCCGAGGTGCGCAGCTACTGCCGCAGCTGGCCGGCCATGTTCGACCGTGCGCGGGGCAGCCGTATGTACGACGAGGACGGCCACGCCTACCTCGACTTCTTCGCCGGCGCCGGATCACTCAACTACGGCCACAACAACCCGGTACTGAAACGGGCGTTGATCGACTATCTGGAACGGGACGGCGTCACCCACGGCCTCGACATGTCGACCGTCGCCAAGCGCGGGTTCCTGGAGTCCTTCCAGGAGATCGTGCTGCGGCCCCGCGATCTGCCGTACAAGGTCATGTTCCCGGGCCCGACGGGAACCAACGCCGTCGAGGCGGCGCTGAAGCTGGCGCGGAAGGTGAAGGGGCGGGAGGCCATCGTGTCCTTCACCAACGCCTTCCACGGTATGTCCCTCGGATCGCTCGCCGTGACCGGCAACGCCTTCAAGCGGGCCGGCGCCGGCGTGCCGCTGGTGCACGGGACGCCGATGCCGTTCGACAACTACTTCGAGGGAACCGTCCCCGACTTCCTGTGGTTCGAGCGGCTGTTGGAGGACCAGGGTTCCGGTCTCAACAAGCCGGCCGCCGTGATCGTGGAGACCGTGCAGGGCGAGGGCGGCATCAACGTGGCGCGCCCGGAGTGGCTGCGGGCACTGGCCGAGCTGTGCGAGCGGCAGGACATGCTGCTGATCGTCGACGACATCCAGATGGGCTGCGGGCGGACCGGCGCCTTCTTCTCCTTCGAGGAGGCGGGCATCGTGCCCGACATCGTCACCGTGTCGAAGTCCATCAGCGGCTACGGACTCCCCATGTCCCTGTGCCTGTTCAAGCCCGAGCTGGACGTCTGGGAGCCGGGCGAGCACAACGGCACGTTCCGCGGCAACAATCCGGCGTTCGTGACGGCCGCCGCCGCGCTGGAGACGTACTGGACCGACGGTTCGGCCATGGAGAAGCAGACGCGCGCCCGTGGTGAGCAGGTCGAGGAGGCACTGATCTCGATCACCGAGGAGAACCTCGCGGACGTCAAGGAGTACCGGGGCCGGGGCCTGGTGTGGGGCATGGAGTTCCACGAGAAGGAGCGCGCGGGACGGGTCGCCCGGCGGGCCTTCGAACTCGGGCTGCTCATCGAGACGTCCGGCCCGGAGGGCGAGGTCATGAAGCTGCTGCCGGCGCTCACCATCACGCCCGAGGAACTGGACGAGGGCCTGCGGATCGTCGCCCGCGCCGTCCGCGAAACCGTCCCGTCCGTCTGAGAAACAAGTCTGTCCGACAAACAAGTCAGTCCGAGAAAGGGGTTGTTGACTACCGTGATCGTCCGTTCGTTCAAGGACATCGAGGGCACCGACCGGCATGTGAGGGCGGCGTCCGGCACCTGGGAGAGCAAACGCATCGTCCTCGCCAAGGAGCGGGTCGGTTTCTCGCTCCACGAGACCGTCCTGTACGCGGGCACGAAGACGTCGATGTGGTACGCGAACCATGTCGAGGCCGTCGTGTGCGTCGAGGGCGAGGCCCTGCTGACCGACGACGAGACCGGGCGGACGTACACGATCACCCCCGGCACCATGTACCTCCTCGACGGGCACGAGCGGCACACCATGCGTATCAAGGAGGACTTCCGCTGCCTGTGCGTCTTCAACCCGCCCGTGACCGGCCGTGAGGACCACGACGAGAACGGCGTCTATCCCCTGCTGACGGAACCCGACCCCGACTTCGACCCCGAGGAGGTCTGACACCCATGTCACCCACGTCCACTCTCACCGACCTGTACCCCACCCGTGGCGCCGTCGAGGTGACCGTGCCGCGTCAGGACCCGGTCATCTGGGGCGCGCCGGACACCCCCGGGCCGTTCGCCGCGGCCGACCTGATGGCGTACGAGCGCGATGGGTTCCGGGCTCTCGACCGGCTCCTCGATGACGACGAAGTCGCCCTCTACCGGGCCGAGTTGGAGCGACTGGTCACCGATCCGGCCGTCCGGGCCGACGAGCGGTCGATCATCGAGCCGAAGTCGAAGGAGATCCGGTCGGTCTTCGAGGTGCACCGGATCAGCGAGGTGTTCGCCCAGCTCGTCCGGGACGAGCGGGTCGTCGGGCGGGCCCGGCAGCTCCTCGGCTCCGACGTGTACGTCCACCAGTCGCGGATCAACGTCAAGCCGGGGTTCGGGGCGGGCGGCTTCTACTGGCACTCCGACTTCGAGACCTGGCACGCGGAGGACGGCCTGCCGAACATGCGGACGGTGTCCGTGTCGATCGCGCTGACCGAGAACCTCGACACCAACGGCGGCCTCATGATCATGCCGGGCTCGCACCGTACGTTCCTCGGCTGTGCGGGGCGACGCCCGAGGACAACTACAAGAAGTCGCTCCAGATGCAGGACGCGGGCACCCCGTCGGACGAGGCGCTGACCTCACTGGCCGACGAGCACGGGATCAAGCTGTTCACGGGCAGGGCGGGTTCGGCGACCTGGTTCGACTGCAACTGCATGCACGGCTCCGGGGACAACATCACGCCGTTCCCGCGCAGCAACGTGTTCATCGTGTTCAACAGCGTGGAGAACCGCGCGGTGGAACCCTTCGCGGCACCGATGCGCAGGCCGGAGTTCATTGGCGCGCGGGACTTCACCCCGGTGAGGTGACCGTCCACTTCCCCACCGGTGCCGCCGTGCGCCGAGTACGCCTCGACCGGCCGGGACCGTCAGGTCCTGGCCGGCGTCGGCTCCACCCGTACCCCTCCTTGCGGACCGGTTCAGCCGGACAGGGCGTCCAGGAGGCGGTCGACGTCCGACGTCGTGTTGTAGAGGTGGAAGGCGGCGCGCAGATTTCCGGCGCGGTCGGAGACCTGGATCCCCGCTCGGCTCAACTCGGGCTGGAGGTGGCCGAGTCGCGGGACCGACACGATGGCGGAGCCCGGCGCGGGGACGGGCTGGTGGCCCAGCCGGTCGAGTCCGGCGCGGAAGCGGTCGGCGAGCGCGAGGTCGTGGGCGCGTACGGTCTCCACGCCCAGCTCCTCGATCAGGGCGAGGGAGTGGCGGGCTCCGGTGTAGGCGAACAGGCTCGGGCTCTCGTCGAACCGCCGTGCGGAGTGGGCGAGTTCACGCACCGGGCCGTAGCAGCTGTCCCAGGGCTCCTCCCCCGCGACCCAGCCCGCGAACACGGGTGTCAGGCCACCAAGGTCCTCGGGTACGACGAGGAAGGCCACGCCCCGGGGGCAGACGAGCCACTTGAAGGCGACGGAGGCGACGTAGTCGTAGGCGTCCGCGTCGACGGGCAGCCAGCCGACGGCCTGGGAGGCGTCGACATACGTACGGGCCCCGTGGGCGCGGGCGGCCTCGCGCAGCGCGGGCAGGTCGACGATGCGTCCGTCGGCGGACTGGGCGGCGCTGACGGCGACGAGGGAGGTGCCGGGGCGGACGGATTCGGGGATCCGCTCCAGCGGCACGGTCCGTACCTTCAGGTCCCCGCGCACGTGGAACGGGTTGAGGACGGAGGTGAAGTCGTCCTCTGCGGTGAGGACTTCGGCGCCGGCGGGCAGCGAGGCGGCGATCAGCGCGCTGTAGACGGCGACGGAGGCGCCCGCCGCGACCCTGCGGTCGGACACCCCGACCAGCCGGGCGAAGGCGGCGCGCGAGGCCTCCACGTCGGCGAACATGTCCAGCGGCAGGCCGTCGGCCACGGACTGCACGGCGTCACGCATGGCGACCACGGTGCGGACGGGGAGGAGGCCGGTGCTCGCGGTGTTCAGATAGGTGGTCTTCGGAGCGAACTCGGCACGGACGAGGTTGCGTAGGTTCTCGGATGTCGAGGTTTTCGCGGAGGTCTCCATGGGACCACTGTGCGGCCCGGAGATCTCCTCGTCCATTGCCGAATTCTGCACGGCACCGCGAAGGACTGCTTATGGGTAAGCCTTGACCTGCGGTTTTTCAGTCGTTGCTACGTCAGCCCTTGCTACTTCTCGGGCACGGCACACCCGTCGGGCCCGCAGACCTCGGCGCTGTCGCCGTCCGCCTGGACGATCTTGAGGGGAGCGGGCCGCTCGCCCCATGCCTGGGTGAGCGCCTGGGCGAAGACGTCGGCGGGCTGGGCGCCGGAGACGCCGTACTTGCGGTCGAGGACGAAGAACGGCACACCGTTCGCGCCCAGTTCGGCGGCCTCGCGCTCGTCGGCGCGTACGGCGTCGGCGTACGCGTCCGGGTCGGCGAGTACGCCCCGGGCGTCGTCGGCGTCGAGGCCGGCGGCGACGGCCAGGTCCACGAGCCGCTCGTCGTCACCGAAGACGGACTGCTCCTCGGCGAAGTTCGCCTGGTAGAAGAGCTGGATCAGCTCGTCCTGGAGCCCCTTGTCCTTCGCGAGGTGGAGCAGCCGGTGCATGTCGAAGGTGCTGCCGTGGTCACGGTCGCGGGTGCGGTAGGCGAGCCCCTCGGCGGCGGCCTGCGTCCCCAGGTTCTCCTCGCCGGCCCGCGCCTGCGCCTCGCTCATGCCGTACTTCTTGGTGAGCATCTTGAGGACGGGCTGGATGTCACCCTTGGCGCGCCCCGGGTCCAGTTCGAACGACCGGTGCACCACCTCGACGCCCTCACGGTGCGGGAAGGCGTCCAGCGCCTTCTCGAAGCGGGCCTTGCCCACGTAGCACCAGGGGCAGGCGATGTCGCTCCAGATCTCCACGCGCATGTCTTCGGCTCTCTCCAGGTCGAACGGCTACAGGTTTATGTGAACGTTCAAACGCCAGGTTTCATTCCGTACCGCAGAAAGAGATGGTGATCGCCCTCGGCGGGCGGGTTCTCCGGGTCCGGGACCCAGCCCAGCCGGCGGTAGAAGACCTGGGCGCGCCGGTTGTCCATGTGGACGTCGAGGGTGGCCGCCCGTTTCCCGTCGGCCCGCCACCGCTCGACGCAGGCGGCGTGCAGGTCGGTGCCGATGCCGGCTCGCCAGCGGCCGGGGTCGACGTGGAACTGGAAGAGCTTGACCGTGTCGGCGGGAGCGCCCTCGGTCGTACGGAAGGAGGCGACGCCGATGACGCGGTCCTGCTCGACGACGCACAGGACCTGGGCGTCGGGGCGCTCGATGCCGGCCAGCCAGGACGCCTCCCAGTCACGGTCGGCGTCCGGCAGGCCGTCCGGGTAGTAGGTGGACCGTGCGCGCAGGTGCAGTTCCGCGACGGCGCCGGCCTCGGCGGGCAGCGCGGCCCGGATCACCCGCATCAGCTGCCGTCCCGCAGGTCCTTGGGCCACTCCGGGCGGAACTCGATGTGGTCGTACGTCACCACGCATCCCTCTCCCATCGGCGACTGGGTCATGAAGCCGATCAGGGCCGCGTCCGTCTCCTTCTCGTCTCCCAGGGTGAACAGGCGGATGAAGGTCCACCTCTCACCGTCGCGCGAGGCGTGGAAGGCGAAGGCCCGGCCGGTGCGGCTGATCCGGAGCCAGACCGAACTGCCGTCCACGGTGAAGGAGTTGGCGTCGTCGGAGTGGCCCCGGGTGACCACCGTGCAGACGGTGGGCACATCCGGGGAGTACTCCAGACAGAGCTTGGCCCAGGCCCGCTCGCCGACGTGGACATAGAGCACACCCGCGTCGAAGGTGGCCGCGAACCCGACGGTGACGCGGGCGATCAGCTGGAAGTCACCGTGGGGTGCGCCGAGCAGACGGGGCGCGTCGGCGGCGGGATCCAGCGCCTCCCCGGTCGGCGGCACGAACCGGTCCTGCCGGGGCCCGGCCCACCCGGTGAGCACTCCGTCCTCGAAGGACCAGTGCCCGTCGGGCCCGTAAGTACGGAGGGGAAAAGGCAGGGGGGAAAGCTCCAAGTCCATTGCCTGATTATCGCAGGACCGGACAGGCGCCCCGATAGGGGCGCGGCGAACCGCGCGACAAGCCAGAACGGGCCCGTAGCCGCGCAATTGACCGCACCCCAACGGCGCTGCTCGCGGAGCGTCAGTGCTCCAGCTGACCGTTGAACCGGCGAGGCAGCCCCAACTCGTTCTCGTCCCGCAGCTCGACCGGCAGCAGCGCGGCGGGCGTGTTCTGGTAGGCCACCGGCCGCAGCCACCGCTCAACAGCCGTACCGCCGACCGAAGTCGACGTCGACGTCGTGGCCGGGTACGGCCCTCCGTGATGCTGGGCCGCGGCCACGGCGACCCCGGTGGGCCACGCGTTCACGAGTACGCGCCCCGCCAGCGGCGTCAGCTCGGCCAGGATCTCCGCTCCACGCCCCTCCCCCGCGGCCTCTTCGGCCGAGAGGTGAACCGTCGCCGTGAGGTTGCCCGGCAGTCGCGAGAGAACGGCGTTCGCCTCGGCGTCGTCCGCGTAGCGGGCCACCACGGTGACCGGCCCGAAGCACTCCTCCAGGAGCAGGTCGTACGCGCCCTCCGCCGTCAGCTTGTCCGCAGCCACCGTGAGGAAACCGGCGCTGACGGTGTGCTCGCCGCCCGCGCCCGGCGTCACCGGGGTCTCGACCTCGGGCAGCTCGGCGCGCTCGGCGACCCCGGCGACGAAGTTGTCGCGCATCCGGTGGTCAAGGAGGACACCGGACGCGGTGTCGCTGACCGCGTCCGTCAGGGACTTCAGCAGACGGTCGCCCGCCGCGCCGGCCGGCGCCAGCACCAGGCCGGGCTTCACGCAGAACTGGCCGACGCCCAGCGTCATGGAGCCCGCGAGCCCCGTGCCGATCGCCTCGGCGCGCTCGTTCGCCGCCGCCTCCGTGATCACCACCGGGTTCAGGGAGCCCAGCTCGCCGTGGAACGGGATCGGGACGGGCCGGGCCGCCGCGGCGTCGAAGAGGGCACGGCCGCCGCGTACGGAACCGGTGAAACCGGCCGCCGCGACCAGCGGGTGCCTGACCAGCTCGACGCCCGCCTCGAAGCCGTGGACCAGGCCGACGACGCCCTCGGGGATGCCGTGCGGGGCCGCGGCCCGGCGCAGGACGGCCGCGACCAGCTCGGACAGGCCCGGGTGGTCCGGGTGCGCCTTGACGACCACCGGGCAGCCGGCCGCGAGCGCGCTCGCGGTGTCGCCGCCGGCCACGGAGAAGGCGAAGGGGAAGTTGGAGGCCGAGTAGACGGCGACGACACCCAGCGGGATCTTGTAGCGGCGCAGGTCCGGGATCGGCGGGACCGCGGTGTCGTCCGGGTGGTTGATGACGACGTCGAGGTAGGCACCCTCGTCGACGATGTCCGCGAAGGACCGCAGCTGGAAGCAGGTGCGGGCGAGTTCGCCGGTCAGCCGGACCGGGCCGAGGGCGGACTCCGCGTCGGCGGCCTCGACGAGCTGGTCCTTGGCCGCTTCGAGCTG
>Ga0136846_1211595_pt1 | contig 10924 bp, 5 predicted proteins | sample HopSoiMetagenom2_FD_96841 | JGI IMG/M metagenome (GOLD analysis project Ga0136846, IMG submission 96841) | Grasslands soil microbial communities from Hopland, California, USA - 2 Assembly 2016 (version 4) | ecosystem: Environmental > Terrestrial > Soil > Grasslands | place: USA: Hopland... | reverse complement strand
GGTCCCCGAGAACAGGAAGCTCTCATGGGTCACCATCACCACGGGGCGGCGCAGGTCGTGGTCGGCGAGCCGGTCCACCGGGAGGCCGTCCAGGCGCAGCGCACCGCCGGTCGCGCCGACCAGTGCCACGGTCTGCCCGGCCGGGATGCGCAGGTCGAGGTCGGGCAGCACGACGCGGTCGGTGTAGCCGAACCGGACGTCGTCGTAGACGAGCTCGCCGCGGGGCCGGCCCAGCGGCACCGGGTCGGTGGGCTCGGGCACCGTCGGGCGCTCCTCGAGCACCCCGGAGAGCTTCTCCAGCGCCGCCGTCGCCGACTGGTAGGAGTTGTAGAACATCGCGACGTCCTGCAGCGGGTCGAAGAACCGGCGCAGGTACAGCAGGAACGACACCAGGGTGCCGACGGCCAGGTCGCCGTCCATGACCCGGAGCGCGCCGTACCCGAGCACGGCGACTGTGACCAGGTTGCCGATCAGCGTCACCGCCGGGACGAAGACGGCGATGAGCCAGAACGCCCGGTCGTGCGACTGCCGGTTCTCCTCGTTGAGCGCCGCGTACAGCTCGTCGTTGCGCGGCTCGCGCCGGAACGCCTGCACCGCGCGGATGCCGCCGAACGTCTCGGTGAACTGCACGATCAGGGTGGCGATGGTCTCGCGGGTGCGCCGGTAGGCCGCCGTCGAGTTCCGCTGGAACCAGCGGGCCACCCAGAACAGCGCCGGGAAGCCCAGCAGCGCGACCAGGCCCAGCGGCGGGTCCAGGACGACGAGGACGACGCCGATCGTCAGCACGCTGAACAGGGCCGTGACCAGGTTGTCCAGGCCCTCGTCGAACATCTCCTCGATGGCCTCGACGTCACTGGTCAGCCGGCTGATCGTCTTGCCCGACGTGTAGCGCTCGTGGAACGCCAGCGGGAGCCGCTGCACGTGGGTGAACACCCGGCGGCGCAGCCGCAGCAGCACCGCCTGGCCGACCCGGCCCGACCAGGTGAGGAAGACGAACCGCAGCACGGTGTCCAGCACGGCGGCCGCGAGCATCGCGCCGGTGATCCACACGAGCGGCCACGCGTTGCCGTCGATCAGCGCGGGGACGGCGACGTCGATGCCGACGCCGATGAGGAACGGCCCCGCCAGCCAGGCGATGTTCTGCCCGGTGATGACGGCCAGCAGCCCCCACAGGGCGCCGTGGTGCGGCGCGAGGAGCTCGCCCAGCAGCCGCCGGGAGCGGGCGCGGAGGAACACTCCCGCGCCGGCCGACAGCTCCTCGGTGTCCTCGGTGGCGACGCCCCGCCAGTTCTCGGCCGCGTCCGACGACGGCCCGGTCGCCGGCGATCCGTGGGCGGCGGTCTGGGTCACGATGCCGCCTCCGCGAAGTCGGATTCAGCCAGTTCGCTCTCCTGCGCGAGCAGGTCGCGGTACTCGGGAAGCTCGGCCAGCAGGTCGCTGTGCCGGCCGACCGCCGTGATGCGTCCCTCGGAGAGCAGCGCCACCCGGTCGGCCAGCAGCACGGTGGAGGGCCGGTGCGCGACGACCAGGGCGGTCGTCTCGGCGAGCACGTCGCGCAGCGCCTCCTCGACGAGCGCCTCGGTGTGCACGTCCAGCGCCGACAGAGGGTCGTCGAGGATCAGCACCGACGGCCGGCCGAGGACGGCGCGGGCCAGGGCCAGGCGCTGCCGCTGGCCGCCCGACAGGGACAGCCCCTGCTCGCCGATGCGGGTAGCCAGACCCCAGGGGAGTTCGTGGACGAACTCGGCCTGCGCAACCCGAAGCGCCTCGTCGACCTCCTCGTCGGATGCGCCGGGTCGCCCCAGGGCGAGGTTCTCGCGGACGCTCATCGAGAACAGCGTCGCGTCCTCGAAGGCGATCGAGACGACGCTGCGCACCTGCGCCAGCGGAAGGTCGCGCACGTCGACGCCGTCCAGCGTGACCCGGCCGGCCGTCACGTCGTAGAGCCGGGCGACCAGTGCGGTGAGCGTCGTCTTGCCCGATCCCGTCGCGCCGACCAGCGCCACCGTCTCGCCGGGCGCGATGTCGAGGTCGATGCCGTCGAGGACGGCGCCGGCCGAACCCGGGTAGGTGAAGCCGACCCCCTCGAACCGGAGCCGCGCGGGTGAGCCGATGGCCGCGGGGCGGACGCGGGGCCGGTCGGTGACGGTGACCGGCTCGTCGAGGAGCTCGCCGATGCGGTCGCACGCGCTGGCGGTCTCCTGGGCGAAGGCGAACAGGAAGCCCAGGGAGAGGATCGGCCACAGCAGCACGGTGAACAACGCGACGAAGCCGACGAGCCCGCCGATGGTCAGCGCGCCGGTGTTCACCGCGACGGCGCCGCCGACGAGGATCACCGCCAGCGTGACCTGGGGGTGCAGTTCGAAGATGCACCACAGCAACGCCAGGGTGCGCACCCGCTCGAGCTGCATCCCGCGCAGCACGGTGGCCTTGGCGTCGTAGCGGTCGAAGACCAGCCCGCTGCGGCCGAGCGCCTTCACGACGCGGATGCCCTGGACGGCCTCCTCGACGTCGGTGGTCAGCTCGCCCTGCTGGTCCTGCACCCGCCGCGACTGGATGTTGTACCGGCGCTCCCAGCGCAACCCGAGGAACGTCAGGGGCACTGTCGTCACCAGGACGGCGAGGCCCAGCGGCCAGTAGGTGATCAGCAGCAGGGCCAGGACGACGACGCAGGTGATCAGGTTGACCGCGAGGAAGACCGCCGCGAAGCCGACGAAGCGCCGGACCGTGGAGATGTCGGTCGTGGCGCGGGAGAGCAGCTGTCCGGAGCCCCACCGGTCGTGGAAGGCGACCGGCAGGCGCTGCAGCCGCTGGTAGAGAATGTCGCGGAGGTCGCGCTCGATCCGCAGGGAGCTGCGATTCATCGCCCAGCGGCGCAGGAAGAACAGCGCGGCCTCGGCGACGCCGAACAGCAGGGCCAGACCCAGCAGGGGAATGAGCCCTGCCTTGTCCCCGGCGGCGATCGGCCCGTCGACGACCGCGGCGGTGAGCAGCGGGACGGCGAGCTGCGCGAGGGTGGCGAGCAGGGCCGCACCGAAGGTCAGGGCCACCAGTCCGCGGTACGGGCGGGTGAAGGGCCAGAGGCGCAGGAGTGCGGACAACCGGCCCCGGTCGTCGGGAGGCGCGGTCTGCGGGGAGGTGTCCATGGCCAGTCGAGGCTATGCGCAGGTAGTGACCGAGGCGAACCAGTTTCGCCGACGCGCACCCCCTGTGCAGTGGCCGCCGCGAGCCCGCGAGCGGTGGGTCCCAGGGGCCCTTCGGTCAGCGGTGCCGGCGCACTCCGAAGACGATGTCCTCCCACGCGGGGATCCGCGCCCGCGGGTCGTCGGAGTCGCCGTCGCCCTCAGGGCGGCCCAGCACCACCGTGTCGTGGTCGGCGACCTCGTCCAGCAGCGCGTCGACCGAGCGATCGTCGAAACCGCTCGGCGGATGGACGTCCCGGACGTCCTCGTCGCCGCCACGGACGGCTGCGGGCACAGCGGTGTCGAGCACATCCCCGAGCAGGTCGGCGTCCAGGACGTCGGTCGCGTGACCGTCGTCCTCCGGATCGTCGTCCTGGAGGTCCGCGTCCGCCGCGGAGGGTGCCGCGCGGGGCGCGTCGTCGGGGCGGCCGCTGTCCCGCAGCATCGAGACGGGACGCGAGCGGTGCGCGGGGCCGCCGGGAGATCCGACCGGCACGTCGGGCACGACGCGGACCAGACGGGTGCCCTCGGCGAAGTCGGTCGTCGCGGCGTCGTACGGCGTGACGATCCGCGCGGGCATGTCGAAGGTCCAGCGCGTCGTCCCGGACTTGTCGCCGGCCCGCCAGGAGCCGGTGACCAGCCACGCGCCGTCGTCGTTGCGATACGCGTCCCACTGCACCGCGTCGACGTCGGTGTCGAGGAGCCGGAGGCGTTCGGCCATGAAGCGCTGCAGGGTGGTGCCGGGGGTGCCCTCCGTGAGGCGGACCCGCGCCTCCTGGGCCCGCTCGGCCACCCGTTCGCGCTCCTGCAGCACCGGATGGGCGAAGCGCATGATCCGCTCGACGCGGGTGCCTGATGCTGCGGCCACCTGCTCGGGCGTCTCGCCGGCACGGATGCGCGACTGGATCACCCGCGGGGGCAGCTCGGTGCCGAGGTCCACGTCGATCTGGGTGAGCCGACGTGAGTCGCCGCGGGCGGCGGCACGCACCCGGTCGTCGATCGGCAGCTCGAACGTCTCGCCGTCGGAGGAGTCGCCACCGTCGGTCGTGAGAATCAGGCTCTTCCCGTCGCCGGAGAGCGCCACGAGGCGCAGTGAGCGCATGGACGGCCTCCTGTAACGTGCGCGGGCCGAAGCTGGACAGAGACCCGGGACCCGAGGCTAACGGCGTGCCGGGGGCCGGTCCGGCAGGCCGTCCGGCGTGGCGCGTCCCGACCCTGGGGACGTTCCTCGTCCAGCGGGGGTGTGGAACCCCCCTCCGGGCGCCGATGAGGAGCACTGTCACGTCGCTGAAACGCGCCCTCGGCACAGTGGGGCGCAGCGCCGTCGTGACCGAACGCAGACAGCCCGGTTCCACCTGAGGAGGTGCGATGGCCAGCCCCCTGACCGACCGGTCCTTCGCGCCGCACGCGCCCGCGGACGACGTTCCCGGCCTGCTGACCGGCCCGTCGCCGGTCCACCTGCTGCCCGACTCCGTCGCGCGGGCAGTCGCCGAGATCGCCGGTGCGCCGGGCGCCTGGTGCCCGGCCCTCTCACCCGACGGCGACTCCGTCGCCTACGTCACCGACCGGTCGGGCATCCCCCGTCTCGAGGTGACGGCCGTCGACGGCCGGACGCCGCCGGCAGAGCTGTCCGGCCCCGGCGAGGAGGTCGTCTCGGTCGCCTGGTCGCCCGACGGTGCCTGGCTGGCCTATCTGGTCAGCCCTGGCGGCTCGATCTGCGCGGAGCTGCACGTGGTGCGACCCGACGGCTCGGACCGCCGGCTGCTCGCGGGTCAGGACCCGCGCGCCACCGTCTTCGCCGGCGGGTGGATCGGCCCGGGCTCCTACGCGTGCTCGATCGCCCCCGGCGACGGCCCGGACGCCGATGTCGTGCTGGTGGACGTGCTCACCGGCGAGCAGCGAACCCTCGCCGGCGGCGGCTTCCTGTCGGTGAACTCGGTGTCGGCCGACCAGCGCTTCGTCCTGGCCCGCCGTGGTCCGCGGGGATACCGGCACGTCGTGCTCGCCGACGTCGCCACCGGTTTCCAGCGGCGGGTCCTTCCGCTCGACGCACCCGGAGGCATCGCGTCGGAGGACGGCCGCTTCGGCCCGGACGGCGCGTCGATCTATCTCCGCGCCTCGCTGCCCGGCGCGCCCGGCACGGACCGGGCCGGTCTCGTCGCCGTTCCGCTGTCAACCGAGGGTGAGCCAGGCCCGGGCCGGACCGTTCTGTACCGCCCGGACGCCGACCTCGACGGCTACGCCCTGCGCACCGACGGCACGGTCCTCGCCGTCTGGACGGCGAACGAGGTGACCCAGCTCTGCGTGCACGCCCTCTCCGACGGCGCGCTGATCCGGACGATCGCGCTTCCCGAGCCCGTCATGCCGGGGTGGTCGCTGGCCGCCGATGGCGCCACGATGGTCGCCGAGCTGACCGGGCCGAAGGCGCCACGCGGCCTCTGGCTCGTTCCGCTGGACGGTGAGGGTGCGCCCGTGCCGCTGTCCTCGGTGCCCGACCGTCCGGATGCCGGCCCGCTGGTGTCCCCGGTGCGCTACGAGTATTCGGCCCCTGACGGCATGCCCCTCACGGGGTGGCTGTACGTGCCGGCCGGGGTGCACGGTCCCAACCGCACGGTGATCACCTTCCATGGCGGCCCGGAGGGCCAGGAGCGGCCGAGCTACTCACCGCTCGCCCAGACGCTGGTCGCCGCGGGGTTCACCGTCTTCGCGCCGAACGTGCGCGGCTCGGGCGGATTCGGGCGCGCGTTCGTGACCGCCGACGACGGCGAGGCCCGGGATGCCTCCTTCGACGACGTCCGGACGACGGTCGAGGAGCTCGTCGCCGCCGGGGTCGCCGAGCGCGGCCGCGTCGGGGCACACGGCTGGTCGTACGGCGGGTATCTCACCCTCGTCGGGCTGACGCGCTGGCCCGACCTGTTCGCGGCGGGCGTCACCGGTGCCGGGATGAGCGACCTGCGGACGTTCTTCGCCGGCACGGAGCCCTGGATGGCCGCGGCCTCGGTCACCGAGTACGGCGATCCGGTGGCCGACCGCGAGCTGCTCGCGAAGCTGTCCCCGATGACCGTGCTCGACCGGCTCACCTCGCCGGTGCTCTTCGTGCACGGGGACCGCGACACGAACGTGCCGGTGGCGGAGTCGGTGCAGGCGCACCAGGCCCTGCGGGCCCTGGGGTCGCCGAGCGACCTGTTGCTGCTTGCCGGCGAAGGGCACACGATCGTCGGCCGCGATTCCGTGGTCGAGCTGAGCACCGCGGTGGTCACCTGGTTCGATCGCTGGCTGTGAGCAGCGGGCATGGGGAACTCTTCGCCGGCTACGCCGCACCCTCCGGCGACGAGGCGGTCGACCCGACCGGCCGGCTGACCGACGGGTACGCCGTCCTCGCTCCGTGGCTGGATGGGCTCGGCGGAACGGGACTGACCGCCGCCGCGACCGCGCTGGCCGCCGAGCGGCGGAGCCGCGGGATCGCGGTCGCCGGCTGGTCGGACGGCCGGCAGCGGACGCGACCCTTCCCGATGGATCCGCTGCCCCGGATCGTTCCGCTCGCCGAGTGGGCTGCCCTGGCCGCCGGCGTCGAGCAGCGCCACCGGGCGCTCAACGCGTTCCTCGCCGACGTCTACCGGGCCGCCGGCCGGCGCCGCGGCGACGTCGACCGCGCTCCGGAGATCGTGCGGGCCGGCGTGCTCCCCGAGTGGGCCGTCGCGCACAGCCCCGGCCGGGACCCGGAGGCAGTGGCGCTGGCCTGGCCCGGTCAGCCGCGCGCCACCCTCGCGGGTATCGATCTCGTCCGCACCGCCACGGGGAGCTGGGTCGTGCTGGCGGACGACCTCCAGGTGCCGTCGGGCCTCGGCTACGTGCTGGCCAACCGCGACAGCGCCCGCGCAGCTCTGCCGGAGCTGTTCCGCTCCGCGGGCCGGGCGCCGGTCGACCCCTGGGACGCCGTGCCGATGATTCGCGCCGGGTTGGCATCCGCGGCGCCACCCGCCCTCAGCGCTCCGCCGCGCCTCGCCGTCCTCACGGCGGGCGAGGGCGACAGCACCTGGTTCGAGCACCAACTGCTGGCCGAGGCACTGGACGTGCCCCTCGTCCGGGCGTCGGAGATCTGGCCGCGCATGGACGGCGGCGTGGAGGTGCTGGCCGACGGTGTGCGCACTCCCGTCGACGTGCTGTACCGCCGCTTCGACGACGGCGGGCTGGGCGCCTACCTCACGCCCATCGGCCAGCCCGTCGGCGTGCTGCTCACCGAGGCGGTGCGCGCCGGCCGGCTGGGGCTGGTCAACGTTCCTGGCAACGGCGTCGCCGACGATGCTTCTGCCTACGCCTGGGTGCCGGCGATGATCTCGTTCTACCTCGGCGAGGAGCCGGTGCTGGACTCGGTGCCCACATGGGTCCTGGCCGATCCCGGCCAGTGGGCGCAGGTGCGCGACCGGCTGCACGAGCTCGTGCTGACGCCGGTCGCCGGGTACGGCGGGGGTGGCGCGGTCTTCGGCCCGTCCTGCTCGGCCGCGGAGCTGGCCCGGCTACGGGCGGAGGTGGCGGCCGCGCCGCATCGCTTCGTCGCGCAGGAGCCGGTCGAGTTCTCGACCGTGCCGACCCTGGTGGACGGCGGCCTGCGCCCCCGCCACGTGGACCTGCGGGTGTTCTCGATCGCCGGCCCGGCTCCGCGGGTGCTGCCCGCCCCGCTCACGAGGGTCGCCCCGGCGCAGGGCTCCCGCGTCACCAGCGCCGACCGCGGCGGCGCCGCCAAGGACACCTGGTTGCTGGGCTGAGGCGCGCGCGGGCGCTCAGCCGGCCGCCGTGCCGGACGGCTCGTCGCTGAGGCTGCTGCTGATCACCACGGTCGTGCCCTCCGGGCTCGGTGTGGCCGTGATCTGCCCAGCGGCGCTCATCAGGGTCGACCCGCGGCCGCGGTCCATGCTCGGCGCCCGTTCCCGCCACTGCCCGTGGTCGCGCACCGTGATCCGGATCCGTCCCTCGGCCACGGTGGCGGCGACGTCGACGAAGGGCTCTCTCGGATCCTGGGCGTGCTCGACCGCGTTGGTCGCCGCCTCGCAGGCGGCCAGGAGTACGTCGTAGGTCCGGTCCGGGTGCACGCCGGCTCCGTCCAGCAGCGTGCGCAACTGCCGGCGGAGCAGCGGGATCGACGAGGCGGCCGCGGGGAACCGCCACTCCGCGGACACCGGACCGGTGGCGGATCGGGCCCCGCTCGCGGCCCCCGGACTCCGGGGCCGTGGCGGTGCGGCTCGCACGGTGGCGACGGGATGCGCTCCCCGGCCGGTGAGCCGCCCCACCGACGCGTTGGTCTCCGGTCGAGGCGGGGGAGTGGCCATGCGGCGCGCACCGGCGCGTTCGTGAGCCACCCGCACCCGGGCGAGGAGCTCCGGCGCCCGGAACGGCTTGGCCAGGTAGTCGTCGGCGCCGGCCTCGAGGCCTTCGATGGACGCCTCCTGACCGGCCCGCGCAGTCAGCATGATCACCGGGATCCCGACCGTGGCGGGGTCGGCCCGCAGCCGCCGCAGCAGCTCGAATCCGTCCACTCGCGGCATCATCACGTCGGTCAGCACGACGTCCGGGGCGTCCTCCACGATCGCGGCCAGCGCCTCCTCGCCGTTTGCCGTCGTGCGCACCCGCCAGTGAGGGCCGAGCAGCCGGGTCAGGTAGGCCCGCATGTCCGCGTTGTCGTCGACCACGAGGATGCCGGCGCCCGACGGCGTGTCCGGCTGGTCGCTGGGACGGGAGGTGTCGTGCTCCCAGCTGGCTGCCTCGCTACGGGCGGCCTCCGACGGCCGCACCGGCAGGGCGGCTGCCTCGTCGACGGCATCCGGCGTCCCGAACGGCATGGTCACGGTGAAGGTGCTGCCCCGGCCCGGCTCACTCTCGACCGATACCGATCCACCGTGCAGCGCGGCGAGCTCATGGACCAGCGCCAGCCCGATGCCGGTCCCCTCACGGGTGCGGGCGGTGGCGCCCGAGACCCGATGGAACCGCTGGAACAGCTGCGGCAGCTCCTCGGCGACGATGCCTACGCCGGTGTCGGCCACCGTCAGGACGAACTGCTCGCCGTCGGCGCGGAGGCCGACGTCGATGCCGCCCACGAAGGTGTACTTCACCGCGTTGCCCAGCAGGTTGACGACGATCTTCTCCCACATGCGCGGGTCGACGCAGGCGGCGCGGCCCAGCGGTGGGCAGTCCACGGACAGTCGCAGGCCGGCGCGCTCGGTGGCCGCGCGGAAGATTCCGGCCAGGTCCGCGGTGAAGGTGGCCACGTCGGTCTCCACCCGGACCGGCGTCGCGCTCCCGGCCTCGATGCCGGCGACGTCGAGCAGATCGTTGACCAGTCGCTGCAGCCGCTGGCCGTTGCGCATCGCCAGTTCGAGCTGTTCCCGAACATCTGCGGGCAGGACGGGCTCGGAGTCCTCGAGGACGTCGTGGATCGGGCCGAGCAGCAGCGTCAGCGGCGTCCGCAACTCGTGGCTGACGTCGGAGAAAAAGGTCGTCTTGGCGCGGTCGAGCTCGGCCAGCGACTCCGCCCGGCGCCGCTCTGCTTCCAGGGTCCGGACGTTGCCGACCGCGCTGGCGAACTGGCCCGCGACGAGCGCGTAGAAGGACCGGTAGTCGTCGTCCAGCGCCCGGTTGGGCGTCTTGCCGGCCAGCAGGAGCCCGATCGGCTCGCCGTCGAGCGTCGTGGTCAGCGGCAGGACGACCGCCTCGGTGACCGAGTCGCCGAAGGGTCCACCGCTGACCGAGAGGCCCTGCACCCGGTCCGGCAGCTCCCCGGGGGAGCGCACCCTGGCCGGCAGCAGCTCCGGATCGCAACCCTCCACCGAGACGCGCCGGAAGCCGTCCTCACCCCCGACGGAGAGGTAGACGGCGGCGAAGGGCACGTCCAGCGAGCCGACGGCGAGCGCCCGGCACATCGCCGTCACGGTCTCCTGCTCGTCGCCCAGTTGCCCCCCGACGGTCGACAGGTCGTGCAGCAGCCGCTGGCGGCGGGCGCCGACGATCTCGCCGGTCACCTCGGCGCAGATCGCGTGGATCCCGGCCACCCGGCCACCGTCGTCGAACGCGGGAGCGTGGGAGACGGTGAAGTAGGTCTCCTCGCGGTAGCCCGCGCGCTCGAGAGGCAGCAGCAGGCCGGGCAGCCACGACGCCTCCAGGGTCGTCATCGCATGCTCGATCGGCGGCCACAACGCGTCCCAGGTCTCGGGCTGGGTCAGCCGGATGTCCTTGCCGATCGCCGGATGCTTGGCCCCGATGACCGGCGAGTACGCGTCGTTGTAGAACTGCAGCAGGTCAGGACCCCACAGCACGATCGTGGGGAAGCGCGACACCAGCACGGTGCGCACGGCGAAGCGCAGGCTGTCGGGCCAGGCCTCGATCGGGCCCACCGACGTGCTCGCCCAGTCGAACTCGGCCATGAGCCGGCCGGCCTCGCCCCCACCGGCGAACAGATCGGCTGATCCGGTTCCTGTCGGGAGATCCGAGAGCACGTTCACCTCCTACCCGGAGACGGCACGTCTGCTGGTCAGGACGCTGCTGTCCGTTCGGCAGCTGGTCCGGCTCCGGCACCCCGCCCAGGCAAGTTACCGCCGGTGACGGGGAAGCGCGCGCTGGTTCCCTGCTCAGAGCCGTTCGGCGACGTAGTCGATGCAAGCGGTCAAGGCGGTGACGTCGTCGGGGTCGACGGCGGGGAACATGCCGACCCGCAGCTGGTTGCGGCCCAGCTTGCGGTAGGGCTCGACGTC
>Ga0136846_1229139_pt1 | contig 10925 bp, 3 predicted proteins | sample HopSoiMetagenom2_FD_96841 | JGI IMG/M metagenome (GOLD analysis project Ga0136846, IMG submission 96841) | Grasslands soil microbial communities from Hopland, California, USA - 2 Assembly 2016 (version 4) | ecosystem: Environmental > Terrestrial > Soil > Grasslands | place: USA: Hopland... | reverse complement strand
CGCAGCGGCGCCGAGCAGGACATCATGCTCGGCTACTCCGACAGCAACAAGGACGGCGGCATCTTCACCAGCAACTGGGAGCTTTACCGCGCCGAGATCGCGCTGGTCGAGCTGTTCGACGTGCTGGCCAATTCGCACAACATCCAGCTGCGCATGTTCCACGGCCGCGGCGGCACCGTCGGCCGTGGCGGGGGCCCGAGCTACCAGGCCATCCTGGCCCAGCCTCCCGGCACGGTGCGCGGCCAGATTCGCCTGACCGAACAAGGCGAAGTGATCGGCTCCAAATACGCCAACCCCGAGATCGGCCGGCGCAACCTGGAAACCCTGGTCGCCGCCACGCTGGAGGCCACGCTACTGCAGCCCACCAAGCCTGCGACCAAAGCCTTTTTGCAGGCCGCCGCCGAGCTGTCTGAAGCCAGCATGGCCGCCTACCGCGCATTGGTGTATGACACCCCCGGCTTCACCGAATACTTCTTCAGCGCCACACCTATCCGCGAGATTGCCGAACTCAACATCGGCTCCCGCCCGGCATCACGCAAGGCCTCGCAAAAAATCGAAGACCTGCGCGCCATCCCCTGGGGCTTCAGCTGGGGCCAGTGCCGCCTCACGCTGCCCGGCTGGTATGGCTTCGGTTCGGCGATCGAGCAGATCCTGAGCCAGGGCGGCACTTCTGCCAGCCGCAAAGAAGCGCTCGCGCTGCTGCAAAAGATGTACAAGCAGTGGCCGTTTTTCCGGACTCTGCTCAGCAACATGGACATGGTGCTGGCCAAGAGCGACCTGGCACTCGCCTCACGCTACTCCGAACTGGTAGGCGACGTGCGCCTGCGCAAGAAAATCTTCACCGCGATCGAGGCTGAATGGCACCGTACCGCCGAAGCGCTGAGCCAGATCACCGGTGAGAAGCAGCGCCTGGCCGGCAACGCCGCGCTGCAGCGCTCCATCCGCCACCGCTTTCCCTATATCGATCCGCTGCACCATTTGCAGGTCGAGCTGGTGCGGCGTTACCGCGCCGGGCAGTCCGACCAGAAGGTGCAGACCGGTATCCATATTTCGATCAACGGCATCGCGGCCGGCCTGCGCAACACGGGCTGACAGCCGGACGGCGGGCCGGTACCCCGGGGCAGATGCCAGGCGGCGGCGTTGGCCCTAAGACGGGCGTGGCAAGGCCTGCGAAGGCGTTTACTGTAGGACTTTGTAGGCCGTGTCCTAGACCAACACCAGCGTCTTCCGATGGCGCCCCTGAGGGGCAGGGACCTAGCATGAGGTAACAAACGGCGCAACGCGGGCTTCTTGTCACACGTTGCCAAAACCTCTCCCAACCCTGTTACCGGAGCGCAAAATCATGACCACCCTGGAGATCATGGCCGATACGCCGTCGGCCACTCACGACGATTTTGTTTCCACCGATGCCGCCGACCTGGCGTCGCACATGAACCAGTGCGCGCATTCACGCGGCCGGTTTTTCGGCCTCCAGTCGGGTCTTCAATCCGCGCATTCGGTGCTATCGCCGCGCGTCGTCACGGTCGCCGCCATCGTGGCCATCAGCCTTGCCCTCGCCGTAGCCTGAACGTGTGACTACGGCGGCCATTGATCGGCTGGACAATCTAAGCGCCTACGCCCGGCAACTTCTTGCCACGCATCGCAGCGACATACAGCAGCCCATACGCGCCGAGCTGTTCGGCGCCCAGCGTTTTGAAGAGCACGGCCGCAGCCTGGCCGCGGCGCAAACCGTGCGCCCCGCCGGCAGCGCCGGCACCGGCCCGCCTTTTTTTCCGCGTGTCCAGGAAAACATCGCCGCCATCCGCCTGGCCTACGACTACATTGCGCTGACATCGCTCAGCGGCCACTACGTCACGCCCGCGGCCGAATGGCTGCTCGACAACTTCCATCTGGTCGAGGCGCAGCTCCAGCAGATCCAGGAGGGTGTTCCCCACCGCTATTACGCCGACCTGCCCAAGCTGGCCGACAAACCCCTGCAAGGCCTGCCGCGCGTCTATGGCATCGCCTGGGCCTATGTGGCGCACACCGACAGCGTGCTGGACCCGGTGCTGTTCACGGCCTTCCTCCATGCTTATCAGGAGGTGAGCGAACTCAACCTGGGCGAACTCTGGGCGCTGCCCACCACCTTGCGCGTGGTGCTGCTCGAAAACCTGCGCCGCATGGCCGACCGCATCGCCTGGAACAAGGTGGCGCGTGAAGTGGCGCATGCCGCCTGGGACAAGGCCGACGCGCTAAGCCTGCGTGATCTTGACGAGCTGCTGGCGCTGATGCAAGCGCACGGCCTGGAGCGCAGCTACCTCACCCAGTTGTGGCAGCGCATGCCCGTTGAACGCACAGAACACGAGCTGCATCCGGCCCTACTCCTGACACGCTGGACGGCGCAGCATTGCACCGATGCGCTGGGCATGATCGGCGAAGGGCAAACCGTGCAGGTGGCCGCCAACCTGACTGTCAGCAACATCATCACCACCCTGCGGCTGATCGGGCAGGTCGAATGGGTGGAGCTGATCGAGCCGGTCAGCCATTCCCTGCAGGTGCTGCGGCGCTTGCCGAGTTTCTCTCACGAAAGCGAGATGACGCGCCAGCAGATCACGCGCGCCATGGAAAGACTGGCGCAGCAGACCGGCAAATCAGAGCGCGCCGTCGCCGAAGCCGTGCTCGCCGCCGCAGGCCAGCCCGGCAACTCCATGGTGGCACGCACCGCGGGCTACTACCTGATCGGCCCGGGCCGCCCCATGCTGGAAGCCGCACTGCGCCCTGCGGCCGGCCCGCACAAGGCTTTGCCCGTGACCGAAACACCACGCAGCTGGCGCCTGCCCCTGTTCGCCGCGGCCTGGGCCGCCGGCACCGCCGCATTGCTGACATGGGCGGTGGGCCCGCTGACCGCGCTGAACTGGCAGGCCTGGGTGGCATTTTTTCTCATGGCCTGGCCGGCCTCCGAAGCCGTCGTCGCGCTGATCCATCGCCTCATCGCCGAATCCACCCGCATACAACCGTTGGCCCGCCTGGACTTCAGCGCCGGCATCCCGCCCGAGCACCGCGTGCTGGTGGTGATTCCTTCCATGCTGTCGTCAGTCGAAGCCAACAGCGAACTGGCCCACCGCCTGCACCTGCACTGGCTGGCCAGCAGGGAGGCCAACGCCCAGTTCGCCCTGCTCACCGACTGGGCCGATGCCGACACCGAAAGCGCGCCCGGCGACCGCGCCCTGGTGGACGACGCACTGGCCCGGCTGCGCGCGCTGAACGCCGCTTACCCGGCGGCCCACGGCGCGCCTGCACGTTTTGTGCTGTTGCACCGGTCGCGCACCTGGTCGGCCAGCGAGCGACGCTGGATAGGCTGGGAGCGCAAGCGCGGCAAGCTCGAGATGCTGCTGCGCCACCTGGCTAAGCGCTCCGCGCCCGGCTTCCTGCCCGTAGGCGCCGACATGCGGCTGGCTGAAGGCACACGCTACGTCGTCACCCTGGACAGCGACACCACGCTGCCGGCCGGTTCACTGCGCGAACTCGTGTCAATCGCCGCGCACCCGCTCAACACCCCATACGTTGACCGCACAACCCGCCGCGTAACGGCCGGCTACGGCATCTTGCAGCCCCGCGTGGCCACGCCGCTGCCGGCGCACCACGAGCGATCGGTATTCCATACGCTCTTTGCCGGCCAGCGCGGGCTGGACCCTTACAGCAGCGGCACCTCCGACCTTTATCAGGATGTGTTCGGCATGGGCAGCTTCACCGGCAAGGGGCTGCTGCATGTGGAGGCGGTGCACGCCGTGCTGGACCGCCGCCTTCCTGAAGGCGCCATCCTGAGCCACGACTTGCTCGAAGGCAGCGTCGCGCGCTGCGGCTATGCGGGCGATGTCGTGCTGATGGAAGACCACCCGCACCATGCCGGCGTGGCCGCATCGCGCGTACACCGCTGGACGCGCGGCGACTGGCAATTGCTGGCGCTCATGCTGCGCCCGGCGCGCTTCGGCATCGACACCCTGGGCCTGTGGCGCATGGCGGATAACCTGCGCCGCTCACTGGTCGCGCCGGCCGCCTTCGCCCTGCTGGCCTGGGTGGTGTTCACCGGCGCGCTGCCCCTGTCCGCCGCTGTGGCATTCACCCTCTTGGCCTTTCTGGCCGGCCCGCTGCTGGGTGCACTGGCCGGGCTGATCCCTACGCGCCGCGGCATTGCGTGGCTGCACTTTTTTGACGTCGGCATGCGCGACGTGGGGCGAAGCCTGGCGCAGGCCGCGTGGCAATTCAGCCAGCTGGCGGCGCAAGCCGCGCTGATGGCCGACGCCGTCACGCGCGCGCTCTGGCGCATGGCCTTCAGCCGCCGCGGCCTGCTGCAGTGGACCACCGCCGCCCAGGCGCAGGCCTCCGCGAAATACACACTCGACACCTTTTTGCGCAGCCACGCAGCCGTGTCCGCAGGGTGCGCCGTGCTTGCCGTGGGCGCCTTCTGGAGCCCCCATCCCGTGGCCGGGCCCGCGCTCTTCCTGTTGTGGGCATTGGCCCCGGTGATTGCCTGGTGGGGCAGCAGGCCGGCCGTGCATGCGCCGCACAGTGCACTGGACGCGGGTGACCGTGACTACCTGCTGAAACTGGCGCGCCAGACCTGGAATTTCTTTGAACGCTGCGTCGGCCCGGAAGATCACTACCTGCCACCCGACAACCTGCAGATGGAGCCCGAGCCTACGCTGGCCCACCGCACCTCGCCCACCAACATCGGCCTTTACTTGCTGGCCGTGGCCTGCGCCCGCGAATTCGGCTGGATCACCGGCACCGAAATGGCCAAGCGGCTGGCCGCCACGCTGGACACGGTGGAAGCCCTGCCCAAGCACAACGGCCACCTCCTCAACTGGTATGAAACACGCACGCTGCAGGTGCTGCTGCCGGCCTATGTCTCCACCGTGGACAGCGGCAACCTGGCGGGCCACCTGCTGGCGGTGGCGCAATCGCTTCGCCGGCTGGCGGCGCAACCCGGCACCACGCCGGCCGACGTCACCCACCTGATGGCGCTGGGCGAGCGCTGCGAAAAACTGTGCATGGCGATGGACTTCAGCGGCCTCTACAGCAGCAAGCGCCACCTCTTTCACATCGGCCTGCGTGTGCATGAGCAGGCGCTGGACGCGAGCTTTTACGACCTGATGGCCTCGGAGTCGCGCCTGACCAGCTTCCTGGCGATTGCCAAAGGCGACGTGCCCCGGCGCCATTGGCAGGCGCTGGGCCGTTCCTTCCTCACGGTGGGTGTCACGCCGGGCCTCAAATCCTGGTCCGGTTCGATGTTTGAATACCTCATGCCTTCGCTGGTGATGATGGAGCCCGATGAAGGCCTGCTGCATGTCTCGGGCCTGGCCGCCGTGAAAGAGCAGCAAGCCTATGGCGATGCGCAAGGCCTGCCTTGGGGCGTTTCAGAGTCCGCCTATTTCGGGCAAGACCACACGCTGGCCTACCAGTACTCGCCCTTCGGCGTGCCGCGGCTGGCCCTGCGCCGCACGCCGCCGGCCGACCGCGTGGTCGCACCCTACGCCACCGTCATGGCGGTCCCGTTTGATCCGCAGCAGGCCGTGGCCAACCTGCGCCAGCTCGATCAATGGGGCGCGCGTGGCGAATACGGCTTTGTCGATGCGCTGGACTTCACCGTCGCACGGCAACCCGGCGCGCAGGCGCTCAGCCTTGTCAACACCTTCATGGCGCACCACCAGGGTATGTCGCTGGTGGCGCTGTGCAATGTGCTGTGTGATGAAGCACCGCGGCGCTGGTTCTCCTCGGCGCCGCTGATGCAGGCGTTTGAATCGCTGCTGCATGAAAAGACACCACGCCAGATCATCGAAAGCGCCGATCCCCGCGCTCTGCCAGAGCCTGACGATGCCGCGCAGTCCCGCCTTTACCACTCGCGCGAGCTGGACCCCGCCGCAGCCGGCTGGCAGCCCACGCAGCTGCTGTCCAACGGGCGCTACAGCGTGGCCCTGCGCGCCAATGGCGCGGGCGTCAGCCGCTGGCGCAGCGGCGACAAGACCTGGAACATCTCGCGCTGGCGCGACGACCTGCTGCGCGATGCCTGCGGCACCTTCATCTACCTGCGTCTGGCGGGGCAAGACCGGCTCTCATCTCTCACGCTGCATCCCGCGCCACACCCCGGCTGGCGCTACAAGGCCACCTTCCTGGCCGACCGCGTGCAATTTGACGCGGCGTCCAACGAGCTGGAAACCAGAACCACCGTGCTCGTCAGCCCCGAAGACGACACCGAGATACGCACCGTCACGCTGCACAATATTTCCAGCGCCGAGATCACGCTCGATGTGGTGTCGTGCTTTGAGGCCGTGCTGACAGACCCGCGCGCCGATGAGGCCCATCCGGCGTTTTCCAACCTGTTTGTGCAGACGCAGTGGCATGCCGAGTGGCGCGCCCTGCTGCTGTCGCGCAAGGCCCGGCTGCAGGGAGACCCGGCCATGGCGGTGGCGCATTTCCTGGCTGATTCCGAGGCCAACGTGCGGGCCATCGACTTCATCGCAGACCGCCGTGCCTTCCTGGGGCGCAACCGCGGCCCCGCGGAACCCGCACTGCAGGCTGAAACCCACGGCGAAGGCGGCACGCCCATCAACGGGCTGGACCCGGTGGCCGGCCTGCGCGTGCGCATCCGCATCCCGGCAGGCGGCGTGGCAAGGCTCAGCTTTGCCACTGCCGCCGCGTCCACCACCGGCGAGCTGTCCGCGCGCATCGACAAATACCTGCAGCCCATGCACGTGGAACGCGCCACCCGCATGGCCGCCACACTGGCCCAGGTGCGCCTGCGCGACCTGGGCGTGGACCCGGAAGAAAACGCGGCGCTGCAGGACCTCAACACCGCGCTGATGTACAGCTGCACCCGCCCGATGGGTGAACGCGGCCTGGTGGACCAGCGCCAGCTCTGGCGTTTCGGCATCTCCGGCGACAAGCCCATCGTGCTGGTGCTCATCCACACCAGCAACGGCATGGCGCTGGTGCACTCGCTGCTGCAGGCCCAGCCGTGGTGGAGTTTTTGCGGCCTGGCCGCCGACGTGGTGATCCTCAACAGTGAAGTCAACTCTTACCTGATGCCGCTGCAGCGCGACATCCTGGCGCTGCGCGACCGCACGCTGCAGCAGGCCGAAAACAGCTTTCCGGGGCGCGACGCCGGCGGTTTTTTCCTGCTGCGCGAGCAGGAGATCGTGCCCTCCGAAAAAGCCGCCCTCACCGGCTTGGCGCGAGTCATCCTGGTGGCCGACGGCCGCCCGCTGGAGGTGCAGGCCGCGGCGCTGCAAGCCATCGGCAGCCCGCAGCGCGCCGGCACGCCCGCCAGGCCGCTGCTGCCCGCACCCCACACGGCGGCCAACGTTCAGCCACCGCAAGGCCACTTCGACGCCGCCACCGGCGAGTTCCAGTTTGTGGTGGACGCGGCCCATCGCCCGCCCCGCCCCTGGGTCAATGTGATCGCCAACGCCGGCTTTGGTTTTCAGGTGTCTGAGGCCGGCGCAGGCTACACCTGGGCGGTCAACAGCCGGCTGCACCAGGTTACGCCCTGGTCCAACGACCCGGTGACCGACCCCTGCTTTGAACACTACCTGCTGCAGGACCTGGACACGCAGGCACTGCTTCCCCTGCACGCCACCCCCGGCAGCGGCACATCTTGCCGCGTGCGCCACGGTCAGGGCTATTCGGCGTTTGAGTCCCTGCATGGCGCGCTGAAGGCAGAGACCACGTACTTCGCCGACGTCAATGAATCCGTCAAGCTGGTGCAACTGCGGCTGCACAACCAGGGCGGTGCCGGGCGCAGGCTGCGCGCGCTGGCCATGGTGGAGTGGCAATTGGGCGGGGCACGGCACGAGCGCCGCACCGTCCGCGCCTGGAAATCGGACAGCCCGGCCCTCACGGCCGTGTTCGCCAAGCAGCGCGAAAGCCGCGCCGGATTTGGCGGCGCTACGGCCTTTTTGTCTCTCAGCGGGTTGCCCGGCCCGCTGCAATGGACCTGCGAGCGAAGCGAATTCTTTGACGCCGCAGGCCAGCTGGTGATTCCCCCCGCGCTGGGCCAAAGCGCCACGGGCGGCGCAGACCCCTGCGCCGCGCTGGCCGGCGAGTTCACGCTGGCTCCCGGCCAGAACATCACGCTGGCCTTCGTGCTCGGCCACGCCGCCGATCCGGCCGCCGCCGAGCAACTGGCCCGTAACTGGCAATCACGAGACGCCGCACAAACGCTGGAGCAGGTCAAGGCGTATTGGGCCGGCCTGCTGGGCAAGCTGCAGGTGCGTACACCCGACCCGCTCTTCGACGCGCTGGCCAACCGCTGGCTGCTCTACCAGACGCTGGCCTCGCGCCTGTGGTCCAAAGCCGGCTTCTACCAGGCCGGCGGCGCCTTTGGCTTTAGGGACCAGCTGCAAGACGCCATGGCCTTTGCCGTCATCGAGCCTGATCGCCTGCGCCGCCAGATTTTGCTCAATGCCTCGCGCCAGTTCCCGGAAGGCGATGTGCAGCACTGGTGGCACGCACCCGGCGGTGAAGGCGTGCGCACGCACTTCTCCGACGACCTGCTGTGGCTGCCTTATGCCTGCGCGTACTACGTGCAGGTCACGGGTGACCTCAGCATCCTGGACGAACAGGTCGCCTTCATCGACGGCCCGGCGATTCCCGAGGGCGCGGAAGACGCCTACTACGCGCCGCAAACCAGCACGCAAACCGCCACGCTGTTTGAACACTGCGCACGCACGCTCGACAAGAGCCTGGCCACCGGCAGCCACGGCCTGCCCCTGATGGGCACCGGCGACTGGAACGACGGCATGAACCGCGTCGGCCACGAAGGCCGCGGCGAATCGGTGTGGCTGGCCTGGTTTTTGTGCCGCGTGGTGCAGGACTTCGAGCCCTTGGCCCGTGCCCGCAACGACGCCGCTCGCGCCGGCAAATGGCTTGCCGCGCGGGAAGGCTGGATCAGCGCGCTGCACCAGGACGGCTGGGACGGCGCCTGGTTCCGGCGCGCATTCTTTGACAACGGCGAACCGCTGGGCTCTTCCAGCAACACCGAATGCCGCATCGACCTGATCGCGCAGGCCTGGTCGGTGCTGTCGGGCGCGTCCACCGCCGAATTCACCGGCCCCGCGCTGCAGGCCATGACAGAGCAACTGATCGACCATGAGGCCGGCCTCTTGCGCCTGCTCACGCCGCCGCTGCAGGCATCGGACAACAACCCCGGCTACATCCAGGCCTACCCGCCCGGCGTACGCGAAAACGGCGGCCAATACTCTCACGCCGCCGTCTGGGCCATGATGGCGCAGGCCGCCACCGGCGACGCCGAAGCCGCCTGGGAAAGCTTCAAGGCGATCAGCCCCGCCCACCGCAGCGAACACCCGGTGCGCGGGCCCGTCTACGAGCTGGAGCCCTACGTGATGGCCGGTGACATCTACGGCGCAGCGCCCTATGTGGGCCGCGGCGGCTGGAGCTGGTACACCGGCTCGGCCGCCTGGCTGCACCGCGCCGCCATCGAGAACATTCTGGGCCTGAAGATTGAACAGGGGGCGCTGTCGCTGTCACCATGCCTGCCGGCACACTGGCCTTCGTTTGAGATCACCCTGTGTTTGCAAGACCGCGCGTTGACGCTGCGCTGGCAACGCGCCGGGCTTGCAATGGAAGACGGCTTCAAACCTGACCAGGTGATCGCGCCGGGGCAAGTGCTGATGCTGGCCGGGCTGCCGGAACAAGCGGTATTGCTGGTGCAGGCTGCGGCAGCCTGAATCACCATTTGCTATTTAATTGATAGCTGAAAGCCAATGCGGGATATTGGCTAGAGGCCTTTTTTGCTTATAAATCACTCTCACACCCGCGTCGGCTCACCGAGGATAAACCGATCGCCGGGCCTTGCTTTAGCGGAAGACGGATGCTTTACTCCCTCTCCCCTTGGGAGAGGGCGGGGGTGAGGGGCCGGGGCCTTGGCATACGGCGATGATGTTCGTCCGCCGCCAGCCCTCACCCTAACCCTCTCCCAGAGGGAGAGGGGATGAATCCGGGTTCGGCTGTCATCGGGCAGCTTTTGTTTTTTGGGAGCGGTCTGGACGGAGTGCCGCCCCGCGCAGGCGGCAGGTAACTCGGCGCCTCAATCCCCTCCACGGTTTCGATCAGGCCCAGCTCCAGCAGCGAGCGCAGGGATTCGTCGAGCGAGCGCGGCGGCATGAACTGCTGCAACTGCTCAAACCACACCCCCGTGCCGCACATCTCCAGCACATCGTGCAGGTAACGCGAGAGCGAGCCTGCGGTTTGCGCCTTGGTGTTGACGAGGTCCACACAGGCCCTACCCCTCGGCGTCAGCCGGTAACAGCGTGAGGCGAGGCTTGGAAGCGGAGTCGCGTGGTTCGACGAGGTCATGGGTGTCTCCTTCGGGAGCACCCATGGTGAGCCTGGCGGCCCTGAAGTGTTCTTGACGGAAATCAAGACCAGGGCCCCACCTGACAGGGTGTTCTTGACTGCAGTCAAGATTTGGGGTTTTAGGGGTGATGTCCTGACAGATACGGGGGAGGTGTCTCAAAGAAAACGCCGATTAACATTGCCACCGGCATTCATGCCATCACATTCATCACGCCCGCCAGACCACTCCATCAAATGCCCGCCATGCTCACCATTGAAGGACTGCGGTTTCGCTACCCCAAGCCCCAAGTCGAAATCCTCGCCAACTGGTCCGGCGAAATCATGCCTGGCGTGACGCTGGTTCAAGGCGGCGACGGGCGCGGCAAGAGCACCTTGCTTCGCTTGCTGGCGGGCGCCTTGCCTGCCGATGGGGGGAAGCTGACGCTCAATGGCATCCCGCTCAAAGACCAGCCCGAGGCCTACCGCCGGCAACTGTTCTGGATGGAGCCGCGCGCCGACGTGTTTGATCAACTCACGCCGCCGCAGTATTTCGAAGATGTTCGCAGCCGGTACCCGGGTTTTGATGCGAATCT
>Ga0136846_1243632_pt1 | contig 10926 bp, 12 predicted proteins | sample HopSoiMetagenom2_FD_96841 | JGI IMG/M metagenome (GOLD analysis project Ga0136846, IMG submission 96841) | Grasslands soil microbial communities from Hopland, California, USA - 2 Assembly 2016 (version 4) | ecosystem: Environmental > Terrestrial > Soil > Grasslands | place: USA: Hopland... | reverse complement strand
CACCGGCGACCCCGTGGCCACGCATGTCGATGAGCAGTTCGCGCTGTTGTTTACGCCGGAGCCCGCAGCGGCGCCCGACGAGGAGATCGAGCTAGGCGAGGCAGACTGCGATGTCGTGTTCTATGATGGCGCGGTGATCGACCTCGGCAGTGCGATCGCCGACACGCTCGGGCTCAGCCTCGACCCCTATCCGCGGAGCGCCGGAGCCGATGCCGCGCTCAAGGAAGCGGGCGTGCTGACCCAGGAGCAGGCGAGCCCGTTCGCGGTTCTCGCGGGGCTAAAGAGAAACAGCGACTCCTAGAACGGATGCACCCTTTCAATGGGTGCACCGATCAAAATGGCACGTCGTCGTCGAGGTCGGTGTCGAATGCCGCCGGCTGAGGACGGGACTGCTGCTTTGCCGGAGCGCCAGCGCCGAAATCGTCGCCTCCGCCGAAATCCTCGTTGAAGGCCCCGCGCCCACCGCCCGCGCCCTCACGGCTGTCGAGGAGCACCAGCTCGCCGCGGAACCGCTGGAGCACCACCTCGGTCGTATATTTGTCGTTGCCGGACTGGTCGGTCCACTTGCGGGTCTGGATCTGCCCCTCGAGGTAGACCTTCGAGCCCTTGCGCAGGTAATTCTTCGCGACCCGGCCAAGGTTCTCGTTGAAGATGACGACATTGTGCCACTCGGTCCGCTCCTGGCGGTTCCCGTCCTTGTCCTTCCAATTCTCGGAGGTGGCGATGCGCATGTTAACCACTTCGCCGCCATTGTTGAGCGAGCGGGCCTCGGGGTCCGCGCCGAGATTGCCGACCAGGATCACCTTGTTCACGCCCGCCATGTCACGCTCTCCTCTTCTTGAGGACAGCTATAAGCCGAGCGCGACCGCAGTCCAGTAAGTTGCGCCGGCAAAGGCGTAAGCGAGGACGAACAAATACCCGACCATGAAGAGCGGCCACTTCCAGCCGTTGGTTTCCCTTCGAGTGACGGCGATGGTCGAGATGCATTGCGGCGCAAACACGAACCACGCGAGGAAGGCGAGCGCAGTCGCGAGGCTCCACCGGTGCTGGAGCTTGTCCTGGAGTGTCGTCGCCCCCGCTTTCTCATCCGGCGAGTCGATCGAATAGACGGTGGCGATGGCGCTGACCGCGACTTCCCGCGCCGCCATTGCCGGGAGGAGCGCCATGCTGATGTCGTGGTTGAAGCCGATCGGCCTCACGACCGTTTCGATCCCGCGGCCGATCTTGCCGGCGATGGAGACATCGCTCTGCTTCTGGCCCGGACCTGCCTGCGGAATGCTCGCCAGCGCCCAAAGGATGATCGTCGTCCCGAGTATGATCGTCCCGGCGCGCTTGAGGAAAATTTCGGCGCGGGTGAGGATGCCGATGACGACGTCCTTGAGCGGCGGCCATTGGTATTTCGGAAGCTCCATCATGAAGCCGCCCCCGCCGCCCTTCAGGACACCGCGGCGAAGGACCAGCGCAGCAAGCAGCGCACCGCAGATTCCGGTCACGTAAAGGCCGAACATCACGACGCCTTGCAGGCCAACACCCCAGGCGAGCCGCGTGTTCGGGATAAAGGCGGCGATGATCAGGGTGTAGACCGGCAAGCGCGCGGAGCAGGTCATCAGCGGCGCCACGAGGATCGTTGTCAGCCGGTCTTTGGGGTCCTCGATCGTGCGCGTGGCCATGATCCCTGGAACCGCGCAGGCGAAGCTCGACAGCAGCGGGATGAAGGCGCGGCCGGAAAGGCCCACGCCGTGCATCAGCCGGTCCATCAGGAAGGCCGCGCGGACCATGTAGCCCGTGCCTTCGAGCAAAAGGATGAAGAAGAAGAGGATCAGGATCTGCGGCAGGAAGGTGATCACGGCGCCGACACCGGCGATCGCACCGTCGACGATCATCGAGCGCAGCAGTCCTGCGGGCATCGCGCCCGAGACAAGGTTCGAGAGCGATGCGACCCCCTCCTCAATCCATGACTTCGGCGTCTCGCTCCACGCGAACACCCCCTGGAACATCACGAACATGATCAGCGCGAGGATGATCGGCCCGACAACGGGGTGCAGCAGCACCGAATCGAGCCGGTGGGTCCAGCGGCGCACCGGCGTTTCGCTGATCACGGCGGCGGTGGCGATCTCACGGGCGCGACGCTGGAGGTGGATGAGGTCGCTCTTCACCGGCTCGTGGACGCCGCAGAAGGGCGCGGAAAGCATGTCGTCAAGCGCGGTCCGCAGCTCCGCGATACCGCGGCGGCGGACGGCGACGGTCTCGATGACGGGGACGCCAAGCTCCCGCGAAAGCCGCTCGACTGAAAGCTCAAGGCCGTCGCGCTTGGCGAGATCGACCATGTTGAGGGCGACGATGGTCGGGTGACCAAGCTCGATCAGCTGCAGGCAGAAGCGCAGATGATTGTCGAGGTTCGACGCGTCGATGACGATCACTAGGGCATCCGGCTGACGCTCACCCGCCTGCTTCCCCAGCAGGACGTCGCGGGTGACCGCCTCGTCGGGGCTCGCAGGCTCGAGACTGTAGGCCCCCGGCAAATCGACCATCTCGACCGGCCGGCCGTCGGCGAGAGTAAGGCGGCCAGAGTGCCGCTCCACCGTCACGCCCGGATAATTGCCGACCTTCTGCCGCGCGCCCGTGAGCGCGTTGAACAGCGCGCTCTTTCCGGCATTGGGACTGCCGGCGACGGCCACTAGCGGAAGCGGGTTCACCGGATCGGTTGGACTAGGATCGCCCCGGCGTGACGGCGGCGGATGGCAACGGTCATCCGGCCGACGCGAATCGCGATGGGATCGCGGCCGAACGGGCCCAGGTGCATCGGCTCTACGGTGACGCCTTCGTCGAACCCGAAGTGGCGGAGGCGGCACGCCTCGCTTTCTTCGAGCAATGACCATCCAATGCTGGTAACCCGCGCTTGCGAGCCAACTGGCAGCAGGTCCAGCGTCGTCGCTTCAGGTTGGAACGGCGCGTTCATTGTTGCGACTGATTATCATTAACTGATGCGCCTGTGAAGCGCCTCAGCGCGGAGGGTAGCGAAGCCTCCCGAGGAAGCGCGACACGCTAAGATGCTCCGAAGAGCCGCGCCAGTCGGCCTTGAACTTCTCGAACTTCATCACGTCGTCGATCCGACGGTCGAGGAAGGCGGCCGTTTCGGACCAGCCCTCGCTTTCGTCGTCGAGCCAGACCAGCAGGGTCGAGCCGTAGACCGCGCCGAGCGTCATCCGCTTCGTGTAATGGTTGAAGTCGGTGCTCGTGTCGCCAGCGATGCGCCACATGAGATCGGCGCTGCGCCACGAAATACGCAAGGCCAGCGGCAGGTTCTGGGGCATGGCGAGGATCGCGAGGCCACGGCGGATTGCTTCACGCGCGGGTCCCATGATCTCGAGCCGGCGCCAGATGAGGCCGCGGATCTTCTCTCGGATCTTGAGTTTCTCGAGCCGCTTGGGGGTGAACCAGGCTTCGAGCCCGCGATCGACCTCCTGGATGTACGTGTCGATCATGCCGGCCTGGGTCTTGGGCATGGCAAGCCGCGCCTGGACCGGGTCGAAGCCGAGCTGGCCCGCGGCCGAATCGACCGCCGCTTTGGTCCAGCCGTCGAACACTGCGTTCTCGCCGACCGCGAGCGCCAGCTGGCGGCGCAGCTTTTCAAGAGGGCTCGGCGATTCCATGCGGCTCAACTGGGCTGGTCGGCAATCCTTCGCAACCCCCGCTCCGGCAAACGCACAAGCACCAGCGCCGCTCCCAGCGCGAGGGCGCCGAGGAAATCGATTGGCCGCAAGGTCTCGCCATAGGCTAGCCATCCGACGAAGGCGGAGATCGCCGGCTGGGTCAGCAGCACGAGGCCGACGATCAGCGGCGGCACATGGCCGATCCCGTAGACCAGCAAACCTTGGCCAATGACCTGGCTGCCGAGGGCCAACAGCAAGACGTAGCTCCAGTCGCCGGGGATGACCTGCTCGCCCGCAATGAGGGAGATCGGCAGCAGCATGGCCGCACCAAATGCGCTCGACAGGAAGAGCAGCGGCAGGGGCCTCAGCGAGCCCCGGCCTTTCTGAACACCAATGAGGTAGCCGGTGTAGAGCAACCCCGCGAGCAGGCAGAGGATGTCACCGGCGAAATTGCGGGGGCTGAGCTCAAAGCTGCTTCCCATGAGCAGGGCCGCACCGAGGGCGGCGAGGGCCAAAGCAAAACCCTGGATCCGGGATGGCCATTCGCGGGCGAGCCACAACCCCCAGCCGGCGAAGGCGAAGCTGGACAGATTGCCGAACAGGGTCGCGTTGCCGAGCTTGGTCAGGTGAATGCCGACATGCCAAAGGGCGAGGTCGGCAGCGAAAAAGAAGGCCGCCGCGGCAACCAGCAGCGCGAGCTTACGCCCAGGCCAGTGAACGGCTTGCTTCGTCATGGCAGCAATGACGAACAGAAACGGCAGCGCCAAGGCCAGGCGCCAGAACCCGGCGGCGACTGGGCCCGTCCCCGACAGCCGGACCAGCCACGGGCCGAACGCCAGCGAGCAGCTGCCGATGAGCACGGCAGGAAAGGCGAATGGATGGTCTCGGGTGGTCACGGCCGCGCGCTAGGATGCAGCACCCGCCTCTGAAAGCGGAAACTTCAGGGACGTCGATAATCTGGGCTTATTGGCGGGTTTAAGGAGCGTAGTCTTCGCGCAGGTCGAACAAAGCGAGCGCAGCCTGTGCAGCCCAGCCACCCTTGTCGAGCCGTTCCGGGTCGCAGCGCTCGACCGCCTGTGCCTCATCCTCGACGGTAAGGATGCCATTGCCGATGGCGAAGCCCTGGAGCGTCAGATCCATGATGCCGCGCGCGCTTTCATTCGAGACCACTTCGAAATGATAGGTCTCGCCGCGGATCACGACTCCGAGGCCAACGAACGCGCAGAAGCGGCCGCTGCGCGCGGCCAGCGCAATCGCGCCGGGAATCTCGAGCGCGCCGGGGACGGTCAGAGTCTCGTGCTTGTGGCCAGCCGCCTCGATCGCGCGCTTCGCCCCGGCAAGCAGCATGTCGTTGAGGTCCGGGTAGAAGCGCGCCTCGACCAGCAAGATCGTCGACATCAGCCCTCCACCCTGATCGGACGCTCTTCGACGATCGCCAGGCCGTACCCCGACAGGCCGACCGGCGCGTGGTGCGTGTTGGACAGGAGGATCATGTCGTGGATTCCGAGCGCGGCGAGGATCTGGGCCCCCGTACCATAGGCGCGGACCGCATCGCCGCCCTCGACCGGCTTGCCGGCACGAAGGTCGATCGAGCGTGACAGCGACCCCTGCGCGGCGGCGTGCAGCGTGACGACCACCCCCGAGCCCTCCTTCTCGATCATCCGCATCGCGCCCTGAAGTACGCCGGCCCGCGGCGATGATTCGCCGATGACGTCGGCGAACAGGTCGAGGCTGTGCATCCGCACCATCACCGGCTTGTCGGTGTCGAGCATGCCGTGGACGAGCACCAGCTGCTCCTCGCCGCTCGCCTTGTCGCGGAAGACCTGCGCCTGCCAGTCGAGCCCGCTTTTCGCGGTGAAGGGCGCGGTCGCGACCCGTTCGACCAGGTGATCCTTCTTCAGCCGGTACGCGATGAGGTCGCGGATGGTGCCGATCTTCAGGCCGTGTGTCCGCGCGAAGTCCACGAGGTCGTCGAGGCGGGCCATCGTCCCGTCCTCGCGCATGATCTCGCAGATGACTCCGCTGGGGTTCAGGCCGGCGAGACGCGAGACGTCAACCGCCGCCTCGGTATGGCCGGCGCGAACCAGGACTCCGCCGGGCCTCGCGACCAACGGGAAAACATGCCCGGGGGAGACGATCGCGTCCGGCCCATAGGTCGCGTCGATGGCGACGGCGATGCTGCGCGCGCGGTCGGCAGCGCTGATTCCGGTTGTGATGCCCTCCTTGGCCTCGATCGAGACGGTGAACGCGGTCTCGTTGCGGCTGCGGTTGGTTCGGGTCATGGGCTCGAGGCCCAACGCATCGGCACGTTCCTTGGTGAGCGCGAGGCAGATGAGCCCGCGTCCATGCCGTGCCATGAAATTGACCGCTTCGGGCGTCGCCATCTGGGCGGGAACGATGAGGTCGCCCTCATTCTCGCGATTTTCGTCGTCGACGAGGATGAACATGCGCCCGTTGCGCGCCTCGTTGATGATCTCTTCAGGGCCGGCGAGAATCTCGGCGCTGCCGCGCTGGATCAGCTTTTCGAGCCGGCCGAGCGTGTCGGCGGTCGGATTCCAGTCCGGGGCCCCCAATTTTCTCAACGAATTCGGATGAAGGCCCGCGGCGCGGGCAAGTCCGGCGCGGCTGATCTCGCCGGTCTCGATGATGGCGTTCAGACGTTCGATGAGGGTGGTGCTCATCTGCGCGATATATCACACTCCAGTGTGATGAGAAGCGGTAACAGACGTGTTCCTACTGTGAGCGGGCAGCAATCATCCGGGAGAGATAGCGCGCAAGCACGTCAATCTCCACATTGAGCTGTTGCCCGGCGGCTATATTTCCAAGCGTCGTGTGCTGCGCGGTGTGGGGAATGATGTTGACCGAAAAATGGGTGCTGCCGTCCTCGGCCTCGCGCACGTCGTTCACGGTCAGCGAGACGCCGTCGAGCGTGATCGAGCCTTTGGGAGCGATCATCGGTGCCAAATCGTTCGGCGCGCTGATGCCGATTCGCGTCGAATCGCCTTCCTGACAGGTGCCGACGACCGATGCCACCGCGTCGACGTGGCCGGTGACGATATGACCTCCGAGCTCGTCGCCGAGACGAAGCGCCCGCTCGAGGTTGAGCTTCGCGCCTTCACGCCAGTGATCGGCCGCAGTCTTCGAGATCGTTTCACCCGAAACGTCGACGGCGAACCAGTCATCGCCTTTGTCGACGACGGTCAGGCAGACGCCGGAGCAGGAGATGGAAGCGCCGAGGTCGACCGTTTCGAGGTCGTAAGCAGTACCGATGCGCAGCCTGAGGTCGCCGCGCTGCTCAGCGCCTCGCACTTCGCCGACGTCGGTCACGATCCCGGTGAACATCGCTGCCGCTTAGTCGCGGCGCACGCGCTCGTAAACTTCGAGCCGGTCGACTCCGAGCTGCTCGTGATCGACGAAGCGCCAGCGTTCGTGGGCATCGGCGACGGCATCAAGCCCAACATAGCCAAAGCTCGACTTGCCTTCGCCGACGATGATCGGCGCCCGGTAGATCAGGATGCGGTCGACCAAGTCCTCGCTGAGGAAGGCGGTGGCAGTGCTCGATCCGCCCTCGACGAGCAGGTCGTTGACGTCATGAAGTCGATGCACATCCTGCGGATTCGAAAGGATTTCCCAACCGTCCACAGCCTCGCCCCGAGTCAGCAGCGCCCGCCGCGGGGAGCTTTGCTCGAGCCCAGGCAGCCGGACATCGAGACGTGGCTGGTCGGCGAGGTAGGTCCCTCGGCCGACCAGGATCATGTCGCTGCGCGCGCGTTCGAGATGGACGTGCCGGCGCGCGTCTTCGCCGGTGATCCACTTCGACTCCCCCGACGGCAGGGCGATTTTGCCGTCGATCGACAGCGCGAGCTTGAGCGTGATCCTGGGCCGTCCGAGCTTCAGCCGCGTGAGCCACCCTGCGAGCGAGCGCCTCGCCGCCTCGCGGCGCACGCCCAGAATCACCTCGATTCCGGCGCGGCGCAGGCGCTGGATGCCTTTGCCCGAGGTCCGCGGGTCGGGATCCTTGAGCGCGATGACCACGCGTTCCGGCTTCGCTGCGAGCAGCAAGTCGGTACAGGCAGGGCCCCGCTCGCTTTGATGCGCGCAGGGTTCGAGGGTTACGTAGACGCTGGCGCCCTTCACGCGCTTGCCCGCCTGGGCGAGCGCCACGGCCTCGGCATGCGGACGGCCTCCGCGAGACGTCGCTCCTCGCCCAATGACACGGCCTGACGATGAGACGATCACGCAGCCGACGTTGGGGTTGGGCGCGCTTCGCCCGCGCGCTTCCTCGCCGAGCCGCAGCGCCTCATCCATGAAGCGCCGGTCCAGCTCCCGATCCCCTGGGGTTACATCCCGAATCGTTTCTCGAGCTTCTGGAATTGCCGTTGCTTTTCTTTTTCGAAGGCCTGCCTCTCGGCCATTTCTTTCTTCTGGTCGGCGACGATCTGCGCGTCGGTCCGGTTCGCCGGGTAGAGCTCGACGTAGGTGACTGTGGGCGGCAGTTTGGTGCCGATCTTCGCGTCGATCACGAACTCGAAGACAATGATCCCGGTCGCGAGCAAGGCAAGCGCGGCCCCGATCACCTGCTCGCGGCTGCGCTGCCGCATGAAGGCGGCAAGGTCGCGGAACGCGGCGCGTGGGCTCGAGGGGCTGGGAAACCAGGACATCGAGCAAAAGATAGGGCTGGCGGACCGGAACCGCCAGCCCAGCTGGCTCGACGGTCCAGGGGCTAGCCGTCGAGCAGGAACTTCATCGTCACTGTCAGCGAGGACCCGATGGCGCGCCCGTCCTCGGTCGCCGGAGCATAGCGCCAGCGCGCCATGATGTAGCGGCGCGCGGCATCCACGAATACCCGGTCGGCGCGACCGATCGGCTCGACCGCGATTACGCGGCCTTCGTTGTCGATCGTGAGCCGAAGCGTCAGCACCGCCTCTTCCTCGCTCGCAAGCTTGGAAGCGGGATAGGGCGGCCTCAGCTGCGAGAAGGGCGTCAGCAACTGCGGCTCGTGGCGGACCGGTGCGAGTTTGATCGGGTCCGAGTGGCCGGTGGCGCCCAACGCTCCGCCGTCTGCAATCGGGCCGGCGTCGATCGGACCTGTGTCCGTGACGGTCGACTCGTCGTCGGCGTGCGGGATAGGGATGGGAGGCTGGGGCATGGGATTCGGCAATGGGTGCGCGACCGGCGGCTGCGGCCGGGGCGGAGGATCGTGCGGCACCGGATAAAGCGTGACCGGGATCGGCGGCTCGAGGATCCGCCGGGGCAAGTCCATCTTGGCGCTCATTACGACCGCGACCAGGGCGACGTGGGCGCTGATCACCAGCAGCAATGCGTTCGGGCTGGACTGGCGCCGGCCGGCGGCTGGGCGGTTTGCAGCGTAAGCCAACATCATGAACCTCCTCTCCCAAGTGGTTCGATGCAACAATGTTACATCATATCATAACTTAAGAAAAGACGAATTGTTGCTCGGGCCGGAGGAAAATTCAGCGCTTTGCTGCGGCTTCGAGGCGCTTGACCGCGCGCTCGCGGCCCATGCGGGCAACGAGCCCAGCCATTTCGGGGCCGCTCTCGCGACCGGTGAGAGCAAGGCGAAGGGGATGGAACAGTTCCCGCCCCTTCTTGCCGGATGATTCCTTGAGCTCGCCGGTAAGCATCCGCCAAGGCTCGGCGGCCCAGTCGAGCTTCTCGGCAATTGCGGCACCATCCTTCACCAGCAGCCGTTCGTCGTGGGCCAGCTCGGGGGGGTCGACGTCGCCGTGAAGCACTGCAAACCACCCGGCGAAGTCAGACATCCGTTCGAGGTTCGGGCGGAGCAGCAGCCAGTCCTCCTCGGTCGCGCTCGGCGGAAGTTCGTCCTTCACCGCGGTGTAATCGAGCTTGTGGAGCAGGCGCGCGTTAATCAGGTCGACGTCCTTCGGATCGAAGTGAGCCGGAGCCCTGCCGAACGTCGAAAAATCGAATCCCGCCGCCAGGTCGTCGAGGGAGGCGACGGGCTCGACCGGCTGGGACGTGCCGATGCGCGCCAGCACCGACAGCATCGCCATCGGCTCGACGCCTTCGGCACGAAGGTGCTCGGCGCCGTAGGAGCCCAAGCGCTTCGAGAGCTTGCCCTCGGCCGCGACGATCAAGGCCTCATGCGCGAACTGAGGCGGCTTTGCGCCCAATGCCTCAAACATCTGGGTCTGGGTCGCACTGTTGGTGACGTGATCCTCGCCGCGAACCACGTGGGTGATTTGCAGATCGATGTCGTCGATCACGCTTGGCAACAGGTACAACCAGCTGCCGTCCTCTCTCCTGACCACAGGGTCGCTGAGCAGGGTCGGGTCGAACTTCTGCTCGCCGCGGATCAGGTCGTTGATGACGATCGGTGCGTCGTGGTCGAGCTTGAAACGCCAGTGCGGCTCGCGCCCTTCCGGCACTGGGCTATCCGCAGGTTTGCGCTCGTAAACGGGCGGCAGCCCGCGGCCGAGCAGCACCTTTCGACGCAGCTCCAGCTCCTCGGGCGTCTCGTAGCAGGCGTAGACGCGGCCGGCCTGCTGCAGTCGCTGGAACTCGCGCTCGTAGAGGTCGAACCGCTCCGATTGGCGGACGATCATGTCTGGCTTCAGCCCCATCCAATCGAGGTCGTCGCGGATCGCCTGGTCGAACTCTGCGGTCGATCGCTCGCGATCAGTGTCGTCGATGCGGAGGATGAACGTGCCGCCATGCTTCCGCGCGAACAGGAAGTTGTGCAGCGCCGTCCGGATATTGCCGACGTGCAGCCGCCCCGTCGGCGAAGGCGCGAAGCGGGTGACGACGCTCATCGCGGCGTCTTCACCTGCGGACCGGTGTGGAAAAAGTTGCTGATCGGATAGCGGCGGTCACGGCCGAAGTTGCGCGTGCCGATCTTCACGCCGGGCGGCGCCTGCCGGCGTTTGTACTCGGCCTTCAGCAGCTTCGATTCGATGTCCGCGACCAGCGTCTCGTCCTCGCCGGTCGCGTTGGCGACCTCCTTCACCGACATCTCCTTGTCGACGAGGCCTTCGAGAATGCGGTCGAGCGCGGAATAAGGCGGCAGGCTGTCCTCGTCCTTCTGGTCCGGACGCAGCTCTGCTGTCGGCGGCTTCGTGATCACCCGCGCCGGCATCACCGGGCCGTCGGGACCCAGGGCACCATCCGGCTTGTTGGCGTTGCGCCAGCGGGACAGCGCGAACACGGTCGTCTTGTAGGCGTCCTTCAGCACCGAATAGCCGCCAGCCATGTCGCCGTAGAGCGTGGCATAGCCGACGCTCATCTCGCTCTT
>Ga0136846_1237437_pt1 | contig 10926 bp, 8 predicted proteins | sample HopSoiMetagenom2_FD_96841 | JGI IMG/M metagenome (GOLD analysis project Ga0136846, IMG submission 96841) | Grasslands soil microbial communities from Hopland, California, USA - 2 Assembly 2016 (version 4) | ecosystem: Environmental > Terrestrial > Soil > Grasslands | place: USA: Hopland... | reverse complement strand
TGGTTCGGACCGGGCCTGGCGCAGGCGCTTGGGCTATGGTCCGGCCCGCCATGATTCTTGAAGTCGCCGAGGAGGTGGCCTCCGCGCTGCGCGAGCGAAGGCCGGTGGTGGCGTTGGAGACCAGCGTGGTGGCGCAGGGGTTGCCGCCGCCCGCGAACCTGGAAGCGGCGCGCAGGTGCGCGGCGGCCGTCCGCGCGGAGAAGGTGGTTCCGGCGGCCATCGCGATCATCGAGGGACGCATCGTGGTGGGAGCCGGCGACGGTCAGCTGGCGCGGCTCGCCGATCCGTCGGTCCGCGCGGCAAAGGCGGGCTCGCGCGATCTCGGGACCCTCTGCTCGCAGAAACGGGACGCCGGCACCACCGTCAGCGCGACTTGCGCGGTGGCCGAGCGCGTGGGCATCCGCGTCTTCGCCACCGGCGGCATCGGCGGAGTCCACCGCCGCCTCGATCCGCTGGAGCCGCCCGACGTATCCAGCGACCTGCACGAGATCGCGCGCCGGCGCGTCTGCGTGGTCTGCGCCGGCCCCAAGATCATCCTCGACCTGGCAGCGACCTCGGAGATGCTGGAGTCGCTGTGCGTTCCGGTGTGGGGATACCGGACCTCGGAGCTGCCGGCGTTCTTCACCGATTCCAGCGGCATCCACCTCGAGCACCGGTATGAGGATCCCGCCGCGATTGCGCTGGCGCTCGAAGTGCACTGGGACGTGCTGGGATCGCCGTCGGGGGTGGTGGTGGGCGTTCCGCCGCCCTCGCCGCTCCCGCGCGCGGAGATAGAAACGGCGCTGGCGGTGGCGCTGCGTGAGGCGTTTGCCCGCAAGCTGCCTGGAAAGGAAGTCACCCCGTTCCTCCTCTCCGCCCTTTCCCAGGCCACCTCGGGCCGAACCCAATCCGCCAACCTGGATCTCCTCGAAAACAACGCCCGCATCGCCGCCCGAATCTCCCGCTCCCTCAGCTAGCGACACGCCAGATGCTTGCGCTCATGCGGCGGAGGCGCGGGTGAGGCGGTCGCGGATCGCGTCCCAGGCAGGATCGGAAGGAACCTCCTCGATGACGATGGCGGTGCAGCCCGCATCTTCCAGGTCGCGCAGCGCCGCATAGAGACCGCGCGCGTAGCCCTGCGGGTCGTCGGGCAGGCGCGCCGCCTGCGCTCCGTCGGGCGCAGGCGAATCGCCCCGCAAGAGAACGCCGGCGCGTCCCGCCAGCCCAGCCGTGACGGCGCCCAGCGCCTCGCGCGCCGCCAGCCGCACGACGCCGGCCGGAGCGTAATGGCGGCGATGCTGGCCGGGCGACTGCGCGATGGGTCCCCGAGGCGCGATCAGCAGGGGCCCGATCAGCTCCTCGATCTCCTGCCGGGGCACCGCGCCGGCGCGCAGCAGCCGCGGCGGCCCGTCCAGCGCCACCACGGTGGACTCGATCCCAAAACTACAGCGCCCCCCGTCCAGCACCGCATCGATGCGGCCGTTGAGATCGCGCAGCACGTGCGCCGCGCTGGTGGGCGAGACGTGCTCCGCCCGATTCGCGCTGGGAGCGGCCAGCGGCGCGCGGACGCGCTCGAGCAGCGCCCGCGCTGCCGGGTGCGAGGGAGCGCGCACGCCCACCGTCTCGCCACCGGCCGTGCACTCGTCGGGCACCAGAGCCGTGCGCGGCAGCACCAGCGTGAGCGGCCCCGGCCAGAAGCGGGCGGCAAGCTGTCGCGCCTCCAGCGGCCAGCGCGCCACCAGCGGCCGCGCCTCGTCGTCGCCCAGCACGTGGACGATGAGCGGGTTGGTGAGAGGCCTGCCCTTGGCGGCGTAGATCCCGCGCACCGCCAGGGGCTCCAGGGCCAGCGCTCCGAGGCCGTATACGGTCTCGGTGGGGAAGGCGACCAACCCTCCCCGGCGCAGCAAGGCCGAGGCTTCGTCGAGATCCGGATCGGAGCGTGCGCTGAGGAGCCGTGTCTCCACGGCGTCAGGGAACGCGTTCCAGTGCCGCCTTGTGGATTCCGTCGCCGACCAGCTTCGGGATGGCAGAGCTCCAGGATTGCTTGAGCTCGGCCACCTTTGCCTGCAGCACTCCTTCGATGGAGAGCGTCTCGCCTGCCACCTCGCCGATCTCTTCCAGCGGCGCGCCCGCCGCCTTGCACGCCGCCTGCACCTGCCCGCGGTCCGCGGCAGCGTAGGAGACGACGATGCGGGAGGCGTCCTCGCCGAAGATCAGCGCATCGTGGCGCAGCGTCGAGGAGAGCGCCACGCGGCAGCCCAGCTCCTTGCCGAAGCAGAGCTCTGCCAGGGCCACCGCGAGCCCGCCGTCGGAGCAGTCGTGCGCCGCGCGCAGGAAGCCCTTCTGCACGCACTCGCGCACCGCCTTCTGCGTCGCGCGCTCTTTGGCGTAGTCGAGCGGGGGCGGAACGCCGCGGGCCAGGCCGTGCACCGCTTTGAGGTATTCGCTGCCGCCCAGGTGCCCGTTGCCGAGGCCGCCGATCACCGCCACCCGGTCTCCCGCGGCGAGGAAGTTGCTGCCGGCGTTGCGCGCGCAGTCCTCCATCAGCCCCACCATGCCGATCATCGGCGTGGGGTAGATGGCCTTGCCCTCGGTCTCGTTGTAGAGCGAGACGTTGCCGGAGACCACCGGAGTGCCCAGCGCCGTGCAGGCGTCGGCGATGCCCAGGCAGGCCTGCTCGAACTGCCACATGATCTCCGGCCGCTGGGGGTTGCCGAAGTTGAGGCAGTCCGTCACGGCCAGCGGCTCGCCACCTACGCAGCTCACGTTGCGGGCCGTCTCCGCCACCGCGTGGGCGGCGCCGAGCCGCGGGTCCAGCTGGCACCAGCGCGAGTTGCAGCCCACCGAGAGCGCCACGCCGCCGCTCCGCTGGCCGGTGAAGCGGATGACGGCCGCATCGCCCTGGCCGGGCCGCACTGCGGTGCCGATGCGGACCATGTGGTCGTACTGTCTGTAGACCCACTCCTTCGAGGCGACGGTGGGCGAGGCCAATACCTTCTTGAGGGCGGCGGCGAGGTCCTTGGGCTGAGGCACCTCCGGCAACTTCTGCAACTCGTCCTGCCAGGCGGGCCGCTGGCGGGGCCGGTCGTACAGCGGTGCATCGTCGGTGAGCGGCGTGATGGGCACCTCGGCCACCGTCTGGCTGCCGCTCTTCAACACCAGCTTGCCGGTGTCGGTGACGCGGCCCACCAGCGCGTGGGCGAGGTCCCACTTGTCGCAGATGTCGAAGACCTCCTTCTCGCGTCCCTTCTTCGCCACCAGCAGCATGCGCTCCTGCGACTCCGAGAGCATCACCTCGTAGGGCGTCATCCCGGTCTCGCGCCGGGGCACCTTGTCCACGTCCAGTTCCAGGCCGCTGCCCGCGCGCGAGGCCATCTCCACGCTGCTGGAGGTGAGGCCGGCGGCGCCCATGTCCTGGATGCCCACCAGGCAGTCCGTCTTGAACAACTCCAAACATGCCTCGAGCAGGAGCTTCTCCATGAAGGGGTCGCCGACCTGCACGGTGGGCCGCTTGCTCTCGCTCTCCTCGTCGAACTCGGCGCTGGCCATGGTGGCGCCGTGGATGCCGTCGCGGCCGGTGCGCGCGCCGATGTAGATGACCGGGTTGCCCACGCCGCTGGCGGTGCCGCGGAAGATGCGGTCCGACTTGAGCACGCCCAGAGTGAAGGCGTTGACCAGGCAGTTGCCGTCGAAGGACGCGTCGAAGGCCACCTCGCCGGCCACGGTGGGCACGCCGATGCAGTTGCCATAGCCGGCGATGCCCGCCACCACGCCCTCCAGCAGGCGCGCCGTCTTCGGATGGGAGGGATCGCCGAAGCGCAGCGCGTTCATCGAGGCGATGGGGCGCGCGCCCATGGTGAAGACGTCGCGCAGGATCCCGCCCACGCCGGTGGCCGCGCCCTGGTACGGCTCGATGTAGCTGGGGTGGTTGTGGCTCTCCATCTTGAAGGCGACGGCCAGCCCTTCGCCCACGTCCACCACGCCCGCGTTCTCGCCCGGTCCCTGCAGCACCCGCGGGCCCTTCGTGGGCAGGTTGCGGAGGAAGCGGCGGCTGGACTTGTACGAGCAGTGCTCGCTCCACATCGCCGAGAAGATCCCCAACTCGACCAGGTTAGGGTCGCGTCCCAACGCGGCCCGGATGCGCGCATACTCGTCCTGCGAGAGGCCGTGCGCCGCCACGATCTCCGGAGTGATGGCCGCCATAGGGCCGCGCACCATAGCAGACCGCGCGGGGGGCGGCGCGAGACGCCGGGAGCACGCGCCACTTGCAAATCTCCGCGGGCGGAGGTCCCATGAGGGTGCGTGGAGCAAGACGACCTGCGGCCTTCCGGGCAGCGTCTCGAAGAGGCGGAGCGCAGGCAGCGCCTGCTCTCGGAGATCTCGCGCGTGCTGCTCGACTACGTCGGGCCCGACGAGATCGAGCCTTTGCGCCGCATCGTCGCCAAGGTCACCGCCGCCATGGGCAACGACTGGTGCGCCTTCTCGTTGGTGCAGGCGGACGGAACGCTGAAAAACGTGGCCACGTACCATCCCGACCCGCGGCAGCGCGCGCTGGAGCAGAAGCTCAACGCCCTGGTGCCGCCCTCGCCTTGGGACAAGGACCCAGCGGAGCGCAATGCGCTGATCCAGCGCCGCACCATCGTCACCGAGAACATCACCGACGAGATGCTGCGCGCCGCCATGCCCTCCGAGGAGGCCTTCCTGGCCGTCAAGGAGGTGGGGCTCACCTCCGCAGTGGTGGCGCCCATGTTCGACGGTCCCGATCCCATGGGCACGCTCTTGCTCGCCACCACCAACGCGCAGGGCCGCCGCTACAGCCAGGACGACGCCGACTTCGCCTTCTCGCTGGCCGGGCGCGCCGCGCTCGCCGTGCGCAACGCGCGGCTGGTGCGCGAGTTGGCCCGGGAGCGCGACCGATCGGAGCTGGAGCGCGCAGAGGCGGACCGGCGCCTGGCGGAGATGCGCGCCGTCTTCGACGCCGATCCCAACGGCATCGCGCTCTTCGACGCGGAGGGCGTGCTGCGGATGGCGTCCCGAAAGATCGAGGAGATCTTCGGCATCCCGCTGCGCTCGATGTACGGCACGAGCTACCAGGAGATCTACAGCCAGAAGCTGCAGGGGGCCGTCGCGCGCGACCGCGAGGCGATGATGGAGCGGGTGCGGGCCATCTTCGCCGATCGCGAGTCTCCCTCGGTGGACGAGATCGAGCTGGAGCAGCCGCGGCACCGCTGGCTGACGCGCACCAGCGTGCCGGTGCAGGGGCCCCGCGGCGACTACCTGGGCCGGCTGGTGGTCTACATCGACGTCACCGAGCATCGCGAGCTGGACCAGCAGCGGTCCGACTTCCTCACCATGGCCGCGCACGAGCTGCGCACGCCCCTCACCCCGCTCTCCATGTATCTGCAGAACATCCAGCGCCGCGTCTCCCGCGGCGACCCCATCGAGCCGGACCATCTCTCCAAGGCGCGCCGCCAGGTAGAGCGGCTCAGCCGGCTGGTGGAGGACCTGCTCGACATCTCGCGGCTGGAGTCGCGCCGGCTGCAGCTCGCCTCGGAGGAGGTGGATCTCTGCGACCTGGCCCAACAAGTGGCTGCCGACTTCCGCGTCCCGGGGCAGCGCCACCAGCTCACCGTCCATTGCGGCGCGCCGCCGGCGGTGGTGCGCGGCGACCGCGAGCGGCTCGAGCAGGTGCTGGTCAACCTGATCCAGAACGCCATCAAGTACACGCCGCTGGGTGGCCCCATCGTGGTGCGGGTGGAGCGCGTGGGCAGCGAAGGCCGCGTCTCCGTCAGCGACCCGGGCATCGGCGTCCCCAAGGAAGAGCAGCCGCGCCTCTTCCAGCGCTTCTTCCGCGCCGCCAACGCCACCACGCGCAACTACGGCGGGCTGGGCATCGGGCTCTACGTCTCCAACGAGATCGTGAAACAGCACGGCGGCCGGTTCGAGGTGGAGAGCGAATCCGACGCGGGCTCCACCTTCACCTTCTATGTGCCCCTGGCGGAGACGACCAGCAAGGCGACCTCGGACACGCCGCGGGCGCGCGTGCTGCTGGTGGACGACGATCCGGAGATCCTCGAGGCCACCGGTCAGGTGCTGCGCGAGTGGGGCTACGTGGTGGACGAAGCCCGGGACGGCCGGACGGCCCTGTTGCTCGCTCGGTCGGCGCCGCACGATCTCCTGATGGTCGATCTGATGATGCCGGTGATGGACGGCTGGACGCTGATCCAGCGTCTGCGCGACGAGCAGCTGGCGGCCGGGGTGCCGGTGCTGGTCTTCTCCGCCGACCGCGACGCGCGCGAGAAGGCGAGGCGGATGGACGCGGACGCGGCGCTGCGCAAGCCCTTCGAGCTGGAGGAGTTGCAGGACGTGATGGAGCGGCTGCTCTCGCGCCCCCCCGCGGCCTGTTAGAAAGCGCTCATGGCCAGGCGGGTGAAGAAGATCGGGCGGGCGCGCGCCCGGCCGGCGCTCGCCATCCTCTCGCGCAAGAAGACGCTCTATTCGACGCGGCGGCTGCTGGAGGCGGCGAAGGCCCGCGGGTTGCGCACCCGCGTCCTCGACGTGCTGCGCTGCAACCTGACCCTCGAGCAGGACAACCCGCGCCTCTACCACAAGGGCAAGGAAGTGCGCGGCATCGGCGTGGCGCTGCCCCGCATCGGCGCCTCGGTGACGCAGGTGGGCCTGTCGGTGGTGCGCCAGCTGGAGGCGATGGGCGTGCCGGTGGTCAACGGCGCCGCCGCCATCGCGCGCAGCCGCGACAAGCTGGCGGCGCTGCAGCAGCTGGCCGCGGCGCACGTGCCCATTCCCCGCACGGTACTGGCGCGCGCCGGTGGAGAGGTGCGCGAGCTGGTTGCGCAGGTCGGCGGGCTGCCCGCCATCCTCAAGCTGCTCCAGGGCACGCAGGGCGTCGGCGTGATGATCGCCCACAGCGAGGCGGAGGTGGAGAGCATCGTCGGCACGCTGCGGGATCTGGGACAGGAGCTCTTGCTCCAGGAATTCGTGGCCGAGTCGCGCGGGCGCGACATCCGCGCGCTGGTGGTCGGAGACCGCGTGGTGGGCGCCATGCGCCGGGAGGCCCGACGCGGCGAGTTCCGCAGCAACCTGCACAGGGGCGGATTCGGCACCCCGCTCGAGCTGCCGCGCGAATACGCGGAGGCGGCGGTGCGCGCCGCGCGGGTCGTGGGCCTATCGGTCGCCGGGGTGGATCTGCTCGAGGGGCGCGATGGCCCCAAGGTGCTCGAGCTCAATTCCAGCCCCGGTTTCGAGGGGTTGGAGCGTGCCACCGGGCTGGACATCGCCGGCGAGATCGTCGGCTTCGCGGCGGTCCTCGCCGAGGGGACTCGCCGGGCGATGGCCCTCTGACCTAGCCTCGGATCGAGCTTCTTCGTCCTGCGTCGGAGCCTGCATGAGGGGCGTGGGTCCCGCGCGGCACCTGCTTGGCAAGGCGGTGCGCACATGGCTGCGCGGGTGTCTCTTCGACCCCGGGGTGCAGGACGGCCGCCGCATCGCGGCACGGGTGCGCCAGACCTTCGTGTTCGAAATCCGCTAGCTTGCGCAGGCGAGCGAGCAGGCGCGCGCAGCTGCTCTCAAAACATCCTTGCTCCGCGCCGCGTCCCCGGTTCAGGATGAACTACATGGCGATCCGACCCGGCCCGGGCGACGTCTTCCAGCGCCTCCACCCCTTCCGCCGCGATCATCCAGCCGCGCTGGAGGTGGTGCTCTACCACGACGTGCTCTGCTCCTGGTGCTACGTCGCCGACGCGCGCCTCGACTACCTGCGCGACGAGTACGGGGCAATGCTGCGCTGGACCCTGCGGCCCTACCCGCTGCGGCCCGAGAACCAGATCCCCGACAAGAAGCAGCGCGCGGTGCTGGCGCGCCACTTCCGCCGCGTGGCGCGGGAACAGGAAGGGAAGGGCATCAAGGCGGATCTGTGGACGGGACAGGATCCCCCGGCCAGTTCGGTGCCTCCCTTGGTCGCGCTGGAGGCCGCGCTCGCCCAGGGCCGCGAGCCGCAGCGCGCGCTGCTCAAGGCCATGCGCAAGGCAGCGTTCATCGACGGCATCAACGTGGCCCGCCGCGACGTGCAGCTGGAACTGGTCTCGCAGGTGGGGCTCGACGTCGGCCGGTTCCTCGAACGGCTCGACGATCCGTCGCTGGAGCACGACGTCAACGACTCCGTCGAAGAAGCCGAGGGGCTGGGCATCAAGGGCGTTCCGGCGCTGGTCATCGGCAGCGAGTGGCTGATGCAGGGTTGCCGCGACCTCTACGAATACCGCCAGGTGATCGACAAGTACCTGAACGAACGGGTCGCCCCTTCCCAAACCCGCCTGATGCATTAGCCGCAACCCGCGGCGGCGCTTCAGGACTATGCTCGCCGCCCCATGGCACCCGTCCTTGCGTCGCTGATCATCGTCGTCGGGCTCTCCATCTTTGCCTGGATCATTTCCTATCGCGTGCGGCCGCTGCTCTTCGCTCGCAAGGACGTGCGCTGGGACGACCCCGCGACGCGCACCGAGAAGCTGCTCCTCTACGGCTTCGGCCAGAAGCGCATGCCCGGCAAGCCGGAGCGGCCGGCGGGTGCGGCGCACGTCTGGATCTTCGTCGCCTTCCTGGTGGCGCAGCTCGGCACGCTCACCAGCTTCGGCCTCGCCTACGATCCCCGCTTCCACCTGCCCTTCCTCGCCCACGAGGCGCCGCTCGGGCAGGTCTATCTCTTCGTCAAGGACCTGATCGACATCCTGGGCACCGCCGGGTGCGCCGTCTTCCTCTACTTCCGCCTGGTGCAGAAGAAGGAGCGGATGACGCTCTCCTGGGAGGGCGTCTTCATCCTCTGCATGATCGTGGGCGTCCTCTGGAGCGACGTGCTCATCGACGCCGCCCTGCTGGCCCGCAGCGCCGGCGAGGTGCCCTGGTACCTGCCCGTCTCGGGCAAGGTGGCGCAGTGGTTCCTCTACGGGATGACGCCTCTGGCCGCCAACAAGGTGATGACGGTGGGCGTTCTGCTGCACATCGCCATCGTGATGGCCTTCCTCAACTTCCTGCCGCTGGGGAAGCACTTCCACATCATCACCGGCCTGCCCACCGTCTTCTTCCAGCGCCTCTCGCCGCAGGGCCAGCTCTCCAAGCTCGATCTGGAGAACAGCGAGAAGTTCGGCGTGGCGCGGCTCACCGATCTCTCCTGGAAGGAGATCCTCGACACCTACTCCTGCACCGAGTGCGGCCGCTGCCAGACCTACTGCCCCACCTATGACACCGGCAAGCCGCTCACGCACAAGGAGGTGAACCGCGCCATCCGCCACCACGCCCAGCAGATGGCAGAGTCGATGCCGCTTCCGCTGCGCCAGCTCCTCAAGGGCATGAACCGCATCCCGCCTGTCGCGGGCGGTGGGCACGCGAACGGCCACGGCGAGGCGCACACCGATCCCAAAACCGGTTCGGAGGGCGCCTTCGCCAGCGGGCTGCAGCTCCCCGCCGAGATGGTGGAGAAGCTGCCGCCGCTGGTGGGCGAGGGCGGCGTGCTGCCCGACGAGACCATCTGGGCGTGCACGACGTGTGGCTGGTGCGAGCAGGCCTGCCCCGTCTTCATCGAGCAGCTCCCGCGCATCGTCGACATGCGCCGCAATCTGGTGCTGATGGAGAGCCGCTTCCCCGACGAGGCGGCGCGCGTCTTCAAGGGCATGGAGACGCAGGGCAACCCCTGGGGCATGGGCTCGAACCGCCGCGCCGAGTGGTGCGCGGATCTGGACCTGCCGGTGGCGGCGGCGATGGATCCCGAGGCGCTCAAGAACGTGGAGTACCTCTTCTTCGTGGGCTGCGCGGGCAGCTTCGACGACCGGCAGAAGAAGGTCTCGCGCGCTCTGGTGAAGATCCTCCGCAGCGCCGGCGTTTCCTTCTGCATCCTCGGCGAGGAGGAGACGTGCAACGGCGACTCGGCGCGCCGGCTGGGCAACGAGTACCTCTTCCAGGCGCTGGCGCAGCAGAACGTCGAGACGCTCAACCGCTATGCGCCGAAGAAGATCATCACCCAGTGCCCGCACTGCTTCAACACGCTGGGCAACGAGTACCCGCAGTTCGGCGGCCACTTCAAGGTGCTGCACCATTCGGAGGTGATCGCCCAGCTGGTGGCCGACGGCCGGCTCAAGCCCGGCGAGGCGCAGCTGGAGGCGCCGGTCACCTACCACGACAGCTGCTACCTGGCGCGCCACAACGGCATCAGCGAGGCGCCGCGGCAGGCGCTGGTCTCGCTGGGCATCAAGGTGCGCGAGATGGAGCGGAACCGCACCGAGACTTTCTGTTGCGGCGCCGGCGGCGGGCGCATGTGGCTGGAGGAGACCATCGGCCAGCGCATCAACCAGAACCGCGTCGACGAGGCGGCCAAGACGCTGGAGGGCCGCGGCACCATCGCCACCAGCTGCCCCTTCTGCCTCACCATGATCAAGGACGGCATCGGCGAGACCGGCCGCGCCGAGCAGCTGGAGGCCAAGGACATCGCCGAGTTGGTCGCGCAGTCGCTCCCTTGAGCGCGGTGGTCACAGTCCGCGAGTTCGCGCTCGCCGATCTGGACGCCGCCGGCCGGTTCTGCGAGGCGGCGCGCACGCTCGACCCGGCGGTGGAGCCGTTCGCTCAGCGGCTGGGGCTCATCGCCACCGGCGAGCGGGCACCGCTCGACCTCTGGCGCGTCGCCACCGACGAAGGGGGAGAGGTGCGGGGGATCGCGTTCGCGGCGCTGCGCGAATCGAGCGACCGGCCGGTGCACGATCTCTACTGCGCGGTGCACCCGGCGCTGCGCCGGCAAGGCATGGGTCGCGCGCTCTGCGAGCCCGCGCTGGCGACGCAGGCCACGCTGCGGGTGCGTGTGCGCGACGACGCCGGACCGGCTCTCGCCTTCCTGCGCGCGCTGGGGGATCGCGAGACCTCGGCGCAGCTCTCGCTGCAGCGGCAAGGCGT
>Ga0136846_1231321_pt1 | contig 10928 bp, 7 predicted proteins | sample HopSoiMetagenom2_FD_96841 | JGI IMG/M metagenome (GOLD analysis project Ga0136846, IMG submission 96841) | Grasslands soil microbial communities from Hopland, California, USA - 2 Assembly 2016 (version 4) | ecosystem: Environmental > Terrestrial > Soil > Grasslands | place: USA: Hopland... | reverse complement strand
CTTCGCATGTTCGCCACCGTCGGGAGCAAAATCATGGATGATGCTCAACCGCTCGTCCTCGTAGTCGACGACGACGAGTCTGTACGACGTTCACTACGCTGGCTGCTCATTTCGGCAGGCTACTCCGTGGCGACGTTCAGCTCCGGTACGGATATGCTCGAGCACCGGCCGCCAGAGCAGCCTGCCGTTCTCCTGATGGACGTCCGCATGCCGGACATGACCGGGCTCGAGGTGAAGGACCAGCTCATGAGGATGGGCCGCGACATGGTCACCATCTTCATCACCGGCCACGACGACGTCGCCATCAGCGTCCAGGCCATGAAGAGCGGTGCCGAGGACTTCCTGCTCAAGCCCTTCGACGAGACCACGGTACTCGAGGCGGTGGAGCGAGGCCTCGTGCGCCAGCGCGCTCGATTGCAGGAGACCCATCAGGTTGCCGCCATCGGCGGCCGCTACGAGACGCTCACGCCGCGAGAGCACGAGGTCTGCGACCGCGTCGTCGCCGGCCGCCTGAACAAGCAGATCGCCGCCGAGCTCGGGATGTGCGAGCAGACGGTGAAGGTTCACAGGTCGCGTGTCATGCGAAAGATGAGCGCGGACTCGCTCGCGGACCTCGTACGCTCGATCGACCTGTTCCGTCGCCTCAGCAGGCGACCGAAACGCACCGACTCGCCGGTCCCGCTGACCGCCGTCGTCGACGGCGCTCGCCACTCCGCCCCCGCGTACACCCTGTTCTCTCAACACGGCGCACGCCAAACGGCACGCGTTGACTGATCGCCGCCTCGGGCGGCGATACGCTCACGTCATGGCATCGTGAAGCCCGTCCAGCGCATACCGCCCGAGCCGCAGAACCGATGGGTCGCCATCGTCGACGACGACCCCTCCGTGCGCTCCGCGCTCGCCCGCGTGCTGAGAACCGCCGGCATCCCCGTCGAGACGTACGCGAGCGCCCATGAGTATCTGAGCGCATCGCTCGACCGCGACCCCGCCTGTCTCGTGCTCGACGTGCACCTCGGCGGCATGACCGGGTTCGACCTGCACGATCGCCTGCTCGCCTCAGGCTCCGCGGTCGCCGTTGTGTTCATCACGGCGCACGACGAGGTCCCGACCGATGAGCTGGAGCGTCGGGCCGGCCCGGATGGGTACCTGCGCAAACCGTTCGACGGCGATCAGCTGCTCGCCCTCGTCCGGCGCGTCGCCCACACCTCGACGCAGTAAGGCTCGGCGCCCCTCAGAACGTCTTGATCCGCCCGCGGTCGATGTCCTTGAGGAGCGATTTGAGCCGGTCTCGCACGCCCTCGATCTCGTACGACGTGAGGCCGAGCTGCAGCGTCGAGCCCTTGTGACGGACCCCCTTGTCCGGGTCGAGGTTCGGACCCGCCGGCGTCGTAACGTAGTCATCGCCGCGACGCTCGAACTGCGCCACGACGCCGAGCGCCGTCGTTAGGCTCGCCTCGTTGATGCTCCGCAACCGTGCGACCGTCGCGGCGGACACGCGGTCCACACGCATTTTCTCCCAGTCCGTCCCGCGATTGCTCGGAGGGCTGGCGAACGCGACACCATTGTCCACCGCGAACAGCCTCGGGTTCGCCGAGTCCGCCGACAGCAGCATGTTGCCCTTGTTCGCGTCGCGGTGACGAATGAGATACGTGAGGATGTTCAGGTCGCCGAGATGACGGGCATAGACCGAGTCGCGACCAGCGCGCCTGGTATCGTAGACACCTTCGGGCGTCACTCCCATCGTCCAGTACTGGAGTTCCACTAGCACCGCCGGCGAATCCTGGAACGTCGGCTCACCCTTGAGCCCTTGGGACGCGGCGAACACGCCCTGTGGAACCATGCGGAGCGCAGTCGGCGGCACGACGTAGTCACGCTCGTCAAGAAAAAGCTTCTGCAGCTCGTAGGCAGCCGCCTCATAGCGCGGTTGATTGTTGAACGCCTCGCCACCCGTGGGCGCGACCGCCCATTTCACCTCGATCGCTGTCGTGTCGTTGAACGCGAGCAGCACGTGCTCCGTTCGGTCTCCTTTGAACCTCGAGCCCTGAGACGCGACGGGTTTGAGCGTGCTGTCCCGAAGGTTCGCTTCGATTCGAGCCGCCCGCATTCCGATGTTCCCGTCCTGAGACGCCAGGACGTGCATTGGCAGCGCCGCGGCAGCGAGCGCGCACCGGAATAACGTGGAATGTCTCATCGTGGCCCTGCCTGTTGTTCGAGACTTTGGTCGGCGATCGGAGCACGCACGGAATGGGGGTCGGGAATCCCGTCATGCACCGCCAACTCGACCAGCCAGCGGAGTCGAGCGGCAGTTCCTCGCAGCAGCGACACCGCGAGGTCCGGATGGTCGTGCAGCAGGTCACGCAGGTCGCGGCGCGTTAGGCGGAGCAGACGGCTCTTTCGCACCACGCGGACGTCGAGCCCGATCGGTGCATCATCGAGAATCGCCAACGCCCCCACCGCTTCACCCGGTCCAACGGGGCGCGTCGCTCGGCCAGGCCACTCACCGCGAAGCTCGCCGTCGATCACGACGTACATCGCGTCGGCCTTCTCCGTGCCGCGCAGGAGCATCGCGCCCGCATCGGCCTCTACCTCCTTGGCGAGGATCGCGATGCGCGCCAGGTGATGGCTCGGCGTGCCCGAGAACACCTCGACCCGCTGCAGCAGAAACACACGTTCGATGACTTCCATCGGCTCAGCTCCTCCGCCGGTGTCTGCATAGGCGGCGCACTGCGCAACCCATGGGTCCTCGTCACGTCGCAACGTCGCGATCACATCGCCTCGGCCACGCGAGACGCCAAGCGAGTCATAGTCAGGTGCTGCGCGAAGGATCGGCTCGAAGCGTCGCACCACGGGGCGACTTGCCGATTCCTCGATCAGCTCGAGCGCCTCCGCCCGACGCCGCTCATCGCTTCCCGTGATGGCGCGATAACACCCGTCGACGACTCGCGGCTCGTGAATCACGCCGATCCCGTCGAAGACGGCGGCCTGCCGCGTTTGCCAGGCCTCGGTAATCGACCGTCCGAGCAGTTGATCGCGATCACCGCTTGCCGTCGCAGTCACCACCGCGCCGGCGGCTGCATACCGCTCGGCCGCGCCGAGATGCTCGGTGACGATCTCCTGCACGACGGGGATCGCCACGTTCGCATCGGGATGGTCGTCGTGCAGTCGCCGGAGTGCGCGCAGCGCGTCCGTCCGTACCGCGAGCTCGAGCGCGCCGTCAGCCGCGGCGCCGAGCAGTGCGGCGATCGCGTCGGGACCACCGACTTCACGCAACCCGTGCACGGCATGACGTCGCGCGCTCAGGTCGCCGCTCGCATCCCGCAGCGTGGAAACCAGGGCGAGTACCTCGGCCTCGGAGTCGCTCACAGGCGCGCGCTGCTTCACGACCACCTCTTCCCCGGTGTCGCGAAGGATCGCCGCAAGCAGCGCCGGCTCCAGCTCGGGCGCTCGGAGGCCACTGGCCAGCGCTTGCACGTAGGCACGCCGCTCGGCGATGGCTGCACCGAGCCACAGGACCGAGAGCGCGACCGCCGGCCAGGCGAGCCGCGATGCACCCACCGCCGCGATCAACACGAAGATCACCCCGGCACTGAGCGCCTTGGCGAGACCGCTCTCGAGACCGACGTCGATCCACGGTTTCGCCTTCACCCGAATCGCGTCAGACACCGGCATGTACAGGATCTCGCGGCCCGTCCGCTCGGCCGAATAGCGAAGCGTGGTCTCCGTTCCCTTGGCAAAGGACGCCGGTCCGAGCCCGGCGCGCAGCCCGACGAAGAGATTCGCCGCGACCATGCTCGCGGGAAGCATGAGGAGCGCTGCGCCAATCCCCCAGCGCGCAAGCGCCGGCCGAATTGCCGCTGCCGCAATAAGGGGCAGCCACTGAGTGGCGGCAGCGAACTTTCCCTGAAACGCGCTGATCGCGTCGCGGTCGCCGAGCGTCGCCGTCGCGAGGTTGAACTGGTAGTCGACCAACTGCTTCACGAGTACCGTGAGCACGACCGTCGCCGCGATGAGTTGCACCTGTCGGTTGCCGAGCACCTCGCGCAGCGAGGCCTGATTCTCCCGGGACACGATCCGCACGTTCGGCCGGACTTCGGACGCCCCGTTGCCCAGCACGAGCGGCATCGCGGCGGCGAACACCGCCGTGAGCACGGCGGCAACGACCAGCAGGTTCGCCACACCGATCATTGGCGACAGGAACCCCGTGACAGCGCCGCCCACGGCCGCACCGACCGAGCCGGCGGCGACGATCACCGGGAACGCCGTCTTCGCGCTGCGAGGGTCGAGCAGGGTGTTGGCGGCGAGGAAGAACTGCGAGACGAGGATCCCGGCAAACAGGTCGTGCCACGCGTAGAACAGGATCCCGAACACCATGCCGCCCGGAAAGAACGCGCGAAACACGAGCAGGTTGGCCGCGAACACGGCGGCGACCGCCGGCGTTAGGCGCTGCTGCGGAACGTGCGCCGCGAGGCGGCCGAACGGCACGACGGCCAGTGCGACCAGCGCGCTGGCCACGTACACCTTGTAAAACCCTTGCCCGCCGAGTGCGCCGAGGACCAGAGCGTTGCGAACCGGATGGAGCATTCCCACCGCGCACACCACGAGCATATAGAGCGCGGTGAGTGCGACCACGCGCGATCGAATCATTCGCTCACCGCTCGGAGTGGGTGGGCGGTCACGCAGCAGAGTGTCGGCCCCGTCCCCCCAGACCGGACATTGGACCTTGGACTAGCGGTCTGGTCGGCAGGGCGGCCGCTGTCTCGCAGTTTGAGCTGATGGCTGATGGCTGTTGGCTGATGGCTGCCAGGGACCGGCTCCAAGGTGTAATGGCCCCCCTCTGACAACGTGCTCATCGTGGGCTTCGTCGATCACGTCCCCACCGCTTCGAGGAGTGAGCTGATGCGCGTTGGCCTCGCAGTCTCTATCGCCCTGTGCGTGACCCTCGTCGTCCCCGGTCGCACCGCACGAGCGCAGGCCGACGACGAGTGGCATGTCTCCCTCACGCCCTACGCGTGGCTCGCCGGCTTGACTGGCCGGATTGGCTTCGCGGGTGGTATCGCGAATATCGATTTCTCGCCCGGAGACGTGCTCAGTAACACCGATATCAGCGTCTCGGCCCTACTCGAAGCGAGACGTAGCCGGTTCCTGATTCGCCTCAACACGACGTACATGGCCATGAGCGACCGGAAGGCGGTCGAGGAAGGCTCCGAGAGCACGGTCATCTTCGAGTACAACCAGACGATCCTCGAGCCCGAGATCGGCTACACGGTCTACGCGACCGATCGGGGGGGAGTCGATCTGCTCGCGGGCGGGCGATACTGGCATCCCAAGGTGGACGTGTCAGCGGAGTCGCCGGGCGGAGACCTGCCCATCGCGTCCGGCAGCCGTTCCTGGATCGACGGGATTGGTGGTGTTCGCGTCCGGCTCAACCCTGCCGAGCGATGGCACATGACCGCCATGGGGGACGCCGGTGCCGGTGGCTCGAAATTGACCTGGCAGGCCGTTGGTAGTGTGGGCTATGATCTTTCGCATTGTTGCTCGCTCGACGCCGCCTACCGGCACCTCGATATCGACTACGATCGTGATGCCCTGGTGAACGACAGTCACCTGGCGGGCTTCGCGCTCGGGATCGGGATTCGCTTCTGACGTATGAAGGTGGAGGGCTATGGTCCGACAATCGATCATCGCTGGCCTCGCGAGTCTGATGATCGGCACCGCTGCGTGCTCGCACCACCGTTCCGCCGCCGTGGCACCCCCGGAACCCGTCGAGTTGACCGTGAACAACTCGAACTACCTCGACGTGGATGTGTTCGCCGTTCGCGGCACCTCGCGCGGGCGCGTCGGGTCAGTGACGGGATTGAGCACCGCCACGTTCCACGTGCCGGTCCAATACACGCCCGATGGCAATCTGCAGCTCCTGGTCGATCCCATCGGCAGCAGCTCCACGTACATGACCGATAAGATCTCGGTAAGCCCGGGAGTGCACGTCGAGCTCACCGTCACCGCCGTCTTACGCATGAGCAGCTACGCCGTCTGGTCGAAGTGATCTGCATGGCTCGCGTTAGGTCACGCGCACGATGGACCGTGTTCGCGTTGGGGGTTGCTCCAAGGTCCAATGGGACATCGTTCCCGGGAGCGGCATAGTCCCGGAACCGAAGTCCGATCCGTGTCGAGCCGAGGCGACACCATGACCAGCTCGCTGAGCACCCCCCAAGCCGCCCCGCTGCAGCGACACGACGTGGTCGACACGGTGACGGGAAATATGGTTTGGATCCCAGGCGGTACGTTTCGCATGGGATCCGATCACCATTACCCTGAGGAGGCACCCGCCCATCGCGTGGCGGTGGACGGGTTCTGGATCGACCGTTTCCCGGTCACGAATGACGAATTTCGCCGGTTCGTCGATGAGACGGGGCACGTCACGTTCGCCGAGCTCGAGCCCAACGCGGCAGACTATCCGGGCGCCTTGCCCGACATGCTGTTCGCCGGCTCGCTGGTCTTCACGAAGCCCCCGATACGGGTCGACCTCGGGAACTCGCATCAGTGGTGGTCGTACGTCCGCGGGGCGCAATGGCGACACCCCCGTGGCCCATCGAGCACGCTCGCCGGCCTCGGCCGGCATCCCGTCGTGCACATCACGTTAGGTGACGCCGCCGCCTACGCCGCGTGGGCCGGCAAGTCGCTGCCGACTGAAGCCGAATGGGAGTGTGCTGCACGTGGCGGTCTCGACGGGGCCGAGTTCGCTTGGGGCGATGAGCTCACGCCGGGCGCGACCCACATGGCCAACACGTGGCAGGGCGACTTTCCGTGGCAGAATGAGCAGCGCGATGGCTGCGAGTACACGTCGCCCGTCGATGCCTTCCCGCCTAACGGCTACGGCGTGTTCGACATGATTGGCAACGTCTGGGAATGGACCACCGACTGGTACCGGCCCCGTCATACGAAGGACCAGGTGAAAGCCTGTTGCATCCCGCAGAATCCGCGCGGGGGGAGCGAAGACGCGAGCCGCGACCCTCGCGATGCCGCACGCGTCCCGCGCAAAGTGCTCAAGGGCGGCTCCCACCTGTGCGCACCGAACTACTGCAGGCGCTATCGACCGGCCGCCCGATTCCCGGAGCCCATCGACACGTCCGCGTGCCACGTTGGATTCCGCTGCGTCGTCCAGGCGAGATGACTCACGTCCCCGCCGTGCGATCGATCCCTCGTTCACACGTCACCGTGCCGAGAGCCGTCGATGTTCCCGACGTGCTCCGGAGCGTCCGCAACGGCGCGGCCTTCGCCGTCTGCTACGCCGCAGCCAGTCGCTTCGCCGACGGCGCCATCTCCACGATCGAGCTGCCGCCGGCGGTATTCGTTCCCGGCGCGCTGGTGCTCACGGCACTCCTGCTCACACCGCTCGCGCGATGGTGGACCATAATAGTCGCGGCGCTCGTTGGTCATTGGCTCGCGACGGTCGGCCAGGGCGCTCCACTCACCGCGGTGCTCGGATCGTTCATCATCGATACCGCGTGCTCCGTCCTCGCCGCGGCGCTGATCCGAAACTACGTCGATCTCGAGTGGGGCCTGAGCGCGCTTCCCTCGCTTGGCGTGTTCGCCATCATTTCCATCGCCGCCCCGACGGTCGCGCTCCTCGGTTCGGCCGCGCTGTTCCAGATCGCGGCACCGATCGACCCGACGAATCCCAACGGCTTTGCCAGCCCGGCGAACGCCTGGGCGGCGTGGCTGATCTCCGTGCTGTCGTACCCACTCGCATACCTGACCATCGTCCCGGTGGCATTGGCGAGCCACGGTGCGCTCACCGATGCGTTCGCTACCCACTCCCGACTCGTGGTTCGGTGGACGCGCGCGGTCGAAGCCGTTGTGCTGACGGGCGCCGTCACGCTCGTGAGCACCGTGGTGTTCGAGCCGATGCCCGCGCATCCGATCGCGCAGGTGATCCTGCTGTTCACGCCGGTGCCACTGGTGCTGTACGCCGCGTTCCGGTTCGGGCTCGCCGGCGCCGGTCTCGCACTGTTCATCGCGGCGTGCGGTGCGATGCGAGGCGCGATGAACGAGGCCGCGCTGATTCAGGTCACGCCCGCGGGACTCGGCGTCGTCGTCCAACAGCTGCTCTTCCTCGCCGTCGCCACGCCGCTGCTGTTCCTCGCCGCCGCGATCGACGAGCGCCGACGCGCCGCGACCGAGCTGGCCGCGCGTGAAGCACGCTACGCTCTCGCGACGGAGACCGGCCGCGTCTTCGTGTACTCCTACGATCCCGCCTCGGGCGGCGTTCAGACCGACACGGCGTTAGGCGAGCTGCTGCGCCTCGCACCGGTCGAGCTCCAGTCGCCTACCTGGTGGTGGCGACAGGTGCACCCCGACGACGCGAGCAACCTGCAGCGAGCGTGGAGCGCCCGCGCCGAAAGCCCGTTCGGCGGCGGCGACGGCAGCCCAACCGACTTCCGGCTGCTGGACCGCGATGGCCACGCCCGGTGGTTCCGCGACCGACCCGCGCCGTTTCACCTCACGCCCGGCGACTCGGCGAGCGTCACCGGAACCGTGGCCGAGATCACGGAGCTGCGGGATGCCGAACAGGTCGCCGCACAGCGGACTCGCGAGCTCGCACACGTCGCGCGCACGACCGTCGTGGGCGAGCTCGCCGCCGCGCTCGCCCACGAGATCCGGCAGCCGCTGACCGCGATCCTGATCAACTCCCAGACGGCCATGCGCGTGCTCGACTCGAAGACGAGCGACCCGGACGCCGTGCGCGAGATCCTGCAGCAGCTGGCAGCCGATGGCCGCCGCGCCAGCGAAGTCGTGCAGCGCGTGCGCGCGTTCGCGAAGAAAGCCGACGTCGAACGTGGCCCGATCGACCTCAACACGATGGTGCGCGAGGCGGTGCAGCTCGTCAGGCACGACACGATCCGGCGCCGTGTCGAGATCCGGTTCGCCCTCACGCATGAGTCGCTCGTCGTCATCGGCGACCGCGTCCAGCTGCAGCAGGTTGCCCTGAACCTCGTGCTCAACGCGCTCGAAGCGCTGGCGGATCGTCCCCTTGGCGCGGAGCGTGTCGTCCTGATCGAGACGGCACGCGCCGCAACTCACACCGCCATCGTCACGATCCGCGATACGGGCCCGGGCATCGCGCCCGAACGCCAGGCCGCCATCTTCGAGCCGTTCATCACGTCGAAGCCGAACGGGCTCGGCGTGGGTCTCTCGATCAGCCGGACCATCGTCGAGGCGCACGGCGGCGTGATCTGGTGCGAGAGTGATCCGGCCGTCGGCGGCTCGGCGTTCATGGTGGCGTTCCCGTTAGGCAACGGCCGCCTGGCCTGACAGGGTCAGGTCGTCCGAATCGCCGCTACCCCGGGCGCGAGAGCCGGCGCAGCAGCGTTCGGAAGGAGCACGTGGAACGTCGCTCCGCCGCCGCGATTGTTGGCCGCCCACATGCGGCCACCGTGGCCGTCCACAATGGATCGGCAGATCGCGAGCCCGAGACCGAGGCCGTGTCGCTTGGACGTCACGAACGGCTGAAACACCGCGTCGATCGGCTGCGTCGTGATCCCGGTGCCGGTGTCGGAGATCGAGATGCGAATCGCGCCGCTCCGAGCCAACGTCGTGATCACGAGCGTGCGCGAGGCCGCCGGATTCTCGACCATCGCGTCGCACGCGTTGACGATCAGGTTCAACATCACTTGCTGCAGCTGCACGCGATCGCCCTGCACCTCCGGGAGCGATGGCGCGAGCCGGGTCGAGACCACGACGGCCCGCTGAATCAGGTCACTGTTTGCCAGCTCCAGCACTTCGGTCACGATGTCATTTGCCGAGACCTTCTGGAGCTCGATCTCATCTTTCTTGATGAGCGCCCGCACGCGCTGGATGACTGCCCCGGCCCTCCGGTCATCCGAGACGATGTCTTCGAGGATCGCTTGAAACTCGGCCACGTCCAGATTCTCGCGAGCCAGCATGCGCTGCGCGGCTCGCGCGTTCGCGAGGATCGCCGCCAGCGGCTGATTCAGCTCGTGCGCCAGCGCCCCCGAAAGCTCGCCGACGAGCGCTACGCGCCCCAGGTGCGCCAGCTCGTTGCGCTGTACCGCGATCTCATGCTCTGCGCGCTGACGCTCGGTGATGTCGCGGAGCATGATGATGACACACGGTTCGCCAGCCACCTCCACGGTTTCCGCGGCGAGCACCGCGCGCAGCGCCGTGCCGGTTCGAGGCCGAAGGTCGATCTCGTACTCGCGCACGTACCCGCGCGTCCGTATGAGGTCGGCAATCACTTCCTGATCTCGTTCGCTGGCAAAAATGTGCAGCTGGTCGATCGTTCGGCCGATCGCGTCGTCACGCGAATATCCGAACATCGCTTCCCATCGATCGTTGAGCTCGAGAATGCGTGAGCCTGGATGGCTCACGATCGAGATGGCATCGAGACTCGCGCGGAACGCCTTTGAGAACCGCTCCTCGGACGAACGCAGGGCGGTCTCGACGCGCCGCCGCACGTCCACCTCCTGACGGAGAGTCTGGTTGGCCCGCGAGAGCTCCATCGTCCGTTTCGCGACGTGTGTCTCGAGCTCTGAACGAAGGACCCGCAGATTCCATTCACTCTCACGAAGCGCCTGCTCCGCGCGCTTGTGATCATCGATGTCCGTTGCCGTGCCGTACCAGTGAACGATCGTGCCGGACTCGTCTCGCACAGGCAGCGCTCGGGCGAGGTGCCACCGGAATGCTCCCGCGTCGGCCGACCAGATTCGCGATTCGTTTTCGTGTGGCCGACCGGCCCGTACGCTCGCGAGCCACGACTCGGCCCCCGCCGCGCGATCGCTCGGATGGAGCGCAGCCATCCACGCTTCCGCGGACACATCGCCAGCAGGTGATCCCGTGAGCTCGTACCACTTGCGGTTGAAGTAGTCGACGGTGCCGTCGGGCTTCGCGGTGAAGACGATCTGCGGCAT
>Ga0136846_1222308_pt1 | contig 10929 bp, 18 predicted proteins | sample HopSoiMetagenom2_FD_96841 | JGI IMG/M metagenome (GOLD analysis project Ga0136846, IMG submission 96841) | Grasslands soil microbial communities from Hopland, California, USA - 2 Assembly 2016 (version 4) | ecosystem: Environmental > Terrestrial > Soil > Grasslands | place: USA: Hopland... | reverse complement strand
GTTCACCGTGTCCATCGCCACACCCACCACGATCAGCAGCGAGGTTCCACCGAAGTAGAACTGTACGCCCATACCGTTGGTAACCCAGGTCGGCAGCTTGTCGAACAGGGTGCCCACCAGCCACAGGTGATTGAGGTGGATACCCGAGATCAGGAACTGCGGAATGATGGTGATGATGATCAGGTACAGCGCGCCGACCAACGTAATGCGGGTCAGGATGTCGTTCAGATAGTCGCTGGTGCGGCGGCCCGGACGGATACCGGGAATAAAGCCGCCGTACTTCCGCATGTTGTCCGCGATGTCATCCGGACGGAAGACGATCGAGATGTAGAAGTAAGCGAAGAAGATAATCGCCGCGAAGAACAGAATCTCGTACCACGGTTCGCCCGGCTTCAGACCTTCGGTCAGAATGCGCAGGAACTTGGTGTTCTGCACCCAGGCTGCGTTCGCGAAGAGCAACGGCGCCGAGAGGATCGAGCTGGCGAAGATGACCGGCATTACGCCGCCGGAGTTTACCTTCAGCGGCAGGTGGGTTGACTGTCCACCCATCAGGCGGCGTCCCACGATACGCTTCGCATACTGTACCGGGATGCGGCGCTCAGAGCGCTCAACCCAGACAATAAACGCGACCACAGCGATCATGCCGGCAACGAGGATCAACAGTGCGATTGGAGTGAAGGCGCCCCAAGCACGAGTCGTAGCCTTCTCCCACAGATCCTGGATACCGCGCGGCAGGCCGACGACGATACCCGTAAAGATCAGCAGCGACATACCGTTGCCGATACCGCGATCGGTAATCTGCTCGCCCAGCCACATGATGAAGGCTGTACCGGTAGTCAGCGTCAACACCGCCATCGCAATAAACGACCACTTGCCGATGGTCACCATCGGAGCTCCGGTCTGCGTGCTGGTCAGTGTCAGGCCGATAAAGAACGACTGCACGATGGCCAGAAGAACTGTAAGGTAGCGGGTCCACTGCGTGATCTTGCGACGGCCAATCTCGCCTTCCTTCTGCAGCTTGGCCAACGGCTCATAAATAACCGTCAGCAGCTGGAAGATGATGGAGGCGGTGATATACGGCATGATGCCTAGGGCAAAGATCGTCAGCTTGCGCAGGTTGCCGCCGGAAAACAAGTCAACCAGACCCAGCGCGGAACCCGAATTCTGCTGGAAGTACTGCTGCAGCAGATCGGCATTGATACCCGGCGTTGGGATATGTGCACCCAGGCGATAGACCGCCAACAGGCCAAGCGTGAACATAACGCGCTTGCGCAGGTCGGGAATACGGAAGATGTTGAGGAACTTATCCAGCATCTGAGAGTGAGGCCTCGAGAACTTGGGGTGAAACGAAGAGAACAAGGCCCGGCGCCATGGCCGGGCCCCTAACCATTAGCCGAGAACGACAGCCTTACCGCCGGCCTTCTCAATCTTCTCCTGAGCAGCCTTGGAGAACTTATGAGCATGCACGGTAACGGCAGTGGTGATCTCGCCATTTGCCAGCACCTTCACCAGAGCGTTCTTCTTCGCCACGCCCAGGGCCTGTAGCTTCTCGATCGTCAGTTCGCTCTCATTCAGAGAAGCGATCGTATCCAGACCCAGAACCGTGTACTCGGTACGGAAGATGTTGGTGAAGCCGCGCTTCGGAAGACGGCGGTGCAGCGGCATCTGGCCGCCCTCAAAGCCGCGCATCGTGCGTGAGCCCGAGCGCGAACCCTGGCCCTTATGACCACGGGTCGAGGTCTTACCCATACCCGAGCCCATACCGCGGCCGACACGCTTCTTGTTGCTGTTGGCGCCCTTTGGCGCACGGAGATTCGAAAGATTCTTTGCCATTATTTCCTCGCTCAACGCCGGTGAAGAGGGTTCCCTCTTCCCGACTCGCATATGTTTGTGGGCGATGCACTGATTCTACATCGCCCATGGTTTGCGCGTGAAACGCGCTTGGCCTGAACTACTCTTCGACGATACGGACCAGGTGCGGAATCGCTTTCACCATGCCGCGGATCGAGGGGGTATCCTCGCGCTCCACGATCTGGTTCAGGCGCGTAAAGCCCAGGCCCTTGACGACCAGCTTGTGCTTCACAGGCGTGGCGATCTTAGAACGGTAGTACTGGATTTTGATGGTCTTTGCCATGATTTAGAGCTCCTCAACAGCCTTGCCACGAAGGGCGGCCACTTCCTTCTTGTCACGCAGCTGCGTCAGGGCAGCAAACGTCGCCTTGACCACGTTGTGCGGATTGGCGGTACCGAGTGACTTGGTCAGAACATTCTGCACACCGGCCGAGGTCATAACCGCGCGCACCGCGCCACCAGCGATGACGCCCGTACCTTCGGGAGCCGGCTTTAGCAGCACCTGGCCCGAACCGAAACGGCCCAGCACCTGGTGAGGAATCGTCGTCTCGGTCAGGTTCACCTTTACCAGGTTCTTCTTGGCCGACTCGATTCCCTTGCGGATCGCCTGCGGAACTTCCTTTGCCTTACCCGAGCCGAAGCCAACCACGCCCTCGGCGGGATCGCCCACAACCACAAGCGCGGCGAAGGACATGTTCTTACCACCCTTGACGACCTTGGTCACGCGGTTGATCGCGACGACCTGGTCCTTCAGGTTCAGCTTATTGGCATCAATCTTCTTCTTCAGAGTTGCCATTGGTTTCCTTCAATTCCTTCCGGGCACATGAGCCCTAAATCGTTTAGAACTCGAGTCCCGCTTCGCGAGCGGCATCGGCAAGGGCCTTGATGCGTCCGTGATAGAGATAACCGCCACGGTCGAAGACCACCTTCTTGACGCCCTTCTCCTTGGCGCGCTCGGCGATCAGCTTGCCGACTGCCTTGGCCGCATCGATATTGCCGCCGTTCTTCTTCGACTCGCCCTTCTTGGCCACAGTCGATGCCGAAGCAATCGTTACACCATTGGAATCGTCAATGAGCTGGGTATAGATGTGGTCCAGCGAACGGTACACGTTCAGGCGCGGACGCTCGGTCGTACCCGAGAGCTTCTCACGGATACGGGTGTGAACCCGCTTGCGGATTACATTGCGCTGTCTCTGTTGAATCATCGTCTCTCTCCTAGTAGCGGAGGCGCCCTGCGCCCCCGTTCGGTTTACTTAGCGCCGGTCTTACCGACCTTCTTCTTCAGCTTCTCGCCCGTGTAACGGACGCCCTTGTTCTTGTACGGATCCGGCTTACGCAGAGAGCGCATATCCGCCGCTACCTGGCCGACCTTCTGCCGGTCGATACCGGTGACCGTCAGGTGTGTCTGCTTCGGATCGATGGCCACTTCGATGCCCGTAGGCAGCGGGAACTCGATCGGATGCGAGTACCCCAGAGTGAACACCACCACGTTCTTGCCCTTCATCTCGGCACGGTAACCGATGCCGACGATGTCCAGCTCCTTCGTCCAGCCCTTGGTCACGCCCTCAACGGCGTTGAAAACCAGAGCGCGCGCCAGACCGTGAATGGCAGCCTGGGAATCGTTCTCGCGCTCAGCCAGAAGGTGACCATCCTTCTCCACCAGCTTGATACCGGTCGGGAGAAGCGCATTGACCGTTCCCTTCGGGCCGGTCACTTCGACAACATTGCCGTGCACCTTGTACTTCACGCTCGATGCGAGAGTGATCGGCTTCTTTCCAATACGTGACATTGACTCAATCCTTTATCGGCTTGCGAGTCCCGAGTGGCTTTCTTCATCCACTCGTTCCACTGCAGCCAGGCAGCTCATCGCCACCTCTACATCAAACTTCCTCCAGTGCAAAGCACTGGCCCAAACCTCTTACCCGAGCACGGCTGGCGCGAAGCGCCCTCCCGCCGTGCGCGCAGCACTACCAGACGTTGCAGAGGAGTTCGCCGCCGACGCCTTCTTTGCGCGCCTGGCGACCGGTCATTAGGCCCTTGGGGGTCGTGATGATCGAGATGCCCAGGCCGCCCTGAACACGGCGGATCTCGTCGCGGCCAACATACACGCGGCAACCGGGACGGGAGACGCGCTCCAGGTTCTGAATTGCAGCCTCATTGTTCGCGCCGTACTTCAGGTACACGCGCAGAACAGTTCTGCCCTCTTCGTCAGAGGTCTTGTAATTGGCGATGTAGCCTTCTTCCTTCAGAATGCGGGCAATCTCTGCCTTCAGCTTCGAAGCGGGAACATCCAGCTTCTGGTGGCGAGCGCGGATCGCATTGCGGATACGTGTCAGGAAGTCTGCTACCGGATCAGTCAGGTTCATCGTTTCTCCTTCATCCCCCGTTCGCTCCCGGTCTTCATACCAGGAGAACCAGCGGAGATGTTATGGCGGCTGCGGCTGTTACACCGGCCGCCGAATTTCGTTACGCGCTCACAGGAAGCGCCAGTCGGGACGCCGGCTTTACCAGCTCGACTTGACGACGCCTGGGATCTCACCCTTCAGCGCCAGAGAACGGAAGCACAGACGGCAGATGCCGAACTTGCGCAGGAACGCACGGGGGCGTCCGCACAGCTTGCAGCGGTTGTGCTTACGGCACTTGAACTTGGGCTTACGAGCGTCTTTTACAGCCTTTGCAGTCGTTGACATAGTCTTTTCCTAATCCCTTCCCTTAGTTGCCCTGGCGGAAGGGCATGCCGAAGTGCTTGAGCAGCGTACGCGCGCCGTGGTCATCCGGGGCCGTCGTCACGATGGTGACGTTCATACCCTTCAGACGCTCCACCTTGGAGTAGTCGATCTCCGGGAAGATCAACTGGTCGCGAAGACCGAGCGTGTAGTTGCCGCGGCCGTCAAAGCTCTTCGGCGAAACACCCTTGAAGTCGCGAACACGGGGCAGAGCGATGGTGATCAGACGATCCAGGAACTCGTACATAGAGTCGCCACGCAGCGTAACCATCGCGCCGATTGCCTGGCCCTCACGGACCTTGAAGGCTGCGATCGACTTCTTTGCCTTGGTCAGAACCGGCTTCTGACCGGTGATCTGCGCCAGATCAGAGACCAGAGGATCCATGATCTTCGAGTTCTGGGTAGCCTCACCCAGACCCATGTTGATGACAATCTTCTCGAGCTTCGGCACGGCCATCACGTTCGTGATTCCGAGGTCCTTCTGAACTGCCGGCTTCAGCTCTTTGGTGTACTTCTCTTTAAGGCGTGCTGCCATTGTGCTCTTCTCTTTCTCACGGTCCCGGAGTGGACTCCATTCAGAATCCGTATACCGTTGCGTGGGGTGATCCTAAAATCAGTTACCGTTCTTACTTCTTCTTGCCAGCCAGCGTCTCACCGGTCGTCTTGGCGAAGCGCTCCCGCTTACCATCAACCACGCGAAAACCAACGCGAGTCGGGTTGCCCTGGCCATCCAGCAGCATCACGTTGCTGATGTGGATGGGAGCTTCCTGCTCGGCGATACCGCCCTTGATGTTGCGCTGCGGATTGGGGCGAACGTGCTTCTTCACCAGGCCTACGCCCTCAACCAGAACGCGATTGTTCTCGGAGATGACACGCAGAACGCGGCCCTTCTTGCCCTTGCTCTTACCGGCGATCACGATCACCGTATCGTTGCGCTGAATATTCGGCATTGCTTGCTCCTTGTCCCCATGCGCATACCGCGCATGACAGGCCTCGGCGATGTACTGCGCCGGTCAGTCTTATTGAAAGTTTGTTTTGACGGGAAACGTCGGGCGGCTTGTCTGCCCCAAGTTTTTCCGAAAGCCCCGGTCGCATCTGGGTCCCCTTACGGGGTCAGTGGTCACCAAGACCAAACCTAAGAAGAATACCTTAAACCAACAGAAAAGTCATCGGCTGGTTCAGAAGCGGTGTGCTCCGAACCAGCCAGGATATTGCTTAGATGACCTCAGGGGCCAGCGAGACGATCTTCAGGAACTTCTTCTCGCGCAGCTCACGAGCGACGGGACCGAAGACGCGGGTACCCACCGGCTCGCCGGCATCGTTGATCACAACGGCCGCATTCTGGTCAAAACGGATGTAGGTGCCATCCTTGCGGCGCGACTCCTTGCGCGTCCGCACGATCACGCACTTTACAACCTTGCCCTTCTTCACGGTGCCATCCGGAGCGGCTTCCTTCACCGCCGCGGTGACCACGTCGCCAAGGCCGGCCTTCTTCCCCAGACCGCCGCCGAGCGGCAGAATCACCTGCAGGCGGCGTGCACCGGAGTTATCGGCCACATCAAGAATCGTTCTCATTTGAACGGACATCTTCGTTCTCCTCAGTCAGCCCTGCGGCTGTTCCGCCGCAGGCTCTCGTCGTTCGGGCCGGAATTACTCAGCCGCAGCTTCCTTGACATCCGGCAACTGGGCCAGGGCCGAGCGGCGGACGATCTCTTCCAGCGCCCAGCGCTTCAGCTTGCTGGTGGGACGGGTCTCGCGGATGCGGACCACATCGCCCACGCGGGCCGAATTCTGCTCGTCGTGCGCGTAGAACTTCTTGTTGGACTTCACAACGCGCTTGTACTTCGGGTGAGCCTTACGCATCTCGACCGAAACCACGATGGTCTTCTGCATCTTGGTCGAAACTACCTGGCCGACCTTCTCATTGCGGCGCGTCGCCTGCTCGTTCTGCTGTACTTGGGTCTCTGCCATGGGTTAGTCCTTCTTCGCTGCTTTCTTGGTTGCCTTCTTGGCCGCCTTCTTCGCCTTCACCGGCTCGGCCGAAGCCTCGACCGCAGCGGCTCCGCGGACGCCCAGCTGGCGCTCACGCGAGATCGTCTTCAGACGGGCGACATCCTTCTTCAGCCCGCGCAGCTTCTTTACGCCCTCGTTGTTGCCCAGCGAGCGCTGAAACGTCAGACGGAAAAGCTGTTCGGAGGACTTGTCGGCCTCGGTCTTCAGCTCCGTATCGCTCAGATTCCGAATCTTGTTCAGTTCCATAACTCTTCTCTCTTATCCCGTCGCCTGCCCGTGTTACTTGGCGGCAACAACCTTCACGTCGTGGCGCTGCACAAACGTCGTCTTCAGCGGCAGCTTGTTGGACGCCAGGCGCATCGCCTCTTTCGCGATCTCGGGTGAAACACCCTCCATCTCGAACAGAATCTTGCCCGGACGGACAACCGCAACCCAGTGATCCAGAGCACCCTTACCGGAACCCATACGGACTTCGGCAGGCTTCTTGGTGATCGGCTTATCTGGGAACAGACGCAGCCACACCTTGCCGCCGCGCTTGATAAAGCGCGTCATTGCGATACGGCTGGCTTCGATCTGGCGGTCAGTAATATAACCGCACTCCATCACCTTCAAACCGTAATCTCCGAAGCTCAGCGTCGAGCCGCGCCACGCCTTGCCGCGCATCTTGCCCTTCTGCTGTTTCCGGAACTTAACTTTCTTTGGCATCAACATAGTGAAACCCTCTTCGCTCTTAGCTGCCGGCTACTTCGCCTTTCACCGGCAATACTTGATTCGTCAAAATCGTCCAACTGGCTGCCGGATTTCTCCGGCAGCCCATAACCTTGCTTTAGAACACGCCCGAGGTAGTGACCTGGTCGCGACGCTTCTTCTGCTCGTAGATATCGCCACGGTAGATCCACGTTTTCACGCCGATCACGCCGTAGGTCGTGCGAGCTTCGGCAAAGCCGTAGTCGATATCAGCACGGAGCGTGTGCAGCGGCAGACGGCCCTGCAGATACCACTCGGAACGCGCGATTTCGTTACCGTTCAGACGGCCGGAAACACGCACCTTGATTCCCTTGCAGCCGAAGCGCAGTGCCGAGTCGACGCTCTTACGCATTGCGCGACGGAAGCTGACGCGCTTCTCGAGCTGCAGTGCGATGTTCTCGGCGACCAGTTGGGCATCCAGCTCGGGTTTGTTGACCTCGAGGATGTCGATGAACACCTCGCGGTTGGTGCGCTTCTGGATATCGGCCTTCAGCTTGTCGATCTCCGCGCCCTTGCGTCCGATGATGATGCCCGGACGAGCCGTGCGGATGATCAGCCGCAGCTTGTTGCCGGGGCGTTCCACTTCCACTGAGCTCACGCCGGCGGCCTTCAGCTTCTCGCGGAGTTCCGCCTTCAGCTTGACGTCCTCGACCAGCAGCTTGTCATAATCGCGCTCCACGAACCAGCGCGACTTCCACGGCTTGTTTACGCCGAGGCGAAATCCGTAAGGATGGACTTTCTGTCCCATAAGCTATCCCTTCACTCCATCCGCGCCGGTCCATCTATTCGGCCGGTCGCGTTCAAATCTAACTAAACCTGCGTTACTTGGCAGCCTTCTTCGCTGCCGCCTTCTTCGCCGGAGCCTTCTTGGCTGCCGTCTTCTTTGCAGCCTTCTTCGGAGCCGCCGCCTTCACCTCAGCCGCGCCAGAGCTTGCAGCCGCACCCGCCCGCTGTTTCTCCGCAACGGTGATGATGATGTGCGCAAGCCGGCGCTGGTAGCGATACGCGCGGCCCATCGGAGCCGGACGGATACGCTTCATGCGCGGACCTTCGTTCGCGACAGCCTGCTTCACATACAGGTTGTCCACATCCAGATCGAGGCCCTGCTCCTGAGCCAGGTAGTTTGCGTTCTGCACCGCCGAGCGCAGCACCTTCTCCACCAGCGGAGCGATGCGCTTCTTGGTGAACATCACGGTAGTCAACGCCGCCTCAACACGTTTGCCCTTGATCAGATCCAGCACCAGCTTGGCCTTCTGCGGGCTGGTCCGCTGGAACTTCGCTTCTGCGCGAAACTCGCGGGTCTGTTCTGCTGCCTGTGCCATAACTCTTCTCTCTTATCTTCGGGAGCGCCAAGCGCTCCGCTGATCGTTTACTTCTTCGCCGCCGACTCGGTCTTAGCCGCGTGTCCCTTGAAGGTGCGCGTCGCTGCAAACTCACCCAGCTTGTGGCCAACCATGTTCTCGGTCACGTAGACCGGGATGAACTTCTTGCCGTTGTGAACAGCAAGGGTGTGACCAATGAACTCCGGGTAGATGGTCGAGCGGCGCGACCAGGTGCGGATGACCTTCTTGTCATTCGCCTGGTTCATCGCTTCAACCTTCGTCATCAGGTGGGCGTCGATAAACGGGCCCTTCTTCATCGAACGTGCCATATCTCTTATCCTCGCCTTTTACTTGGTCCGGCGGTTCACGATGAAGGCATCGGTCCGCTTGTTGTTACGGGTCTTGTAGCCACGGGTCGGCTGGCCCCACGGGGTCACAGGGTGACGTCCACCGGAGGTCTTACCCTCACCACCACCGTGCGGGTGATCGACAGGGTTCATCGAGACACCACGGTTGGTGGGACGGATACCGCGCCAGCGGTTCGCACCGGCCTTACCGATCGAGATGTTCTCGTGGTCAGTGTTGCCGACCTGGCCAACGGTTGCCATGCACTCAACCAGCACCTTGCGGGTCTCGCCGGAAGGCAGCTTCAGCAGAGCGTAGTCGCCTTCCTTGGCGACGAGCTGTGCGCTCGATCCGGCAGAGCGTACCATCTGCGCGCCCTTGCCGGGGCGAAGCTCAACATTGTGCACCGTGGTACCGGCGGGAATGTTCTTGAGCGGAAGAGCATTACCGATCAGGATGTCGGCCTCGGGACCGCTCATCACCTTCTGGCCAACCTTCAGGCCAAGCGGCTGAATGATGTAGCGCTTCTCGCCATCAGCGTAGCTGATCAGTGCGATACGCGAGCTGCGGTTCGGATCGTACTCGATCGTCGCCACGGTGCCCGGGATACCGTACTTGTCGCGCTTGAAGTCGATGGCACGAATCTTCTTCTTGTGACCGCCGCCGATGTGGCGCACGCTCAACATACCCGTGTTGTTACGACCGCCGGTACGCTTCTTCGTCGAGAGAAGCGGCTTGTGCGGCTCGTTGGTCGTGATGTCGTCGTTCACCAGCTTCGTCTGGAAGCGCAGTGTCGGCGTAATCGGTCGAAATGTCTTGATCGGCATTGTCTCTGTTTCCTTGCCTGAGGCCAGCCGCATATTGTTTTCGCGGCTGGCGTCTTGAATCGTTCGGTTGACTCTCCCCTGTCGGGCTTACAGCCTTACAGGTTGTCGATATAATCCGGCATCTTCTCGCCGGCCTTCAGCTTCACGTACGCCTTCTTCCAGTCAGGGCGATAGCCGACAAAACGTCCGCGGCGGCGCTCCTTACCCGTGACATTGCTCGTACGTACAGTGGCAACCTTCACCTTGAACAGAGCCTCAACGGCCTGCTTCACCTCGGTTTTGGTTGCCTCGGGAGCCACTTCAAATACCAGCGTCCCCTCGGTCTCCTTCACGCCCATGCCCTTCTCGGTAATCAGAGGGCGGCGAATCGTCGTATACAGGGTCGGCATTTATGCGACCTCCTTCACAGCGGGCTTGCGCTTGGATACGGACTTCTTCAGTGTCTCCTGCAGCGCCTCCAGGGCGTCCTTGGAGAAGACTGCGTGCTCGTAGCGCAGCAGATCATAGGGATGAACCTCAGAGCTAAGCACCAGCTCGACGCCGTCCAGATTGCGGGAACCGAGGAACAGGTTGTCCGTCAGCTTCTTGCCCGACTCAACCAGCAGAGCCGTCTTCTTGGCATCCAGCTTGTCCAGAGCCTGGCGATAGAGCTTGGTCTTGGGCTCCTTCACCTCAAGGGTGTCAACTACCGTCAGCTTGCCGTCGGCCAGCTTGGCCGCGAGAGCCGAACGCAGAGCGCCCATCAGCTTCTTTTTCGGGAACTGGTAGTCATAGCTGCGCGGCTGAGGTCCGTGAACCGTACCGCCGTGACGCCAGATCGGCGAACGAACCGAACCCACACGGGCGCGGCCAGTACCCTTCTGCTTCCACAGCTTCTTGCCTGAGCCCGAAACGAGCTTCTTGTTCTTCGTAGCAGCCGTTCCCTGGCGCAGCGCCGCACGATAGTGCTTCACCGCCTCCCACAGGAGAGCCTCGTTCACCTCTGCGCCGAAGACCTCATCAGCGAGCTGAAACTCGCCGACCTGATCTCCGCTCAGATTCACAACCTTGATGTTTGCCATCTTCTTTTCCTTTTGGCTCCGTTCCATTGCGGAGACC
>Ga0136846_1208918_pt1 | contig 10929 bp, 11 predicted proteins | sample HopSoiMetagenom2_FD_96841 | JGI IMG/M metagenome (GOLD analysis project Ga0136846, IMG submission 96841) | Grasslands soil microbial communities from Hopland, California, USA - 2 Assembly 2016 (version 4) | ecosystem: Environmental > Terrestrial > Soil > Grasslands | place: USA: Hopland... | reverse complement strand
TCGCCCAGGAGGCGTTGTCGCGGCCTTCGCCTCCTTCGATCACGCTGCCTTCGCAGATCGAGTTGGAGAGGAAGAGGTCGCTGCCGCCTTCCCCCGACAGGGTGTTCTGGCCGGCGTTGCCGACGACGGCGTCGTCGCCGCTACGGCCGTGCAGCGTGTCGGCCCCCGGCCCGTCGACGAGGATGTCGTCGCTTTCATCGCCAGCGAAGATTTCGTCGTTGCCGGCCCCGCCGAGCATCATCAGGGAAGTCGGCCCGGGCAACGCTTCGGCGCGGAGGTCGTCGGAACCGCCCAGGCCGGCGACCAACAGGGAGGCGAGCGGGCCCGGCAGCGTGCAGACCGCGGTCGTGCTGTTCGACAGCGCGCAGCCCGAGGCAGGCGGAGGAGCCTGGAACGAGCTGGCGCCGCTCAGGTGCATGGTCACCGTTTCGCCCGCCGCGCCGCCGGTCGAGTCGACTGTCAGGCCATCGCCGCTGGCGCTGCCGAGCAGGTAGAGCTCGGCGTAGCCGGCCGCGCCTTCGGTCATCGAGCCGACGCTGACTTCGCCCGCGCTGCGCACCGCCACCGGTCCGCCGGCCGCCGTCGACTCGCAGGCGGAGGCGCTCGCCCCGCCGACGCAGTCGTCGCCGTCGGCGCCGCCGTTCAGGGTCGTCCCAGCGCCACCGGCTTCCAGCACGTCGGCACCGCCGCCGCCGTAGATCGTCTGTCCCGCCTTCGAGCCCTTTATGTAGTCCGAGAAGGGGCTGCCGACGATCCGCTCGAAGTCGGCGCCCTCGACTTCGTCGACCCCTCCCCCGTTTGGCGCGACGCCGTTGTCGCCGAGGCCGGCGGGGAGGTCGAGATAGACGCCCCGGCCTTCTTCGGTTTTCGCCGGAAAGCCAAGATGCCCGGTCAGGTCCCTGGTGAAGCCCGGACTGACGCCGGTCGAGTAGCTGAGCGTGTCGACGTCCGTCCCCGGCCCGGAGTCACGCAGGTGGTCGATCGTCGCGTCGCCGCGGATGTAGTCATTGCCTTCTTCGCCGTCGAGCGTGTCGGCGCCGAAGCCGCCGGCCAGCAGGTCATCGCCGGTCCCTCCGCGCAGGAGGTCGTCACCAGGCCCCCCGAACAGCTTGTCGTTGCCGCCGCCGCCGAGCAGCGTGTCGTTGCCGCGCTCGCCGAAGACGACGTCATCGCCCGGGCCGCCTTCGAAGGTCTGGCTGCCGACGCCGAGGCGGCAGCCGGAGGGGCACGAAGAGGCAGCTGCGATCGGCCGCGGCACGATCGTGTCGTCACCACCTCCACCGCTGACCGCGGCGACTCCCGTCGGCGCGACGATCGTGTCGTCGCAGGGTGTGCCCTCGATCGTGTCGCCGACGCGCTGCGGCCCTTCAGCGCAGCTCGGCGAGCCCGCCGAGTTCGGCGCCGCTCCAGCTCGAGGCGGAGCGATGGCGAAAGCACTCAGCAGAAGGGCGGCGAAGATCCATGCCAACCGATGCATTGATTCCTCATACCCCTTTACAGGCATCCGATGCGGTCGCCGCCCCCGCCGAGTTCGCCTTTTGTTCCGCTATCCGGAGCTAAAGGCGAACTCAGCGTCGGATAGGCCGCTAGAGCGCTTCGACGCGTGCCCGGCGGGGCGGCGCTTACCGCAGTATCGAGCCGGGATGAAGCAGGTTCGGATCGTGGCCGGGGATGACGCGGGCGCCGCTCTCGCGCAGGGCACGGAGGCGTTCGGCGGAGCGGCGCTGCTCATCGTAATCGTCGGCGAAGGCGGGGAAGCGGTGATCGTCGAGCCCGGAGGCGAAATGGGTGACGTCGGCACCGAGGATCAGGCTTTCGCCGATGCGAAGGGACTGATGCCCCGGCGTGTGACCGGGTGTCAGCAGCAGCTCGATCGAGCCGTCGCCGAGGAGGTCGTGATCGCCGTCGACGAGGATCACCTCGCGCTCAGCGTCGACGTAGTCACGCGGATAGAAGAAGTTCCGCTCGATCGCAGCGGGGTCCTTGCCGGCCTCCCACTCGCGGCGCTGGACGACGATCGGGATCGTCGCCGGCAGCAAGGAGAGGCCGCCGGCGTGGTCGTAGTGCAGGTGCGTCAGCACGATCTTCGTGATCGTCGCCACGTCGACCTGCTCGTGGAGGGGCTGCTCGAGCTCGAGCGAGAAGAGGCTCATCGTCGGCGAGCCGTCGTAGAAGGCGTGCCCGTCGGCGCAGGCGCCCGGGTGAAGGCCCGTGTCGACCAGGATCCGCTCGGTCTCGGTCTCGATCAGGTAGGCGGGGACCGGAAAGCGGATCCGCTCGTCGGGGTCCTCGCCCTGGCGCCAGATCGCCGCCGCGCCGGATACCCAGCCGACGTTCAGCCGCTCGACCCTCACCGGCGGTCCAGCGGGTTTGCCGAAATGAGCTTGCCGAAGCCCAAACCGTGGAGGAGGGCGGCGCGGGACTGCGGTCGGACCTCGGCCTGGCGCTTGGTATCCGCCGCCAGCAGCTCACGCGACCCCTGGCGCGGCCATTTCGCGATCACCTCCGACACGGCCGCCTCGGGAAGGCGCTCCAGCCGGCGGCCGACGACGTCGAGCGTGACTCCCCTGCTGAGCAGGACCGCCTCCGGCCCGTAGCGGGCCGGCACGTCGATGTTGAGGTGAAGCGAGATCGCCTCGGCGACGGTGCGGGCGCGCTGCTGCGGCGCCTGCTGGTCGCGGAGCAGCGTCTGCGCCGCCCGCGCGCCCTCGACGGCGAAGCAGGCGGCGCTCGGATCGCGGCCGTTGTGCGCCTCGGTGAGCCCGAGGTCATGCAGAACGCAGGACAGGTAGAGCAGCTCCTCGTCGTGGTCGACGCGATCGCGCTCGGCAAACAGCGCGGCGAAGGCCCAGGTGCGCAGGCAATGGCCGTAGAGCGCCGGCTTGGACAGCCCCCGGACCCGCTCCTCGGCCTCACGCGCCAATGCCGTGTCCGGCGGCTGGGGAAGGCTCAGATCGCTGCCGTTGCCGATCAGGGGACGACGCAGCCCCGCCGGCAAGCGCGATAGCCGGGCGAGCACACCCTGGCGCAGCAGCTCTGCTCGGTCGACCCGGCTCAGACGGCCGCCGGTCCGTTGCGCCCACTCCCAGCTTCCGACTCGGCTCATGCCCGATTGCTACAACCGCGCCGGTGCCCGAACCGGTGACTTGGCCGGATTCGAGGGATATACGTCCTTGCGGACAGCCGCCCGCCCCGGCAAGATGTCCACGTGCCGACCCGCAAGCGCCAGGTGGTCCTCGTCGCCTTCGAGGGAGTACAGCTCCTCGATGTCGTCGGCCCATCCGACATCCTTGACGCCGCCAGCCGCCTTCTCGGTGGCAAGGGCGGTTACGAGATGATCGTCGCGACGCCCGACGGCCAGCCGGTTCGAGGCTCGGGAGGGCTGCGACTCAGCGCCGACATCGCCCTGGGCAATGTGCGCCGCCGCGGCGTCGACACGGTGATCGTCGGCGGCGGCCTGCAGATCGACGACGTCCTCGGCGACCCGCGGCTGGCGCCGGCGCTGCGGCGCATGGCGCCCGGCGCTCGGCGCACCTGCTCGGTCTGCGCCGGAGCCTTTCTGCTCGCCGAGGCAGGCCTGCTCGACGGCAGGTCCGCCACCACGCACTGGGCCTTCTGCGAAGAGCTCGCCCGGCGCCATCCCAAGATCAGCGTCGAGCCCGACCGGATCTTCGTTCGCGACGGGCGGATCGCCACCTCTGCCGGCATGACCGCCGGCATGGATCTCGCCCTCGCCTTGGTCGAGGAGGACCACGGGCCCGAGATCGCGCGCACCGTGGCCCGCTGGACCGTAATGTTCCTGCAGCGGCCTGGCGGGCAGTCGCAGTTCTCCGAGCGCCTGGCGCTGCCGCCCGGTGTCGCCCCGTCGATCCGCGAGATCCTCGACCGCATCGCCGCCGACCCGGCAGGTGATCACCGCCTGCCCCGGCTCGCCCAGCAGGCGGCTCTCTCCGAGCGCCACCTGCGCCGCCTCTTCGCCGCGCAGACGGGAACAACCCCGGCGCGCTTCACCGAACGCGTCCGCGTCGAGGCCGCCCGCGAGCTGCTCGAGGAGACCGCAACTCCCGTTGACACCATCGCCCGCCGCTGTGGCTTCGGCAGCTCCGAGACCATGCGGCGTGCCTTCCTGCGAGTCCTTGCCGTAGGGCCTGCCGAGTACCGTAACCGCTTCCGGTCGAGTCTCCGCGAGGAGCCGGCGGCCGCAACATTTGGCGACGAGGCGGTTTGAGACACGCGAACTGGTCCAGGCAGCCGCAAGGTGCGCCGGGGCACGAACTAAGGAGGCAGTCAGATGGAGTGTCGACAGCGACACGGAGACGGTGCCAGCGCCATTTCAGGCACGCGGCACGGGATGTTGGGGCTACTTGGCGTTCTCGCCATTGCCGCGATGAGCGCATTTGCGCTGTTGGCGACCGTCGCGCAGGCGTCGACGATCACCGTCGGCAGCGTCCTGCCGCCGGGCTCGGTCGCTACTGAATTCACACAGGTGAGGACCTTCTTCAACACGGCGCTGCCCGAGAAAGGCGCCAACCTGACCTCGCCGGTGACCGGCGCAATCGTGCGCTGGCGGATGCAGGACCCAGAAGGCGGCCCCTTCGCCCTGCGCGTCCTGCGACCCAATGGCACCGGCGGATACATGGCGGCCGGCACGAGCAACCCCGTCACTCCCGCGGCCGGCGGCGGGCTGCAGACCTTCACCACGCTCCTGCCAGTCCAGGCGGGTGACGTGATCGGCGTCGATCCGACCAGCGCCGCCGACAAAATCGGCGTCGCAACGGTTCCCGGCGCCAGCTACGGCTTCATCTTCCCGCCACCGTTCGACGGGGCGACGGTCCCCGCCAGCGGAGGGGTCCCGGGACAGGAGATCGAGCTCAGCGCCGAAGTCCAGCCGGCACCGGCGATCACCTCGATCACGCCGGACTTCGGCTCGGTGGTCGGTGGCACCAGCGTCAAAATCACCGGCACCAACCTCGGCGGCGCGAGCGCGGTCAAATTCGGCGACCTGGCGGCGACCAGCTTCAAAGCGGAATCGGAAACACAGATCACCGCGATCGCCCCGGCGACCAGGAAAGTCGGACCGGTCGAGGTGACCGCGACGACCCTCGCCGGAACCAGCCCTGAAGTCAACGACGACCGCTTCTTCTACGAAGGCTGCGTCGTCCCTAAGCTGAAGGGCAAGAAGGTCAGGGCCGCCAAGAAGGCAATCGGCCGCGGCAACTGCAAGCTCGGCAAGATCACTCGCCGCCATGGCAAGCCCGGCAAGGTGCTCAAGCAGAGCCCCAAGCCCGGCAAGGTGCTGGCGCCGAAGACCAAGGTCAAGATCACGGTCGGCAAGTCCTAGCCTGCCGTCCACTCTGTGCTCCCTGCCGCGGCCAAGCGGCGGGGAGGCACAGGGTTAGAGCATCGCGAGCTGGTCCTTCGACGCGATCGGCTTGTGAGCCTTGGCGTCGATGCGCACGCCCTCGAGGTCCAGGAGGGCCTTCTTTCGCTCCAGGCCACCGAAGAAGCCGGTGAGCGAGCCGTCGGCGCCGATCACCCGATGGCAGGGCACGACGACTGGCACGGGATTGTCGCCGATCGCCGCGCCGACGATACGCGGCCGTTTGTAGGGCTCTAGCTCCGCTCCGTAGAGCGCCTCGTCGATTCGCCCTGCGACGTCGCCGTAGGTCGTCGTCGTCCCGTAGGGGATCTCGAGCAAGCGATCCCAAACCGCTCGCTTCAGGGACAGGCCGTGAAGGTCGAGATCCAGCTCGAAGGCCTGGCGCTCGCCGGCGAAGTAGGCATCGAGCTGGCTGACCACACCCCGCATCCGCCGCCGCGCCGAATCCAAGAGCCGCGGCGCATGCCCATCGAAGTGGATATGCGTGATGCCCTTCGGCCCCACAACGACCGCCAACGGCCCAATCGGGCTCTCACAGATCGTCCAGCCAGCGGAAACACTCATCTGAACAGCTAAACGACCGCCCCGGTCGAAACGTGAGGGGACTCCCTCTCCCCCCATTCGCGCTCGACCAACACCTAGGCAGGCTCGCTGGCCCACCTGCGTCGACGGAATCGACTGGTCAGGCCCCAAAGCACGTAGATCATCGCGACGGCGATGAGGAGAAACTTGGCGCTTGCGCAGGCGGTGGCGGCGAGGGGAGCCAAGCTGCCGCCGTGCCCACCGAGGGCGAGCAGCAGGAAGACGTTCTCGCCGGCGTCGAAAACAGCCGCGGCGCCGGCGCAGACTGGCGCCACGGCGCCCACCGCAGTGAGGGCCCGTAGACCGTTCTGCCTAGCGAAGTCGCGGGTCGCAAGCGCGGCAAGCGTGAAAAATACGCCGTAGCTCACCATGAAGCCGTAGTCGATCCAGAGTGACCAGCGGGCGTAGCTTCGACCGCTGCCACCCCATTCGGAGATCGCCTGCACTGCCTGTCGCTCGTTGCCCGCGAACTCGAACCCGAGGATCGAGGGACCGCCGGCGTCCTTCATCTTCTGGTCGAAGAAGATGAGCGCCACGTCGAATACCAGCATCGCGACCCCGGTGAGGACCAGCAGCTGCTTGCGGCTGAAGGAAGATGAACGCGTCTTCGGCGCTGCGGAGATTTGCCCAGGTCGGCTTAGACTCAATTTTCTCCCATGGTCACGGCATCGATCCTCTCAAGCTTTTGGGGCAACCTCGAAGAGAATCACGAGCAGGCGGTCTTTCTCGTCCTGGTCGGCTTTCTCGGCTCCTTTGCCTTCATCCGGATGAGCACCCGGATCATTCGCAGCGAAAGCGTCTCCTGGTGGCCGGGAAACATCGAAAGCGAGACCGGCGTTCACCTTCACCACCTCGTCTTTGGAATCGTGACGATGATGGCCGCCGGGACGCTCGGGTTCGCCAGCGACGGCATCACTCCCTTCACCGAGATCTGCGCACTCTTCTTCGGCATCGGCGTCGGCCTGACGATCGACGAGTTCGCACTCTGGGTCCACCTGGAGGACGTCTACTGGGCGGAGGAGGGCCGCAGCTCGGTGGATGCCACGGTGATCGCGGCCGCCTTGATGCTGCTGATCGTGCTCGGGGTCAGCCCGGTGGTGATCGATTCGAGCTCAACCGAAGCGCTGATCACCAGCATCGTCCTCACCCTTCTCGCCTTCGGCTGCGTGGCGATCTGCTTCGCCAAGGGCCGGGTCATGCACGGCACGATCGGGGTCTTCGTCGCACCGATCGCCTTCTACGGCGCCAGCCGAATCGGCAAGCCAAGCTCCGCCTGGGCTCGCTACCGCTACGGCGAGCGACGGCCGAAGAAGCAGGGCAAGGCCGAGGATCGCTTTGCCCCCGAGCGCCGCACCGAGCGCTTCAAGGAAGCGTTCCGCGACGTCGTCGGCGGCAAGCCGAGCGAGGGCCTTGCGGCAATGGGCGACCAGGCTGCCGCGGCAACCCGCGAGGCGGGAGCCGAAGTCCGCGAACGAGCGGAACGACTGACTGGTGCGGCCGACCCCCCGCACCGCAAGACGAAAGAGCGCGACTGAGGCGTCGGCGAGGCGGTGAGGCTCGGCCGAGGCTGCCTCCGAACGTCCGCTTGCGACCGGTCGATAAGACATTGGACGAATCCCCTTGACCGGCGGACGACGCCATGCTCCGCCGCCCGGCACACTGTCTCGATGAGCGAGCGTCCGGTTCTGATCACGATTCCGATCAGCCACTACTGCGAGAAGGCTCGCTGGGCGCTCGACCGGGCCGGGATCGCCTACGAGGAGCGAGCGCACCTCCAGGTGGTCCACTGGGTCCCCGTCGCTCGCGCCGGAGGGAAGAAAACGGCGCCCGTGCTCGTCTGGGGAGAGCGGGTCTTTGCCGACTCGGCGGAGATCGTCGAGGAGGCCAGCGCGAAGGCGCCGGCAGGCCGCGGCCTGTTCCCCGACGACCCCGCCGCCGCGACCGAAGTCCGCGCTCTGCAAGGCGACTTCGACGCCCGTCTGGGGCCCGAGGGGCGAAGGTGGATGTACAACGCTCTGCGGGGGCGCCGCGACATCGCGGTTGCCTACGGCTGCACGGGCGTGCCGGCCTGGCAGCGCCGGGCGCTGCCGTTCGCCTATCCCGTCGCCACTCGGATCATCGACCGCTATCTCGACGTCACGCCGGCCGCAGCCGCACGGTCGGAGGCCGATGTACGCGAGGTCTTCGACGCTGTCGCCGCACGTCTCGGCGACGGGCGGCCATACCTCTGTGGTGAGCGCTTCAGCGCTGCCGACCTGACCTTCGCCTCGCTGGCCGCGGCGGTACTGATGCCGCCCGAGTACGGCGTGCCGCTCCCCCAGCCCGAGGAGCTGCCGGCGGCGATGGCCGCGACCGTCCGCGAGCTGCGGGCGCATCCGGCCGGCGCACACGCGCTGAAGATGTTCCGCGAGGAGCGGCGCTTGTCGGCCTAGGCCCTGCCGTGCAACGACGCCGCGCCGGTCGTTTGTGGTGGCCAGGTCGGGGTAGCCGGGGCGCAGATGGATTCGGCCGCTGAGTTTGTTCCCCGTAGTCGCTCGCTGTCGACCTTGCGGCGTGCCGCTGACGGCTGTCGGGGGTGCCCGCTGTGGGAAGACGCTACGCAGACGGTGTTCGGGGCTGGACCTCGAAGCGCCGAGCTGATGCTGGTCGGGGAGCAGCCGGGCGACCGCGAGGACATCGAGGGCAAGCCGTTCGTCGGGCCTGCCGGCCGCGTGCTCTCCCGGGCGCTCGACGAGGCCGGCATCGCTCTCGATGACGTCTACCTGACCAACGCCGTCAAGCACTTCAAGTGGCGCCCCCGCGGCAAGCGCCGCCTGCACCAGACGCCGCGGGCGGGTGAGATGGAGGCTTGCAAGCCGTGGCTGGGAGCGGAGATCGAGGCGGTCAAGCCAGAGGGGCTGCTGGCCCTCGGCGGGACTGCCGCCAAATCGCTCTTCGGGCCGTCGGTTCGGGTCACACGGGATCGGGGCCGGCTGCTCGAGTCGCCGCTGGCGCCGGTCGCTGCGCTGACGATGCACCCCTCCGCAATCCTGCGATTGCGAGATCACGACGAGCGCGAGGACGCCCTGGCGAGCTTGGTCGACGACCTCCGCTTCGTTGTCGAGGCCGCAAACCGATGAACGCACCGCTTTCGACGCATGCCTCCGTTCCGCGTCCAGGACCGGCCGATCAAGGCGGGACGGCGACGCTCCCCCCCGGCCCCAAAGCCGGGCCCTTGAGCCAGACGGTTGCCTTTCACCGCGATCCGCTCGGCTACCTGGCCCACCAGCGCGAGGAGTTCGGCGACGTCTTCACGCTCAGGCTGCTGACGATGCGGCCGCTGTTCGTCGTCGCCGAGCCGGCGGCAGTCGAAGCGCTGCTCGATTCCGATCCGACGCGCGCCCACGCCGGCGCGGCCCGACGGGGAATCCTTCCCTTTGCCTCCCCCCGCTCTGTCTTCGGCGGCGACGGCGAGGCCCACCGGAGTGCCCGGGAGCGGATCGCCGCGGCGATGTCGGAGCAGGTCATCGATCGCCGCCGATCCGAGATGGTCGAGATCGCCCACAGGCACGCCTCGCAATGGCCACGGGGACGGCCGTTTCGGCTTCTCTCACGCGTCCGCACGCTCTGCGACGAGATCTTCGTCCGCCTGGTGCTCGGCGTCCGCGACGAGAAGATCGCGGTCTCGCTGACCGAGGCGATCGGCCGGATGCTGCGCACGCCGGGCAACCCGCCGGTCAGCTTGCCCGGCAAGGGCGACGGACTGGCCGGCGAGCTTGGTCAGAAGCTGTTCGAGCAACGACAGACGGCGGTCGTCAGGGAGCTCTGGCGGGCGATCGAGGACAGACGAGCCGACCCCTCCGATGAGATCGACGTCCTCGGCTGCATGGTCGATGCCTCACCCGCGCTGGGCAACGAGGAAATCGTCGACGAGCTGATGTCGTTGCTGATGGCGGCCCAGGAGCCGCCGTCGATCGCGCTCACCTGGCTGCTCGACCGCCTCGCCAGAGAGCCCCAGCTGGCGCAGCGGTTCTGCGCCGAGCCGCAGGGCGAGATGGCCGACGCGGTCGTCCGCGAGACGCTGCGCCTGCGCCCGCCGGCGTCCGGAATCCTGCGACGGCTCCGGCGGCCGATGGAGGCGGGACAGTGGCTGCTTCCGCTCGGCGCGACGGTGCTGGCACCGAGCACGCTGGTCCATCGCGACCCGCGCACGTTCCCGGACCCCGACTCCTTCCAGGTCGGACGCTGGCTGGGGGACGAAGCTCCCAGCGGCCCTTACTTCCCCTTCGGCGGCGGCGCCCGCCGCTGTGTGGGCGAGCCGCTAGCTCACGCCGAGATCGAGACGGTCGTCCCGACGATCCTCGAGCTGCGCAACCTCGATCCGATCTCCCCGCGACCCGAGCAGATGGTCCAGCGCGCCACCGTCCTGGTGCCGAAGCGCAGTCTTCTCACCCGCGCAGGCCTCTGACCGGCGCGGCGTCAGGCGGCCTTGGTGACCTTGTTGGCCTTGAGGCAGCGGGTGCAGACGTAGGCACGCAGCTTGCGGCCGTTCTCCTCGATCCGAACCTTCTGCAGATTCGGATCGAAGCGCCGCTTTGTGGCGACCATCGAGTGGCTTCGGGACTGGCCGAACGCCGGTCCCTTGCCGCAGCTGTGGCATACCTTGGCCATCGAGCGGGCATGCTACCGAAGAGGAAGCACACGACACCAACGCGGCTCGAGGCTACCCGTCGCGGCTCTGCCAGCGATACGGGTTGACCTGACGTTTGAGCAGGGCCATGCGGGCGACCGTGAGGGCGGCGTTGCGGCCCTGGTCGCGCTTGCCGCCTCCTGCCCGGGCGAGGGCCTGCTCCATCGTGTCGCACGTGATCACGCCGAAGGCACAGGGGGTGCCGGTCTCCAACTGCACCTCCTGGATGCCACGGGCGGCCTCTGCGCAGACGAAGTCGTAGTGGTCGGTCTCGCCGCGGATCACGACGCCGAGGCAG
>Ga0136846_1212828_pt1 | contig 10930 bp, 13 predicted proteins | sample HopSoiMetagenom2_FD_96841 | JGI IMG/M metagenome (GOLD analysis project Ga0136846, IMG submission 96841) | Grasslands soil microbial communities from Hopland, California, USA - 2 Assembly 2016 (version 4) | ecosystem: Environmental > Terrestrial > Soil > Grasslands | place: USA: Hopland... | reverse complement strand
GCCGTCGTCGGGCTGCAGGCGATGCACATCCTGCACGGCGAGTGGTCGTGGTTCCTGTGGGGAGCGGGCTATCAGGCGTCGTTCGACGCGGCGCTGGTCGCGGCCGCGTTCGCCGTCACCGGGCCGTCCGCGCTGACGCTGATGGCGGTGCCGCTGATCGGGCACCTGATCCTCGTCGGGCTGGTCTACGACGTGCTCCGCCGGGTCGTCGGCAGGGGAAGCGCGGCCGTCGCGTGCCTGCCGCTGGTGCTCGCCCCGCAGTCGATCAACGGCGTCGCGCTCTACGCCCCGCGGCAGTGGAGCATCACCGTCGCCGTGCTGGCCGTGTGGCTCGCCGCGCGGGCCGGCGGGCGCAGCGCGCCGCTCTGGCTGGTGGGCAGCGGGTTCGTCGCCGGGTTCGCGGTCTACCTCGACCTGTTCACGCTGCAGATGATGCCCGCGATCGGGGTGTTCGCCCTGTGGTGCGCGCTCGGCGTGCCGCGGCGGGTGTGGGCGGTCGGCGCGCTTCTGCTCGGCGCGGCTGCGGGCGTCGCGGTGATCGCCTGGTCGCGGGCGCAGCCGGTGGCCGACGGGGCGAAGGCCGGCCTGACGCTGGAGCGGATCGGCGGCAACTGGACGCTGATGGTCGACCAGTGCCTGCCCTACCTGTTCGGCGCCAAGGTGTTCGTCCAGGACCCGGTGACCCTCGGGCACGTGCCGTGGCCCGCGCCGTGGCCGGTGCAGATCATCCAGGGCGCTGCGGCGTTCGGCTTCCTGGCGGCCGTCTGCTGGGCGACGGTCGCGGTCGTGCGGCGGATCGGACCCGCGCCCGTCCGCCGGCTCGGTGCGCTGGGCCTGCTCGGCAGCGCGGCGTCGATCGGCGGATTCCTCGTCTCGACCATGCCTGCGGACCTGCTGTCGGCCCGCTACCTCGCTCCGATCATCTGGCTGGCCCCGTTCACGCTGGTGCCCGCGGCGCACGCGGTGGGCACGCGGCGGTTCGCCGTCGCGATCGCGCCGTTCGTCGTCGCGGTCGCGATCGGCGGCTGGTACGCCTACGCCCCGTACGTGCACGACGGCGTGCCGGTGCGCGACCCGCGCGGCGTCGCCCAGGACGAGATCGTTCTGGCCGACGCGCTGCGGGCCGAGGGCGTCCACTACGCCGCGGCCCAGTACTGGCTGGCCTACCGGCTCACGTTCCTGTTCGACGAAGACCCGGTGGTCATCCCCCTCGCCGAGGCCGACGACCGGTACCGGCCCTACCGCGACGGGTTCGCCGCGGCGCCCGTCGTCGCCTACGTCTTCCACCCGTCGGAGCCGCGCGCGCAGTGGGAGACCGAGGCGGCCCGGCTCGACGCGGAGGGCGTCGCCTACCGCCGTGAGGAGATCGCCGGTTTCACGGTGCTGGTCGTGCGGCGCTGACCGAGTCGTCGGGATCAGGCGGCTCCGGCTCCGGGTCCGGCTTCGGCTCTGGGGCGGCGGTCGTCGTTCCGTCCTCGGCGCGTCGGCCCGTGGCCCACGGCTCCGCTGCCGACCGGCTCGCCGCGGGCTGCTGCGTCGCCGCGACCGCCACGCACAGCGCGCCGATCACGAAGAAGTAGTAGTTGGCGAACGCCTGCTTGTTCAGCACGAAGAACGCCAGGAACACCGCCGACACGCCCAGCGCGAACCCGGCAGGCGTCCGCGCCGCCCGCCACAGCGCCAGGCCCGTGACCGCCGCGGCCACCGCGAACGCCACCCCGGTCCCGAACGGCGGCTGCAGGTCCGGCCCGGCCAGCAGGCCCAGGTAGCTCAGGGCCTCGGGCCGGAACGGCTGGTAGAACTGCAGCTCGACGACGGCCCGCAGGAACCCGGTGGGCTCCCAGAGGGCCAGCGGCAGCGTGACGACGGCGGCGACCGCGACCGCCGGCACGACCGTCCGGCGGAGCCCCGCGAGCGACATCGGCGGCCGGGTGATGAGCAGCGCCAACGGCAGCGCGAGCACCGCGTACTGCTTCACGGCCAGGAACAGCCCCAGCACGTACGGGGCGACGCGCGGGTGCCGGGCCGCGCACCAGACCGTCGCCGCCAGGAACAGCACCACGAACGGCTCGGTCCAGCTCTGCTCCAGCACGAACAGGTTGCGCGGCGTGAACAGGAACAGCGCGGCCGCGAGCCCCCCGAGCCGTCCGCGTCGCGTGTAGGCCATGAACGCGGCCGCCAGCGTCATCGCACCGAGCTGCGCGTACCGGACGTCGCCACCGGCCCACTGGCCCAGCACCGACAGGAACACGCTCAAGGGCGGGTAGACGAACCCGAACGTGAGGCGGCCGTCGACCACCATGCCCGGGCCGTAGTAGACCCCGTTGGTGTACGGGTTGGGGAAGGTGATCGCGTACGGGTCGACGCCGGCGAGCAGCGCGGCCACCGAGTCGCGCTGAAACATGTAGACGTCGATCATCGGCCACGGCTGCGGCTGGACCCGGATCGTCCAGATCCCCAGCGCCAGGTGCGTCGCGAGCAGGGCGAGGATCGCGAGATGCCGGACGAGGCCGCGCCCCATGGCGATCCCACACGCCGCGACGACGACCACCACCGCGGCGAGCAGGAACGTCGGCCGCCAGCTCGGCACGGCGTCGAACGGCCGGGCGGGCGTCCGCTGCAGCATGGCCCAGAGCTGGCCGACCAGCGCCACCACCAGGACCGGAGGCAGCACCCTGCCGAGCACGGCCTCGAGGGTGCGGTGGCTGGGCAGCACGACCGCCAGCAGCACGGCGGCGACCGCGACCGTCAGCCAGACGAACGCCGCGGGCCGGCCGTATCCGTCCGCGATCTGGACCGCCGCGCCGACCGCGACGGCACCGAGCGCGGCCAGGAAGGACGTGAGCCGCGTGTCGGCTCTCACTCGCGCGGGGCCTCGCTCCGCGAACGGGAGTCTTCGAGCACGAAGCGGACGTTCGGCGTGCAGTCGGCCACCACGAAGATCTGGTAGGAGAACAGCGTCCGGCTCACCCGGATGAGCAGCTCGTTGACGCGTACCGCGGCCCGGCCCAGCCCGCCGTCGCCGAGGACCTTGGGCCACGGCGCCGGGACGCCGCGCACCTCACGCAGGCGGAAGCCGGAGTCGACGAGCAGCCGCTTCAGGCTGCGGAAGGTGAACAGCCGGGTGTGCGTGCGGTCCAGGATCCCCGCGTTGCCGTAGTTGAACTGCCCGAACAGCAGCATCAGCCGCTGGGTGGCGAAGCCGACGTTCGGGGTGGTGAGCACCAGCGTCCGGGGGCCGTAGTCGAACTGGTCGACGAGCTGCTCCAGGAACCCCTCGGGGTCCTTGAGGTGCTCGATCACGTCGAGCATGAGCAGGTGGTCGTACTTGCGGGCGTCGAAGACCGGCGGCTCGTCGAGGTTCTGCTGGATGACCTCGACGTCGCCGGGCGCGTCCGGGGCCGGGAACTGGTCGACGACGGTGACCTCGCACCCCTTGGCCACCAGCTCCTGCGCCATCCGGCCGGGCCCCGCGCCGATGTCGAGCACCCTGCTGCCCGGCGGCACGGCGTCGAGCGCGAACTGGTGGCTGCTCGCGTAGCCGAGCTTGACGTCGTAGTGGCTGTTCGCGTGCCCGTCGTCGTCGAGGGGCTCGAAGCGGCGCTGGTTGAACACCCCGACGCCGTGGGCGACCATCTGGAACGTCGTCAGGGTGACGTCCTTGGCGTACCGGACGCCGTCGACGTAGCAGATCTCGTCGCCGTAGTGGGTGGGGATCGGCACCTCGACGATCCGCTGACCGGCGTTGAGCAGCTGAATGATGATCTCGGTGTCGAAGTGGAAGTCGTTCGAGTTCAGCGGGAACCGGATGCGCCGCAGGGCCGGCACCGAGTAGGCCCGGTAGCCGCTGTGGAACTCGCTGAGGCGGGTGCGCAGCAGCGCGTTCTGCATCGTCGTGAGCGCCCGGTTGCCGACGTACTTGTACAGCGGCATACCGCCGCGCAATGCACCGAAGGCCGTCATCATCCGGCTGCCGAACACCGCGTCGGCCTGCCGGTCACGCAGCGGGGTGAGCAGCCGCGGCATCTCCTCCGGCGCGTACTGGCCGTCGCCGTGCAGCAGGACCACGATGTCGAACCCGCGCTCGACCGCGAACGTGTAGCCGATCTTCTGGTTGCCGCCGTAGCCCTGGTTGAGCTCGTTGCGCAGCACCGTCATCCGGATCTCGGGGTGCGCGCGCTGGTACTCGCGTCCGAGTGCGTAGGTGCGGTCTTCCGACGCGTCGTCGACGACGAGGATCTCGCAGTCGTAGTCGTCGCGGACCTGAGCCGGGATGCGCTCCAGCACGGACGTCAACGTGGACTCGGCGTAGTACGCGACGATGAAGACAAGCAGCCGAGGCCGTGCGTCCGACATGGGTTCGAGGGTAACTGGTGGTTCCGGCGGTCCCGCCGGGCGCAATGGACTTCGAGGTAACGATCGGGCGTTGACGCGGGCTCCGCAGGAACCTGAACTCAGTGCTTGCGGACGACGTGCTCGGAGGCGCCGTCCCTCCAGACCGTCACGTCCATGTGCCCGCCGCCGACCTCGACCGCGGCCGCGCCGACGAGGTGCGTGGCGAAGAAGTGGTCGAACTCCCGTCCACGCAGGTCGAATCCGGTCTCCTCGTACAGGTTCCTCGCGTAGCGCTGGTGCAGCTCCGCGTCGTGGACGTCTTCGACGGTGCCCCACACCTTCGCGTCGCCGTCGGTGACCTGCGTGTCGACCGTGGCGGTGTGCAGCGAGAACCGCGGGTTCGCCAGGAGGTCGCGGAACTTCGCCGTGCCCGGCATCCCGCCGATCCACAGCGTGCCCTCGAAGAACTGCGGCTCCATCGGGCTGATCCGCGGGAACCCGTCCGGTCGCAGGGTCGCGAGCATGCACAGGTTCCCGGCGGCGGCGTGGCGGCGGACGAAGATCTCGGCGATCCGCGGGGCGGCCGCGGCGAACTCCTCCCAGGTGGCCACGGCCGTGACGGTAGCGACGTCGGCCGGCGGGTGCACTACTCCTTCTCCCTGCGTTAGCGTCGGCTCCGTGCTGCTCACCGCCGCGGGTGCCGTGCTGCTGCTCGTCGACTTCCAGCAACGGCTGGTGCCGGCGATCCACGACGGCGGGACGGTCGTCGCCCGGGCCGTTCGGCTCGCCGAGGCCGCACAGGTGCTCGACGTGCCGGTCTGCGCGACCGAGCAGTACCCGGCCGGGCTCGGGCCGACGGTGCCCGAGCTGGCCGCGTACCCGCAGAACGTCGTCGAGAAGACGAGGTTCTCGGGCGTGGCCGACCCGACGCTGCTGCCTCCGGGCGCGCGGGAGATCGTGGTCGCGGGGGTCGAGGCGCACGTCTGCGTGCTGCAGACGGTGGCGGAGCTGCTGGCGGGCGACCACCGCGTCGTGGTGGTGGCGGACGCCGTCGGTTCGCGTGATTCCGCGGACCGCGACGCCGGGCTGGAGCGGATGCGGGCGCACGGGGCTGAGGTCGTGACGTCGGAGATGGTCCTTTTCGAGTGGCTGCGCGACTCGATGCACCCGCGGTTCCGCGAGGTGCAGAAGCTGCTGCGCTGACCCATCCTTCGAGTGGCCCGGCACCGAACCACCGAGCATGCTGGATGAGCTCGGCTTCCCCCCGAGACGACCGACATGCCACGGGGGGAAGACCGTGTGGATGAACCGTGGCCGACGTGCCCGCCGCGCCGACGCCGACGTCCTGCGCAGTGCCGCGATGCGGTTGCGCGACGACCCCGAGCTCGCCCGGCACGTGGGCCTCGCGGGCCCGGAAGACGCCGCGGCGCTCGCCGCCCTGCTCGACCTGCTCGCGGCCGAGCTCCCACACGTCGACTCGACGATCCGCCGGTCGGCTGTCGAGTCGTGCGGGCGTCTGCTGGGCGGACGTCGAGGTTGACGGCACGAGCCGGTCGCCGCAATAGTTAGGCTCGTGCCTAACCATGGGGCCGGCGTCGTGGACGTCGACGGCGTGTTCCGCGCGTTGTCCGATCCCACGCGCCGCCAGGTCGTCGAGCGCCTCGCCCGAGGTCCCGCGACGACCAGCGAACTCGCGCGCCCCTTCGCCATGGCACTGCCGTCGTTCACCCAGCACCTCGGTGTCCTCGAACGCCGCGGGATGGTGTCGTCGGAGAAGGCCGGACGGGTGCGGACCTACCGGCTCGCGCCCGAGCCGCTCGAGGAGGTCGGCAGCTGGCTCGATGCGCAGCGGGCGCTGTGGAGCCGGCGGCTCGACCAGCTCGACGAGCTACTCCACGAACTCAAGGAGCAACAGAAGTGACGACCTTCGCCCCGAACCCGGACCTCGATCTCGTCCTCGAACGCACCGTCGCCGTCGCGCCCGAGCTCGTCTGGAAGGCCTGGACGACCCCCGAGCTGGTCGCCCGGTGGTTCGCCCCGCGGCCGTGGTCGGTCGCGGCCTGCGAGATCGACCTCCAGCCCGGTGGCGCGTTCCACACCGTCATGCGTTCGCCCGAGGGCGACGAGTACCCGAACACCGGATGCATCCTCGTCGTCGAGGAGAGCCGCACGCTGGCGTTCACCTCGGCGCTCGGCCCGGGCTTCCGTCCGTCGGGTGGGGACGACGGCGTCGCCTTCACCGCGGTCATCCGCATCGAGCCGGACGGCGACGGCACGCGCTACACGGCGACCGCCATCCACGGTGACGCCGCCACCCGCAAGCAGCACGAGGAGATGGGCTTCGGCGAAGGCTGGAGCGCGGCGCTGGACCAGCTGGTCGAGGTCGCCGAATCGCTCTGATCCCGCTTCGCCGTGCGTAGGCTCGCTCGGCGTGGGACAGCTGCCCGAGATCGACGTCCACGACCGGCCTGTCGCGGCGTCGCCGGACCGTGCCTGGCGAGCGCTCGTCGCCGTGCTCGCGGCAACGTTCCGGGACGTGCCGCAGCCGTTGGCCGTGGCCTGGGGCCTGGAACCCCGCACCCGGACCGTCGACTGGGACCACCCGCGGGTCGGCAGCACGGTCCCCGGGTTCGCGGTCGCGGAGATCGAGCCACCGCGGATGTTGACGTTGCGCGGTGGGCATCGGTTCTCGCGATACGAGTTCCGGTTCACCCTGGACGACGCCGGGCCGGGTCGGGTCGGGCTGCACGCTCACACCTCGGCGGCCTTCCCGGGGCCGCACGGGCGCATCTACCGAGCGCTGGTGATCGGAACCGGCGGGCACGCCGTCGCCGTCCGCCGGCTACTGGAGAAGGTCGCCCGACGCGCCGAGCGGCCCGACTGACCTCACGTCATGGACCCGGTCGGGGTCCACGCCGGGTCGCGGCCGATGAAGCCGAGCATCCTGGCCTGGACGTCGGCGTCGTCCGGTACCGCCACCTTCGGGCCGTACTGGCCGGACTGGCGGAGCAGCTCGTCGATCGGCTCCATGCCGGCCAGCAGATCCGCGCAGAGCGCCGGGTCGAGCCGGTCGTCCTGACCGGTGGCGCGGGCCAGGTCCCAGGTGTGCATGAACACGTCGGAGATGTAGAAGCGGTCGATCGCCTGGTCCAGCGGGACCTCGCCGATGTGCGGGTTGGACAGCATGCGGCCCGCCGTGGCCGGGTCGTCGAGCACCGCCTGCACCGCATCGACCTGGTGCTGCCAGGCGGCCACCGGGTCGTCGTCGACCGACGGACCGGGTGGGAGCCGGACGTCGCTGCCGGAGGCGAGGAAGGCGGGGAGCCACTCGACGAGGTGGCGCACGACGTCGCGCGCGGTCCAGCCGGCCACCGGGGCCGGCACCGTCCAGTCGCGGGTGCCACGCACGCGCTCGGAGAAGGCGCCGGCGTACCGGCGGTGCCGGTCGGCAGGGGTGTCATCCACCGCGGGCTCAGACACTGCCATCGGTGATCATCCGATCCAGCTTGGCGTAGCCCTCGTTGACGCCGACCTCCATGCCGCTGCGCAGCCAGGCGTCGCGGCCCTCGATGCTGTCGACCAGCGACTGGGCGTGCAGCCGGGTGCGGCCGTCGCCGAGGTCCTCGAACGTCAGGGTCTCCAGCGAGACGCCCTCCGGCATGCCCTCCCAGGTGAAGGTCTGCACGATCCGGTTCGGGCCGACCTCGTGGAAGCTTCCGTGGAAGCCGTACTCCTGGCCGTCGTGAGTGCCGAGGAAGCGCCAGCTGCCGCCGGTGCGCGCGTCCCAGTAGTCGATGGTGGTATCCACCGAGTTCGGGCCCACCCACTGCCGGTAGATCTCGGGGTCGGTGTGCGCGCGGAGCAGCTGTGCGGGGGTGGCAGCGAAGTCCCTGGTGATCCGGATGATCGGCAGGGTTGGGTCGGCCTCGATGGTGGCGTCGGCGATGGTGTTCACGATGCGGTTCCTTCCTCGGGTCGGGCTACGGGGGTCTCGTCGTCCTGCATGGCGGCCAGCACGGCGTCCAGCCGCCGGTAGCGCTCTTCCGCCTCGCGGCGGTAGCGCTCGATCCACTTCGTCATGAGGTCGAACACCTCGGCTTCCAGGTGCACCGGACGCCGCTGCGCGTCGCGGCTGCGGGTGACCAGGCCGGCCTCCTGCAGCACCTTGAGGTGCTTCGAGACCGCCTGCATGCTCACGTCGTACGGAGCGGCCAGCTCGCCGACCGTGGCGTCCTCGGTGGCGAGGCGGGCGACGATGTCGCGGCGGATGGGGTCGGCGAGGGCGGCGAAGACTTTGGAGAGCCGGTCGTCCACGTCGGTCCTCCCTTCGCTCGCAACTTGCTGGTTGGACAACCATAGGATTGAAGACAAGCCGTTGTCAACCGGGGAGTTGAGAACTTGTGAGCGGTCGTCTGCGGAGGGTGCTGTCCCGGCCCTGGCACGACGAAGGCCCTGGTCAGTCGACTCTGTGTGAGTCTTTGACCAGGGCCTTTGCGTGGTCGGGGTGACAGGATTTGAACCTGCGACCTCTTCGTCCCGAACGCGGATCACGAGTTTCAGCACGGTAGGGGAAGATCGTCCTGGCTGGCCGTCGTGCTGGCGGGTGCCGTTCCGTGGGCGTAGGCGTCGATGGTCCTGATGCCTTCTCGCCACCTCGTGCCAGTGGCGATCTTGTCGGCTGAGGACGACAGACTGGCGCGCGTGGACGATCCTGCCGCGCACCTCGACGAGATCATCGCCAAGCTCATGGCCGAGCTCGTGTCGCCGGCCGACGTGCCGACGAGAGCACCGGCAGTTGCGGGGCTGTACGCCTGGTGGGCATCCTCGGAGGTGCTGCCGGCACTCGCCGGACCGATGAATCCGCGGTTGGACGATCTGCGTCTGCTCTACGTCGGAATCGCGACCCGGCTGCGGAGCCGGCTGGCGTCGAATCGCCTACGCCGCAGAGGCAGCTCGACGCTCCGCCGGGACGCTGGCCGGCCTTCTGTTCGACGACCTGCACCTCCGGACGCGCTGGACCGACCGCGTGATCCTGGTCGACGACGACGAGATCCGGTTGACCGAGTGGATGACGGCCAACCTGCGGGTCTCATGGTGCAAGCACTTGGCACCATGTGATGCAGAGGCGGCGATCATCCGGATGCTGCGTCCACCGCTCAATGTCGACCACGCGACCGGGCCGAGCGTCGATCTCGTCAAGGCCGCGCGTCGCCGGTACCGCGAGAGCGCTGGAGTTCGCCCGAGCTAGGCCAGACCATCGGCAGCCTTGTCCACGTGGGCTTCGGCCAACCCGGGCCTCACCATGTACTCAGTACAGCGACGGGCGAAAGCGGTGGAGTGCGTCGTTGAAGGCTCGGTTGAGAGCTGCCCTCCTCGGCCGACTCTTGGCTGTCCGCCCACACGCTTTTGCCCGCCGCATCCCGAAGCTCCTCCGCCAGCGTTGCGGTCGCGCGCGGCCAGGAACTCGGCGAATCGAGCCTGAGCCGTTCCTTCCCCCGCCCGCGTGACGAACCGGAGCAACTTATCGCCGGCCGCGCCAGGCGGCGATGGCGCGGTCGATGTAGGTCGTGACGCCGGCGACGACGTCGGTGGAGGGGTCGAGGAGCCATTGCAGCCCGATGCCGTCCAGCGTTGCGGTGACCAGGCGCACTTCGATCTGGATCTGGGCTGGTGTGAGGGGTTCGACGTCGCCGACCTCGACCGCCTCACGCAGGTGTCCGGCGAGGGTGGCGAGGTTGGTCGTGTAGCGCTGCGCGATGAAGGCGTGCGCGGGGTGCGCCGGGCTGGAGGCCTCCGCCGCGATGGTGGTGAACAGCTCGAGCAGGCCCCGGTTGTCCTGGTGGGCGGCCATGACCTCGGGCAGCCGCCGGAAGTAGTCCAGGCCGCTCACGTCGGCGAGGCCGTTCTCGACGGTACGCCGGTCCCACTCCTGCAGCACCGCGGCGAGCAGCCCTTCCTTGCTGCCGAAGCGCTGGATCAGCGTGGCGTGGGAGACCCCTGCCTTGTCGGCGATCGCGCGGATGGAGCCGCCGGCGAAGCCCTGCTCGCCGAAGACGTCGATGGCGACGGCGATGAGCTGCTCACGTCGACGGACCCCCGTGCGGTACGGGCCCCGCCCTCCGGTCTGCGTGCCTGACATGCCCACCACCTTCTCACGTCCGTTGACGAACTATAACCGATCGGTTAGAGTTCAGCACGAGATGACGCGCCGCCATCGGCTGCGTGCGGATCGGATGCGCAGCCGCGTTCCGAAGCCTGCGGAAGGAAACCCTTAGATGAAGTACTCCGTCCTCGGTCCGACCGGTGTCCGCGTATCCCGGGTGTGCGTGGGCACGGCCACCTTCGGAGTGGCGCCGAACGCGCACGAGGCAGAGGGCGTCGTGGGGGCGGCCCTGGATCTCGGCATCAACTTCTTCGACACCGCCAACGTGTACGGCTCGACCCCGACGTTCGACAGGCCCGGTGCGCCGCCGGCTTCGGAGCGCGAGTCGGCCGAGGAGATCCTCGGCCGCGCTCTGGTCGGACGGCGCGACGAGGTGGTGCTCGCGAGCAAGTCCGGGGAGCGCCGTTTCGACACCGCCGCGGGGCTGTCGCG
>Ga0136846_1242386_pt1 | contig 10931 bp, 7 predicted proteins | sample HopSoiMetagenom2_FD_96841 | JGI IMG/M metagenome (GOLD analysis project Ga0136846, IMG submission 96841) | Grasslands soil microbial communities from Hopland, California, USA - 2 Assembly 2016 (version 4) | ecosystem: Environmental > Terrestrial > Soil > Grasslands | place: USA: Hopland... | reverse complement strand
GCGTCCTGGCGACGAGTCGTGAGGGTCTCGCGCTCGACGGTGAGCGGGTGGTGCCGGTGCCTTCGTTGGGTGCGCCGGCCGACGACACCAGCCTCGAAGTGGCGGCGGGTGCGGACGCGGTGCGCTTGTTCGAGGAACGCGCGGCTGCGATCGATCCTGATTTCGCGTTGACGCGGGAGAACGCAGCTGCGGTGGTGCAAATCTGTCGTCGTCTCGACGGCGTGCCGTTGGCGATCGAGCTCGCGGCGGCGCGGGTCACCACGATGAACCCGGCGGAGCTCGCCCGCGGGTTGGATCGACGATTCGACACCCTCGCGGGGGGTCGTCGACGAGCGGTGCAACGCCACCAGACGTTACGAGCCGCGATCGACTGGTCCTACGAGCTGTGCAGCGAACCTGAGCAGCGGCTGTTGGCCCGTCTGGCGGTCTTCTCCGGTGGTTGCACCCGCAACGCGGTCGAAGGAGTCTGTGCGGGAGAACCGCTCGAAGCGCGCGCGGTGTTCGAGCTCCTGGCCGCCTTGGTGAGCAAGTCGTTGGTGGTCGCGCAGCGCGACGCTCCGGAAACTCGCTACCGGCTCCTGGAGACGATCCGTGAGTACGGCGAGGAACGCCTTGCCGAACACGACGAGACCGATCTGTTGCGGCGTCGCCACGCCGAGTTCTATTGCGAGTTCGCGCATGTCATCGGGCCCGAGTTCGAGGGTCCGGGCCAAATCGACGCCGGCCGGCGTGTCACCGCTGAACAGGAGAACCTGCTCGCGGCGATGAACTACGCGATCGACACTGACGACGTCGACCTCGCGTTGCGGATCCTGCGCAATGATCCTGGCCCTGGTCAGACCGGCTATGAGGTGCGAGTCTCGGTCGACGCGATCCACCTCCCCGGAGCAGCCGAACACCCCCTCTACCCGTACGCAGTCGGCCTGGCCGCGCTGTTCGCTGCGTTCCGGGGAGACCGCGAGGACGCCAAGAGACTCGGTGACGACGCGCTGGCCGCGGCGCGACGTCTTGACTCCGACCTCGCACCTCGCGTTGAGTTGGTGGTCTCCAACTCGCGCGCGAGCCTCGCGTTCCAGAGTGGTGCGTTGCACGACGCGGGCGTCCACGCGGAACGTTCTATTGACATCGCCCGGTCCGCAGGTTGGAGCCGTTGGCTCGCGTCGAATCTCGGAGCAGCCGCGATGTACCACGCGATGGCCGGCGATCCCGACGCCGCGATACCACTCGCCGAGGAAGGTCTCGCGCTCGCCCGTCGGATCGGCCAGCCGACCGCGATCGTGATGAACCTCGCCGCGCTCGCCGCCGCGCTCGCCGACCGAAACCCACCGCGGGCACTGGCGTTGTTGCGTGAGAGCATCGAGATCCGGAAGGCGCTCGGCTACGAACAGACCTTCGAGTTCACCCAAACCGCGCTCGTCGCCGCCCGCATCGGAGACTGGCCCCTCACTCTCGAACTCGCCTCGCGCTCTATCCGCGGTCTCCACTGGCTCGGCGACCAGCCCCTATGCGCGGCCATCCTCAACGTCGCGGCTCGCGCCATCATCCGATCCGACCCCGAGAAGGCTGGCGTGCTCCAAGGCGCCGCGAGGGGGCTCCTCGGTGGGCTCGTCGGCGGCGCTTCAGCGGTTGACACCTCCGTGCGCGCCGCCGACGGGCCGCCCGCGTCGCCGTCGGGTGACGCCAGCTTCGTCACCCAGCTCCGAAGGCAGACCACGGGCATGCTCCATGACACCCTCGGCGAGGTGCGCTTACGCGAGTTGCGTGCCGAAGGCGCAGCCATGGACTTCGACCACGCCGTCGCCTACGCCCTTGACGCCATCGACACCGCCCAAGACCCGGCGTCCGAGTAAGCGCACCGAAGCAATCCCACAGCTGATAACTATGTGCTCTTCGCTCACGCACGGACGAGCAATCAGTGGTGCGGCGGGAGTTAGCACAACGCTCAGGCGGCGATCTCTCGTAATGAGCAGGCCAAGGGTTCAAGTCCCTTCTCCGGCTCCACCGCCTCCGACCCGGGCACGTGTGCCCGACGTCGGAGGCGTTCTACATTCTTCGTCGTTGCACAGTTCTGCTCCCGTGAAGCGGAGGTGCAGGCCATGGCGAAGTACGAGACGGTCCTGTACGAGGTCGACGACCGCGTGGCGACGGTCACGTTGAACCGTCCCGAGGCCCACAACGCGCTCAGCTTCCAGCTGCGCACCGACATCGTGGCGGCGCTGCGGCGCGCCGAACAGGACGCGGACGTGTCGCTCGTCCTGCTCAAGGGGTCCGGCACGTCGTTCTGCGCCGGCTACGACCTGAAGGTCGCGGGTTCACTCGAGCTGCGGCGCGCGCACGCGGGTTGGGTAGCCGACGAACACCTCGAGGACTGGACGGATCAGTTCTCGAGGGCATGCGTCCGTGATTGGTTGACGCTCTGGCAGCTCCTGAAACCGGTCGTCGCGCAGGTGCACGGGAACTGCCTCGCCGGCGGCCTCGAGTTGATGTCGATGGCCGACATCGTGTTCGTCGCCGACGACGCGCGCCTCGGCTACCCGCCGATGCGAGGCATGTCGACGCCGGACACCGTCGTGTTCCCCTGGAAGATGACGATGGCGCAGGCCAAGTACCTCCAGATCACCGGGAATTCGATCAGCGGCGCGCAGGCGGCCGAATGGGGCTGGGTGATCAAGAGCTTCCCCGCGGACGACCTCGAGGACGAGGTCGCGCGCGAGCTCCATGTGTTGCGCAACATCGACCCTTCGATCATGGCTGCGAACAAGATGGCGGTGAACCAGGCCTACGAGGTGATGGGTTTCCGCACGCACCTCGAGCAGTCGTGGGTGTGGCACTACCTGTCCAACCACGCACGCGCGAAGTCCGCGTCGAGCGGCATCGCGCAGGACCGCAGCATCAGCGAATCGCTCGCGTGGATGAACCGCGCCGCCAACGAGGTCGGACTCCAGTGAGCAGCGCGGAGCGCGACGAGTTCGACGCGGTCGTCATCGGCGCTGGCTTCGCCGGTCTCTACGCGCTCCACAAGTTGCGAGACGACCTCGAGATGCGCGTCCGCGTCTTCGAGGCCGGCGACGGTGTCGGTGGCACGTGGTACTGGAACCGCTATCCCGGGGCGCGGTGCGACTCCGAGAGCTACTACTACTGCTACTCGTTCTCCCGCGAGCTGGCCGAAGAGTGGAAGTGGTCGGGCCGGTATCCGGAGCAACCCGAGATCGAGCGGTACCTCAACCACGTGGCCGACCGCTTCGACCTCCGCAGGGACATCCAGCTCTCCACCCGGGTGACGGCGGCCCGGTTCGACGACGCAGAGAACCGCTGGGAGGTCCGTACCGGTGACGACCACCTGGTGACGGCGCGCTTCCTCGTCACGGCGGTCGGATGCCTGTCGACGCCGATCGCGCCGGACATCCCGGGTCTCGACGGCTTCGGCGGCGACGTCTACTTCACGGCCACGTGGCCGCGGGAGGGCGTCGACTTCACGGGGAAGCGGGTCGGGCTCATCGGCACGGGCTCGAGCGGGATCCAGGCCACTCCTCCGATCGCCGCCCAGGCCGGGCACCTCACCGTCTTCCAGCGGACGCCGAACTTCAGCCTTCCCGCGCGACACGGCGGGTTCCTGCCGGAGGACCAGGCCAGGATCAAGCAGAACTACGACGAGATCTTCGCGGCGACGCGCACGTCGTTCTCAGGCTTCCCGTTCTCACCGATCGACCGCACCACGACCAGCGTCTCCGCCGAAGAGCGCACCGCGATCCTCGAGGGGCTGTGGGCCGAGGGCGGCTTCAAGTTCCTGTGGGCCGGCTTCTCCGACCTGCTCAGTGATCCCGAAGCCAACGAGATCGCGTCGGAGTTCATCCGCGACAAGATCCGCGAGACGGTGAAGGATCAGCACACCGCCGAACTGCTCTGCCCCAGGGGCTATCCCTACGGCGCCAAGCGGCCGCCGATCGACACCGACTACTACGAGACGTTCAACCGCGACAACGTCAGCCTGGTCGACATCAGTGAGCGCCCGATCGAGTCGATCACGGATACGGGGCTGCGCACCGCGGTGGCCGACTACGAGCTCGACGCCATCGTCTTCGCCACCGGGTTCGACGCCATGACCGGTTCGCTCGTGCGCATCGACATCCGCGGCCGAGGCGGCGTCCCGCTGGCCGACGCGTGGGCGGACGGCCCGCGCACGATGCTCGGCATCCAGGTCGCGGGGTTCCCGAACCTGTTCACCATCACCGGCCCGGGCAGCCCGTCGGTGCTGATGAACATGCCGGTGGCCATCGAGTATCACGTGGACTGGATCGCCGACTGCATCGACTACATGCGCGCGCACGGTTGGACCAGCGTCGAGGCGACCCCGGAAGCACAGGACGAGTGGGTCGAGCACGTGGCCGAAGTCGGCGGAGCGTCGCTGTTCGGGCGGGCGAACTCCTGGTACGTGGGCGCGAACGTCCCCGGAAAGCCCCGGGTGGTGATGCCCTACGCGGGTGGACAACCGGGGTATCGGCAGCGCTGCGACGCGATCAGCCAGTCGGGGTACGAAGGCTTCGAATTCGGCTCGGTCGCACGCGACCGGGTCTCCTCCGGTCAGTGAGCTCCTAAGGCGAGCACCGGCCGAAGCGGAACGGAAGACCGGAGAGGCCGCCCGAAGACGTGCTCGGTACGATCGGGGTACCAGAGTCGTTTCGAGCCCCCGGGGGGACCATGGACCGTCTCACGAAGTCGTATCCGGTCTTCGACTGCGACGCGCACATCAACGACCCGGAGCAGATCTGGGACTACGTCCCGGAGTCCCAGAAGGAGTTGGTGCGCAACACGTACTGGCGCGGTGACGCGGAGGCGTGGCTCAACGGCGACACGCCCGTGATGGGCGGCGGCAACGCGCACTTCCCGGGCTACAACCCCATCTGCATCGCCGGTCCGCAGATGAACAAGAAGATCATGCGCAAGCTCAACTCGATGCCGTTGACTGCGGAGCAGAAGGCGTACGTGCACCACGACGGCGCCATCGACGCTCGTGCGCGCCTGGGCGAGATGGACCTGATGGGAATCGACCAGGTGCTCGTGATCCCGACCATGGTGATCATGCACGTACCGTTCGCGACGAACGCCGAAGGAGTCGACGCGTTCTGCCAGGCCTACAACAACTTCGTCGCCGACTGGTGCAGCGAGGAACCGAGCCGGATCTTCGCCGCCGCGTTCCTCCCCGCGCAGGACGCCGGGTACACGGCGAAGGAGATCCACCGCGCGGCCGAGCTCGGCCTCCCCGTCGGGCTCATACGACCGATCGACGCGCAGGCGAAGTATCCCAACGCCGCGGCGCCGTCGATGATGGCGAACGGCGAGTACGACCAGGTGTTCCGCGCCTTCGAGGAAACCGGGATGGTCCTCGGGATGCACACGTTCCCGGCGCCCAACTACCCGCATCCGTTGGGACGTGACTACCTCGCGTCGCCCGGTGAGCTGTTCAACCGCGCCGGCATCGACTCGCAGACCTTCTCGTTCGTGCACGAGATGCAGGTGTGGTTGTCGCAGGTGCTCCTGAGTGGCCTGCTCGACCGCTACCCGAACCTGAAGATGGCCGTGTTCGAATCGAACGCGGAGTGGCTGCCGTACACCCTGAAGACCTGCGACCGACTCTTCAAGCTCTACGCGCGAGAGCGTGGGTCGAAGGGTGACCGGCTGCCGTCGGAGGCGTTCCACGAGCAGTGCGTCATCTCGTTCGAGTCCGACGAGACGGGCGTGTTCCGGCAGTGGAAGCAATTCCAGCGGATCGGGATCTGGGCGTCGGACGCCTACCACCACGATGGTGCCGACTCCTGGAGCGCGATGCGCAACATGACCGAGTGCGGCGTGCCGGACGACGTGCAGGCCGATCTGCTCGGCGGCAACGCCCGTCGCTTCTACGGCATCGAGGGCAAGTTGTTCGTGACGGACGAAGCGCCGCCCATCGACCGGCCCGACTGGTTCCCGCAGGGGCCGGCGCTCGATGAGTGGGCGGAGATCGTGGCGCACCCGCGCGAGCACGCGGAGCAGATGCGCGAGATGGGCCTCGACCCGATGAGCCTCCTCGAGGACACGTCCGGTGTCGCCGCCGGGAAAGGTCTCGCTTGATGGCGGCGGTCGTCGATGTCGACAGCCATGTCTACGAGCCGCCCGAGATCTGGGACCGCTACGTTCCCGAGCAGTTCCGGGCGTTGGCGCGCTCCGCGTTCTACCACGAGGTCGACGACGAGGGGAACCGCCTCACGATCGTGAACGGCGCTCCGGGCGCGGAGCTGAACCGCTCGCGACTCGTGCGTCAGGCGATCTGGCGGCCGGGGATGACCGTCGACGACGTCGGCGCGCTCGATCCTGACCAGTACGTCCCGATCAATCCGGGCGCGTACGACCCGGCCGCGCGCGTCGCCGACATGGACGCGATGGGGGTCGATCTCGCGGTCGTGTTCCCGACGCTGTTCAACGAGTACCTCCCGTTGGTCGAGAATCCGGAGGCGGCGGCCGCGCTGGCGCACGGCTACAACGACTGGATCTGGGACTTCGCCGCGCAGACCCAGGGCCGCGTGCACCCCGTCGCCATCCTGCCGATGCATTCGGTCCTGCTCGCGCGCCGTGAGCTGGACCGCGTCGCCGAGAAGGGCTTCACGTCCGTCGTGATCCGCCCGGCCTTCTACACGACGTCGACCATCGAAGGGCACTCGCAACGTGACCAGATGGCGCGCGCCATGGCCGACGCCATGCGCCAGGGGCTCGGCGGTGCCGAGTGGTCGCCCCGCCACTTCGTCGAGACCGCGCCCTTCCGCGACGTGTGGCGCCATGTCGACGAGCTCGGGCTCGTCGCGTGCGTCCATCCGTCGCTCGGGATCACCGGCCCCGATGCCATCTCGAGCGGCGCGTTCGCGGAGCGCGTGTCGCATCGGCTCGGCGTGCCGCACACCATCGCCGAGCCGATCGCGCACATGCAGGACGCCGACCTGTTCGTGACCTCCGCGCTGTTCCACGGGCTGCTGGAGGACTTCCCCACGCTCCGTCTGGCGATCGTGCACGCGGGCACCAGCTGGGTGCCCCTCGCGCTCGAGAAGTCGGAGACCTATCTCTGGCTCTCGCCCCAGTTCGCCACCGCGTTCGTGTGCCTGGAACCGGAGGAGGTCTGGGAACGTCAACCGCTGATCGTCTCGTTCGACAGCTGGGAGGAGTCCGTCGGCATCATGCCCGACCGGCTCGGTGACAAGGCGGCGTGGGGCTCGCGCTACCCGAACCACGACGCGTCGGGCCCGGTGGAGGCCCGCGAGATGCTCGAGGCGAACGGCGTCGACGCAGCCATGGCCGACCGCCTGCTCGGTGGCAACGCCGCTGACCTGTTCCGGTTGCAGGTGCCGGTGGGTTGAACCCGGGGTTCCGTTAGGCTCGTCGACGTGGACCTCGCCGCCCTCTCCGAGACATCGCTGATCGACGATGCCGGAAGGGCGCACCGGCTCGGTGAGCTGTGGCGTGACCGCCCGATCGTGCTGGTGTTCCTCCGACATTTCGGTTGACTGCACTGCCGTGAACATGCCGCGCAGTTGCGCGAGCGCTACGACGAGATCACCGGTCTGGGTGCCGGTGTCGTCGCGATCGGGACGGGTGATCGCGGGTACGCCGAGGCGTTCGTGCGTGACGAACGGATCCCGTTCCTGGTCCTCGTCGACGATGACGCGACGGCCGCGCAGGCGGCGTCGCTCCGAACGCTGAACTGGTTCCAGCTGCTGCACCCGCGCACGTGGAAGGCGACTCGCGAGACGTCGAAGCGCGGACATCACGTCCACAAATCCGGCAAGCGGGTACGGCAGATCGGCGCCACCTTCGTGATCGGCGCCGGCGATCGCGTGCGTTACGAGCACCTCGATGCGGACAGCACGGATCACGCGACGATGGAAGAGGTCGTGGCTGTCCTGCGTGAGGCGTGACGCGCAGGCTCGCCGCGCGTCGCGTCGAGCTCGATCAGTTCGCCCTGCGCGTCGCCACGGCGACCGCCGGTGCCCGATGCAACAGCACGTCGGCGATCCACGTCTGCATGGCGTCGACGTCGAGGCTCGTGGAGTCGAGGTTGTGGCCGCTAGTGGCTCGTTGGTATTCGACGCCGTGGTGCCAGGTGGGGTCCTGGTCGGCGCGGGCGTGGGTCCACGCGGCGGCGAGCGGGGCGCGTTGCGTGGCGGCGACCACTATGCCGTCGGTGGCGCCGTAGGCGAGGAAGGCGGGTGGGGCGTCGGCGTCGAGGTGGGTGGCGACGGTCGCGGCGGTCACTTCGGTGGGGTCGCAGCGGTCGACCTGGGTGACGGGGCAGTCGAGGAAGGCGGTCATGAGGCCGGGTGCCCAGCCGCCGGCGTCGCCGAAGGTCGTGAAGTCGCTGATGCCGACGAAGTCGAGGACGCCTTGCACGCGGGGGGACACGGCGTCGAGATCGGCCGGGAGGGTGCGGGCGACGAAAGCGCCCGGGGCGGCGGCGGCGAGGGCGGCGAGGTGGCCGCCCGCGGAGGCGCCGGCGAGGAGGACGTGGTCGGGGTCGAGGTTCCACGTGCCGGCGTGGGCTTTGACGAAGCGGATGGCCCGGTCGACGTCGGTGTCGGGGACGGGGAAGCTGTTGCGGAAGGTCCCGTCGGCAGCGGTGGTGACGAGGCGGTAGTCGACGGACACGAGGGCGATGCCGCGTTCGACCTGGGCGGCGATGAAGTCGGGGATGACGGTGCGGTCGCCTGCGATCCAGCCCCCGGCGTGGAGGTAGATGAGCACGGGGAACGGTCCGGTCCCGTCGGCGGGGAGGTGCACGTCGAGGCGCTGCTCGGGGAGCGGCCCGTACGCGACGCCTGACACCAGAGGCGTGGTGTGCACGGCGGCGTCGGCCGGGATCCCGATCGCGGCGGCGAACACCGACACCGTGAACATCACGAGGACCGCCAGCATCGTGACCCGGCGACTCGACTCGGTCCGTGCCACCTCGCTGTGCTGCACCATGTCGCGCTCCTCTCACGAGGAGCATCCGGCCGTGGACCGGGCGCGTCTGTGTCACCTGATGCAGAGCGACTGCGACGTGCGTCGCATTGACGTGGTTGCTTGTGCGGGCGCATCGCGCCGATCACGTCGGCTGCCGCTTCTACACAAAGACCGCGATAGCATCGCAACCCTCAGAACTCGCGGGGTAGCGAGTCGGCGCGCGGGGGACGACGCACGATGTGGTTGGTCAGCCTGCGGGACCTCCAGTTTCGGGCGCGCCGATTCGTGATCGCGGTGGCGGTCACGTCGTTGGTGTTCGGGATCGCGCTCGCGATCGACGGCATGCGGCGCTCCGTCGAAGGCGAAGGCCCCGCGATCGTGGCGCTCTTCGGCGCCGATCAGTGGCTCGTCGCCCGGGGCGCCACCGGTCCGTTCACCACGACGCGAGTGCTCGATGCCGCGACGGCGAAGGTGGTCGGCGGGACGCGCGGAGTGCGTCGGGCGGACCCCGTGGTGCTGAGCAGGACGGTGGTCGCCACCGATCCCGAGAAGGACGCGAACCTGGTCGGTCACGTGCTCGGCGGGCTCGGCAGTCCGCCGATCACCGAGGGACGGAAGGCGCAGACGTCGGGAGAAGCGGTGGTCAGCTCCGGTGTGCCGGTGGCCGTGGGTGACCGGCTCGTGGCCGGCGGGGAGTCGTTCCGCGTCGTGGGCAAGACCGGAGAGGGCCGCTACTACTTCGGGGTTCCCTCGGTGTTCGTGTCGCTCCACGACGCCCAGCGCATCGTCTTCAAGGGCCAGCCGTTCGCGATGGCGATCGCGGTCCGAGGCACCGCGCGGGCGCCCGCGGGAACGGCAACGCTCAGCGATGCGCAGGTGGAGCGTGATCTCAACCGTCCCGTGGAAGGCGGGATCCAGTCGATCGTCGTCATGGCCGTGTTGATGTGGCTCATCGCGGCGGGGATCATCGGCCTGATCGTGTATCTGTCGGCGATCGAGCGCATCCGCGACTTCGCGGTGTTCAAGGCCACCGGGGCTCCGTCACGCATCATCGTCGGCGGGCTCATGCTCCAAGCAGTGCTGGTCGCGGTCGCAGCCGCGGTCCTCGGGATCGCCGTCTCGCGACTGGTCGGGTTGGGACTTCCGTTTCCCTCCGAGGTCGGCGCGGCGGGTGTGTTGCAGCTCGTCGTGATCAGCATCGTCGTCGGTGTCCTCGCGAGTCTCGCCGGTGTGCGCCGAGCGCTCGGCACGGACCCGGCAGTTGCGTTCGGCGGCAAGTGATGCCCGACATCCGCATGCGTGACCTGACGATGGAGTACTCCAGCGGCGGTTCCGTCGTCAGGCCGTTCGATCACTTCGATCTCGACCTCGCCACGGGAAACCTGGCGCTGCTGCTCGGTGCGAGCGGGTGCGGCAAGACGACGCTGCTCTCGATGCTCGCCTCGATCCTCACGCCGACCTCGGGCTCGATCCATGTCGGTGACATCGAGGTGACCGCGCTCAAGGGCGCCGAGCTCTCCGCGTATCGCCGTCGCACGGTCGGCGTGGTGTTCCAGTCGTTCAACCTCGTCCCGAGCCTGACCGCGGCGGAGAACATCTACGTCGCGATGCGCTACGCGGGCGTCGACCGCAGGGCGGCCAGATCTCGCGCCCACGAGCTCTTGGCGATGGTCGGCCTCGAGGACCGGATGCATCATCGGCCCGCCAAGCTCTCGGGCGGACAACAGCAACGGGTCGCCATCGCGCGCGCCCTCGCGCTCGACCCGCCGCTCGTCGTCGCCGACGAGCCGACCGCATCCCTCGACTACGTACAGGTCGACGGTGTCATTCGGTTGCTGCGCGATCTCGCGGCGCCGGGGCGCGTCGTCGTCATCGCGACCCACGACGAGCGGCTCCTGCCCCTCGCCGATCGCGTCGTGGAGCTCACACCGCGCCCGACGGACGAGTCGCGTCCGCCCGAACGCGTG
>Ga0136846_1208952_pt1 | contig 10931 bp, 12 predicted proteins | sample HopSoiMetagenom2_FD_96841 | JGI IMG/M metagenome (GOLD analysis project Ga0136846, IMG submission 96841) | Grasslands soil microbial communities from Hopland, California, USA - 2 Assembly 2016 (version 4) | ecosystem: Environmental > Terrestrial > Soil > Grasslands | place: USA: Hopland... | reverse complement strand
TCGATCCGAAGAAGCTCTCCAAGCGGGCGGTGAAAGAGGCGGCGACCATCAAGGGCGCGCTCAAGCACGGAAGGGTGATCGCGCTCGACGAGCTGCCCGAGATCGACTTCGTGCTCTGCGGCTCGGTCGCGGTCAATCTCAGCGGGGCGAGGGTTGGAAAGGGCGGCGGCTACTCCGACCTCGAGTACGGGATCTTGATCGACGCCGGCAAGATCGACGGCCACACCACCGTGGCAACGACCGTCCACCCGACCCAGGTCGTGCGCAGCCACCTGATGATGACCTCCCACGACCTGCCGGTCGACGTGATCGCCACGCCGCGCGCCGTAATCGAGGTCGACCGCCAGTACGAGCGTCCGCGGGGAATCCTCTGGGACCACCTGCAACCGCCGCAGATACGCGAAATACCCGTGCTCGAACGTATGGGCTATGCGTGACGAGTACGGCAACCCTGATCCCGACTGGCTGAAGCTCGATTGGCGGCCGCACCTGCACCGGGTGCAGCTGCCCGGCGGCGAGGTCAACTACGCCGAGATCGGCGAAGGCAAGCCGATCGTATTCGTCCATGGCATCTCCGGCTCCTGGCAGAACTGGCTAGAAAACCTGCCTCACTTTGGCCGCAATCGCCGCGCCATCGCGCTCGACCTGCCCGGCTTCGGCGCCAGCCCGATGCCCTCCTGGCCGATCGACATGCCCGCCTACGGCCGACTCCTGCACGACTTCTGCGAGAAGCTCGGGGTCGGGAGCGGCAGCGGCGCCACACTGGTCGGCAACTCGATGGGCGGCTTGGTGGCGGCGGAGGCGATCCTCTCGGCGCCGGGGCGCTTCGACCGCCTGGTCCTTGTCTCTGCCGCCGGATTCATCAACACCTGGTTGCCGCACCAACGCGGCAAGGCAACTTCGCAGGCCTGGAACACCTTCGGGCGTCCGTTCGGCGCCGCCGCGCGCTTCTTCGTCACCCACCGGCGGGCCCGCTACGCGATGTTCCGCTTTGTCATCCGCTACCCAAGCCGGCTGCGCAAGGAGCTGCTCTGGGAGCAGATGGCCTCCGGGGTGCCCTGCCCGGGCTTCGCCGATGCCCTTGACGCGGTGATCGAATACGACGCCCGCGATCGACTCGAAGAGATCGAGATTCCGACGATGATCGTGTGGGGCATGGACGATTGGGTGATCTCAGCGGCAGCAGCGCTCAGCTACCACCGCCGCATCCCCCGATCGCGGCTGGAGATCTTCGAGCGCACCGCACACGTGCCGCAGATGGAGCGGCCCGAGCGATTCAACGCGCTGCTCGACGAGTTCCTGAGCTGACGGGCCGTCAGGACGTGATCGCACCGTGGGATGCGGAAGACACGGTTGCTGCGTACTTCTGCATTACGCCTCTGCCGAACGGAGATTTGGGCGGCTTGTAGGAGGCGACGCGGCTGGCGATCTCGTCGTCTGAGAGGTCCACGTCTAGGCGGCGGCCCGCGATGTCGACCGTGATCTGGTCGCCCTCTTGGATTGCGGCGATTGGGCCGCCCTTCGCCGCCTCAGGGGCGACGTGGCCGATCATCAGGCCGCGGGTGGCGCCTGAGAAGCGCCCGTCGGTGACCATTGCGACGCTCTCCCCCAGTCCCTCGCCGACGATCGCCGCGGTGACCTGGAGCATCTCGCGCATGCCGGGACCGCCCGCTGGGCCCTCGTTGCGGATCACCACGATGTCACCGGCGTTGATCTGCTGGGCCTTGACCGCGCGGAAACATTCCTCCTCGGACTCGAAGACCCGCGCCGGCCCGGTCTGCTGAGTCCGCTCGGTGCCAGCCAGCTTGACCACCGCGCCTTCAGGGGCGAGGTTGCCGTTGAGAATCGCCAGGCCGCCTTCGCTCTTGACCGGATCGGCCACGGCGCGCACGACTTCCTGGCCCGGCGCCTCGGTCGCTTCTTCGGCGACTTCGCCGATCGTCTTGCCAGTGACGGTGATCGCGTCCCCGTGGAGGTTGCCGGACTCTGCGAGGCGCTTGAGGATCACCGGCACACCGCCGGCGGCATAGAGGTCGGTGGCGACGAAGCGCCCGCCCGGCTTGAGATCGGCGAGCAGCGGGGTTGCGCGCGAAATGCGCTCGAAGTCATCCATCGTCAGCTCGATCTGCAGCTCATAGGCGAGCGCGATCAGGTGCAGGACCGCGTTGGTCGAACCACCCGAGGCACAGACGCAGGCGATCGCGTTCTCCAGCGAGTCCCGGGTGATCACCTTGCTCGGCCTCACGTCATCGACCAGGACCTTGAGCACCAAGTTGCCGATCCGCTCCGCCACGGTGCCCTTCTCGCCATCTTCGGCCGGCACCATCGCCGAGCCTCCCGCGCTGATCCCAAGTGCCTCGAAGGCGCATGCCATCGTGTTCGCGGTGAACTGGCCGCCGCAGGCGCCGGCGCCGGGACTGGCGACACCCTCGAGCTCGTTCAGTTCCTCGTCACTCATGTCGCCGGCGTTGTGGGCGCCGATCGCCTCGAAGACATCGAGGATCGTCACGTCGCGGCCGTGCCAGTGTCCGGGGGCGATCGAGCCGCCGTAAAGGACCACGGAGGGGACGTCGAGACGGGCGAGGGCCATCGCGCAGCCAGGAATCGTCTTATCGCAGGCGCAGAGAGCGACGATCGCGTCGAACTGATAGCCACGCGCCATCAGCTCGATCGAGTCGGCGATCACCTCGCGGCTGATCAGCGAGGCCTTCATCCCCTGGGTGCCCATCGTGACGCCATCGGAGACGGCGACGGTGTTGAACTCCATCGGTGTCCCGCCCGCTGCGCGCACCCCCTCCTTGACGTGCTCGGCCAGGCCGCGCAGGTGGAAATTGCAGGGCATCGCCTCGGTCCAGGTATTTGCGATTCCGATCGTCGGGCGGCTGAGCGCATCGTCATCGAAGCCGATCCCCTTCATGTAGGCCCGCGAGTGGGCGCGATCGGGACCGTCGAAGACGACGCTCGAGCGTGGACGGGGAAGGCCGGTAGCGACGCTGTTCGAGTTCATCGACCGAAATCTACTGAGGCGGTCGAGGAGCGGCCAAGCCGAAGACGTCAACCGGCCCCGGACCCTCGCCGAGATCTTCCAGGCCTGCGGCGACTGCGGCGGAAGCGACCTCGCGAGCCTTGCGCGCCGCTTCCAGTGGCGTCTCGCCCAGTGCGAGGAAGGCCGCGAGGGCCGAGGAGTGGGTACAGCCGGATCCATGCGAGGAGCGACCGGGGTGACGCTCACCCGCGATCTCGGCCGACTCCCTACCGTCGAAGAAGAGGTCGACTAGCCGCTCGCTGTGCCCGCCTGTGACGACAACTGCGTGCGGCCCCAGAGCGAGGACCTCGCGGGCGAGATCCTCCTGTGAGTCGCGGTCCTCGTCGCCGGTCAGGGCCCGAGCCTCGGGGATGTTCGGAGTGACCACGGTGGCCAGCGGAAGCAGCCGTGCGATCAGCGCTTCATGGGCCTCCGGGTCGAGCAGAACGGCGCCGCTCTCGGCCACCATCACCGGATCGACCACGATCGGTACGTCGTCGACAAGCAGGCTCAGGGCGCTGACCACGGCCTCGATGGTTTCCGCGCTTCCCAACATTCCGACCTTGACCGCCGCGACTCCGATGTCGTCGGCGACCGCCCCGATCTGGGCGATGATCATCTCCGGCGAAACCGCCTCGACCGCCTCGACTCCGACCGTGTTCTGTGCCGTGATCGCGGTGATCGCGGTCATTCCGTGCACGCCACAGCGAGCGAATGCCTTCAGGTCTGCCTGGATCCCGGCGCCCCCGCCCGAGTCCGAGCCGGCGATCGAGAGAACCGCGGGAATGCGCTCCGAGTGCACTCCGCGCAGCCTAGACACCGGGCGCCGCCAAGAGAGTCCGCGCATACGTGCCGACCAGCGAGCAGGAGACGTAGCCGAGGGCCTCCAGGGTTGCGAGCGAGGAGGCGGCCTCGGCGCCGGTGAGGGTGAGCGCGACGGCGACCGCGTCGCAGGTCTGCGCTCCCCTCTCGACAGCCGACAGCACCCCAAGCAGGCCCGGCCCGAGGCCGGCCCCTACGCGCTCGGCTTTGCGCACCCCCGGGCCGAGCATCGCGTCGAGCACGTCCTGGGCATCGCGGACCAGACAGGCGCCACCGGCGAGTAGATCGTTGGTTCCAGCCGAGCTGCGGGAGTTGACCGGACCGGGCACCGCACCCAGGTCGCGGCCAAGGTCGGCGGCGAGGTCGGCGGTGATCAGAGAGCCCGAACGCTGGGCGGCCTCGACCACGACAGTCATCCCGGCCAGCGCCGCCATGATCCGATTGCGGGCCGGAAAAGTCCAACGCCAGGCGCCGGTTCCCGGCGGCAGCTCCGAAAGGACCAAGCCGATTTCGGAGATTCGCCGCCACAGCGAGCGGTGCGATGCGGGATAAGCGATGTCGGCTCCACAGCCGAGGACGGCAACCGTCGTCCCCGCGTCGAGGGCACCGCGATGGACGCAAGCGTCGATGCCGAAGGCCAGGCCGCTGGTTACCAGGAGCCCGGCCGCACTCAACTCCCGGCCCAGCTCGCGAGCCACCTCACGACCGTAAGCGCTGGCCCGCCTGGCGCCGACGATCGTGACCGTCGCCTCGGGCTCGAGCCGCTCGAGCAAGGCTGAATCACCCCGGCCGATCAGCGCCCACGGGGCGTCGGCCGCGTCGTTCAGGCCGACCGGGAAACGTCGATCGTGGCGGCAGCAGGCCCAGCATTGCGCGGCCAGCAGATCGGCGCTGAGCCGGTTCTCCGGCACCGCCGCGATCTGCGCCAGCAGCTGCCTCGCGACCTTTGGCGCGACCGCCTCGGCGAGGTCATCGTTCGAGAGCCGCAGCAGTTCGGGGGAACGCGATCCAGGCGCCCCCGTCGCGACCTTCTCGATATAGGGGGCGAGGTGAGCGAGCAAGCGTGAGCGACGCAGGCAATCGGGGCAGGCGCTTGGCGCGCTCATTCCTGATCCCTCCGGCGCAGCTGCAGTGCCTGGCCCATCTGCTCCCGCCCGATCGTCTCGCTGCCGGCGAGGTCGGCCACCGTCTGCGCCAGTCGCAGCACGCGGTCGTGGGCGCGCCCGCTGAGACGACGGCGGGAGTAAGCATCCGCGAGCAGCGAGGCGGCACCCTGCTCCAGGCCGCACTCCCGCACCTCACCCGGGGTCATCTCCGCGTTGCAGCGACCCGGGCCGAGGCGGCCTTCCTGGCGCGCGCGAGCGTCGCTGACCCTCCCGCGCACCGTGGCGGACGGCTCACCGGGAGGACCGCCGATCTCCTCCGCGCTCGGTTGGTTGATCGCGGCGAGCACGTCGATGCGGTCGGCGAGGGCGCCGCTGAGCCGCGCCTGGTAACGGCGGACCGCCAACGGCGCGCAGCCGCACTCGGGATCGGCCTCACCACGGCCGCAGGGGCAGGGATTGGCCGCGGCGACGAGCATGAAGCGGCAGGGCAGCTGTCGCCAGGAGCCGGCCCGGGCGATCGAGACCCAGCCGGTCTCGAGTGGGGCCCGCAACGCCTCAAGCGTGTCGCGGCGGAACTCGCATAGCTCGTCGAGGAAGAGGACCCCGCGATGGGCGAGCGTCGCCTCGCCGGGATTCGGCGGGTTGCCGCCGCCGACGAGGCCCGCCGGGCTGACGGTGTGGTGCGGTGCCCGGAAGGGCCTGCCGCCCGCACCGGCCTCGCCGAGCCGCCCGCAGGCGCTGGCGATCCGGGCAACCTCCAACGCCTCGGTCGCGGCCAGGCCCGGCAGGATCGAGGGCAGCCGGCTGGCGGCAAGCGACTTCCCGGCGCCGGGCGGCCCGACCATCAGCATGCTGTGCCCACCGGCGGCCGCGACCTCGAGGGCATAGCGAAGATGGCGCTGACCACGGAGATCGGAGAGGTCCGGGCCGCCGGCCGCAGCGCTGAGCGCGAGCGGCATCGGCTTTGGCCGTTTCGGCTTCCAGCCTCCACCGACAAGGGCCGAAAGCTGGCCGAGGCTCTCGAGGCAGATCACCTCGATCTCTCCCGCCAATGCGGCCTCGGGGCCGTTCTCAGCCGGCACGACGATCGCCTCCGTGCCGCGCTCGCGCGCCGCCTCGGCGATCGCCAGGACCCCCGGCACGGGACGAATCGAGCCATCGAGCGCCAGCTCGCCGACCAAGGCGAGGCGGGGGAGCTTTCCAAGGTCGAGCTGATCGGAGGCGATCAGCAGTGCAGCGGCGATGGCCAGGTCCATCCCCGGGCCGACCTTGCGCAGACTGGCCGGCGCCAGGTTGGCGACGATCCGCCGCAAGGGGAATTCGAAGCCGCAGTTGGTCAGCGCCGAGCGGACCCGCTCCCTTGCCTCCCGCAGCGCTGCATCAGGCAAGCCGACGACCGAGAAGGCCGGCAACCCCCGGTGCACGTCGACCTCGACGCGGACCGGCCGTGCGGAGATCCCGTCGAGGGTGAATGTCTGGGCCGTGGCGAGCACGGAAACCACGCTAGGGAGCTGAATCCGACGCGTGGCGCGCAGCTGCGCACGAGCCTGGCAAGCCTCTCTCACGAAAGGCCCGCAACCGGTGCGGGCACCTGGAATCGCCCCTATGTTCGGGCCGGATGACCGCGCAACGACAACAGATCGGCCGCGCCGCTGAGGACGTGGTCGCCGCCCGCCTGGCCGAGGCCAATTGGGAAATCGTCGAGCGCAACGCCCGCACCCGCTTCGGCGAGCTCGACATCGTCGCCCTCGACGGCCGTACGCTCGTCTTCGTCGAGGTCAAGGCCGGCCGCGAGAACGCCGCATTGGGGCCCGAGCGGCCGATCCTGGGTGTCAACTACCGCAAGCAGCAGCGCGTGCGCCGGCTCGCCACCGCCTGGATGGGCGAACGCCGCGGCGCCCCGCGCTACGCGGAGATCCGCTTCGACGCCGTCGGCGTCACCTTCGACCGGGGTGGTCGCGCCACGGACATCGAGCACATCCGCGGCGCTTTCTAGCCGGCCAGCTCCAGCTGCGAATACGCGACCGACTGAAATGAGCGGCGGTGCAGCGGTGAGATACCGATCCGCTCGATCGCCTCACGGTGCTCCGGGGTCGAGTAGCCGACGTGCTCCTCGAACCCCCAGCCAGGATGGTCGTCGGCGGCGCCGTGCATGTAGCGGTCGCGGGTGACCTTGGCGATCACCGAGGCGGCGGCGATCGCAGCGCTGGTGCCGTCGCCGCCGATCAAGGCGCGATGTGGCACGGCGCAGTTGCGCAGCGAGAAGCCATCGACGAGGCAGGTTGTATCCACCTCCGGGCGGAGCCGCTCCAGCGCGTTTGCGAGGGCTTCGATGTTGGTCACGTGAAGACCGCGCTCGTCGATCCCACGAGCGCAGCGGATGACGACGCTGACCCGCGCGGCGGCACTGAGCACGCAGGGGAAGAGCTCGGCCCGCTTCTCGACGCTCATCTGCTTCGAGTCGTGCAGGCCGGCGAGCGAGCGGCGGTCGGAATGGGACAGCGCCTCGTAGTCGATCAGCACCGCGGCGGCAACCAACGGGCCGGCCAGGCAGCCCCGCCCGGCCTCATCGGCGCCGGCAACGAGGCGGCTGCCGAGGCCACGGTCGAAGGCAAAGAGCCGCCGCGTCCGCGCGAGGCGGCGCTGGTGGGCCTTCCCTTTAGCGGGAGGCTTAGAGGATTCCGATGCGGTCAGGCGGCCAGTAGGTGGCGAAGGCCTTGCCGATGATCCATCCGCGCGGTACGGGTCCCCAGAAACGGCTGTCGTCGCTTTCGCCACGGTTGTCGCCCATCATGAAGTAATAGCCGGGTGGAATTTTGATCGGCTTGGGCAAATTGCAGGCAGTCGCCGCGCCGCAGGGCCGGATATAGGACTCTTCGCTCTTCTCGACCCCATTGACGACCGGATGCCCTTCGCGGACGCTGAGCGTGTCGCCGGGGCCGGCGACGATGCGCTTGATGAAGTTCTGGTCGGACTCGGACCCGGTCGGACGCGCGCAGGCCTGCCGCTGCCCATGCGGAGCGCCGCATTGAGGGGTGCCGTTGTCAGCGCCCTTGGGGGGATGAAAGACGACGATGTCGCCGGGGCTGGGATCGGTGAAGTGGTAGAGAAAGCGATTGACGAGGACCCGCTGGCCGACGTCCAGAGTCGGTTCCATCGACTGCGAAGGGATCTGGTAGGGCTTGATCAGCCAAGCCTGGATCGCGAGCGCAAGCCCCAGGGCCAGCGCGACGATGACGACCAGCTCTACGAACCCGCCGCCTCGACTTGTCGGCTTCGGGATCGCGAGTTTCAGGCCGAGTCCCCGCCGGAGGCGTCGGACTTCTCGTCCGGCGCCTCGTCCTCGGCATCATCAGCCGCGGCGTTGTCCTCGGTCTCCCCCGCCTCAGGCGCCTCAGCGTCCGTGCCCTGCTCAGTCTCACTGCCCGGCTGCGGCTCTGCCTCGGGGGCTTTGGACTCAACCTCGTCGGCTTTGGCCAGTTCGGGCGCATCCTCAGTCACCGGCTCATCCGTCACCTCTGCGCTGGCTTGTTCCGGCGCCACCTCGGCGGCGGTCTCGTCGGATGCAGGCGCCTCCTCTGCGGGTGGCGTGGAGGTGGGCTCCTCGCCCGCAGCTTGCGAGGACGAGGAGTCCTCCTCTGCGACAGGACCCGCAGCCTGAGACGCTTCGTCCTCAGCCTGGGAAACCCCGTCGGCATCCACCGCCTCGGGCTCAGCAGCCGCAGTAGGCGCCGAGATCAACTCCTCGTCGATCCCCCAACGCCGCTCGGCGACGCGTGCGGCCTTGCCGATACGGCCGCGCAGGTAGTAGAGCTTCGCCCGGCGCACGGCCCCGCGCGCTGCTATCTCCAGTTTCTCGATCTTCGGCGAGTGCAGCGGAAAGGTCCGCTCAACCCCGACGCCGAAGGACTGCTTGCGCACGGTGAAGGTCTCACGCGCGCCAGAGCCCTGCCGCCGCAGGACGATTCCCTCGAAGACCTGGGTGCGGCGACGGGCGCCCTCGATGACCTGGAAGTGGACGCGAACGCGATCGCCAGGGTCAAAGGAAGGGAGTCCCTTCCTCAGCTGACTGCGCTCGATGTCTTGGATTACGCCACTCATAGCTCGAAAAAAGACCGCCGGGCCCGACCTGGGCGCCGCGCGGTGCGGGGAATCGTACCTACTTGCGGTTTTGTTCGAGCTGTTCGGCCCGAGCCTTGCTCTGCTCGGCGCGCCAGAGCCGTACGCGCTCGTGGTCGCCGGAGACCAGGACATCCGGCACGCCCCAGCCCCGGTAGACGGCCGGGCGCGTGTAATGGGGGTACTCGGGCGCCCCCTCCAGGGTCTGACTGAACGACTCCTCAACCGCGCTGTGCTCATGCCCCAGCGCCCCCGGCAGCTTGCGCATGACCACGTCGGCAACCACCATCGCCGGCAGCTCGCCCCCCGCGAGGACGTAGCGACCGATCGAGATCTCGTCGTCGGCAAAGTGCTCGTGGACCCGCTCGTCGAAGCCCTCGTAGCGCCCACAGAGCAACGCCACATGCGGCTCCTGCGTCAGCTCATCGGCGAGCTCGTCGTCCAAGAGCCGGCCCGTGGGAGACAGCAATACGACCCGAGGCCGCTCCCCGTTCGAGTACGTGGCTTGAAGGGCCGCATCGACGACGTCGACCCGAAGAACCATCCCGGCCCCTCCCCCATACGGCGCATCATCGACCTGCCCAGCTCCCAATGGAGTCGTATCGCGATAGTTGAACAACCGAAGCTCATTGCCCTCGGCCAACGCGTTCTGGACCGACCGCTGAGACCGAAACCAGTCGAATGCTTCGGGAAAGAGCGTGAAGACGTCGAGCTTCATGACCTCATCTTGCCTGGCGCAAGGGCGGGTCCGGGGTGTCTGGGCACGGGCGGCGTCATGTTTTTCGCAAAGACCACTCGGCGAGAGAGGCAGGACTTAGAGGCGAAAAACCCAGCCCCGGCCCGGACACCCCCGACCCGGCCCCCGTCAATCGAGAATGTCGACGATCACGCGCCGATCCAACCGCACTGCCGCAGCCTTGGCAATCGTCCGAATCGCGTTAGCCACCCGCCCGCCCTTGCCGATCACGCGCCCAAGGTCGTCCTCGCCCACGGTGATCTCGTAGACCAGGTCCCCGTCCTCTTCCATCTCCTCGACGACGACCGCGGCGGGGTCCTCGACCAGCGACCTGACCAGGAACTCCAGCAGCTCGGTCATCGACCAGCCTTCCTAGCTGCCGGAGGCGGCGATGCCCTTGGTGCGCAGCAGGGTGGCGACCGTCTCGGAGGGCTGAGCACCGTGCTCGAGCCAGTGCTTGGCGCGCTCCTCGTCGAACTCGATCGTCGAGGGCTCGGTCTGCGGGTTGTAGCGACCGATCGTCTCGATCGTGCGCCCGTCTCGCGGCGAGCGCTTGTCGGCGACGACGATCCGCCAGATCGGGTTCTTCTTGGACCCGACGCGTCTTAGTCTGATTCGTACGGCCATCTGGACTGCGGCAGGTTAGCGCCTGCGTATCTTCGGGCGCGGCGCGGTCCCGCTTATCTGGGCGAGCTGCTGCGCGTCGGGCATCTTTCCGGAGGCCATGTGCCGCATCATCTTGGGCATCTGGTCGAACTGCTTGACCAGTTGGTTTACCTGCTGGACCTTGGTCCCAGAGCCGTTTGCGATCCGTTTGCGCCGCGAGCCCTTGATCAGCGCCGGGTTGGCCCGCTCTTCCGGCGTCATCGAGAGGATGATCGCCTCGACCCGGTCGAGCTCGCGCTCGTCCACGTCGGCGTTCTTCAGCTGCTTCATCGCCCCCATGCCCGGCAGCATCCCGAGCAGGCCGCTGAGCGGGCCCATTTTGCGCACCTGCTTGAGCTGCTGGAGGAAGTCCTCGAGCGTGAACTGGTTGCTCTTCAGCTTCTGCTCGAGGTCGAGCGCCTGCTTCTCGTCGATCTGCTGCTCGGCTTTCTCGATCAGGCTGAGCACGTCGCCCATG
>Ga0136846_1242239_pt1 | contig 10932 bp, 9 predicted proteins | sample HopSoiMetagenom2_FD_96841 | JGI IMG/M metagenome (GOLD analysis project Ga0136846, IMG submission 96841) | Grasslands soil microbial communities from Hopland, California, USA - 2 Assembly 2016 (version 4) | ecosystem: Environmental > Terrestrial > Soil > Grasslands | place: USA: Hopland... | reverse complement strand
TCGTTCGCCGCGCCGCGCGGATGTGGCGGAATTGGTAGACGCGCACGGTTCAGGTCCGTGTGGGGGAAACCCCGTGGAGGTTCGAGTCCTCTCATCCGCATGCCGTCGGAAGGCCCGCACGAGCGGGCCTTTTTCACGTCACATGACGATCTCCGCGCGCGTACTGAACCGCACGACGCTCGCCCGCCAGCTGTTGCTCGGGCGCGAGGCGCTCGACGTGCCCGAGGCGGTGCGGCGCGTCGTCGCGCTCCAGGCGCAGCACCCGGCTTCGCCGTACCTCGCGCTGTGGAACCGCCTCGACGGCTTCGACCCGACACAGCTCGACGATGCGTTCGCGACGTACACCGTCGTGAAGTCGAACGTCCCGCGCATGACGCTGCACGCCGTCCACGCCGACGACTACCGCGCCTTCCGCGAGGCGCTCGAGCGCTCGCTCCGCGGCGCGAAGCTCCTCGACCGCCGCTTCACCGTGAGCGGGCTGACGCTCGACGACGCCGACGCGATCGTCGCCGACCTCCGGGAGTTCGCGGCCGAGCCGCGCACGGCCGCGGCCTGCGAGGCGTGGCTCCACGAACGGGTCGGCGCCGAGGCGAAAGGTCCCGCGTGGTGGGGCCTGCGCCAGTACGCGCCGCTGCTTCGCGCGCCCGGAAGGGAGCCGTGGTCGTTCGGCCAGCGGGTGTCCTACGTCGCGCCGCCGACGCGGCCGGTCACAGCGGACCGCGACGCGTCGGCCAAGGCGCTGGCGACATTGATCCGGCGCTACCTCGAGGGCTTCGGCCCGGCGACGGTGGCCGACATGGGGCTCTTCGGCATGGTCTACCGCTCGCAGGCGAAGGAGGCGATCGACGCGCACGCTCCGGACCTCGAGCGCCTCGAGGGCCCGAACGGAGAGGTCCTCTACGACGTCGCGGGGGCACCGTACGCCGACGAGGACGTCCCCGCGCCCCCGCGGCTCCTCGGCATGTGGGACAACGTCCTGCTCGCCCATGACGACCGTGACCGCGTCATCCCGGCCGAGTACCGCAAGCACGTGACGCGCAGGAACGGCGACGTCCTCCCCACGCTCTTCGTCGACGGCTACGTCGCCGGCGTCTGGCGCGCGGTGGACTCGGGGATCGAGGCGACCGCGTTCCACCGGCTCGACGACGACGTGTGGGAGGCGCTCGACGCGGAGGCCCGCTCGCTGCGCGCGCTGCTCGCCGAGCGCGACCCGCTCGTCTACGGCCGCTACGGCCACTGGTGGGAGAAGCTCGCCGGCACGGGCGCGGAGGTCCGCGTGCTGGGCGAACGCTAGTCGAGCGCCTGGTCGAAGAACTCGAGCGGCCCGGTGGCCGACCGCAGCTCGTCGGAGATCGTCCCGTCGATCAGCACGAACAGCATCCGCACCGGCTGGTCCGACCGGTTGACCCACGCGTGCATCGTCCCGCGCTGCACGACCGCGTCACCCGGGCCGACCCGCGTCTCCGAGCCGTCGTCGAGCAGCAGCCATGTCTCGCCCTCGACCACGACGCCGACGTCGACCGTCTCCGTCCGGTGCATCGGCGACTCGGCGCCGGGCGCCATCTCCGTGAACCGCACCATGACCCCGTTGGCGGGCGGCGGCACGCGCACGGGGCGGTCGGTCGGCTCGGGCTCGGTCGCGTCGATCGGGGCCGGCGTCGCGTCGGTGATCCAGACCTCGTGGAACGCGGCGGTCCCGATGTCGAGCGTCTTCGGCACTGGCGTGTCGGAGACGACGATCGACTTGCCGGAGGCGTCGTGGCCGGTGACGATCCGGCGCGGCACGCCGCTCATGAGTCCCTCGCCGAGCGCAGCACGCGCGGCAGCCTAGACGGTATGGGGCGGCGTTGGTGCCGCCGGTGTGAGGAGTAGGTGTCGACGCTCCCGTGCTTCGTATGGCGCGGGCTGGTTACCGCATCGAAGGGTGAAGGGAGCGTCGACGTGTCGGACGGTATCTGTTTCGCGGGGCTTGATGTTCACGCCCGCAAGACGGCTGGGGCCGCGATCCGGCTGGGATCGGGCGAGGTGTGGAAGGCGCAGCTCGCTGGCTCGCCGGCCGCGGCGATCGCGTGGCTGCAGACGCTGCCCGGACCGGTGCGCGCTGTCTATGAGGCCGGGCCCACCGGGTTCGGGTTGGCGCGCGCGTCGCGCGCGGCGGGTCTTGAGGTCATGGTCTGCGCGCCGGGCGCGATCCCGCGTCAGCCGGGCGATCGGATCAAGACCGACGTGCGCGACGCGCTGAAGCTCGCGCGTCTGCACGCGGCCGGGCAGTTGCGGGCGGTCACGGTCCCCAGCGTCGAGCTGGAGGCGCTGCGCGATCTCGTTCGGGCGCGCGAGGACCTGCGCGGCGATCTGATGGCGGCGCGGCATCGGATCAGCAAGCTGCTGCTGCGCCGTGGCCTCGTCTACGACGGACCCGGTCATCCGTGGGCGTCAAAGCATCATGCCGCGTGGCTGAGCGCGATCGATGTCGGCGAACCGCTGGCGCGCGTCGTACTCGGCGAGTACCTCGCCTGCCACGAGGTGCTGCTCGCGCGCCGCGACCGGCTCGACGGGCTGATCGCCGAACACGCGCATGAGCCGCAGTGGGCGGCGTTGGTCGGCCGGCTGCGGTGCCTGCGCGGCATCGACACCCTGACCGCGGTCGGGCTGATCGCCGAGATCGGCGACTTCAGCGCGTTCGCGCACCCCAAGCAGCTGGCCAGCTTCCTCGGCTTGGTCCCGGCCGAGAGCTCAAGCGGCGAGAAGCGCCGGCAGGGCTCGATCACGAAGGCCGGGTCCAGTCACGCGCGGCGGCTGTTGATCGAGGCCGCCTGGCACTACCGCCGCCGCCCCGCGGTGTCACTCGCCCTGCGACGACGCCAGCACGGCCAGCCGCCCGCCGCGATCGAGGCCGCCTGGCGCGGGCAGCTGCGGCTGTCAGCGCGCTGGGCCCATCTCGACGCCCGCCGCGCCAAGCGCCGCACCATCGTCGCGGTCGCCGTCGCTCGCGAGCTGGCGTGCTTCGTCTGGGAGATCGCCCGCCAGCCCGACTGACCCTCGCCACGAGCCCGCTCGAGGCGCCGGTGACGGCCGGCGCGCGCCACTCGGGACCCGCGATGGCGTTATGAGCACCGACCCTCGTCGGCGCGCTCGATCCTAGAACGCGGCCCGGGCGCAGCGAACAGCCGTCTCTGAGGTACCCAGCCCTCGCATATCAGCCTGAAGCGCCCTCGCCGCTCCGGCCGTCACCCGCGCCCCGAACCACATCCGCGCCGCATGCCAACCGGCCCGCTCACCGCTGCCGACTTGACAAACCTTCCCCCATATCAACGCCGTGTGCGCCACGGCACGCACCGGCCGCGGCGCCGACCGGACAATCGCCACGCGGGATGCGACCACTGCCAGAGATCCGGGACGAGCTCTCCAACCGGGTGGAGTCGTACGTCACGACCGAGCTGCCCGGCCTGTGGGACGCCGTCCAGCGCCGGCCGGGCCTCCACCGCAAGGTCTCCGCGGTCCTCATCGACAGGACGATCGGCAAGATCCCGACCCGGCCGAACCCGCTGAGCACGATGGCGGACTACACGTCGTGGGCCTCGCTGACGGATCGCACGTACGACGGCCGCCACCTCCCGCCGGCGCCCGACGGGCACGCCCTCCCGCCGGCCGACGACGTCGCGGCGCTCTTCATGCGCGACGGCGAGATGACGCCGTGCGAGAAGTCGACCGTCCTGTTCCCGTACTTCGCCCAGTGGTTCGTCGACGGCTTCCTGCGCAGCGAGCGCCCACGCCGCGACGCCGCCACCGGCGAGCTCGTCCGCAATCCGGCGCGCAACGAGTCCAACCACGAGATCGACCTCATCCAGATCTACGGGCTCGACGCGCGCGTCACCGACGAGCTACGCGCGCACGAAGGCGGGCGGCTGCAGTCGCAGACGATCGACGGCGAGGAGTTCCCGCCGTACCTCTACGAGAACGGCCGCAAGCGCTTCGACCGGGTCACCGTCGTCCGCGAGGACCAGATCACCGACACGCAACGGCGCCAGCTCTTCGCCCTCGGCAGCGACACCGGCAACCTCCAGCTCGGCTTCGTCCTGATGAGCGTGCTCTTCCTGCGCGAGCACAACCGGATCGCGGGGCTGCTCGAGCGCGCCTACGGGTGGGACGACGAGCGGACCTTCCAGACCGCCCGCAACGTCCTGACGGTGATCTTGATCAAGATCGTCGTCGAGGAGTACATCAACCACATCTCGCCGTACCGGGTCCACCTGGTCGCCGACCCGACCGCCTTCCGCAACCCGCCGTGGTACCGGCACAACTGGATGGCGATCGAGTTCAACCTCCTCTACCGCTGGCACTCGCTCATCCCGTCGAGCTTCCGCATCGGCGACCGCGACGTCGCGATCGACGAGACGCTCTTCAACACCGACACGGTCGTCGAGCGCGGGCTGGGCGCGTGCCTCGAGGACGCCTCGCGCCAACGCGCCGGCCGCGTCGGCCTGCTCAACTCGCCGCCCGAGGTGTGGGACGCGCAGCTCGCGAGCGTGCGGCAAGCGCGCGCCGTGCGGCTGCGCGGCTACAACGAGTACCGCCGGTTTGCGCGCTTCCCGCGCGCGCGGCGCTTCGAGGACGTCTCGATCGATCGCCGCGTGCGCGAACGGCTGCGCGACGTCTACGGAAGCGTCGACGACGTCGAGCTCTACCCCGGCCTCTTCGCCGAGGACGTGCGCCCCAACGCGGTGCTGCCGGCGCTCATCGGGCGGCTCGTGGCCATCGACGCGTTCTCGCAGGCGTTCACGAACCCGCTGCTCGCGCCGCGCGTGTTCAACCCGCACACCTTCTCGCCGCTCGGGTGGGACCTGATCCGCTCCACGCGAAGCCTGTCGGACCTCGTGAACCGCAACGTCCCGGACCGCGGCCGGCCCTACGCGATCACGATGACGCGGCCGGAGTGGCGCCGGGTCTGAGCGAGGGAAGACCGGCCGCGAGTGATCGCGACCCGACACCGCACGGCTCTGCGGCGAATCGGCCGGGCGCCCGGCGGGCACACCGACTGCGCTCGGTTGGTCCTGAACCGGTGCGTCGGCCCAGATCCCCGCCGGCCGCCACCGAGTTGGCGGCGCGTCGTCCTCAGGCGGCGCGCCGCTCGGCCGTCGTGGGCGCGCGGAGGTCGAGCGCGAGCTCGAGCACGCCGCCGTCGATGCCGGTCAGCGCGAACCCGGTGCGGCCGAGGAGCTTGCGCGCCGGCGCGTTCTCGGGAAGGGTCATGGCCTGCAGGCGGACGATGCCGTTCGCCCGCGCGTCGTCGAACAGCAGCCGCGCGAGGCCCGTCCCGATGCCGCGGCCCTGGGCGGCATCGGCGACGGCGAACGCGACGTCCGCGACACCGGTCTCCCCCGGCCCGCATGCGTACCGGGCGACGCCGACGAACGTGCCGTCACGGTCGACGGCGACGAGCGCCTCGTGCGTGCGGTGGTCGATCTCGGTGAAGTAGGCGAGCTCCTTGCGCGACAGCGCCGGCTTCGGCGCGAGGAACCGGCGCAGGCGCGACCGCGGCGTGAGCCGCTCGAACAGGTCGAGCAGCGCGGCCTTGTCCCCCGTTCGGACGGGCCGGACGGTGAGCTCGGGGACGGTCGGCAGGCGGCGCTCGCGCATCGAACGCCGAAGCCTGCCGACGCCCGCCCCGGCGGCCAACGGTGCCAGCCAGCCGAAGGCGGGTGCGGCAGTCCGAACTCCTGCAACTGGAGCGATGCGCGGGCCGGCCGAAGCGACCGGCCGGCCCGCGACACCGATCAGCGCGTCGAGACGGCGTCCTGCGCGTTGATGTAGCCGAAGCCGTCGACGGGAGTCCAGCCCGCGCCGACGCGGTTGCGCAGCACGCCGGTCAGCACCCGGCCGGTCGACGTGACCGCCCGGTAGCTCATGCCCGGGCCGACGACGACGTTGTCCGGGAACAGCAGCCCCTGGCCGAGCTGGTCGGCGGAGTTGCCCATCTCGGCGTCCCGCTCCGACGTGATCGCGGAGTCGCGGTCGACGCCGAACGCGACGAACCGCCCGCCGCCCAGCGCGCCGTTCGGGAACCGAACGGTCATCTGCTGGAACTGCTGCTTGTTCGCCTCGCCGACGCGCGGCCGCGCGAACGACGCGGTGACCGCCGCCGGGTTGATCCCCGGGCTCGCGTCGCCGACCGTGAACGGGAAGCCCTGGTCGAACACGTCGGGCCCGCCCAGCGCCGGGATGGCGAGGAACGGCCGCGGGTCGAACACGATGCCTGCCGACGGATCATCGGGGTGCTTGCCGAGGCCCGTCGGGTCGGCGCCCGCGCCGTCGAACGTGAGCGACACGATCGAGCCGGGGCCGGAGTACTCGACCCGGAAGAACCGCGGGTCGGTCATCGAGCCGACGGTCTCGAGCGTCGGGTTGCCGCGGCGCTCGTCGCCCTGCTCGCCGTTCGCCGTGATCGTCAGCCCGCCGCTCGACGCCTCGCTGTGCGAGGGGTCGAGGTCATGCGGGAACGCGGCGCCCTGGAGGATCGACCGCATCCGCGCCGGCGAGACCGAGCCCGGCCCGCCACGGGCCTGCAGGACCAGCGCCGAGATCGCCGCGGCGTGCGGAGCCGCAGCGCTCGTGCCGAAGAAGTTCGGCAGGTTGTCCTTGTCCTCGGTCGCGTCCGACACGAAGAACGTCGTGTTGCCGCCGTCCGTCGCCGCGACCTCAGGCTTGCGCCGGACGTCGGGCTGCGCGAAGCGGTTGCCCTGCGAGTCGAACAGGATCGGCAGGTCGCCGCCAACCGACGTGAAGGGCTCGGGCATCGTCGGCCGGAACGGGTCGTACGCGGCAACCGCGTTCGCCCCACGCGCCGTCGGATGGCCGAAGATGCTCGGCGCGAACGGCTGCACGTACTCCGTGTACTGCAAGTCGCCCTCGAGCTGGAACCGCAGCTGCGTCGCGGTGCCCGGGTCGGTGCTCCCCTTCGAGATCACCATCTGCAGCGGACCGCCGCCCAGGAACCCGCCGATCTCGAACGGCTTGCCCGAGAACTGGTTGAGGTCCGAGATCGAGAACAGGAAGTTGCCGTCCGTGTCGAAGAACAGCGCGTTGAGGTCCGTGGTCGTGCGGGACTTCGCGGTCACGGCGTTGATGTCGAACGTGAAGTCGCCGAGGTCGCCGTTGAAGCCGGACACCTCGAACGTGTACCGGCCGGTCACCGGCAAGGTCTGGAACACCGTCTCCGGGCTCGTGCCCGTGTCCACCTGCTGGAGGATGTTCCCGGCGGGGTCCTTCAGCGTGAGGATGTAGTCCGTCGAGCCCGACGGGATCCCGTCGACGAGGCCGCGGATCGTCTCGCCCGCGGTGCCGTCGTAGGGGATCGACGCGACCGGCGCGGCGGCGGTGATCTCACCGTCGACGTGCACCTTCGGCGTGGGGTCGATGACCGCGCCGTTCGGGTCGTTGGGGTCGTCCCACTGCAGGTCGAGGATCCCCGTGCCGGGGTCCGCGCCGTCGAAGCCCAGCGCCTGGTCCATCGCGACGTCCACGCCCGGCCCCGGATCGAAGTCCTGGAAGCCGCCCCGGTACAGGTTCGGGTCGACGCCGTTGAGCTTGATGTTCGAGCTGTCGCCCGGCTTGTTCGGCGCGACGATGCGCAGCGGCGACTGGTAGGCCTGCTGGTCCGAGCCGTTGCCGGCGGACGAGAAGTACTGCACGCCCTGCGCGGCGACGTCGTCGACCGCGTCGCTGATGACGCCGTCGCCGAAGAACGGCTCGGCGAAGTAGCCGACGTCGTCGACGACCACGTCCGCCTTGCAGGGGCCGGTCCGGGCCGCGAGCGCGCGGATGTTGTTGGCGAAGTTCAGCTCGCCGCCCTCGGCGGTGGCGAAGCACTCCTTCGCGCCCGGCGCGACGTCATGGACGATCTGGAGCATCGCGCGACCCTCGTCCGTGGTGCCCGGGCTCGGGTCGTCCTGGATGACCGTCACGCCCTCGCGCGGCAGGTCGCCGGTCTTGATGTCGTCGGCCGCGTGGATCTTCAGCGCTCCGCCGTTGAGGTCGTCGGTCGCGGTGTCGAACGAGTCCGACAGCGCGCCGACGGTGATGCCGCGGCCGTCGATGCCCGGCGGGACACGGTCGACCCGCTCGGCCTGCACGCCCTGCGACGTGGCCTTGCCGACCCGCGTGAACGGCTTCAGCGCCTGCGATACGGACGCGACGCCCGGCGTCGCCGCGAGCCGCTTGACGTCGCTCACGGCGACGTAGCCCTCGAGGATCTTGTGCTCGGCGGACTGGTCGACGACCTTCAGGCCACTGGCCTCGCTGCGCTGGCGGACCGTGGCGAGCGCGCTGCCGTCGGCGGCGTAGACGTCGACGAGCACGCGGCCGGCCTTGTCGCGGATCGCGAGGACGCTCTGATCCAGGTGGATGTTGCCCTCGGCGGCGGGCGGCGCCAGCAGGCGGCCGAGCCCGTTGCCGAGATTGCCCGCCGGGCCGCCGCGGGCGTCCGCGCCCACGGCGAGTGACAGCGAGCCAACCGCCGCGAGCGCAACGACGCCCGCGACGCGAACACTGCGTCTTCTCATGTGACTCCTCCCTCACGCGCACGGGCGATTCCCGCACGCCGTACCTGAACGCCATCCTATGGCGTGCCTGCCGATTCCCGGCCCTACGTATGGGATTGCACTGGTTTAGTGCGCGACATCGAACGCGAACGCACGATCGACGTCCGGGCGCCGACCGACGATCTTGAACCTCGCGTCCCAGTCCGCCCACTGCTCGAGCACAGCGCGCTCGAGCCGCATCGGCGGCACGATCGCCGGCCGCAGCGCCGCGAGCTGAGCGCGGATGAGCCCGAGGTCCGCCTGCCCGGCCGCTTTCGCGATCTGCCGTGCCGCGGGCTCCGGCCGGCTGAGCACCGAGCGCACGCCGTCGCCGATCGCCGCGACGACGCCGTCGACGACCGCGCGCTTTCGCTCGAGCGTCTTGCGCGCGGTGACGAGGACGACCTCCGGGTACGCCGGCGCGCCGTACTTCTCGACGCGGAACTCGCGCGTCTTCACCCCGCGGCGGCGCAGCGCGACGCCCTCGGCGTTCCAGAACGCCGGAACGGCGTCGACGCGCTTGGACAGGATGCTCGACACGGCTTGGAAGCCAATGGTCACCTGCTTCACGCGCGCGTAGTCGCCGCCGTCGCCCTCCACGATGGCGCGGACGAACGCCGGGTCGGACGGCAGGCCGGAGACGCCGACGGTCCGCCCGGCCAGGTCGCGCGGGCGCCCGACGCCGGGGCCGGCGATCAGCGCCGCGAGCGGCTTCTGCACCAGCGCCGCGACGCCGACGACGTCGACGCCCCGCTCGCGCGCGATCGCGAGGTCGTGGATGTCGAGGATCCCCACGTCGACGCGCCCGGAGGTCAGCAACGCGAGCGAGTTCGGCGACGACCCCGGCTCGCGGATGCGCAGCCGGACGCCGTGGCGGCGGTCGAGCCCCTCGCGCACCGCCGCGTAGATCGGCGCGTGCACGGCGTTGGGCGTGAAGTCGAGGGCGACCGTCGCGCGGACGGCCCGGCGCGCGGCGGCCGCGGTCGTGCCGGACGCGGCCGTCGAGCCCGTGTCGCCGCCGCACGCGGCGATCGTCAGGGCAGCGGCCACGAGGAGGGCGGCCAGTCGCGAGGTCGCTCGCAGCACCGGCCGAGAGGATGGCACGACCGCCGTTCGACGGCGGCGGGTGAGTCGCGTCAGTCCCGGACCGCGGCGGTACGGCGTGACAGCCGGCGGTCGCCCTCCGCGCCCGGCGGCGCGCTGTCGGCCGGGCGGCCTTCGAAGAGCATGACGACGAGCCCGGTGTCGACGGGCGGGCCGCCGCCGTCGTTGTTCTTGCCGCTGTGACTGAGGCGTTCGGCCGCCGCGGCGCCGATCTCCTCGGCCTCGTCGAGCCACCGGCGCGTCGCCGACGCGAGCTCCTCGAACCCGCGGTCGTCGAGCTGCAGCGACCGGCGCGTCATGTGCGCTTCGGCGCGGTCGAAGCCGCCGGCCGCGGCCGACGCCGTGACGTACTGGCCGATCTGCTGGAGCATCGCGCTGAGCATGCGCTGCTTGGCCACCGGTGCCAGGCCGGCCCAGGCGTCGTCGGGGAAGCGGGGGTGCTCGCGGGCGCGGTAGTAGTGCTCGGTCGCCCCGCGCCGCTGTCGCGTGTCGACGAGCTCGACGAGCCCCAGGCTGTGCAGCGTGCGGACGTGGTAGGCGACCGTGCCCAGCGTCGCGTCGAGCTGCGCCGAGAGCTGGACCGGGCTGGCGCTCCGGTCGGCGAGCATCGCGAGAATGCGAATGCGAAGAGGGTGCGCCAGCGCCTTGACGTAGCGCGGATCGTCGATATCCGTGATGGGCTTCAAAGGGGGGCCTGCCCGTGCGTCGGGGGGACACGCAGGGGGCGCATGAGGCGCCCACGGCACGGCACCCTAGCCTTTTCGTTTGCTGAGATGCACCAATTCGTTCAGGGCACCTGAGCAATTCTGGCGCATCCGCGCGTTTCAGCGTCCGAAGCGGCGGCTTCGGCCCGGCTCGGGGCGCGGTCCGGTCGACCCGCCGAGCCGCACGCCGAGCAGCCGCCCGTGTCTGTGCACCCGGTCGATCTCGTAGCCGGCGAGCTCGAGCTCGTAGATGACCGCGGCCGGGTTGGCGATGCCGCGCTCGCGCAGCTCGGCGAGGCTGACGGGCCGGTCCCCGGCATCGCGCAGGGCGCGGATCACGATGTCCTGGCGCCGGTTGGCGAGATCCCGGGCGGTCACGCCCGCATTGTCGCCCCTCGCGCTCCCGCGCGTGCCGGTCCGAGCAAGAACTGCGCCGGTTGTCGCTCACGCGATCGACGGCGCCCCCTGCGGCAGCTTCGACAGCGCGTAGTCGAGCTCGTCCTGGCCGAACTCGGGGTCTTCGAGCGTGCCGGCGAGGTACGCGTCAT
>Ga0136846_1230079_pt1 | contig 10934 bp, 14 predicted proteins | sample HopSoiMetagenom2_FD_96841 | JGI IMG/M metagenome (GOLD analysis project Ga0136846, IMG submission 96841) | Grasslands soil microbial communities from Hopland, California, USA - 2 Assembly 2016 (version 4) | ecosystem: Environmental > Terrestrial > Soil > Grasslands | place: USA: Hopland... | reverse complement strand
GCCACGCGGCGCATGCGCGCACGCGCGCGCGCGCTGCGTGCGCTGCTGCGCGCCGAGCAAATCATTAGCCGTCGCATCGTCGATCGCTCGCGGACGCTACGCGCGAGCGTAATGGCCGACAAGACCATCACACGCGCTCGTCAGCGCACCTAGGCGTGCGACTTCGCGTCGCGCCACGCGCGACGCGCTCTCGCGGCTCGCCGCGATATGCAGGTGCTCGCGCCACGCCAAGAATGAAGGCGCTCAACAGCTCCTCCTCCGAGGCATTGGACCACCCCACCGAGGGTGGTCTTTTTTTGCGCATGAGCCCGACCAGGCTAGTCGGCGACGATCTTGCGGCAGTCCTGTGCCGCGGCGAGGAAGAATGGTTCCTCCGCGTACTCCGGGCTGAGCACGATGCCGATGCGTTTCGAGCAGCGCAGGCAGCGGATGAAGGGACCATCCATGTCATGCCGCAGGTTCGGGCTGTCGCGGCTGGGCAACCAGCGGCCCGACTTCTCATCGGGCTCGAGCGAATAGAGCAGGCTCGTGCAGCACGGGCACAGGAAAGACCGCGACGTCGGATCCTTCATGCTCGGTGCGGGCGGCGGCGCGCCCCCCGACATCTCCTCGCTCCTCGGCATCGGCGGAAAGTAGCATCGCGCATCGGGCAGCGGGCGATTTGCACCTGTCAGGCTTTGCAAACCCGATGAGCCGCATCGCTTCTGAGCAGCGTCCGATGGGCGCTCGCCTTGCGTCGTCGATGTTGAGCGTTCGGAAATGGCACAGGCGCCGGTTCGTCCATTTCGCGGTGCCGCGTCGAGCGCCGCAACTGCGCGCATGAAATGGAGGGCTCGTAAGACCGGCGCAAGGCTGCCCGCTTGTTCTTCCGCGCGATGAAGGAGCTCGGCCCGGGTTCATCACCGGCGCGGCGGACGACGACCCGAGCGGCATCGCCACCATCGTCAACGGCGTGGTATCGGTGCCGATGCTCGGCTGGCTCGCGACCGGGGTCATGGGCGTCGCGGTCGTGGCGATGTTCGTGCTGATGTAGCTTTAGTGCCATGATGGAGCGCATCTGAGGATGCGACTCATACCCGCCGGCATCGTCGCTGCACTCTTCGCCGGCGCTGCCGCGCGCGCAACCGGGGCGCCGCCGAACGAAATCAAGGTGTTTACCGACGAGCTTGCCGGCTACCGTCAGCACACGCTCGAGACGCACGTCAACAAGGGCAACGCCAGCGCTCCGCTGCAGATCATGCCGGAGTACTCCTACGGCATCCGTCCGAACTGGGAGCTGAGCGTGCAGCTGCCCTTCGCATTCACCACCGAGCAGGCGAAGGCCGAGGGCTACCGCTTCGAGCTGCAATACATCGCCCGGCACAACGAGGAAGAAGGACTGTACTGGGGATTCAACGTCGAAGCGGCGCGCATCAGCCGCATGGATGAGCAGAGCTACTGGAACCTCGAGGTGATACCGATCGTCGGCTACCGCCGCGCGCGCTGGCATTTCGTCGCCAATCCCGGCGTGGAGAAGCCGAGCTCCGGCAACACGGTGATGTGGTCGCCGTCTGCAAAAGTGGCGTATCGGGCTTTCGGGCGGAACTACCTGGGCGCGGAGTACTACGTCGAGGCCGGACCGCTACGGCACCGGCTGCCGACCGAGGAGCAAAGCCGTACCGTGTATCTCGCCTGGGACGGCAAGGTCGGTCGTTCCGACGTCAATGTCGGCATCGGCCGGGGCCTGACCGACGCGAGCGAACGCTGGGTGATCAAGTCGATCATCGAGATCGCGTTCTAGCGCTCGCCCGGCATTTGGGTGAGCTAACGCGTATAGAGGTAGGCGGCGATATCGCGCGCCTGCGTCTCGTCGACACCGACCGCCGGCATCGCCGTCTGTGGATCCATGGCGCGCGGGTCGCTGATCCACGCGACCATATTCTGCGGCGTGTTGGCGAAGCGTCCGGCGAGATAAACGCGGCTTCTCAGCTTCTCGAGCGGCGGCGCGACGCTGGCGTTGGCGCCCGGCACGCCGGAAATCCGGTGACAAGAGCCGCAGCCGAACTCGCGGATCAGGCTGCGGCCGTGCTTGGGATCGCCGCCGGTCAGCGGCTCGCGATCAGGCAGGCGCTCGCATCCCGCGAGCGCCAGCACGACGATCAGGCCGCGGAGCGCCGGAGCCATCGCGAAGTGATGAAGAGCGCCGCCGCCGGATAGGCGAGCCCGGCCGGCACCCACATGATGACGCCGGCGAGCTGCTGGTCGTCGAGGGCGTAGCCCGCGTACCAGGGACCGCGCGCAAAGGCGAGCAGCGCGCCAAGCGCGCCGGTGTACACCATGGTGCCGAAGAGCGAGATCACGGCGGCGAGATCCGGGCGCGCGACGATCGTCCACCAGAAGACGAGCGCGCTCGCGAGGAAGCACGCGTGCTGTGCAAAGTGCCAAGCTTCGCTCGCGAGCGCGGCGTCGAAGGCTCTCGGCAGGTGCCAGAGCCAGATGGCAAGCGCATGCACGCTCCACGCGAGCAGCGGATCGGAGAAGAGCCGCGGCAGGCGCAGCGGCACGACGTGCGCGAAAGCCTGCATCGGCCGGCCGAGCACCAGGAGCGGCGCCGCGAGCACCATGAGAAGCTCGTGCTGCACCATATGCACCCAGAGCAGGCGCTCGGCCGCCTCGTGCAGCGGCGAAAGAACGGCAAGCGCGAGCAGCGCAATCCCGGCGCTGAACGACGCCGCATGCGCGCGCGCGATGCCGCGCCCCGGCCCCGCGCGACGCCACAGGCGCCGGATGCCGGCGGCGTACCAGAGCGCCGCGAGCGCGATCAGCGCTAGGGTGAGTGCATGCATGGGTGGAGGAGGAAAACGGCGAGCCACTGCACGACGATCACCGCCGAGAAGAAGGCTCCGCTCCAGGTCGAGATCAGCGGCAGGAACTCGCGCCGCGCCGCCTGCAGCGAGAACCACGCGGCGACGGTGCTCGCCACCGACAGCGCGAGAAAGAGCAGGATCGCCGCATGCACCAACCAGACGTGCGAATGCTCGCATGCCGGCGTGACCAGCGCGTAGCCGAGGGTGATGCTCGACAACGCGAAGAGCGGCGCCAGGATCAGAGCCGGCCAGGTGCGGTTCATGATGTAAGGCGCGGCATGAGATAGAGCACCGCGTAGATCGGCAGCCAGGTCCAGACGACGAAGTACCAGTACATCGCGTTCTCGGACACGTCGACATGCCGCCGGCCCTCGCGCGGACCGGGCGTGAAGAAGAGCACGGCGAGCACCACCGTGTCGTACACGTCGGTGACGACGTGCGTGGTATGCAGGCCGAGTAGCAGCCAGACGATCGAGCCGTAGGCGTTCGAGTCCCAGCGGCAATTGAGCGTGGTGAACTCGAGCGCGCGCACGCCGATCAGCGCCACTCCGAAGAGCGAGCACACCACGAGGCCGGTGCCCATCTTCGCCTCGTCACCGTCCTCGGCGACGCGTTTCGTCCAATGGTTCGGATAGACGCTCGCCAGCAGTATCAGCACGTTCAGCGTGCCCCAGCGCAGGTCGGGCGGCGCGGCGCTGAGCGGCCATTGCTGCGCCTGGCTCCAGAGGTAGAGGTACATGCCGACGCTCAGGGCGAACGCCATGCCCTCGATGGCAATCAGGCCCATCAGGCCCCACCACATCAGGCTCGCGTGGCCGAACTTGTACGACGGCAAGCCCGAGACGTCGAGCGAGCGATGATTCACGGGCGCTTCTCCACCGCCAGGTCCGCCATCGTCTCGCGGCGCTTCGGCCAGAACCAGAGCGTGACCGCGATTGCCACCGGGATGCCGCCCCAGACGATTGCCCACGGCGTGAAGATGCTGCCGATGAACATCACCGTCACGGCGATCGCGCTGATGAAAGGCCACACCGTGGGCTGCGGAAATGCCAGGCGATGGCTGGGCAAGGCATCAACCACCGTAGTCACGAGCGCTTCTCGGACCCGCTCGGCGAGACCGACGACCTGCGTCGGCTCCGCGGGAGGCTCGTTGACCGGCTCCCACAGCGGATCGCGCGCCCGCACCACCGGCGGCCGCTCGAAGTTGTACGGCGGCGGCGGCGACGCGGTGGCCCATTCGAGCGTGCCGGCGCCCCAGGGGTTCTCTCCGGCCAGCGCGCCGCCGCGCCGGCTGCCGAGCGCATTGACGATGAAGACGAGCACGCTCGCCGCGATCATCACGGCGCCGGCAGTGGAGAGCGCGTTGAGCGCGCCCCAGCCCATGTCCACGGGATAGGTGTACACGCGACGCGGCATACCTTGCAGCCCGAGGTGATGCATCGGGTAGAAGGCGACGTTGAAGCCGACGAAGAACAGCCAGAACTGCCAGCGCCCGAGTCGCTCGCTCATCAGGCGGCCGGTGAACTTCGGGAACCAGTAGTACCAGGCGCCGAAGAGCGGGAAGACGGCGCCGCCGAGGAGCACGTAGTGCAAGTGCGCGACGACGAAATAGGTATCGTGCAGCTGCAGGTCGAGCGGCACCGAGGCGACCATCAGGCCGGTCAGGCCGCCCAGCACCAGGATGAAGAAGAACGCCAGCACGAAGAGCATCGGCGTGCGCAGGTCGAACCGGCCTTTCCACATGGTCGTGATCCAGCAGAAGATCTGGATGGCCGTCGGGATGGCGATCATCATGCTCGCGGCGGTGAAGAAGCTTTTGCCGAGGTCGGGGATGTGGGTGGCGAACATGTGGTGCACCCACAGCCCGAAGGAGAGGAACGCGGTGCTGATGAGCGAGAGCACGATCGCCGGGTAGCCGTAGATCGGCCGGCGCGAGAAGGTCGGGATGATCGACGACATGAACGCCAGGCCAGGGATGAATATGAAGTACACCTCCGGGTGGCCGAAGAACCAGAAGAGGTGCTGCCAGAGGAGCGCGTCGCCGCCTTCGGCCGGGTTGTAGAAATGCGTGCTCACCAGGCGATCGAGGATGAGCGCGGTGCTCGCGAGCATCACCGACGGCATGGCGAACAGGATCATGAACGCGGTCACCAGCATCGCCCAGACGAAAAGCGGCAGGCGCGCGAGCGTCAGGCCAGGCGCGCGCAGCTTGAAGACCGTGGCGATGACCACGACCGCGACGAGCAGGCCTGACAGCTCGGTGAAGGTGATCATCTGCGCCCAGACATCGGCGCGTTTGCCCGGCGTGTACTGCGGGCCGGAGAGCGGCACATAGCTGAACCAGCCGGCATCCGGGCCGATGTCGAAGAGGAGCGAGACGAACAGGAACAAGCCGCCGAACAGATACACCCAGTAGGCAAAGGCGTTCATGCGCGGAAAGGCGACCGAGCGAGCGCCGACCATCAGCGGCACGAGATAGATCGCCATGCCCTGCATGACTGGCACGGCGAAAAGAAACATCATCGCCGTGCCGTGCGTCGTGAAGAGCTGGTTGTAGAGGTCGGGGCCGACGAGCGTGTTCTCGGGCCGCGCGAGCTGCAGCCGCATGAGCGCCGCGAGGATGCCGGCGGCGAGAAAGAAGCCGAAGGCGGTGACGATGGTGCGCTTGCCGATCGTCTTGTGGTCGATCGCGCAAAGCGTGCCCCAGAGGCCTGGCGGATCACGCCACGTCTGCTCGAGCACCGGGTTCATCGCAAGCCTCCGAGGTAGGCGAGCAGCGCATGCAGCTCATCGGGATCGAGCGGATTCGCTGGCATGTTGACGCCCGGCTTGATGCTGTGCGGATCGAGGATCCACCCGGCCAGGTGGCCGACCGTATTCGGCACCGTGCCGGCGGCAAGGGTCGCGCGGCTCGCGAAGTGCGTGAGGTCGGGCGCCGTGCGCGCGCCGGCGCTGGTGCCCTGAATCGCGTGGCACATGGCGCAGCGGCCGTTGACGAATACCTCGCGCCCGTGCTCGGCCTGCTCGCCCGCGGGCGGCAAGGCGGGCTTGCGCTCCGCCGCCGCCCACGCCTGGTACTGCTCCGGCGGATCGGCGAACACCACGAGCGCCATCTTCGCGTGCTGCAGGCCGCAGAACTCGGCGCACTGGCCGCGATAGCTGCCCGGCGCATCGGCCTGCATCGTCAGCGTGGCGACGCGGCCCGGAATGAGGTCCTTCTTGCCGGCAAGGTTCGGCACCCAGAAGCTGTGGATCACGTCGTCCGCCTTGAGCGTCACGAGGACCGGCTTGCCGACGGGTATGTGCATCTCGTTCGCGGTCGTGAACATGCGCGCGGGCTCCGCGTCCTGGTAGCGCACCTCCCACCACCAGCGGTGCGCGGTGAGCTCGATCTGCACCTCCGGCGCGCCGAGCGCGGCGAGGCGGCGGTCGGTGACATAGCTGGCCACGGTGAGGAAAATCAGCCCGGCGGTGCAGAGCGCGAGCGCCGCGATCACGATGAAGGCGGTGCCGCGTTCCGGTTTGTCGAGCGAAGAGAGATCGGGCGGCGTCGCCGGGTCGCCGCGCGGCGCGCGCAGCAGCGCCCACGCCACCGCCAGCAGCACGCCGGCGAACACCACCGCGCATATCGCGAGCGTGACCCACCACAGCGCTTCGATGTGCGCCGCCTGCGGGCCGGCGGAGGCGAGGATCTCCTGGACGGGCATCAGTTGCGCGTGTCGCGAGTGTTTTCCGGCTCGCCCGGATAGAGGCTGTCGTCGCGTCCGGGCGCCGCGTCCTTGCGCGCCCAGCCGCTCATCGAGCGCACATAGGCGACCAGCTGCCATGCCTGGTCTTCGTTCAGCTTGCCGCGAAACGACGGCATGCCGTTGGGCCGGCCGTCCATGATCGTCTTGTAGATGTCTTCCGGATTGTTGCCGTAGCGCCAGTGGTCATCCATGAGCGCCGGTCCCATGCCGCCGCCGCCGTTGGCATGGCAGCCGGCGCAGTTGAACCAGCGAAACAGCGTCTTTCCCTGCGACAGCGCGTAGGCATTGCGCTCGTTCGCCGCATGCAGCGGCTTCGCGAATTGCGCCTGCGGCGGCGGAATCTCGAATTGGCGCTGCTCGCGCTCGCAACCTCCGACCAGCACGAGCCACAATAAAGGGGTCAGAGCAATTTTCCGGTTACAACAAGCGCGCGCGCTACGCGAGGCTTTGTAACCGAAAATTTGCTCTGACCCCTTTTTCATTGGAGGCGCGGTACAGCGTATTGGTCGAGGATGCGCACGACCTCGCCGGTGCGCCGCGCGAGGGCGGCGTCGAGCGCGTCGCGCAGTTCTTTGGCATCGCGCCGCACGCCGATCGCGATCGCGAACTCGAAGGGCAGCGCGGCGAGCTCGGCCGGCGGCTTCGCTGGCGCGACGCCGAGCGCGGCCTGGTGCGCGAACCAGCCGGCCGCCGGTCCCCACACCACGCCGGCATCGAGCTCGCCTTTCGCCACGGCCTCGACGATGCGCTGCGCCGCCGGATGCTCGCCGTACACCGTAAAGCCGATCACCTTTTCGATCGCGCCGCGCGCCGCGAGCGCGTGACCGGGCGGCGTCGCCGCCATGTCGTTGCCGGGAAGCTGCACGCCGACGCGCAGCGCCGCAAGGTCCGGATCGTCGAACGAGCGCAAGGGGCGCTTGCCGAAGACGAAGATGTACGTCGAGCGGTAGTAGGGCCGCGTGGTCCGCACGCGCTCGAAATCCGCCGGCACGCCCATCCACGCGTCGCACACCCCGGCGCCGAGCGTCTTGCGCACGAACGCGCGACGCTGCGGCTGCCAGGAATAGAGGAGCTTCGCGCCCATCTCCTCGGCCAGGACCGTGGCGATGCGGTTCTCGAAGCCCGACTGGTTTTGGTGCGAGAAGGGCAGATTGTCCGGCTCGGCGCACACGCGCAATTCCGTACTTCGTACGAAATTCGGCGCGAGGCAGAGCACGAGCGCGAGGCTAAGGCAGCGCAAAGACATGCAGCATGCCGCCTTTGACGGTGTACTTCGGAAGGTCGCGCATGGCGTTGACGAAGCCGAGGGCCGCCGAGCCGTCGCGCGTGTCGACCTCGCCGGAGACGACCGTGCCCGCCCAACCGCCGACGCCGGAGAGGACGGCAACGTACTGCTTGCCATCCGCGCCGCGGAAGCTGACCGGCTGGCCAATTATTCCGGAGCTGGTGTGGAAGCTCCACCGCACTTCGCCGGATTTCGCGTCGAGCGCCTTGAAGACGCCGTCCATCGTGCCGTAGAAGACGACGTCGCCGGCGGTGGCGAGCGCGCCGCTCCACACCGGGAAGTTCTCCTTCACCGACCAGCGCTTCTGCGCCGCGACCGGATCCCAGGCGCTGAATTCACCGCGATAGCCGCCCGGCCCGGGGTACATCTTCACCGTGGCGCCAACGTAAGGCGTCCCGGCGATGTAGCTCGTCTCGTACGTGCCCGTGTCCTGGCAGAGGTTCTGGTGCGGGATATAGAGGAGCCCAGTGCGTGGCGACCAGGCGGTGGGCTGCCAATCCTTGGCGCCGGGCGACGCCGGGCAGATCTCGCGCACCACGCGCCCGGCTTTCGGCTCGGTCTTCGGGTTGTACTGCAGGCGGCCGCTCTTCAGATCGACGCCGGTCGAGGTGGTGATGTGCACGAAGGGCGTCGCCGAGAGCACCTCGCCGCTCGCGCGGTCGATCACGTACACATAGCCATTGCGCTCCGGGCGCACCAGCACCTTGCGCGTGGCGCCGCCGATCGGCAGATCGAGGAGCAGGTTCTCGTTGATCGCGTCATAGTCGTGCAGGTCATGCGGGCTGAACTGGTAGAACCAGCGCGCCTGTCCGGTATCGGCATCGCGCGCGAACAGGCCCGCGGTCCATTTGTTGTCGCCGGGACGCTGCTCGGGATTCCACGGACCGGGATTGCCGGTGCCGTAGTAGATGAGGTTCAACTCGGGGTCGTAGGAGATCCAGCCCCACACCGTGCCGCCGCCGATCTTCCAGGCCTCCGGCGGCCAGGTCTTGACGCCGAGATCCTGCGCCCGCTCGCCATCATAGAAGGGCTTGAAGCCCGCGCCGATCAGCACCTCCTTGTCGGGGCCGGTGCTATAGGCGCGCCACAGCTGCTTGCCGGTTTTCGCATCGAGCGCCACCAGCCAGCCGCGCACGCCGAGCTCGCCACCGCTGTTTCCTACCAGCACCTTGCCCTTCACCACCAGCGGCGCCATGGTGATCGTCTCGCCCACCTCGATGTTGCCGAGCCTGGTGCGCCAGAGCTCTTTGCCGCTCTTCGCGTCGAGCGCGATCGTCTGGCCGTCGAGGGTGTTGAAGTAAAGGCGGCCGCCGTCGTAGAAGGCACCGCGGTTCACCACATCGCAGCAGGCCACGCCCTGCGAGGAAGGATTGGTCTTCGGCTCGTACTTCCAGCGAACTTTGCCCGCCGTGTCGAGCGCGAAGACGTGGTTTGGATACGGCGTGACAACATAGAGCAGCCCGCCGGCGAAAAGCGGCGCCCCCTCGTGTCCCGCCTGCACGCCGGTCGTGAAGCTCCACACTTCTTTCAACTGCCGCACGTTGGCGGCGTTGATGTCCGCGAGCGGGCTGTAGCGCGTGGAGGTGTAATCACGCGCCGGCATGCGCCATTCGCCGTCTGTCTCGTCAGCGTGCGCCGCCTGCGCGAGCGCGAGCGCCGTGCTCGCCAGCACCCGAGCGACGTGTCGGTCGCAACGCGACAGACAGGCCCACATGGCCGCGGTTCTACCACCCCGCGAGTGAAACTGTAACGTTGGAATGCGGAATGGGGCATGTCACGATTTCCGTGACCCGGACAGCGACGCATTGCGTACCTAGCAAATGCGGCGGCTTCTACGCGAGGCGAAGACCAGCCTCGGCATACCATCGGGCGGTCAAGGCGAAAGGAGGTCCGCAAATGAGAGTGCGGGTGGCGAAAAGCAATTTGCAAGGAAACGGGATGGCGCAAGTCACGCCGGGCGCTGCGCAGCTGCAGCCGCTGATCGCTGAAGCGGCTTACTACCGCGCCGAGCGCCGCGGCTTCGCGCCGGGTCAGGAGGTCGAAGACTGGCTCGCCGCGGAGCAGGAGATCATGGAGCGCGTCGCCGCGCGCGCGCGGCAAGCTGATGCGCGATAGACAGAGACGATCGATTCGTCTTTACATGGAGCCATGATCCCAACGGCGGAAGATCAAGCGCTGCAAGATTGGGCGCTGGAGCTCGGCTGCACACTCGACGACCTCGTATCGGCGCTCGGCGAAGCGGGTCGGGTGCACTTCGAGCTCTCACCCACCGAGCAGTACGAGCTGGATCTCGGCAAGGCCGCGTAAGCTCCGCGCACCAACGAAGTGCTGAAGTGCTCGGAAGCGCGCGGCAGCGCCGGGCGAACGGTCGCTCGAATTCCGTGTCAGTTATCCACAGCGCTCAGCTAGCGCATCGCCGATATGCAAGTCGGCGACCCGGCTTGGCGCGTGCGCGATCCATTGACAACCATGCCGGGTGGCCCCAACTTACGGCCGAGATGAAAGAGCCAAAAGAGACGATCTACACGCATACGCTCAAGCGCGCCGCCGAGGCCGAGGGCGGCACGGCTGCGCTCGCGGGGCTGCTGCATGTGCCGCACAACACGCTCGAGCGCTGGATGAGCGGACGTGCGCAGACGCCGGTGCGCGCGTTCCTGAAGGCGCTGGAGCGTCTGTCGCAGCACGAGAGTACAGGCGTGGCGCAGCCGCTACCCGCGGGCAACGGCGAGCCGCTGGTCTTCCGCATGGGACCGCTGCTTGCACGCTGCAGTCGCTGCGACCACACCGAGTTCGCGCCCGCCGACCCGACGCAGCCGCTCAAGCTGGTGAGCCCGCTTCTTTGCAGCGCGTGCGGCGAGCAGGTGATTCACTCGAACCTCATCGCCCAGCTGGCGCAGGACGCGGTGCTGCACGCGCACGCCGTAACGGCAGCGCGCACGCGCCGCCAGAACGAGTTCAACCGCGCGACCATCCGTAAAAAGCCCGACGTTCCGACCTGAGCGTCACGCGCAGCTCGCGCGCGCCGCTTGGCCCAGCCCGCAGTTGGTCCGGTGC
>Ga0136846_1232302_pt1 | contig 10935 bp, 11 predicted proteins | sample HopSoiMetagenom2_FD_96841 | JGI IMG/M metagenome (GOLD analysis project Ga0136846, IMG submission 96841) | Grasslands soil microbial communities from Hopland, California, USA - 2 Assembly 2016 (version 4) | ecosystem: Environmental > Terrestrial > Soil > Grasslands | place: USA: Hopland... | reverse complement strand
GTACGTGCAAGATCAACAGGCCCACCAGCCACAGCGCCGCAACCGCGAGCGAATCCTGACCCTGGGCGATGGCCCAATTCTTCAGTGCGCCACCGGTAATTCGAAAGTGTTCGCCAACTTCCATGCCTATTAGGATGCGTTTGGGCAAACGCGCAGCGTCTGCGCCTTGGACGCGAGCATCACTCTGGCCCCATAAAACCGGTTTGTCGCCCTACCCACCGACCTGGTGACTAGTGCGCAGGCTGTTGCATCCTAAGTTGCACCATGACTGCACGTCGCAGGTCTTCTTGGTGGTATAAACACTCCCTGACGCTGGTCGCCAGCGCTATTCTGATTTTGTGGATCGTACTGTACGCGCGCTCTTCACCGGAGACCCACGCCGGATCATTCTTCGGCAACGCCATCGCTGATTGGACCGGACTGATGGTCATGGCATTGGCAACCAAGCGCCTGTACGAAAAGGGTTCGGCAGAGAGCAAGCAGCCTCGGGGCATGCTGCCAAACCGCGTAGAGGAAGTCGTACGCGAACACTCGCTGACCATCTTCCTTCTGATCACCGGTGCCATCTGGGTAGCGGTGTTCATCCATATGGATGCTCAGGGCAAATGGGGACAGGTGGTCGGCAACATCGTGTCAGAGTGGACGCAGATCCTGGGACTTGTGCTGCTGACCAAGAGGCTGATGGAGACCGGTTCGAAGGACAGCAAGTGAAGTCGTGCAGGCGCCGAGTCAGAGGGTCTGAAAATCGTTTGCGGTGCATCCTTCCTGCAAGTCAGCCCGCCCACGTAAACTGGGTGCTCCAGGGCAGGAGAGACAAATGACCAAAACGACCGCGGCAATCCTTTTCATTCTTGCTGCCTCACTTTCGCTCGCGCAAGAGCGGCCGCCCATCGCGATACAGTCCAATACCCTCTATGTCGGAGCCGATGGCAAGTTCGAAAGCGCTCCCGACACAGCACTCGTGCAATTCAACATTTCTGCCCAGGAGGACACGGCCAGGGCGGCTTATGACCGGGCCGCGCGAAACGCCGAGCAGATTCGCCAGATAATGCGTTCCAATGGAATCGATCCCAAGAGCGCAGAGATTGGCTACTTCTCGCTGGACCCGGTGTTTGACTACAAGAATCCGAAGCGGAAACTCCTCGCCTATCGTGTGAACTCAAGCGTGCAACTCAAGCTCAAGGACTTCACCAAGGTCGCGCTTATCGTGCAGCAACTCGCCGATACCGATGTCACGGAAAATCAGACCATCAACTACACACTGGAGAACATCGATGCGGCTAAGGCGAAGGCGGTCGAGGACGCCTATCGTCGCGCTCGCGCCAATGCCGAAGCTCTGACCCGAATTGCAGGCCGCACCGTAGGAAATCTTTCCTACGCTTCTGTCGATACCTTCGAGCCTGTTCCCATCATTCAAGGGAAGGCGATGCAGCCCATGATGATGAGGGCCCAAGCCGAAGCTGCGCCGCCGACCGCTGAATTCACGCCCCAAAGCATCACCGTCACGGCTCATGTCAATGCGTTATTCGAGTTGAAATAATGACCCCCGACGTGCCGCTTGCGGCGGCAATCCGATGGACTCGCTTCGGCCGCGTTGCTGTCACGATGCCGCTGCTTGGAGCGTTATCGCTTATGTCAGTGCCGACGAATGTTGCTGCGCAATCCTCACCAGCGTCTGAGGTTTATCTCGGTTTTGACCGCAATGTTTACCCAGGAGACGAAAGTCTGCCGATTCTCCGCAAGCATTTTGCTTTCTCAGGGTACTGGCTCAACAACCCTCCGGGAGCGCCTTCAAATTCATGGGCCGGTAAACGGCAGAAACTTGAGGCCGCGGGTTTCGGCTTCCTCGTCGTGTTCAATGGCCGTAGTGATGCTCAAATCAAAGCAGGGGACCCGGCGGCGCTTGGAAGATCCGATGCCGCATCCGCGACAACCGCCGGGCAGAAGGAAGGTTTCCCTGCCGGCACCGTGATTTTCCTTGATCAGGAGGAAGGTGGGCGTCTCCTGCCAGAGCAGAAAGAATATCTTTACGCCTGGATCGACGGGGTGAACTCCACGAACTTTCGGGCGGGCGTGTACTGCTCAGGAATTCCGTTCCGCGAGGGCGGCGGAAGTAATGTAGTCACCGCGCAAGACATCCGCGAAAACGCAGGGGCTCGAACCATTTTGTATTGGATCGCCAACGACGCGTGTCCCCCCTCGCCAGGCTGCACCTTCCGCCCAAGGACCCTAGCACCTTCTAAGAGCGGAATCGATTTCGCCGGCGTGTGGCAGTTCGCGCAATCACCAAAGCGCAACGATGTCGGCCGGAATTGTCCTAAGAACTACAATTCCGACGGTAATTGCTACCCGCCAAACACGAAAGTTCACGTTGATCTAGACACCGCGAATTCGCCCGACCCTTCCCACGGCAGATCGCCAGCGCGTTGAAAGAAGCTAAACTTACCTGGACCAGAAACGGCCATGTCGAAGGAGCGCAACCTAGTCCGCGAGAGCTATGATCGGATCGCCGAGGAGTACGCGCGCCGTATTGCCGACGAGCTTCAGCACAAGCCACTCGATCGCCAGTTGCTCGATCGCTTCGCCACTCAAATACGTGCCGGTGGCCAGGTTTGCGATATGGGCTGCGGTCCGGGGCACGTGGCGAGCTACCTCAAGCAGGCGGGAGTTTCAGTTTGGGGACTCGACTTGTCCCCAGGCATGGTGGACCAAGCGCGACGACTTAATCCAGACATACAGTTCCGGGAAGGCAATATGCTTGCTCTCAATCTCCCGGACGGCTCTCTAGCTGGTATCGCCGCTTTTTATGCGATCGTGAATATCCCCAGGAATTCCCTGCCCGTAGTGTTTTCCGAGATGGCGAGAGTGCTCGAACGGAGTGGAATTCTCTTTCTCGCATTTCACGCCGGCACTGACGTGCTGCGCGAGGAGGAATTGTGGGGGTATCCGATAGCGATGGATTTCTTCTTCTTCCAGCCGTCGGAAATCCGAAAACTGCTGCAAGCCACAGGATTCGTGGTCGAAGAAGTGGTTGAACGCGATCCCTACCCAGAAGTGGAGTACCAAAGCCATAGGGCATACATCTTCGCCCGCAGAGCTTAGGGCCCGTTCTCGCTTAAAAAACTACTTCGCGCTGGCCACGCGCGTACCGTCAATCTCAATGGCCCGCTGGATCACCATTTCAATCGTCGTCCCGGGCTCGAGCCGAACATCATTGCCACGCGAGAGCAGTGCGATGGCTGTGCCGACCGCGCCACCGATGCCGGCTCCGATTGCGGCGCCCTTCCCGCCTTGGCTTAGGCCGCCAATCACTGCTCCCGTTCCCGCCGTGCTGGCCACCGTTCCCACTTTCTGGCCCGTTTGGCTATCCTGACGGATCGTGCCTTCCTCGCCCTTCATCGTGGTCTTGTCAGCGCCCGGAACATTTTCAACTGCTCCCGGCAGCATCACCGTGTAACCGCTCGGATAAATCAAGGTCGTGAAATGAATCAGCAACTCCGCCCGTCCGTGAACCCGGCCAGGACGTCGCAACTGGCTGATCTTGCCCTGCACATAGGTTCCGGCGGGCACAATCACTTTCTCATTCAACACAAAGGGAAAATTCGTTTCGGCATAGACCGAATCTCCCACACGCGCGCTCTTGGTTGAGATCGCATGCTTAAGCGCCACGGGTATCTTCGAGCCCGCGGGAATAGTCAGTGCATGCGTATTAGCCGCTTTCAGATCGGCTGGATGCGAACTGTTTGGAGCCTGATTGCTCTGCGCGAATGCGAGAGCCGAAAGTAAGATGGCCGCCAAAACACTGCGCATGAAGCCTCCTGACCGAGTCGACCCCTGCCCCTCTGACCTAGGATGCGGACGCACTGTGGATTGGTTGTGGAAGGCTGCGACTTGTCTTTCGCCTATAGCTTCCACTACCTCCACACTAGCGCGAGAAGTTTGGCGCTGGGTTTTTGACGAGCGCAGATGCGCCCTCGGCGCAGTATTACTCTCCTCGTCGCACCTGATTTCCGCGCACATTGCCCATAAATTGCGATTGCAGTTTTTGTGAGCAAAGTTCCCCGCACACGTGCAGCGTGCCTTCCTTTTGCGCCAGGTCTTCATTCCAGGGGGCGAGGTATAAAACCGGTACCTTGAATTGCTCGATTGAGGTCCACATCAGCCACCAACGATCGTGCGCATGCTTCATGATCCCGCAATTGGGACCAGCACACCGGTAATAGCCCTCTCCGCCCGGTTTACTTCCGTTGTTCGATGTCATGCCTGGCTCCGAAACGAATTGCACTTGTGAGCACATTGTATCGAAGTCGCCCGACCCTCAATGCCTTGCAAGTACACACTACTTGTAGATGATGTATTTCTCCCGGATTTTTATGAACTCCTGTAGCTTCTCTTGCCAGTCCTGAGCGATGCGGCGGGGATCCTGGCCCTGCGCGATGGCGTCGAACACCGCCTGGCTGACGACAATGTCCATCATCTTCTCCAGACGCCATTGCTGCGGATACAGCTTATGCAATGCCGCGGCCAATTCTATGCCCAGTTCCGGAGCGTCCAGCGCGTTGCGATCGAGCAAAACAAGATTCACTCCCTCGCATTTCTGTCCGGAATAGTTGCTCGCACTAGGCGTGAAAGATGTGGGCACAAAGCGCACGCCGGCAATGTCACGGGCATTCAGGTATTGCGCCAACTCTCTGCCTTTGATCCATGGCGCGCCTACCAATTCAAAGGGCGTATCCGTTCCTCGACCGACTGAAACGTTCGTGCCTTCGACCAGGCCCACGCCGGGATACAGTGCAGCTTCCGTCACACTCCGGAGGTTCGGCGAGGGATTAATCCAGATCAGTCCCGTGGAGTCGTACCAATCGCCGCGCAACCATCCTTCCGTTGGAACGACCTGCAACTTGGCGTTGATGCCGCGTTCGACATTGAACATCTGCGCCAGCTCGCCCATCGTCATGCCATGCCGTACCGGAAGCTGCCAGTAGTTCACGAAACTCTCGCGGCCCACATCGGAGACGGGACCCTGAACGAAAGATCCAGTGATCGGATTCGGCCGGTCCAGTACAACGACCTGCGTGCCGGCCTTCGCCGCAGCTTCCAGGAAATAGCCCAGCGTTGTTTCATAAGTATAGAAACGCACGCCGGCATCCTGTATATCGAGGACTACCGCGTCCAATCCCTTCAGCAGATCAAGCGGCGGCCGCCGCGACGCATCGGTTGCGCCGTAAATGCTGTAGACAGGAATCCCGGTAGCTGCATCTTTGGAATTGGCGACGTCGGTGGTGTCCAGCGTTCCCGTCACCCCATGCTCCGGGCTAAAAATGGCTTGCAGCGAAACTCCTGGTGCCTTTGCCAGTACATCGATGGTCCGCTTTCCGTCCGAGTCGACGCCGGTCTGATTGGTCAGTACCCCAATTTTCTTGTTCAGGAGCGACGCGCCCATGAACTCGAACTTGTGCTCCTCCAGAACGTCTACACCGGACTTTACCGAGCCATTTCGATTCCCAATCCTCCTGCCGCCCGACATCGCTTCGTTGTAGCCGGTAATGCTCTCCCACCGGAGCTTTTCCTTCTCCTTTACCGTGAGCGGCAATGCTTCCGCAACCGCTGTGGCTAGCCGCGTCCGCAACGAGATTGCGTTGCCTTTCCCTCGTGGATGCACCGAATTCGTGAGCAGAATTATGTAGGTATTAGTCGTCCGATCGATCCACAGCGAAGTTCCGGTAAACCCGGTATGGCCGAATGAGCCGACCGGCAATAAATCTCCCCGATTGCTGGAAAATGGCGAATCGATATCCCAGCCGAAACCACGCAGCGAGGTCGCGTTAGGAGCCTGCTGCGGGGTACTCATCTTTTCCACCAGCAGCGAGGACAGTACCTTACTGCCCGAAAGCAGCGCTTGCGCAAATTTCGACACGTCATCGGCTGTCGAGAACAGGCCGGCATGTCCCGCAACTCCGCCCATTCTCCTTGCCGTAGGGTCATGCACGACGCCGCGCAGCATAATTTGGTGTTCGTCGTATTCCGTGGGAGCGATCCTCGGACGCCAGCTGGCGGGCGGCAGAAAACGAGTGTGAATCATGTGCAACGGCTCGAACACATTGGTTGCCGCGTAATTCTCGAGCGTCATACTCGAGACTTTCTCAACCAGCGCTCCCAGCACAATGAAATTGATATCGCTGTACACGAAGTGTGCTCCGGGCGGCAATTGTGGTGGCTCTAAGAACGCCATGCCGTACGCCGTGGGCTTGCCCGTCCAGGGTGTGTCCAAGTTCAGATCGGGGGCGAGTCCCGAATAATGGGTCAGCAGTTGACGAACCGTAATGTCTTGCTTCCCATTCTGTGCGAATTCAGCGAGATAATGCGCCACCGCATCGTTGGGCTTGATCTTCCCTTCTCCAATCAACTGCATCACGCATGTAGTCGTGGCAATCACCTTGGTCAGCGACGCCATGTCGAAAATCGTGTCCAGCGTCATTTTCTCGCGTCTTGGTTCGAGCGAGCGATATCCAAACGCCTTTCGGTAGACCACCCTCCCGTTGTGCCCCACCACCACCACGGCGCCGGGGATATTGCCCCGCTCAATGGCGTCCTTGATGATGGGATCGATCACAGCGAGACGGCTCTTGGACGCTGTTTTGCTTGCTGCGGCAACTGGCGCGGCAAGAGCAAGAACATTGAAAGAAAGCAGAAGGACAAAGACACCAATGGCGACGCGGAGAAAATGTTTGCTCACAGGAATGTAGTTCTTGGAAGAGATGCTCTGAATTTATACAAGCAGCCGAGGAATTCCAAGTGACTCAAGTGATGGGGTGCCGCTTGTGCCAAGTGTGAAGAGTCAGTCCAATGAGCGCTCCGACCGGGAGTGCCAGTCCTAGAAACCATCTCGCTTCGGGCAACGCTATGCAGAAGATGATTATGCTGCCGGCGCTGAATACCAATCCCATGCCGCCCTTCACCGGTATTTTTGAAATTTGAATTTCAGGACGCCCTTGATCCGCTTGCGAATCCGCAACCTTTGACGAGCGCAGCACAAATGCCACTACAATCCCCACCAGCACAGTCGGAACCACGAACCAGCTGAGCGCCGGCTCGAGAGCAAGAACCAGGAGCATCAGTCCAACCCCCAGCACCACGCCAACCTGTGCGAGCGATGGTCTCCAGTCGAAAGGGACTCGTGTCTGCTCCGACGTATTCTGGACGTTCGCCATTTCCCCATTGTAGTCCGAACTCCTGCAGTTTGTTGTTTGCTTTGCACCTGTTATAACGTCAAGCAGGGCACCTCGAAAGGCCATTATCTGAGCACTACTTCTAAAGCTTCTCCGCGGCTCCCAATTCCCTCGTTCGGGGAGCAGGAAGCGCTCTTCGCGCCCGCCTTTCGCGTGCTCGAGGATGCGATCTCAGCGCGTGCCTTCCCCGGTGCTGCTGTTGCTGTGACCCGCGGTGGAAACTTGGTTGTGTCGAAGGGCGTTGGACGTTTCACTTATGAGAACGGTTCCCCGCTCATCGCCGCCGACACCATTTACGACCTGGCCTCCGTCTCTAAAGTCGTCGCAACCACCGCCATGGCGATGATCCTCTATGAACGCGGCGAATTGGATCTGGAAATCCCCGTCGCCTCCGTAGTGCCCGAATTCGCCGGCGAAGATCCACGCCGCGATGAGATCACCGTGCACATGCTTCTCGCCCATTCTTCCGGACTGCCCGCATACGTTAAGCTCTTCGAGCAGGCGCATACGGCCGACGAACTGATGCGGGCCGCACTTCGTGTCGATCTCACGGCCGAACCCGGAGCCCGCGCCGAATACAGCGACATCGGTTTCATCATCATGGGCGAGCTGCTCTCCCGTTTGTCTGGAGAATCACTTGATCACTTCTGCCGCCATGAGATTTTTGGTCCCCTGGGCATGGTTCATTCGTGCTTCAATCCACCCGTATCGGCGAGCGTGTTGATTCCGCCGACCGTCAACGACACAACCTTCCGCCATCGCGTGATTCAAGGCGAGGTTCACGACGAAAACGCCAGTGTCCTCGCCGGAGTAGCCGGTCACGCCGGCGTGTTTGCTCCAGCCACCGACCCGGCTGCCTTCGCGCATTGCATGATCTCCGGAGGCGCTCCCATCTTACGTCCGGAAACTGTCGCACTATTCACGCGCCGTGAATTGAATCCTGCAGGGACATCGCGCGCCCTCGGCTGGGATACGCCGTCGTCCCCTTCGCAGTCCGGCAGGTATTTCTCATCGCAATGTTTTGGCCACCTCGGTTACACCGGAACTTCGCTCTGGATCGATCCTTCCCGAGCGATGTCGGTTACCTTGCTGACGAATCGCACCTGGCCGGATAACAAGAACCAAGCCATAAAGCAGGTACGGCCTCGGTTTCACGATGCCATTATCGAATGTCTGGAGGCCCAGCGTTGACCTCTCGCAAGCCTGAAGATCTGGCTCGCCTTGGCACGGAACAAGCGAATCGTGCGGCGGCCGACCTCGACCGTAAGTCCGCGCTGCAAATTGTTCGCATCATCAATGCCGAGGATGCCAAGGTCCCCCGCGCCGTCAAACGTGCATTGCCGCAAATCGCCCGCGCCATCGACTGGACCGTCGATGCGCTTAATCAAGGTGGTCGCTTGATTTATGTGGGTGCGGGTACCAGCGGGCGGATTGCCGCGCTGGACGCCGCCGAATGTCCGCCGACCTTCAATGTCGACCCCGAGATGGTCCAGTTCATCATTGCCGGCGGCGCTAAGGCCCTCGGATCTGCAGTAGAAGCGAACGAAGATTCCCGCGAACTCGGAGAACGCGAAATAGCAAAGAAGCGTCCGGGCCGAAAGGATGTTGTCATCGGGATTGCGGCCAGCGGTCGAACGCCATTCACGATTGCTGCCGTCGAGTACGCGCGCAAGCGTGGGGCGCGAACTGTGGCAGTCACTTGCAACCCCAAGTCTCCCCTGGAAAGCGCCGCTGAGCTGGCAATTGTGACCGAAGTCGGCCCCGAGGTGGTTGCCGGGTCCAGCCGCATGAAGGCAGGTACTGCGCAGAAAATGGTGCTGAACCTGATCTCGACCGGAGCCATGACCCGCCTGGGCTACGTTTACGGAAACCTCATGGTTAACGTGCATCCCAAGAACTTCAAGCTGACTGAGCGCGCCCTTGGCATCATCAGCAACATAACAGGAGAGAACCGCACAGCCGCCGAAGGCATCCTAAAGGCCGCCGGAAGCGTTCCGGTTGCCATTGTGATGCACCAGGCGGCCGTGACTCGCTCCCAGGCTGAAAGGGCGCTGCAGTCGACCGGTGGCAATGTCCGCCGTGCAATCGCACTATCGCAGGCGGGCCATAACGAAAGTGCATGAACCTGCATTTCTCGTCTGCGTTTCACAGGTCGAATCGCTACAATAAGCCTTCGCGCCAGATCGGACGGTTCATGGGGTCTATTTAAGGAATTACCTGGATATGGATAAGTTGGTTATTCGCGGCGGGAACCCGCTGCTCGGCACCATTCGCGTGAGTGGCGCCAAAAACGCCGCCCTGCCTGCCATGGCCGCAGCTCTGCTTACTGAAGAGCCGGTCGTGCTCGAGAACATTCCGCAGGTACGCGACATCGAGACCACTCGCAAGCTGCTCGCCGCCATGGGAGCGGATGTCGAGCTGGGATACGGTCGCGCCCAGCATCGCACCACCATCTCCTGCCGCAATCTGGCCTCGCCCGAAGCGTCCTACGAACTGGTCAAGACCATGCGTGCTTCCACGCTCGTACTCGGACCTCTCGTAGCGCGCTGCGGTCGAGCTCGTGTTTCCCTTCCCGGCGGATGCGCCATCGGCGCACGGCCCATCGACCTTCATATCAAGGGACTCGAACGGCTCGGTGCCCAAATCACCCAGGAGCATGGATACGTCGAAGCCAGCGCCAAGCGCTTACGTGGCGCCGAAATCGTATTCGACAAGATCACGGTTACCGGGACTGAAGACCTGCTCATGGCTGCCGCCCTCGCCGAGGGTGAAACCATCATGCAGAACTGTGCCCGTGAGCCCGAGGTCGCGGACCTGGCCGATCTGCTCAATAAAATGGGCGCCCGGATCGAGGGCGCAGGCACGCCTACCATTCGCATTCAAGGCGTCGAGCGGCTGCACGGCGCGCGCCACCGCATCATTCCCGATCGCATTGAAGCAGGCACCTTCATCGTTGCCGGCGCGCTGACCGGGGGCGACCTGAATGTGGTCGGCTGTGATCCCAATCATTTGACTGCGGTTCTGCAGAAGCTGGAAGAAACCGGAGTGAAGATAGCGCACAATCAGGACACCATCCGCGTCGTCGGGCACGGAGACCTAAAGGCGGCCGATATGGTGACCGAGGAGTATCCCGGCTTTCCTACTGACATGCAGGCGCAATATATGGCGCTCGCGACACAGGCGCAAGGCACCTCGGTTATAACCGAAAATATCTTTGAGAATCGGTTTATGCATGCGCAGGAACTTGTGCGCATGGGAGCCAACCTCAAGATTGAAGGCCGCCGCGCCATTGTGCGCGGACGGACTGAACTAAGCGCCGCCGCCGTGCTTGCCTCAGACCTGCGTGCATCGGCCTCGCTGGTCATTGCAGCCCTGGTCGCGGATGGCGAGACCATCATCGATCGCGTCTACCACATCGATCGCGGCTACGAGCACATCGAAGAAAAGCTGCGCGGCGTCGGAGCCCAAATCCGCCGCATCGGTGAAATGCTCCCCAAGAGAGTAGCGGCGCCGGTAGTGCGGGCCTGAGCTTTGGTCCGCACCAGTTCCCCATGTCGCCTGACTGACGCGGAGGACCTTTGCACTGACACGCCATCCCCGTCGTTGCTTCCCTCAGCATGCGTCATACGGACAGGCTTTAACTGCGCCCAAACGCCGGTATTAGGGTTGTCATTCCGAACAGTTTTCAGCCGTGAGGAATCTGCTC
>Ga0136846_1235870_pt1 | contig 10936 bp, 9 predicted proteins | sample HopSoiMetagenom2_FD_96841 | JGI IMG/M metagenome (GOLD analysis project Ga0136846, IMG submission 96841) | Grasslands soil microbial communities from Hopland, California, USA - 2 Assembly 2016 (version 4) | ecosystem: Environmental > Terrestrial > Soil > Grasslands | place: USA: Hopland... | reverse complement strand
TTTCGAGCTTTCTCTTTACATTTCGAGCGTCGAATCACGCTTGAGTCAGGGCTAGCGCAGCTTCCGGAAAATTGACGTGGAACGGGCGGATCGACTCAGCATCTTCGCCCGTGTTCGTTGGTTGCGACCAGCTTTCGGCTAAAAATGGTCCGAAAGCACTCGCGATGGCTGTGACTATAATGAATTGTTTGCCCGTGGTCATATTTCGTTCTCCTTGCGTTTTGATTTGTCTCCGAACTTGTTTCGTCGACTCTCTATTTGTCCGACATAGCCAATAGCGAGAATCTGGAGTGGAAAGGCCAAATCGCTGAATCCACGGGGTTGTTAAACAGAACGGAAGAGAACTAAAGAGGAGTGAGCGCTTGAGTAGGGGGACGGCACGCCGGATAAACCTGTCGGGAAGTAGAAGGTCGTGAACAGAGCTGGCGAACGTTACTGCATCCCAGTCGAATACCGCGAGTACACTTCACTACCGAAAATGCGAGGGACAGAACGTTTCCGTCTTCAAATGGGTAAGATTGTCCTGATTAAATGTGTTAACCAGTTTTTGCGTATCGCTATCGGGGCTAAGCCCTGCCGTAGACCGGCAGAGCGGCGCCTGTAACAGCGCGCGCGGCATCGGACGCGAGGAAGAGGATCACGTCCGCCAGAGCCGCGGGCTCGACCCACTTCGAGAAATCGGCTTTGGGTATGGCGGCACGGTTCTGCGGAGTATCGATCGTGCTCGGCAGGATGCAGTTTGCAGTAATATCGAACTTCTTCAACTCGTCGGCGAGGGATTCGGTGAGGCGAATGACCGCACTCTTGGACGCGCTGTAAGCGGCGTAGCCGGTGCTACCCTTCAGCGCGTCGCGGCTCGCCACGTTAATGATTCGCCCGAGGCGCTGCTCGATCATGCGAGGGGCTACCGCACGGCAGGCCACCAGAGTTGTGCGAAGATTCGTCTCGAAGAGGAAATCCCAATCTTCCAGGCTGGCGTCGTGGACCGACTTGCCGCCGCGCCATGCTCCGACAGTGTTGACGAGGACGTCGATTCGCCCAAAGCGATTCACAACGTCCGTTACGAGGCGGTCCGTTGCTTCGGCCGAAGTGAGATCGATCCCGCCCGCGAGCAGGTGATCTTTGCCGAGGTCAGGAAAGGCTTTGGCAAGGCGATCGGACGAACGATCGACCAGAACAGTTTTGGCCGCGCGCTGCTGAAATGCGCGAGCGCATGCGGCGCCAAGGTTCCCGCTCGCTCCCGTGACAATGACGACTTGTTCCATATCAACACCCAGATGAATTCCGGTCGGCGCAGGCCGACTTTCATTGGCGAGCCTGGGTGTGGGCTTCCACGAACCACAGCCATTTATCGATAGCGCGTGAAACTTCGGTGAAAATATCCGCGGTGTCGGCGTCGCCGAGGGCTTGTGTCTCTTCAATGGTCATGCGTGCCTCGCGACCGAACGTCGAAAGGGCGCGAGCGATAGCTTCGATGTGGGCTGTTCCGTCGGCGATGTCGAGTGGATACTCATCCAACCTGGACCGCACGGCCGCGACGCGCACGGTTCCCTCCGCGATGCCGCCGAGCTGCACGATGCGTTCGGCGATAAGGTCCACGTGGGTTTCGACGTCTTCCGCAATTTTGTCGAAGAGTTCGTGCAACGCGATAAAGTGCGGCCCTTTGACATTCCAGTGCGCCTGTTTCAATTGGGTCTGAAGATCGATGATGTCCGCAAGCCGCTGATTAACGACTCCGATTACCTCGGTCCGCGTGTTGCTCGCCAGATCATTTTCCGTTTCATAGACGACGGCCACTTTTTCTCGTTTAGTACTGGCCAACCTCGCGCCTTCACTTTTGCTAGTTCGTGTTTTCATATGGATTATTGGGAGGTATTTCCGCAGCGTTTTTACATTGATGATCTCCACCTGTGAAAGCGAGAAAGTCGCGGGAAAAAGCCAACCCAGCTGAGCGCAACGCAATAACTTCCAACTCCGGTGTCGAGATTTTGACGAGCTAGCGACAAGATTGTCATATCTCGAAAATCGTATCGACGATAACGTGAGCGCCGATGGGCAGGCTTTGGACGCCATAAACCAGCCGGACGTGGCCGACGGACGGTCCGAAAATCTGGACAAACAGATCGGAGGCGCCGTCGGCGACAGGGGCGTGATCGGTGAACTGGTCCGTGGTGGCGACCAGGACGGTGAGTTTGACGAGCTTTTTTACGCGGTCAATATCGCCCAGGTGTTCTTGGGCTACCGCAAGGGCGTTGAGCGCAGCGATTCGCGCGGCTTGGCGGCCGTCATTCACCGAAAGGTTATCACCGAGTCGTCCGCTGATCGTGAGCTTTCGATTGGCGACCGGTAATGTGCCGCTAAGGAAGAGGAGGTTGCCGCTTTCCGAACTCTCGACGTACGCACCGAGCGGCGTCGGTGGCGTGGGCAAAGCTATGCCGAGTTCCTTCAGGCGGGAGCTAGGAGTGGGTGAGTTATTACCATTTGGCGCCCGCATGTGACCCTCCATCGATTCGAATATTTTCGCCGTTAACCATAGTTGCTGATTCCAAGTACAACAACGCATCCACAATTTCGGAAACTTGAACCAACCGCCCAGCCGGACTGAGCTTTTCCAACTGCTGGTGGTCATCTTTGGCGTGCATGGGCGTGTCCACCACGCCCGGGGAAATGGTATTTGCTCTAATCCCTTCGGCGACGAACTCCATTGCGAGGGCACGACTGAACGCCGGGATGGTGGACTTGGTGAGGACGGCGAGTGAGATCGCAGTGCGGGCCAACGGCTGATCGACCAGCACGGTAGCGATTGTAACGATATGGCCAGATTTCTGCTTTTGCATCAGCGTAACCGCCTGCTGGGTGACGAAGAAATAACCCGCGACATTCGTGTGAATCATTATGTCGAAGTCTTCCGGCGTGTGCTCGGTGAATGGTTTCGCAAGGTACATACCTGCGCTGTTGACCAGGAGGTCAATGCGGCCGAAGTGTTTCACGGCCGAATCAACGACTTTGATGGATGTCTCCTTCGTGGCGATGTCACCATCAACGAGGACAAGGTCGGCGGAAGGATGCAAAACCGCCGATTTGCTGATCGTCCGGGAGTTTCCGACCACACTGTAACCTCGTTCCAACAGCGCTGTTGTTATCGCCAGCCCGATCCCGCTGGACGCTCCCGTAACCACCGCGACCCGCTTTTGATTCGGCTTTGCAATATTCATAAGTTTTATCCTGTGGTTGGAGCTGGCGGACGCCAATTGTTCGGTTACGGCTCGTCAATGCGAAGGCTGTTTTCCATCGCGTAGCACTGGTCCCAGATGTAAACGTCGTAGGCGGCGAGTTTCGTGGACCATTTCGGGGTGAGCTCGTTCACGCATTGAATGACGACCCGGTCGATATAGTTGCCATAAACGGCCCACGGATTGTCGCTATCAACAGGCGCGACCGTCTCGCCAACCTTGGTAGATTTGAGCGCCTGACGAGCGGCGGTTCTGAGGTCGTTCATGAATTCAAGTTGCAGTGCGACATCAGCGTGGGTGCCAGTCCGTTCCACGTGTCCTGGGACGAGAGTATCCCATTCCATCTGGTTGATTTCCTGAACTTGGGCAAAATAGCCTGGGATGTCCTGAGCGAGCGCGAACCGGCGCCACGGCATCCAGCCGGGAAAGACGACATCCACGACCATGAGCGTCTTCTGGGCGGGAGCGTAGATGAAGATGTTGCCGGGCTCATGCGCATTTCCGTGGTAAGAGAGTTCAAGCGTGCGACCGCCCAGCTCCAGCGTGTAATTATCCTTGAAAGTGACTGTCGGAACCGGCCGCGTAGGATCGTTCGCGCGAGCGAGCAGGCGTTTGGTCTCCTCGTGAGCTATGATGATCGGGTGTCCGCCCAGCATCGGTGTGCCACCAATGTGATCCGCGTGTGAATGGCTGTAGATCAGGTGCGTGATGGGCTTGTCGGTAATTTCCGCAATGGCCTTTGGAATATATTGGGCGTAGGAAAGCGGGGCATCTACCACAACAACTCCGCTGTTATAGACCATGAACATGGACTGATAACCATTGTCAGTAACCATGTATAGGGCCTGTCCGAGATCTTGAATGCGATAACCCTTCGCTGGGTCGATCGCGGGTCCTTTCGCGGATTCGGGTACTGGAAGATGCTTGCCGATTCTGACGCCGAGTGGCGCGATACTCGGGCGGTTCGGGTAGGGCTCTCCCGGTTGGCCTGGGATGTCCTGGTACGAGCTCGCCCGGGCTGGGGCAACTGCGGGAAGTGTTTTAAGACATAGCAGCACGGCGCAGCCAATGGCAAACCGGCTCGGAACGAACATGACGGACGATTGTAACCAATTTAAACGTTTCATAATATCAAGCTTTCTGTTGATTTCCTCCTGACAACTAGAGTAGCGAGATTTCTTTCTGAAGTAGCCAACTCAAGGTCGTCTCATTGATCAGGAGCAGCACCGGGACGAAGTGATCGGCTCCCACGGCTCCTCCCATTACGGCGTGACCAGGACGAGCCAAGTGACCGGGAAAACGCCCGGAACGAGCGCAATCGGAACGAGGTCGCAAATCCGGGTCGCTCTCTTGATACGGTGGCTTTATCGGACGGTGCCGGGGTTGACTTCCGCGTAAACCACGGTCACTGAACTTTTGCTGAGCCGCTCGTGAATCCGCCGCTCGCTGAGGATCGGCCACCAGTCATACAGGAAGATTTCGATTGGTTTCCACATTGCGACCCAACCACCGATAAGAAGGCCTTCTCGCACCAGGGTCGCCAATTGTGTTTCGCCCAGCCACTGCTGGACGATTTGGCCAATCGCAAAAAACGATGCCAGAAAGCAAAGGCCTATCAACAGGCTGATAGTGCCGATCCGAATGAGCCGTCGCAGCCTTCGTCCGATCACCTGCGTTTGTCTCGCAAAATGGACACGGACCGCCTCTTCGACCGTTTTTGGCTCATCGAGGAATTCCATCGGTCGATCCAGGTGAATGATTAATTTGCACTGCGCTTTGGCGGGAAAGTCTTTGAGACTCTCGACGATGTATTCCTCAGCGTTGCGATCCAGATCTTTTTCGCGAAATGGGGAATTATCGAGGGAATCAAAAAGCTGGTTCAACTCTCGCAAATGCAAATCAATGATTGACAGACTGGCCCCATCTCCCCGCGTTAAATTTGGTTTGGCCGTTTCCTTTGCCTCAACGTCAGGATCGTGCAAACAGTTCCACGCTAGAATGGCCGGCTCTTCGGGGCGGTCATGTTCGAAACCGAGAATGCCAATCGAGGCTGCGCCGATAACGAAATGCTGTGCGGCTTCGACGGGCATTCCGATCCAACGCGCAGCGAGGACGCGAAGGAAGTGACCATGTGAAAAAATGGCGATGTTGCCATCCGTTTCCTTTAATCGGGCGATCAGCCGATCAGCCCGTCGTGAAATTTGCTCCGGCGATTCGCCGCCAGGACAACCATCCCGAAACAGATTCCAATCGGGGCGGCTCTCGCGAATTTCCGCAGTCGTCAATCCTTCGAACTTTCCATAATCCCATTCCGCAAGATCGACTTCGATTTGATGCGGCCGCAGTCCGGCCAGTTCACAGGTTCGTCGGGCTCGTTCGCGTGGACTGGTCAGAACTGAAGAAAACTGGATCGCGCGCAATCGGTGTCCGACGGCGCGAGCCAGATGCTCGCCGTTCGAGGTTAGTGGAATCTCAGAACGGCCGGTGTGCTTGCCGGCGACGGACCATTCGGTTTCACCGTGGCGAATGAGGTAAACTCGATTGGGCATATCACGCGCTGGATTTCCTGGATCGGTTCCATTGCCAGTTTCGCACCTCCGGCATGTCTTCGCCGTATTCGGTGATGTAGCGCTTATGCTCGATCAGCTTGTCTCGAATCTCTTGTTTCACATAAGCCGCGGCGTTTCCAAATTGGGGAACGCGATCGATGACGTCGCCCACCAGGTGAAAGCGGTCGAGATCATTCAACACGACCATGTCGAAGGGCGTGGTGGTCGTGCCTTCCTCCTTGTAACCGCGCACGTGAATATTCTTATGGTTGGTGCGGCGATAGGTCAGGCGGTGGATCAGCCATGGATAACCGTGGTATGCGAAAATTACCGGCTTATCTTTGGTGAAGAGCAGATCAAAATCAGGATCCTTCAATCCGTGAGGATGTTCGTTTCGCGGTTGGAGCTTCATCAGGTCCACCACGTTGATGACGCGGACCTTCAATTGCGGAAAGTATTCCCGCAATAAATCTGTGGCCGCGAGCGTCTCCAGCGTTGGGACGTCGCCAGCGCAAGCCATCACTACGTCCGGTTCGCCGCCCTGGTCGTTGCTGGCCCAGGGCCAAATGCCAATGCCTCTGGTGGAATGTTCGATCGCGCTGTCGATGTCCAGCCATTGTGGCGCGGGTTGTTTGCCTGCAACGATGACGTTCACGTAGTTTCGGCTGCGCAAACAATGATCTGTCACCGAAAGAAGGGTGTTTGCATCGGGCGGCAGATAAACACGAATAATTTCGGCCTTTTTATTTGCAACGTGGTCGATGAATCCTGGGTCCTGATGGCTGAAGCCATTGTGGTCCTGCCTCCAGACATGCGATGTGAGAAGATAATTCAGTGATGCAATCGGCCGGCGCCATGGAATATGCCGGGTCACCTTCAGCCATTTTGCGTGCTGATTGAACATCGAGTCGACGATATGAATGAAGGCTTCGTAGCAGGAGAAGAATCCGTGCCGGCCGGTGAGAAGATAGCCTTCCAACCAGCCTTCGCACTGATGCTCGCTCAGCATTTCCATAACCCGGCCGTCTGGCGCATCATGGTCGTCGTTCGGAGCTATCTCCGCAGTGGAGCAACGATCGGTGACTTCGAAAACTGCGTTCCACCGGTTTGAGTTCGTTTCGTCCGGACTAAAAATGCGAAAATTGTTCGGGTTGAGTTTCACCACATCGCGAATGAATTCCCCCTGGATGCGTGTGGCTTCAGCTTCGGGGGCGCCGGGTTCCTTCACCTTCACGGCATAATCGCGGAAATCCGGCAGCCGCAAGTCGCGGAGCAGCAATCCGCCATTCGCATGAGGATTCGCGCTCATCCGCCGTTCGGCTTTGGGGGCGAGTTCGGCGATATCGGCGCGAAGCTTCCCTTTTTTATCGAACAGATCCTCTGGACGATAACTCTTGAGCCAGTTCTCCAGAATCTTCACATGCCCGGGATGGGCCATGTCGCCCATTGGGACTTGATGCGAACGGAACGTTCCCTCGGTTTGCTTGCCGTCAACGACCTTGGGACCAGTCCACCCTTTGGGCGAGCGGAGAATAATCATCGGCCAGCAGGGACGTTCTTTGAATCCATTTTTACGAGCGTCCTCCTGAATCTGGCGAATTTCCTCCAACACGCTGTCGAGTGTGGCTGCCATCAACTGATGCATCTTCGCCGGTTCGTCACCTTCTACCAAATAAGGACGATAACCGTAGCCGCGAAATAAAGCCTCCAACTCGTCGTGGGGAATTCGCGCCAGCACAGTTGGGCCCGCGATCTTATGTCCATTCAGGTGGAGGATGGGCAACACCGCGCCGTCACGAACAGGATTCAGAAACTTGTTCGAGTGCCAACTCGTGGCCAGAGGACCGGTTTCCGCTTCGCCGTCACCGACAACACACGCGACGATCAAGTCGGGGTTGTCAAATGCGGCCCCGTAAGCATGCGACAGCGAGTAGCCCAGTTCGCCGCCTTCGTGAATCGAGCCCGGAGTTTCCGGCGCCACGTGGCTGGGAATTCCACCCGGAAAGGAAAACTGTTTGAAGAGCCGCTTCATCCCTTGTTCGTCCTGCGAGATATTTGGATAAACCTCGCTATAAGTTCCCTCCAGATATGTGTTCGCCACAATTCCTGGACCACCGTGGCCGGGCCCCGTGATGTAAATCATGCTGAGGTCATGCTGTTTGATGATGCGATTCAGATGGACGTAAAGGAAGTTCAGCCCCGGCGTTGTGCCCCAATGGCCGAGCAGTCGCGGCTTGATGTGCTGCAGCTTCAGCGGCTTTTTGAGGAGTGGATTGTCGTACAGGTAAATTTGCCCGACTGAAAGGTAATTTGCAGCGCGCCACCAGGCATCGATTTTCTTCAACATTTCCGCACTTAATGGATTTCCGCTCTGTTTCATTTTCCCTCCCCGATTGTTCTGAGAACCCTTTGAACCGCTCGTGCGATCATTAATTCCTCGTCTGTTCGAATCACCCGGACGACTGCGCGACTCGTGTCACTCGAGATCACGCCTGCGTTGGCTTCGTTTCGCCGCTGATCCAGATCGATTCCAAGAAATTCCAAGCCCGCGCAAATCCGGGCCCGAACCGGCACCGAGTGCTCGCCTATGCCGCCGGAAAAGACCAGGGTATCGAGACCTCCAAGTACAGCGGCATACGCTCCCACAAACTTTTTCGCTTCCTGGCAAAAGAGTTCCACCGCATCCAGCGCTCGCGAGTCTTCCGGTTCACGCGCCAGAAGATCACGCATGTCGGAGCTCGTTTCAGAAACACCTAAAAGTCCCGATTCATGGTTCATCATGCGATCGAATTGCGCAGCGGAGATGTTCTCGTCCGTCATGAGAAACGACGCGATTCCCGGATCGATATTTCCTGATCGCGTGCTCATCACCAACCCAGCCGCCGGCGTGAACGCCATCGACGTGTCCACGCACTTTCCCTCGCGAACAGCGGCCATACTCGCTCCGTTCCCCAAATGAGCGAGAATTACGCGTCCGCGAGAGACATCGGGTCCGCTGATTCGGCCAAGCTCTTCGAGCAGGAATTCATACGACAATCCATGGAAGCCATAACGACGCAGCCCTTTTTCCTGAAAGCGTCGCGGGATCGGCAAGAGTTTCGCAACCCGCGGCATCGATTTGTGAAAGGCCGTATCAAAACAGGCGACTTGATCCACGTCAGGGAAATTGGTTCGGATCTTCTCCATAATCGCAATCTCGGCCGGAAGGTGCTCAGGATCGAATGACCGAATCCGCCGCAATTCGTCGAGCATGGGCGCATCGACAATTTCCGGCTTGTCGTATTTCCTTCCACCATGAACAACTCTATGGCCAACCGCTCGCAGTGCGCCGAACTGTGTTTCTTTGGAAATCTCATTCACGATGAAGTTCAGCGCCGCCATGTGATCTTTGGCTGAAGCCGCCACGCATTCCCGTTTGTCTCCAATTTCGACCTCGAACGCTGATCTGTCCGAGCCAATTCGGTCAACGGAACCCGAAAGAACGCGGTTTAACGGCGCACAGTCTGCGAACAGGGCGAACTTCAAGCTTGAAGATCCAGCGTTGAGAACCAGAATTGATTTTTCCATAACACCCCAATCCACGTGCAACAGCGCCCTTGCACCGACCGCCCATCCATTCAGACGCTCTCAAGTTACTTCGTTTCTATCCGCAGGCGACGCCTTTTCAAGCCGAACTTTCGTCTTCTGTTGCCGAGCGAATTGTCGGGAGGCAATATTCTGAGAATTCGATCAGAGACATAAGTGCGTTCTCGGCTTTCGATATTCCGGCACTGGTGGGACAATGATACCGTGCCTGGCGTACACAGATCCGATGCAAGATGAAGCGCCGGTGATTAAAGCTGTACCTTTTGAACATTCATTCATAGTTTTGTTTCTCTGACGGACCGTTGGACAACTGCTTCAATGCGAGCTATGCCCGCCTACGCTTGCAATAGCGAGAATCATAGCCGGGAAGGGCAGAAATGGTCCAAGTCGCATCGATAGTGCGAACTTTTGCAGACAAAAAGCGCTGCCGCGTTGGCCATTCCGGCCAAAAATTTCGCTTAATTAGGTAACGGCGTAATCACGGACCGACGTTCGAGCAACGCCGGGGGAAAATGAAACCCTTTTTCGTCAATAGATTCTGGCTTTGCGCCATGTTGCTGATCTGCGCGTTGGGCTGTAAAGCAAAACAAAAACCGCCCACTCCGACGGCTCCGACCGTCGAGGTGACTGTTGTGACGCAGGCGGATGTTCCGATTTACCACGAATGGGTGGGTGTGCTGGAGGGTTTCGTCAACGCTCACATTAGAGCGCAAGTGACGGGGTATCTTGTTTCTCAAAACTACAAAGAGGGAGATCCTGTTCGCAAAGGCGAATTGTTGTTTGAGATCGACCCGCGACCTTTCAAGGCAACACTGGACCAGTCCAAAGGGCAGCTCGCACAAGCGGAAGCGCGGCTCGGAAAAGCCGCCCTCGACGTCAAACGGTATGCTCCGCTGATCAAGGATAAAGCGATTAGCCAGGAGGAGTACGACGATGCAGTGCAAGCCAACCTTGAAGCCGAAGCTTCGGTTGTCGCCGCCAAGGCTCAGGTAGAACAAGCGCAATTAAATCTTGGGTTCACGAAAATCGCTTCGCCAATCGATGGGATCGCGAGCATTGCCGCCGGACAAATCGGCGATCTGGTTGGTCCCAACACCGGGGAGCTGACGACCGTCTCAACAATCGAACCGATCAAGGCGTACTTTAACGTCACCGAGCAGGCTTACATCAATTTCACAAAATTATCCGAAAAGGAGCAGGATCGTAATGACCGTTTGGGCAAATTCGAAATCGATCTGGTTCTCGCCAATGGCGAAACGTATCCACTCAAGGGTAAGATTTACGCGGCGGATCGGCAGATTAGTCCCACCACCGGCGCCCTTAGGATCGCTGCTTTATTTCCCAATCCAAATCGCGTGCTGCGCCCGGGGCAGTTCGGCCGGATACGGGTGAAATTCGAGCTCGCAAATGGCGCCCTGTTGATTCCGCAAAAATCGGTAACTGAACTGCAGGGCAAATATCAGGTCGCTGTCGTGAACGCCGAAAACAAAGTTCACATTCAACCCGTTCGCCTTGGCGACCGCGTCGGGACTTCATGGATTGTCCAGGAAGGACTTAAGCTTGGAGACC
>Ga0136846_1231582_pt1 | contig 10936 bp, 8 predicted proteins | sample HopSoiMetagenom2_FD_96841 | JGI IMG/M metagenome (GOLD analysis project Ga0136846, IMG submission 96841) | Grasslands soil microbial communities from Hopland, California, USA - 2 Assembly 2016 (version 4) | ecosystem: Environmental > Terrestrial > Soil > Grasslands | place: USA: Hopland... | reverse complement strand
TGGATCGCCGATCTGCAGAATTGGTGCCATAAAGCGCCGGAGAAAGAGCTGCCGAACAGGTTGAAAGCGGCAACCCATGTGTTGCAACAATGTGCCAATCCCCAAAACAAGACGTTAGACTTCTCCAACATGGAGTTGACGTCGCTCCCACCTAGGCTATGGTATATGGACAACCTGCAGGAATTGAATGTCAGCCAAAATCCGGATTTGCAGGCACTTCCGGACTGGCTGAGGAGGTGTAGTGAATTACGCAGCATTAACGCGTCATCCTGTTCGATCAAGGAATGGCCTGAATGCCTGTCCCAACTGCCTTTACTCAAGACACTGCTGCTCAATGACAATCCCGTCATCCTGCGCGTTTTACCCAGTCAGATCCGGGAGTGCCGTGCGCTCGAAAACCTGAGCATGGTAGCAACCAAGCTTGAGTATTTTGAGCATGCCCAGTCTCGTCTTCTCCCACTCGGAGAGGCGCGGGGACGTGCCCTGGTGCGAAGCCCTTCGGGTCCTCTCCGGCAATCTCATGGCAAGGTCCGGACAAGAAGCGCTTCGCCGCCAGCCCATGCATCCACACCACCGATTACCAATATGCTTGGAGTCGAGAAGGCATACGAACTCGATAAAAAATTTGGCTCGCTTCAGTGGCCTTATTTCGTTCCACACCCTTTCTCACGTGTACCAGCTACTAGATCTATCAAGTCATGGGAATTCGATGACGAGGGCAAACCATTGATACTGGGGGGCCGTATTTTTGTTCCGGATGAAAAAGGCCATTTTCCGAATCTGGCGGATTTGCTGGATTTGGAAGCACTCAAGAGAGGCGAAAAGAAATATGTATGGACCATAAGCAAGTCCGGTCGACTCATTATTGCCGAGGAAAAGAAAATAGATAATGACCCTCTCAAGACTCTCGGGCATCCGACACTGGTAGGCGGTGGGCGGGCGCGGATCGCGGGTGAACTGCGCTGGAATCCGCCTAATCCGAAGAATCCGTCACCAGAAGGGGGGTTCTATATCGTCGGCATTTCGGGGCGCTATTCCTTCTATCGCGACCGCAAAAAGGAACAGTTGCTAGGCGCAGCAGAGCTTTTCCGACAAGCCGGGCTCGCCATAAAAATCTCTTACTCTGACGTGGGGCAGGAGAAGAGGAAATTGATCTCTGGTTTACAAGAATTCGCTTTGGAAGATTTGATCCTTCCAAACAAAAAACAAGGCTGACAAAGCTCTTTTGAAAGATCAAGATCAGAAAAAGATAGCCGATAGAGGATAGACCACAGACCACGATTGGTTATCCTCCCAGAGCAGGCACTACTTGTAGACTTTGGCAAATGCCTCGGGTGCCTTTACGTTCGGGTTGTCAAGGCAGTAGTCCGTGAAGTCATCCGTCACTTTGGCCAGCACATCGGGATCATAGCTAGTGGTCCCCCTTTTGCCCAGGAAATAGCCATGCAGCATGGCCATGGCGATCCCGCGCTCGTCTCCGTTCATACGCATGATGTCCTTGCAACGAAAGCCGTTCAGATCCTTATTGACATTGCCCTTGGATTTGGCGGTACTTCCCTTATCCTGCGCCGCCGCAGCCGAGGCCAGCGTCAAGGAGGAGGTGGCGATCACGCAGGCCAATACGATGTGAGACATTTTCTTCATGTTGTTCTCCAATCATTCGGTTTATTGAAGACACTCTGTTCAGTACCCGGAACTGCCGCGCATGCAATTGTCGTAAGTTTGTCGGTAAGCGGAGTCTTTGCTCCTTGCCTTGCGCGTACCGCTAGCGACGCCCCCTAAAGCGGCACCACGGCCAGCCGAATCGCTTCCGCCGACAATGGCGCCGACTGCAGCACCTCGTGCCGCACCGCGCGCTACCTGGCCCTCAGGCGCGCTGTTTCGGGCGGCGTATTCTGCCTCCGCAGCGCAATCGGCTGCAGAGCGTGCCACCGCGTGGGCACTCCACATGGCGACCAAAGCGCTTAATAAAGTCAATCCGCAGATTTTGAGAAATGGTGACATCTGATTTCCTCCATGCCCCTACCGTGTGTCTTGCGATCAATGGTGCAGCACCGCCTATCCCAGCAAAACGGAACAATCCGGACGCTCTTCAAAATGGGCAAACAGCGCCGAGGCACATACCGCCACCATAGCTTGATCGAACGGCGATAGGTGCGCTATAGGACCAAAGGTCAATTGATTCTTCCCAACGGGGATACGCATCATGATAGGTATCCCCCGATATCTGCTGGCGCCCGCAGGTGCATCGACATGATGCGATTCTTCTTGTTCAGTTGTGCTTGAAAAACAGTGCTTCGGATCTCGATGCACGCCAGCGTTCCAGCACCCACACCGTTGCCCATGCGTAGAGCGCCACGCCGACGAACAGGGCGACGCGAGTAGCGGAAGCGCTGAAGACATCCTTGCCGATGGCACTATCCTCAATGGCGGGTCCCAGCAGGATCAGCATGGTCACCAGGGCATTGCTCCAGAACGACGGCGGCAACGACGTGGATTTGACCCCGAACAGCCTGGCGCCGGTCCAGAGCGCTGCAGCCACCATCCACAGCATCAGCATCCACAAGTTCGGCCGTAATGACAGGCCGAGCCAGATCAGTGCCGCCATCCATGCGCCCATCAGCGTGGACCACACCAACTCCCGTCCGGCCGTACGTGCGCTGGTGGAACTGGCCTGCTGGCCCAGCGCCACCGTCTTTATGACGGCCGCCAGATAGAAGGATGGATTGGTCAGGGCCAGCACGAAGACGGGCATGACGACCAGCGTGGCTCGCAAGGCCATCCAGCTGGCCGACTCCCGACTGGGGACGGCAGGCATCGCTGCCTTGCCGGCGGGCGCTGGCGCATCTGGAAAAAAGGCGTGTGAGACACTGCTGACCAGAATCCCGACGCCAATGCCCATCGCGAGGGTCACGTTGATCGCGGAAGCCAGGGCCTGATCCGCGACGCCCACCACAGGGATCAGCGTGATGGTTATCACCAGGATCGTCGTCAGCAAATTGGCACGGCGCACGCTGGAAAAGAACACTGCGTAAAGCAATGCGCCAGTCAGCGCGATGCCGGCCAGGGCATAGTTTTCCAGGAGCGGGACCATCAGCACGCCCGCCGCCATCAATGCAGCGAAGACAAGGGCACTGACCGCGCCCTTGAGAAACGGAATCGGCGGCCCTGGATTGCACAGTATCAGGGCAGCCATCACGCAGACCAGGAAGGGCGCTTGCAGTGCCAGACCATAGGCGACCAGCACGGCCAAGCCCAGGCCGATGGCCAACCGTAGTACCGTCTTGTCGGCCCGATCCATCGACCGCCGATCAATAGACATAGGAGAGGTAGCTCATCAGGCGGATGAATGCCGCGCCAAGCCAGTTCATCAGGCCATGGTTGCCCGTATAGACCAGCACCTCGGCCTGCCCCCCGATCTGCACCTTGCGCAGATGCTCGCGTTCGGACGGGTCGAACTCGATGGTCGTCGGGAATCGCTGTGCCTGACGCAGCCAGTCGCGGCTGTTGTCGATCTTGGGCAGGGCGCCGGCCTGCGCCTGCTCCCCGGAACCGACCCCCCGGCCGACGCTGCGCACGCGCCCCTTCAATACCTTGCCCGGCATCGCGTCGAGCACGATGGCCGCCTCGTCGCCAGGATCGATGTTGCCGAGGTTGTTCTCGGTCATGTCGGCACTGATCCAAAGATCGTGAATGGCGATCAGGGTCATCACCGGCGCACCGGCCTGCGCAAACTGCCCGACGTCGATACGCAGGTCGGTCACCAAACCGCGGGCGGGGGCGACTACTTTGGTGTGCTTGATATCGAGCTCAGCCTTTTCGATCGCCGAGCGGGCACTGATCAACTGCGCATTGTTTTCACCGCTCTCGCCCGCGGCCTCCTGCGCGCGGCGCAAATCCGCCTCGGCAGCCTTCTCCTGACTGATCGCCTTGGCCCGGTTGGCGTGTGCATTCTGGACAAGGCGGATGGAGATCGCGCCTGGATCTTCCTCAAAGATCTGTTCCAGCCGCGCCGCATCCTGCTGGGCGTAGATACGGCTGGCCGTGGCCGCCTGCAGCGCGGCCTTGGCCGCCTCCGCCGCCGACGCCGAGGCATTGACCGAGCGTCGCACCGACTCATAGTCCGACCGGCTGCGTTGCAGCGCGATCCGGTACTGGATCGGATCGATATCGAGCAGGGGCTGTCCGCTCTGCACTTCATCGTTGTTCTTGACGTGCACCTTGAGCACCTTGCCCGATATCTCGGCCGCCACCGGTACCACGAAGGCCTGGACCCTGGCTTGGGAGGTGTACGGCGTCAGGCGATCCGAAACAAAATACCAGGCCAGGCTTGCAACGATCAGCGTCAGCACGATGATCGCGCCCAGCCGGGTTCCCTTGCCCGGCTGGGGCGGCGGTGGCGGTTCCTCGTCAACCGGAGTTGGGGCCTGCTCCGGCTTTGCAGATTCTTGAATCATGGTCTTTCCGTTTTAGGAGGCGGGGTGTGTTGAGCATCGGCGCCGGGCGCCGGCAGCGGGGCGGTCAGCATGCCTTTCCAATCGCTGCGTCGGCCCATGGCTTCGCGCGTCGCGTCATCCAGCACGGGCCGGCTTCGCCCCTGTTCCCAGCCTCCGCCCATGGCCTTGTAAATGGCGATCAGGCTCTGCGTCAAGTTGCCACGGCTGGCGACCAGCAGATCCTGCTGGCTGAAAAACGTTCGCTGAGAGTCGAGGACTCGCTGGAAATCGGTCAACCCCTCCCGGTACTGGAGGTTGGCAATGTCCAGCGAGCGCTGCGCAGCCTTCACGGCCTCTACGAGCAGCGCGATCTGCTCCCTGGTTCTGGTAAAGCCGACGGCGGCGTCGTCGACCTCGCGGGCCGCTCGCAAGACCGCGTCCTGGTACTGCTCATAGAGCTGCTGGAATCTGGCATCCTGAAGCAGGACGGTGTTGGTAAGCCGGCCATAGTCGAACACGTTCCAGACCAGGCTCGGCCCGAGAGCCCAGTTCAGCACCTGTGGCGACCCGCTCAAGGATGTGGCCGACAGACCCATCAACCCCAGCAGCGATACCGACGGATAGAGATCCGCCGCGCTCACGCCGATCAGGGCGGACTGGGCGGCAAGCTGCATTTCCGCAGCCCTGACGTCCGGCCGACGGCGTAGCAGATCAGCCGGTATATCGACGATGACGTCCAGCTCGGCCTGCGGGATCTGGTCCTGGCCTGCGGCCATTTCAGGCAATGGGCTCGGAGCTCTGGCCAGCAACGTGCTCAACGCATTCTGTGTCTGGCGCAGGCCGATCTCCAGTTGAGGGATGGTGGAGAGCGTGCCCAGGTACAGCGCCTTGGCCTGCTGCACATCCAATTCGGAGTCCTTGCCGCTCTTGAACAGCAACTCCGTGATCTCCAGGCTGCGCTGTTGGAGGGCCGCATTCTCATGGGCAATCAGCAGCCGCGCTTCTACGGTACGGATCGAACAGTACAAGCTGACCACTTGGGCGGCCATCAGCACCTGTACGTCGTCGTACTGGGCGATGCTGGCCAGATAGCCGGCATCCGCGGCTTCGATGCTGCGCTTGAACTTGCCCCAGAAATCGAGTTCCCAACTGATGCTTAGCCCGGCACTGAAAGACGCCTCGCTGCTGTCCGGTGCACCTGCCCGTTGCGCTCCCACGCTGAGCAGTTCGCCCGTCGCCTGTTGTGCCTGCGGATAGCGCGTGCTGTTGGCGACCCCGAGTTGAGCACGCGCTTCCATAATGCGCAAGCCGGCGGTCCGCACAGTGGGATTCACGCGCTGCGCCTCGGCGATCAACTGGTCGAGCACGGGATCATTGAAGTTGCGCCACCACTGCTGCGTTTGTCGGGTGCGTGGACCGTGCGGTTCAGCGGCCAGGGATTTGAGGGAGCCGCCCGTCCAGTCGGCCAGCCAGGGCACTTGAGGGCGCTCGAAATCAGGCCCCACCGTACTGCAGGCGCCAAGCAGCGCAGCGCCCGTCAGCGCTATTGCGTCTACGCCCAATCGATTCCGGGACATGCCGTACACGACTCACTCTGAAGTCGTCGATTCAGGCGCCGCCGCTACAGTGTCGGGGTTGTTAGCCACCCACCACATGAATATCTGATAGCCCAGAGCCAGCAAGGTCGCGCCGACGAACATCCCCAGGATGCCGTTGCTTGCCAAGCCTCCCAATGCGCCCAGCAAGACCACGGGCATGGGCGCATCGACACCTCGGCCCAGCAATAGCGGTTTCAGTATGTTGTCGAGCGTGCCTGCGACTAACAATAGCACGGTATAAATGACGGCTGCCGTGCTGCCGTAGTCGCCGCTCGACCAGATGTAGACGATGACCGGCAACGTGACCAGGAGCGCCGGGACCTGCAAGATTCCCAGCAGCAGAGTGATCAATGCGAGCACGCCTGTAAACGGAACGCTGGCGATCATCAATACAAGACCAACGACGATGGCTTGGATGAGGGCCACCCCGAGGACACCCAGTGCCACCGCACGAATGGTTGCCGTGGAAAGATGGGCAAATTCTTCGCCCTGCCGGATTCCCACGATGCGAGCGAAGATGGATCTGATGCTCCCGGCTCCCGAGTGGCCGAAGGCCATGATGATCCCTGCAATGATGAAAGAGAACAGGAACAACAGCGCCGCGCCGGCGATGCTGGCAATCACTTGCAGCGCCTTTCTCGCCAGGTCGCCGACTTGCGGCTGCATGCTCCGAATGAGTGCCGGCAGATCGGCATGGGCCTGCGACCAAATATCATGGATCTTCTTGCCGACGAGCGGCCACGCTGCAACGTTAGGCGAGGGGGCGGGAATATGCAGGGTGCCGCCGTTCACGTTGGCGACAACGTTTTGAAGTGACTCGCCCAGCGAGATCATCAGTACGGTAGTGGGCACCCCGATCAGCACGATGCCGCCCAACACCAGCAGGGTGGCCGCAAGACCCTGTTTCCCTCCGACTTTGCGGGCCAGCTTTTGATGCGCCGGATAGAGCGTCACCGCCAGGATCAAAGACCATGTCATCAGCGATATGAAGGGCGAAAAAATCCGGTAGCACAGCGCCGCCAGGACGAAGACCAACCCGGTTCGAATGAAGACATCCAACAGTCTTCTGGAGATGCGCTGTTCGAGGTCGAGATTGGACTTGTAGGAAGTATTCATGGGGCGGCTTCATTCTTCTGAAAAAATTTTAAAAAGAGAATCGCTCTTACCTGCGTTTGTTTGTTAGGGGGGCATTTCCTTGTTGCGATTGCTTCGGATTTTTTACGCTGGGAGGCTAGTCATTTCGCGTATCTCTCCAGATTCCTCCGGGCCTTGGCGCCATTCCGGCAAACCACACGTGGTTGCCAATGAAAAATGCTGTTTTCTATACGTCCACTTGTCAACTCTTCGGGCTCTACTTTGGTTGGGTATCCGCTGCGGAAATAGTGTTCCTATGAAGTGTTCCTATGAACCGGCAAGGTTTGGCATAAACAGATTGTGCGCAGTGGTTTCAGTTACTGTAATGTGGACCGGGCCTCGATAAAGTGCAATTAGACCAAAGCCTAATGGCGCCCCAGATCGATCCGGGCGGATTGATTCAGAAGCTGTCTCGAAATAATGTTGCCGAAGTTTGGCAAGAGTTACACAGAAGTCAGTAACTTATTGAGGGATTTAGAAGGTGATTGACACGTACTACCCTCATCCCAACCAAAAGGAGTGAGCGGCGCAGACAAGCGGCCCGTGCGGTTCTACTCCGTTATAACGGTCCGCTCCATGGACTGTGTTGCAGCCGTACCGTGATCGCGGCCATGCTGGCGCATCATTTCCTGGAACGCGGGCTGCCGGCGCAACAGCTCGTCAACCGTGCCACTATCCTGGATCTGGCCGTTTGCCATTAACACCACCTTGTTAAAGTGGTGCAGGAGGTGCATTCGGTGAATGGAGGCCACAATGCATGCGTCAGGCAATGCCGCGCTCATTCGGCCGAATACGGTTTCCTCGGTGATCGGGTCAAGCGCGCTGGTCGGTTCATCCAGAAAAACGAGGGAATTTCCCCGAGCGGCAAGCAGCCCTCGTGCAAGGCAAAGCCGCTGGCGCTGGCCGCCCGAGAGATTGCAGCCGCGCTCCGACAGGGGCATATCCACTCCCAATGACATATCGGCCATGACGGCATCGAAGGCGCTCACATGGACTGCCTCGCTGATTTCGATGTCACTGTGCTCGCCCGATAGCGATATGTTGTCCCGGATGGAGGCATCAAACACATCGGCTTCCTGTGGAATGAGCGTGGCGATGCTGCCGAGGTGCATGGTGGTCGGGGAGTGCTTCCCGTCGACTTCTATATGCTGCTCGTTCGGACTGTACTGCCCAGCCAACACACGCATCAGCGTGCTTTTCCCTGCGCCGCTGGGGCCAACAAGGGCTATGCGGTCTTTGCGTCCCAGCGTAATGGCAACCTTCTTCAAGCCGGATCCTGTATGGGGAGTTTTGCTCCCGGTGCCAGGATTGGAGGCGATGACACCGGCAGGGGTGTGGTCGTAGCACAAACCGCTCACGTCGATGCTCTGCCAATCTTGCGGGATCGGAGAGCCGGATGCGGGATGGTCAGTCGCGATCCAGATCGCTTCCGCGCTTGCCAGATCGGTACGGGAACGTGCCACCGTCTGGAATTTGTCTGCCACGGCAAGAATGACTGTTCTTGCCTGCTGCGCATATTGGTGTACAAGAAATATCCCGCCAATCAGGATTGCGCCATTGCGGTTACTCATCCATACCGCTGCGGCAACAAGTCCCCAGGTGAGCGCCACGCTGAACAGGTCGGCGATGCACCACTTGACCTCAACCAGCGTGATGCTCCTCTTTGCCGGCACAAAGACTTTGCCTAGTTTTTCATCTACCACGCGGCCCGAGCTGTCCTGCATGCGGAAGGACATGACGGTTGAGATATTGCCGAGAAAATCCAGCAGTTTGGACTGGTATTTGCGCTCCGCGGCGTTTTCTTCCTTGGCAAGACGCATCAAGGCAACGTCAAACCGAACCATGATCATGCCAACAAGACTGTATCCAACCAAGGCGATCAAGCCCAGGGCAGGGGAGAAAAGCATGATTGCAACGACTGCCCCGAGGAAGTGGACAGTGGTCTTGATGTAGTGGAACTGGTTCTGCGTGAAGCTGTGCAAGGCAAGCGATGCCTGGCTGATGCGCTGTTGCACCTCCCCTGAATGATGACGTTCGTGCCATGCCAGGGGAAGTCGCATCAACTTTGCGTACAGAGCATGAGTGAAGTTCTTGCGAACGACCAAGGCGATCCTCCGCTCACAAACCCTTGCGGGGCCATGTAACGACCACGCAATCACTGCAGCGGCCAGGATGGCGGCCCCGTAATAGGCGGCGGTCGACAGTGCCTGTGTTCCGTTCTTCTGCAACTCGTCAAGGGCGTGCGCTCCCAGCCATGGCGATGCCAACTCCATCAAGGCGGCGCCAACCAGCATCAACCATGTCAAACCCAGCTTGAGCCGTACACCGGCGGCATGGCGCCACATGTTGAAATAGAGACCGCCTGGTCCAGGCGTGATGGTGCTGCCTCCACCAGTAGGGTTGTGTTCGCATGCGCGCTTGGCACGGGCGGACGGCATGAACTTGAAAAGCATATTCAATAAACCATTGGGCGCCCAGGTTTGGCGCGCTGTTTCTTACTGCAGGGGAGAAGCGGAATGAGAGGGCTTAATGAAGAGTATTTCGCTGAGAAAATATTATCAAGCGAAAACGTGGCTTATCGAGGCGTGATGTAGCGGCTTTGTAACATGGGCCGGCCTGAATAAGGGCCATGCCCTTACTTGCACACAAACTCGCCTGCTTCACAATTAAATGCAGCAGAACCAGGACACTGCATCTGGCTACCAAGTGATCCACTAATGTGAAGTTAATGATATTGAAATATTTTGATTATTGAAATATTTTGATAATGGAACCTTTGCTCCAGGCTGGTCACTTATGGCTTGAGACTATTACATTCGATGTGGAGACAGTAGTGCCTTTGCTCAGCATTAACAGGCCTGCCATGCCTGCGCCGGTCAGTTTTCCCCCAGCACAAAATGCCAACTCCCCTGCGGCCCAAATTAGCGGTCATGTCCGAACATCAGAGGCTTCCGTCTCCGCTCCTCGAGACAGATCCTGCTATTCGAGTTTGCGAAAATTCATCGCTTCCTTGACTCGTTTTGGAGGCGAATCCGTCAATAACGATGCTTCCACTCCAGAAGGCATTCAAAGGTATAAGGCTTCCGTTCAGATGTGGACAGCTGACGCCAGATCATATGGAGAAATTCCACATCGCAAGCAGACAGAGAAAAGCATTAATGCATGGCTGAACCGAAACAATCCGGAAGCGCCATTGGATTTGTCGGGTTTGTTGTTCAAGGATTTTCCGCCGCTGCCATCCACGCTTCAGCGTTTGGAGGCGCGTGGAACTCTCGCCGAAAAGTTGCCGGAGAACTTGCCGAGCGGGCTTACCTCCCTGGATGTTAGTAGGACTCCTCTTGCCGAGTTGCCGGAGAACTTGCCGAGTGGGCTTGTCTTCCTGGATATCAGCCACACCGAGATCACCGAAATACCAGAGAGCCTGCGGCAGGCAATGTCGAGAGAAACAGATCCATGTGTCGTTCGCTCGGAGGGTTCGCTTATTGTAGGACTGCTAAATGGATACAGGGTAGGGCGGCTCTCGCCTACGTTGGCGCAAGCGGTGCAAGCGTGGTACGGCGCGCCCGATGCCAATCGTCAAGCCGCCTGGGAGAAAATTCACCAAGAGGCGCAAGCCAATGCCTTGGCCGACCCTACCCGAGCGTTATGGGCTTTGCTGGATAGCCTGAAGGGTTCCGCAGAACATCCCTCTGAGGTCAGTGACACGCAGGCGACGAAAGCGGAGCGCGCCGCCAGGCGTGCCGCTTTCAAAGAACGGGTCACGCACCT
>Ga0136846_1230792_pt1 | contig 10938 bp, 10 predicted proteins | sample HopSoiMetagenom2_FD_96841 | JGI IMG/M metagenome (GOLD analysis project Ga0136846, IMG submission 96841) | Grasslands soil microbial communities from Hopland, California, USA - 2 Assembly 2016 (version 4) | ecosystem: Environmental > Terrestrial > Soil > Grasslands | place: USA: Hopland... | reverse complement strand
TGCGGAATTCTCTGGGGACTCCTGCTGAATCAGGTTTTGTTCCATTGGGGTTACCGTCTTTTGATTCAATGGAAGTAAAAGGGTATCACTATGATCCTGACAAAAGCAGGCAATTACTAAGAGAGGCCGGTTTTCCGGAAGGAAAGGGACTACCACCTATTAAACTGCTGACAATTTCTATCTACGCCGAAATGGCCAATTTCATAGTCAGGCAACTGGAAGAACTGGGGTTTAAGATCCAGGTTGAAGTGGTCTTGAGATCTTTGTTATTTGAAATGACGTCCAACTCAAGAGCTTTATTTTTTCGTGGCAGTTGGATTGCCGACTACCCTGATGCTGAAAACTATTTATCGGTATTTTATTCAAAGAATCCAGCCCCACCCAATTATACAAGGTATAAGAACCCTCAATTCGATGCGGTATTTGAAAAGGCGTTGACGGAGGAAAATGATTCGTTGCGGTACCGTCTTTACCGGCAGGCCGACCAGCTGATGATAAACGATGCGCCAGTGGTACCGTTATGGTACGACAAGTCAGTTAGGCTGGTACAGGTGAATGTCACGGGCTTTACTCCCAACGGCCTTAACCTGCTTGAGCTTCGTAAAACCCGCATAGGCGACCGTATTTTCTGAAATTTTTATTTTTGCGTGACCAGCTGACTTACAAATGGTTGCCTTTAAATCCACAGCCTGTCGACCGCACCCGGCTTGCATATTAAACAAACTGTGTATACTTTACAGTTCTGGGTTGGCAATTTTACTAAGCGACAACGCCCTCCACTATCTTTCGTAAAAACCAGGTGGCAAATTAGCCGGATGTTTTAAGATCGGTCCTATTTCAGATCATTCGTACTCATTCATTCGAAGCCTTTTAAACAAACCGCACTATGAAAACAAATGGTACCCATATTCTAATCATACGAATCGTGCTTTTTATTCTTATCAGCCTGTATACCATCCTTGTATTCGGTCAATCGCACGTAGAGTAAACCGACATCAGAAACAAACATGTATTCAGTTTGCCGGGCTTAATCAATAACTATCTTCTTTTTGAAGGAAAAGTAAACCTCACTCCCAATTCAGCCAGGATCATATCAGTTTTAGATTCATTCTGATTGAAAAAAACTGCTCCACTATTACCGTCAATATACGGATCTGAGAGATACGTTGTTCTGGCGCCGAACAAATAGGAGCCTTTCACAACAATGGCTGCCTGCTTGCGCTTATCAACCGGGATCTCCACTCCAACTCCGGGACCCCAGGTAAAAGCCCAATAACCTTTGCTATTGTCACCGTCAACATATTGAGAGTTGCCATAATAAGTTTCCCTTTCGATACTTGCCGAGGAAAAAAACAAGTTAGCGCCAATAGTAGTTTCAACGAAAATTAGAACAGGTCGTTCTTTTGGAAGAAGATCGGCCCTTGCCTTGAAAGCAAGAGACATGATATTGTTGCTGGCGGAGATTTTATAAGTATCGTAGTATCCTCCATAATAGATATCGAAATATTTTGTATTGCTACCTCTTACCATATAGCCAAACTCGGCACCGACACTAAACGGGCTTTCATCCATGATGCGGCGAAGCACATTAAAGCGAATGCCAACCCCTGCCTTTGGATCGGCCGACTTATAATCGCCTTGTGGAAAACTGAGTTGGATATGGGCCGCAGCCGATGTTCTCTGTCCCCTGGCAGATAGCACCAGAACGGCCAGGCAAAATGCGGTCGTGAATGTTCGCATGGATAGGTAGTTTACGGTTATCGAATGGTAGATAGAAACGGGTATAAAACTACTGGTGTTTTTTGAGTTTGTCTTTAAATACCTTCTTGAATTTTTCAACCTTAGGTCGGATCACGATGGTGCAATAGGGATTTGACCCTTCATTGTTATCGAAGTATTGCTGGTGATAATCCTCGGCGGGATAAAACTTCGTAAAAGCTGTGATCTCAGTGACGATAGGCCGGTCAAACGCTCCACTTTTATCGAGCGCCACCTTATATTTTTCAGCTTTTTCCTTTTGTTCCTGGTTATGATAAAAAATACCGCTCCTGTATTGAGTGCCGATATCGTTTCCCTGGCGATTCAAAGTAGTAGGATCATGCGTTTGCCAGAATACTTCCAGCAATTCATCAAAGCTGATCTTTTTGGGATCATAGACTATTTGCAAGGCTTCGGCGTGACCAGTTTCTCCGGTGCAAACCTGTTTGTAGGTCGGGTTTTCGGTTTTTCCACCTGTGTATCCGGAAGTGGAGCTGATCACTCCATCGAGTTGCTCGAATATAGCTTCTGTGCACCAGAAGCATCCATTGGCAAAAGTGGCGGTATCGGTTGCACCAGACGGTAAAGTGCTGTCCTTCGGAGCCGACGTTTTAGTATTTTCCATATCGGTGTTGTTGTTTTTGTTATCAGGCGATTTAGATGACGATGAATTCTGCGCACAGGAGCAAAACGCTGCGGTGGCAATCATCAGAAGACTTAGCATTCTTTTCATACTGTTAACTTGCATTTGATGTATAAATTTCGTGTAATTTTTCGAAGCGGCGGCATTGGTCTTTTCAGCCGGGGCGCTAGTTGAAACGCTTTGAGAATTCATTAACAGTAATATCTACGAAAATAACAAAGAAGGAGACTGGATGTTTAGAAAAGAAAAAGTTAAGAAAAAACTGCTTGCACCTGAAAATCTTCTGCTTGCATGCCCGCTTACGCTGCTGCTCATACGCCAGTTCTTCACATTACGGATGATTCTTTTCGAAATCCATTTTCACGATACGACTATTATGATGCCCGTTTCGCAGGTTCTGCAAATCGTCTTCCTGGTTCAGGTTGCCTATTTCTTTATGCATAAATTGTTTCGGGTAACAAATAAAAGGAATCCTCTTATCTGTAATCTTCATGTCATTACTACACAGGTTTGTCTGTCGGTTGTAATCCTGCTTTATTTTGCATTGGAGCAGTATACAGCAAATAGAATTGGCAATAGCCCGTCCGAAGCAATGGAAGCCGTTCTACTTCGCGGGAGTTTTTCTCCCGCGATTACCTGGATCGGGACTGCTTTTATATTCCTTCACATTTTGTTTTTGGTTTATTTCCTCATCTTGATGATCGCGACTATTCTTACAAAGCTGATCCGCCGCAAAAGCTTTTAGTAGTTACCTTTGTAAACTTTAAAATTTCAGCGAAGAAGATGCGACTTTACCCGGAATCAGCTTATCTACAACTTGAATTTGACAAGATAAAAAATCTGCTGGCATCGCACTGCGGGAACGAGTATGCCCGCGACAAAGCCAGGCAGCTAAGGATCCATACGCAAAAGGAGTTTATTGAAACCGAATTAAAGCAAAGCCACTAATACAGCCAGTTGGTTCGAAATGGTATTTATTTTCCCAACGATTATATCCTGAATCTTTCCAACGAACTTAAGCTGTTATCCATACAGGGCGCGGTATTGTCGGGCGAACAGTTGATGCAGGTAAGAAAGCTGGCGGAAAGCATTGAAAGGATCTTCCGCTGGTTTGATAATGAAAGACGCATCGCATATGAAGCTCTGGCAAGGGTTGTTAGCGGCACCCATTATGAAAAGGCAATCATGGCAATGATTGATCACGTACTGGACAATGATGGACAGGTAAAGGACAGCGCTTCGCCCGAACTGAAAAGTATCCGGATGAATTTGTATCGCAAACGGATCGAATTGCGCAGGGTATTTGAAAAAATTGTTGCGAGACTGAATAAGCAAGGATATCTCGCCGAAATAGAAGAGGGCTTTATGAGTGGCAGGAGAGTCCTTGCTGTGTTTGCCGAGCAAAAGCGAACGGTGAAAGGAATACTGCATGGCGAAAGCGACAGCCGGAAAACGGCATTTGTAGAACCCGAAGAGACCATTGAATTAAATAATGAAGTGTATGAATTGGAGAACGACGAAAGAAAAGAAGTTTATCGCATTTTGCGTGAACTGACTGCCAGGCTTTCCGTGCATGCTTCATTGCTGACAACCTATCACACTATTGTAGGTGAATATGATTTCATAAGGGCTAAGGCAAAACTGGCCGGTGATATAAAGGGGGAATATCCTTCGGTTACTGATAAAGCCCATGTTCACCTGGTCCAGGCATTTCATCCCCTACTGCTATTATATAATCAAAAAGCAAATAAACCCACTATCCCTGTTTCTATAACGCTGGACGATACCAGGAGAATCCTGGTGATCAGCGGACCTAATGCAGGCGGTAAAACGGTTACGCTGAAAACTGTGGGATTGTTGCAGATGATGGTGCAAAGTGGTTTATTGGTCCCCGTTCATGCTTCTTCGCAGTTCGGCATTTTCAAGCAACTGATGATCCATATCGGCGACACACAAAGCATAGAGTTCGAATTGAGCACGTACAGCAGCCATCTTATTCACATGAAATATTTCATGGAGACCGCAAATGGAAGAACACTTTTCTTTATCGATGAGTTGGGAAGCGGTAGCGATCCCAACCTCGGAGGAGCATTCGCAGAAGTAATACTACAGGAACTGGCAAAGAAACACGCTTTCGGGATTGTAACAACGCATTACCTGAACCTGAAAATAATGGCCGGCAAAACCCCGGGTATCATCAATGGGGCAATGGCATTTGATGAAAAAAATCTGCAACCCCAATATAAATTGCTGATCGGTAAACCCGGAAGTTCCTATACGTTTTCAATTGCTGAAAGGATCGGTCTTAACAAAGACCTGATCAACCAGGCCAGGAACCTGGTAGCGGAAGACCAGTATCGCCTGGATAAACTGCTGAACCGAACGGAACAGGATCTTCGTGACCTTGAAAAAAAAGAAAGGGCATTGCATGTCGCCATAAAAGAAACCGAACGGCTAAAGAAAGAAATGGAGCAGGTGCTGAACAGGGAACGACACCAACAGCAGCTACAGTTACTCAAGGAACAAAACCGTATTTCAGAAGAGAGGATCGCTTACCTGAAGGATATGGAACGGAAGCTCAAACAACTCCTGATCGAATGGCGGAAGGAGGAAGATAAAAGCAAAGTAATCAAACAGATGAATGCCCTGCTGTTTAAAAAGAATGAGCAGAAAGCAGTCAATAAAATGCAGAAGAAAATAGATTCCAGGTTTGCAGAAATAGGCGGAGAAATAAAAACCGGTGATAAAGTAAAGTTGAAATTGAATCACCAGGTGGGAGAGGTGCTGGAGTTACGCGGTAAAAGGGCTGTTGTAAAAGTCGGCCTGCTGCCTATGCAGGTTGATCTGAAAGATCTTGTCGTGGTGAAGGAAAAATTGAACGAGTAGTGATCTTTACTCAATAGGCCTGGTAGTCGGTAATTTTTTTCAATTGTGTTGAATCGATGACCCAGTTGGTGCTTTTTTCCTCCTGATAAAATTCACGTAAACAGCCGCTACTACTGCAAATACCAGGCAGCCCAGGGTTATGTTGTCAACCAGCGAGGGATCGAGGTTTTTACCGATTAACTTATCGCCAAGATATTTAATGAATGAAGCAGGAAGATTTTTCTCGCCCAGCTTTTCTTTTACCTCCAAGTGCCAGTCTGTTAAGACGCAATATCCCCATCCGTACCAGATGCCGAGTACCAGCCAACTCATCAATGTAAGGGAAAGGACCATCAAATGAACCTTTCGTGTACGTCTCCAAATCCAACCCGTGAGATTGAACAGGGTCACCACTATATGTGCAACTGTTAAGAAAATGTCGAGAAAAATGTACACCGTTATAATTAATAAATTGAAAAAGCTGACGAATCCCGGGAACGGTAAATATCCTGAATAATTCCGTAGTATTTCTTTGCGGAAATCAACTGTCCAACTTGGTTTGGTACACTTTTTTTATCATTTTTACGTTTTTGAGGTCGTCAACCCAACCCTATTAAACGCACTATTATATGAATCACACTATGTCCCAGCCGTCATCGGGCAACAAGTCCTATGTACTTGTTTTACGCCTGAGTTTAATTCTCATCCTGTTTTCTGCTATCGCGTTTGGAGGATATAAAGTTGTATTGTATTCGAAAGCTTCTGCACAGGGCCCCAGTTCCACCAGTCAGGGCGGGCCGGCGCTGGAAGAGAAGAAGATTTCTCCTGTCATTTCCGACAGCGTCGAGTATGAAAATAAAATAGCACATATTACCAATGGCGATACAACGGGCAAATGGCCTGTTAAGGCAGACTATCCTTTGGATGGAGCTCTCCTCCCTTTTAAAAGGATCGTTTCTTTTTATGGCAATTTGTATTCAAAGCAAATGGGGATACTGGGTGAACTCCCACCTTCCCAGATGCTGGCGAAATTGCAGCAGGAAGTTGCAGCATGGCAAAAAGCAGATTCGGCCATCGAAGTAGTACCCGCTCTTCATTACATAGCAGTAACTGCGCAGGGTTATTCTGGTAAAGATGGGAAATACCGGTTGAGAATGCCTTTCCACCAGATCGATTCGATTTTAAATATGGCAAAAAGGATCAATGCGATAGTATTTCTCGATATACAGGTTGGACTGAGCACTTTGCAGGACGAGATTCCCAAACTGGAACCTTATTTGAAAATGCCGAATGTGCACCTGGGAATCGACCCGGAATTTTCTATGAAGGGAGGACAGGCGCCTGGAAAAGTAATAGGTACTTTTGATGCGGCTGACATCAACTACGCTTCCGAATATCTTACAAAGCTGGTTAAAGAAAACAAGCTTACTCCCAAGGTCCTGATCGTGCACCGGTTTACAAGAGGTATGGTCACTAATTATAAACAAATAAAAACAAGACCGGAAGTGCAGGTCGTAATGGACATGGATGGTTGGGGACATCCTGACCTGAAATACAGCTCCTATCAATTATATATACATAAAGAACCGGTGCAGTTTACCGGGTTTAAATTGTTTTATAAAAACGATCTTAGGAATAATGGCCGGCTAATGACACCCAGGGAATTGCTGGCTTTAAAACCTCAACCTGTTTACATCCAATACCAGTGATTGTCATCATTAATGAATAAGAAAAGGCGAACTTAGACTCGCCTTTTTTTATTGTAGTTACCTTGCCGAACCTTCAGGAACTGCGTTATAGTCAATTGCACGGACCAGGCCCGCTTTGAAAATAAAAAAGCACAGCGAGGCTGTGCTTTTCCTTACAAGAACTGTGATTTTTATTTGATCTTATTGATTACCACATCTTCAACTGTGCGGGTGTGGTTATTTATTTCGAAAACCACAGGTTTATCATAATCCTTGCCCGTGATTTCAAATTTCAGATCCGAATCTCCCAGTTCTTCTCTGTTTATCACGAATTTTTTGGTAAAGCTGGAACCTTTTACTTTGTCTTTGTACAAAATATTGCCGTATTCGTCGCGGATAGTGACGATAAACTCCCTTTCTTCGGCCGAGTTAAACACCAGGTGAAAAACAGGTTGATTGTTTTTGGCAGTTCCAATAAACTTCAATTCAACAGGAATGACATTCTTTTCATCATTGGCTGATGCCGGGGAAATAAATGCTGTCATAAATAGCGCAACGAATGCGATGGCTACGAGGCGGACATTGATGTTTGTTTTCATAAATCTAAAATTTAAGGTTAATAATCTGTTTTAAATAGATTATGGGGCAATCGCTGCAATCTGGTAAAACTTATGGAGCAACCGGGCAAACAATGTGGAGCTTTAGATCCGATCGTTATCGGAGGCCCGTTAAATCCGGGTTGGTAGAACCGGAATAATTATTTGATGACGTAAAACTAGTCAGCGAAGAGTTGTTATACAAACCAAATTACTCGTGTTTTGCGTACGCTTAAAGTCCAAAAGAAAACATAAAGCCCTTGCCAGTAATGAGTTTAAGGAAGGGCGGCGCCCTATCGCCAACGCTTTTCCGACTTCCAAAAAAGGCCTGATTTTCGGCCAGATGAAGGCGGTTTTAGCGGTAGAAGAAATAAATCTTACACCACTATCCAGGGGAATGGCTTGCGGTATGAATTTTGAGTAATTTCTTGCCCGTTTTTTTAATAATGGGCAACGATTTTTGGTATATCTAACTGATTTTCAGAATGGGGATATACCGTTTATAAATTTAATTTTTTAATTAGAACCGGCATATCAAAAATATATTACCTTCAGCCGCCTTCGAAACCTATTTAAAGGGGGAGGCTCAACTAAATAACCAGAAGGTTGTTATATAGAGGAATAAGCCAAAGCCATTAGAAATAAGGCACATATAAAAGGAGATAAAAACAATGGCATTTAAAAAAGAGATCGTAGAGATCATTGAACCAAAAGACGTTTTCGTGGGTAAAAATGACGCCCCGATAACGCTGATGCAATTTGGCGAATATGAAAATGAAGATTGCGCCAAAGCAAACGAGATTGTAAAGCAGCTGCTGGAAGAATATGAAGGGAAGGTCCGGTTCAATTTCCGGCATTTTCCATTGACCAGGATTCACCAGCGCAGCATGAAGGCCAGCGAAGCAGCAGTAGCGGCTGCCCAGGAAGGCAAATTCTGGGAAATGCACAATGTATTATTTAGCAATCGTCGTAACCTGGGAACAACCAGCCTGAAATTACATTCCAGGGAAGCCGGGATCAGCAATAAGAAATTCCTGGATGACCTCGTAAACGGGGTATATGGATGGCAGGTGCAGGATGACCTGAAGGAAGGAATTGACCGGGGTGTAAAGGAATTACCCGCATTCTTTATCAACAACGAAGCATTTACCGGCAAGCCGACATTTGCGAATCTCAGCAGTGCGATCGATTCGGCTTTAAAGAAAAGCAAAAAGAAATCTACAGCCAAACAAAGAGCATAAATCCGCGCCCGCTTTGAACGGCGGGATCGGTTCAAAAAATTAAAACCTCCGGAAATCCGGAGGTTTTTTTATCGGTATCGGTTATAATCGATAATGATTACCAACGATTGTTGGAGTTAGAATAAGAAGGCTTATTGCTGCTTCTTTCTTCTTTTGGTTTTGCTACCATCACTTTAATGGCGCGACCTTCAACCATACCACCGTCCAGTTCGGCAATTGCCTTCTGGGCTGCGGCGTCATCCGGCATTTCCACGAAACCGAAACCCTTGCTACGGTTTGTGTATTTGTCCATAATCACTTTGGCAGAAGAAACTTCGCCATACTCCTGAAAAAAACCTCTTAAGTCATCATCCTGAACGGCGTAACTTAAGTTTGAAACATAAATGTTCATTTGAAAAATTAATTAATTAAGAAATACTTGAGAAAAAGCACGGTAAAGAAGACTAACTATTAGCACAAATGGGCGTAGCAGAAAAGTTCATTCAGTTACGAAATGCGAAGAACTCAAATTGACAATGCAAAGATAAGGTTTAAATGCCAGAATAAAAGTTTCATTTGTTATTATAAGAATAAAATGGCGGCAGCCTTTTAACTAAGTCTGCCGCCGAACTAGGACATATATAATGGTTGTTACTCGCCTTTTACAAGTTTTCCAAATGCTATGGATTGACCTTTTTCACCTGTAACCCGGTAGGTGTAAATACCTGCCGCAAGCTGTCCGAGGTAGACCCGGGTGTTTGTGTTATCCAGTTTTTGCTGCCTGACGCTTTTGCCTGAAAGATCAAAAAGAGTAAACATTGCCCCGTTGGAGGGCATTTGCTTTATTTGAATATTGACAAAGCTTTTAAAGGGATTGGGATAAACGAACGAGCTATTCACTTTTTCTTCTACATTGTACGCAGCTTTTTTCAATGAAGCTTCTCTGCTTTTATCAGGCGCTACCGCATCAGGTGCTGTTTCTTTTTTGGTTTTCTTGACTAATCTACCGGCACAATAACTAGCGTCAGGAAAAATAACATCATGTTCCGTGATCCTCAAAGAAAGCAGAGGTAATTCTACTCTTTGAAGCGGCTTAACAGAGTTGCCGGCAATCGTCTTTATATCCGGTATTTTGGGCAGTTCAATTTGTTTTTTCGGACTACCAATCAGCAGGATATCGTCATATTCCCAAAGATCTTTTGCTGCCGTCACGAAAACCATTATTGATCCGTCTGCATTAAAGCTCGGCTGAATCATGTTCCTCAATCCCTTCCTTGGATCTGGTATTTCTGTAAGGTTTCCAAAATCTTCCGTGATTGATTTTCGCGTATAGCGCCAGAGATGTTCTGATTTTTTTGTGGCGATACTGAAATAATAGGAAAGGCCATCTTTACTCAACTGACCAGGTCCGGACTCCTGTGCTGAAGGTAAAAGAAGGTCTTTCACCTTTTCTACCTGGTAGGTACCGGTCCTTTTATAGATCCGGATCCTGTCTTTACCATTTACTTCAATATTTGATATGATCTCCTTTCCGTCGAAAGAGATCGAAGGACCATAGTGACTATTTCCATCAATGCCGCTAAGTTTTACAGGCTGCGGAAATTCCTGGTTACGATTTGATCTCACGGAAATATATAAATCCCCGGACTCCACCATACAGATGGTCAATTCATCATTGGTAAGACTGGCGGCAAAGTACCCTGCAGTAATATTGCGGCTTAACGGTTCAGGTTTACTAAAAGCATCGTCGGTGCTTTTTCTAGTGCTAAGAAAGATCCTTCCAAATCCGCCATCACGGGAAGAAGTAAAGTACAGGCGAAGACCATCAGGCGAAAGAAAAGGATAAGCATCGGCAATGCCAGGCCGGTTAATGCTGTTGGTTTCCCGGCAATCGGGAACGGCCAATTCCTTATCTGATTTTTTCAACTGAATGTCATTGTCCAACGGATCGATTGACGATACACGTGCCTCGCTCACTTTCCTGACAGGTAGGCTTACAAATGAAATTTCAGGTTTGACGGAGTCTATCGTTATGGGCTCCCTTCTTCGAGCGATGCGTTGAGCGTTTGAATCGGCTATTATGATTAAAACAAAAAAAGCGCTGCACAGGCAGACGCGGAGAAAGCGAGGTGTAGGCATAATGGTTGGTTTTAGCATCCTGAATTTAC
>Ga0136846_1242582_pt1 | contig 10941 bp, 9 predicted proteins | sample HopSoiMetagenom2_FD_96841 | JGI IMG/M metagenome (GOLD analysis project Ga0136846, IMG submission 96841) | Grasslands soil microbial communities from Hopland, California, USA - 2 Assembly 2016 (version 4) | ecosystem: Environmental > Terrestrial > Soil > Grasslands | place: USA: Hopland... | reverse complement strand
CCCTCGTAGCGCCCGTTCGCGCGGTTCGCGAACTCGCTCGTGACGTCGGCGCCGTTCAGCGCCACCTTCGCGCCCGCCGGCTGCACTGCCACCAGCGCGTCACCGCCCGAGATCAGATCCGCGCGATTCGAGAGCACGTTGATCTGCGCCGCGCCGGCCACCGCTGTGCTGGTTAGCGCCACGCCCGCAACAGCGATGGCGAAGACGAGCTTCTTCAACCCCTGCCTCCCTAGTGATCCACTCGCGCCCCGCGCGCGAATTGGCGGCAAACCCTACGGAGGAGGAAGCATGGCTGTCGCAGTAATCATGGAGTTCAAGGACACGTCCCTCGAGCAGTACGACGAGGTGCTCAGCAAGATGGGCTTCTCACCCGGTGGCGCCGGCGCGAAGGGCGGGCTCTTCCACTGGGTGACCAAGACGAACGGCGGCATCCGCGTGACCGACGTCTGGGAGTCCAAGGAGCAGTACGAGGCGTACGCGGCCGAGCGCATCGGGCCGCTGACGGCGGAGGCCGGATTTACCGGCCCGCCGGAGGTCACCTACGCCGAGGTCTACAACTACCTCACCGCGGGCTGAGCTTGAGGCGGAGCTCGGCGGCAAGCTCCGCCGGCTCCGCCTTCAGCCGTTCCGGCGTGACGCGGAGCACGTGCCAGTCGAGCGAGTCCAGCTTCGAATCGCGCCGGCGGTCGCTCTCGAACGAGCGCTGTGTGCGGTGCGTGTAGAAGTCGTCCAGCTCGACAGCCGTCTTCTGCTTCCGCCACACGGCGTCGAGCTCATAGCCCTCGACCCACGCGTTCATCTCCGGCGTGGGGAGCTTGTGCTTTCGGCAGAAGATCAGGAAGCGGCGCTCGAACGCCGAACGGCTCAGTGCGGGCGCACGGTGCTGTTTGAGCCGCGCACGGATGCGCTTCACGCCCTTGCGGTTCGGCGCCCGCTCGCAGGCCTCGTCGATCGCGCGCCCGTCGAAGAGGTTCATCCGCTCGGCCTGCTCCAGCGCACGCTCGGTGCGCTCCTCGGACTCGGATGAAAAGACATCGATGAGGGTGCGGCCGAGCGCGGTCACCGGGATGGCTTGCTTCACTGCGCGGTCTTCGAAATGCAGCTCGCGCACTTGCTGAAGCACGATCCCTTTCCGCCTCGCGCGCCCGGCCGCGGGGACCGTCACATACACGTCGTTGCCCCGCGGGGGAAGCAAATCCCAAAGCCAGGCGGCCGTGCGATGGCTCGCCACCGCCTCGGGCCCGTGGACGAGAACGGCAGCCATGATCCACCCGTGCCGGCTCACCCGTCGGTGCCCCACCGCATACACGCCTCGGAAGAGAACGTGCAAACGCCCACCCTTCACCCAACGGTGCACCGCCGGCCGGCTCAGCCCAAGTGCGATGAGCTGCCACAACGCCACAACACCGTGCTGCCTTTCGGCCAGGCGAGCGACTGAATGACTTTTGTCTCGCATACCGAGTCAAAAGTCATTCGGCCGAAGATTCTCCCCCGCAGGTGTCGCCTACATCGCGGCGCGCGCCGGCAGCTCGGGCGCCAGCGTGCCGGTCTCCGCGCACGCGCGCTCCAGCAGCGCGTGCAGGCGGGGCAGCTCGGCGCGCGCCTCTTCGGTGCGGCCGCGTCCGCCGACCTTCTCCGCCAGGTTGCGCGCTTCGGAGGGATCCGTGTCCAGGTCGTACAGCTCGTACTCGGGCTCCACACGGCCGCGGGGATCGAGGTAGACGGCGTACTTCCAGCGCCCGTCGCGAATGCAGCGGATGCGGTTCGGCTGACCGGGCGCGTCCTGGAACGCGGTACCCGCCTGGTGGTCGTCATAGGTGAAGAGCACGGCCTCGCGCACCGCGTCGCCCTCGCCCCGCAGCAGCGGCCCGAGGTCGTGCCCGTCGAGGCTCGCAGACGCGCGCGTGCCGCCCGCCTGCCCCACCATCGTGGGCACCACGTCCACGAGGGACACGAGCGCGTCGCTCGACCGCGGCTCGGGGAACAGCGCCGGATTCGACACCACGAACGGCACGCGCAGCGACTCCTCGTACGCGTTGAACATCTTCTGGCGCAGCCCGCCGTGCGACAGCGCCATCTCGCCGTGGTCCGAGGTGCGCACTATCACCGTTCGCGAGCGCAGCGACGACGGATCCTCCGGATCGCCCAGCACACGCAGCAGCCGCCCGATCTTCTCGTCCACCAACCGGTGTAGGTGCGCGTAGAAGTTCAAGTAGTGACGCTGCGCCTCGCGGCCGCGCAGACCGCCCAGGTACGCCATCTGGCCCAGCTTCATGAGCGCCTGGACGGTCGGTTTCTCGCGCAGGTTCTCGTCGATCGTGGGCGGCAGGGCCACGCCCATTCCGTCGAACTCCGACAGCGAGTAGCCGCCGCGCTCGAACGACGACGGATAGCCCAGCACGTCGTGCGGATTCACCAGCGAGAAGACGAGGCAGAACGGCTCGGGCAAGCCCGCCTGCCCCAGCCAGCGCTCCATCTGCTGCGTGTAGTCCTCGTCCCAGCCCTGGCCGCTGAAGCCCGCGCGTCCGCCGCCGAAGGTCTCGGCCTTGGCGTCGCCGCCGGCGTCGGGCGGCTCCCACTCGCCGAAGCCGTAGTCGCGCTCGAGCCGCGCCGCGTCCGCCTCGCTCCACTCCCCCCGGACCGGCTTCGTCAGGTGCCACTTGCCCTTGAACACCACGTGATAGCCGCGCTCGCGCAGCAGCGTGCCGAGCGTGGCGATCCCCGGCTGCAGCTCGGGCTCGTTGCCGCTCTTCGGCCCGAGCCGCAAAACGCCCCGGCCGAACGACGCCGCCAGCCGCCCGCGCGGCACCTCCCCGGACAAGGCCAGCCGCGCCACCGTGCGCAGCACGTCCGGCGTGTTGCGGCGGTCGGGGAACAGATCCCCTTTCGTCATCGTCAGCGGCACGCCGTGGCGCGACGGGTAGAGCCCGGTGAGCAGGCTCGTGCGGCTCGGCGAGCACATCGCCGTGGCGATGAACGCGCGCGAGAACGTCATCCCCGTGCGGCGCAGCTCGGCGTCGTTCGGCATCAACGAGTCGAGCCAGCCGGGATCCTGCGGCCAGTGCTGCGGCGCCCGCTGCTGATCGGTGACCAGCAGGATCAGATTCGGCGGGCGCTCCATCACCACTCCAGGCCGGCGGCGCGCAAGGTGCGCTCCAGGTCCTCGATCCTGTCCTGCCCCCAGAACAGCTCGTCGCCGAACACGAACACGGGCACGCCCCAGTGACCCAGCGCAACCAGCTCGTCCGTGTTCGCCTGCACGCGCGCGAGTAGCTCCTCGTTCCGGGCAGCCGCAGCGCACTCGTCCCAGCGCAGCCCGGCCCGGCCGCACACGAGCTGCAGCCCGTCGTCGCGCGACACGTCAACGGCCTCCGACCAGATCGCCCTCCCCGCCGCGAGCACGAACTCGCGCGCACGGCCGGCCGCGATCGCGTGCTCCGACACGGCGAGGCAGCGCAACGCCCCGCGCCCGATCGGGTCGTGGATCCGCCCGAACGGCATGCCCAGCCGCCGCGCCTCGCGCGCGGCGTCGCGCAGCGTGTGCAGCCGCTTCGCACGAGGCACGGCCTCGCCGCGCATCGCCATCGGGATCACCCCGCGGAACGCGAGGTCGACGTCGAAGCGCTCGGGCAGCGCAAACGCGCGCGGCGCCGCCAGATACGAGTAGGGACTGCGGAACGAGTAGAAGAAATCGAGCCGCGCGCTCACGCCACCGTCCAGCCCAGATCGTCCAGGCGCTGCTCGATCTGGGCCGAACGGTCGTGCGCGAAGAACCACTGCCCGTGCACCCAGGCCGCCGGCACGTCGTAGATCCCGCGCATGCGCATACGTCGCTCGTTGCGCCTCACTGCCTTCGCCCCGTCGATGCGGGCCTGGTCGCCCATCTCCGCCCGCCAGAGACCGCCGAGATCGGGACGCCCCTCACCGCTGAACCACAGCCGCCCCATCGCCTCGAGGCAGAAGCGCGTCAGCGTGGACCCCTGGGGCGCGCACGCCACCCACTCGGCCAGCAGGTTCGCGGCGATCGGATCCCACGGCTCGGACCGGGTCAGCTCGAGATCCAGCCGCCCGGCCAGACGCTTCGCGTCGGTCAGCGCGTAGCGGCGCTTGAGCTCGACAGCCGGATCGTCGGGAATCCCTCGGTCCACCACCGGCCGGAGCACCAGTTGCGCGTTGTGGCGGCCCACCCGCTGCGCCAGGTCGAACAGCGCCACTGCGCTCCAGGGATCGTCGAAGGAGAAGTAGAGCTCCACGGTGCCGCACCGGCCCATCTTGCGGCGAGCCACCGCGCCCACTCGACCCACCACGTCGACCTTCGACTCCGCCACCACGGCCCGCGGCAGCAAGCGGCGCGTGATGATCTGCCCGCCTTTCACCGGACCCCAGAGCTCCCCAGCACGTGCCCCCGCGCGTCGAGCGCCCGGACCGCGAGGCTGCCCGCCGTACTCGACACGGGAATTCGCGTCTCGAAGCCGCTCCTCCGCACGGACGCGACCATCGGGCCGCCCGCCAGCACCTGCCAGCGCGCCACCTCGGTCGCCCCGTTCCAGCTCGCGTAGACGGCGCCGCCGCTCAGCACCGCGTCGGGCCGGGTCCGCGGCGTGGCCTTCCAGGGGAAGCGGTAGGCGCGGTAGCTGCCGTCGTCCTGCGGCAGCTGCGCGTCGTACACCAGCCGCCCGCTCGCCGTGAACTCCGAGAAGAACGGCTGCGCCCCGAAGCCCACGAAGCGGTTGCCGTTCGGCAGCGTCTGCATGCTGCCCTCGCTCTGTGCGGACGTGTCGGCGGGGCGGCGGTAATCGCTCATCACCGCCGCCCGCCGACCCCTCACGTCGAGCCGCAACACGAGCCCGCGCGAAGAGGGTGCCTGCTGTGGCGGTCCGGCTTCGTCGTCGAACAAGCTGATGTCCCCGTTCGCCAGCATCTGCGCGTCGTGCTGGAACCAGAAGCGCGCGCCGCGGCCGAGCCGGAACGTGCTGGCCTTCCCCCCGAGCTTCCAGACGATCCGCCCGCCCGCGCGTTCGATGTCGTAGATCGCCGAGGTGTCGCGCATCGAGACGAGCACGCGTCCGCCCGCCAGCGGCTGGATCGAGTTGATGTGGAAAGCGTCGTACGACGAGCTGTTGGCCGGCGTGGCGTACGACTCCGCAAGCGGGACGTGGCCATAGGAGTGCCACTCCCACACCACGAGCCCGGTTGCGATGTCCACCTCCTGCACGATCGCGTCGAGCAGCGGCGACACCTGGCCGGCGGGCGTGCCCGGCAGGTGCACCAGCACCGGCGAGTAGATCGAGAACAGCGCGGTGCGCTCGGGCGTGAGCGTGAACTCGTGGATGTCCATCGGGTAGCCGTTGCCGGCGTGGACCGTCTTGATCGTCCGGTACGAGCTGTCGGCGATCACGCCGTGGCCGAGGCCGAACGCCTGCGGGGTGACCGGGCCCTCCCACCACGTGAGCACGGTGCGCTCGCCGAGCTTCTGCAGCCGCAGGTTGGCCGCCACCGTGGGCGGGGCGAGCTGCCTGAACCAGACCAGGTTCCCGCGCGAGTCCACGATCATCGGCCCGCCGGGGCCCACCGGCGAGATCGTCACCACGTTGTTGCTGCCCGGGTGCACGATCGGCGACGGCAGTGGCGTGAGGAACACGTCGCCGCCGGAAGCCCCCGCCGAACGCTTGAGCACCGTGATCCGCGGCGGCGCGAGAGCGGGCACGGACACGAACTGCTGCAGCTTCCCGGGTTGCCGCGTGGTGATGTTCAGAACCGGCTGTGCCGCCGCGAGCCGGGCGATCGTGAACGAGAAGCGCGACGCAGCCCTGCCCCGGATCCGCACGACGGCGCTCACCCGCTCGCCCTGTGCGAACGGATCCTTCGGCACGAAGCTCGCGCCCCGGCGGCGGGAGTACGCGCGCAGCCGGCCCTGGTGAGCGCCACTCGTCGAGCCGGTCACGCTCACCGACCGGATCGCCCTCGGGCTGACGCCGAGGATGCTGATCTGCGTCTGAGGCGAGGCGTCCGGCGTGCCGGGCGCAGGCGAGATCGCCACGTCAGCGGCGCGCGCGGCGACGGGCGCAACAAGCGCCGCCGCGAGCGCCAGAACAGCCGGGAACCGCTTGAGGAGCTCGCCCATGCTTATTGGCGCGCATTACAACAGTTATTGGAACGATTGTCAATTACACTTCGTCGCGATGTCCACCCCCGCCACGCCCCGCCGCCGGCTCGCCCCCGAGGCCCGGAGGCAGCAGATCCTCGACGCCGCCCGCACGCTGTTCGCCGAACGCCCGTTCACGAACGTGTCCACGGCGGACGTCGCCGAAGCCGCGGGAGTGGCCCGCTCGCTTGTGCACCACTACTTCGGCGGCATCCGCGAGCTGCTGCTGGCGGTCATAGCCGACGGCGCCGCCGCGCTCGCCGAGATGCGCAGCGCCGGCCCGGAGACGCCGCTGGAAGAACGGCTGGCCCGCAACGTGGCGTCCGGTCTCGACGTGGTCGCGGCCAATCGCGAGACCTGGCTCGCCGTGGTGGTCTACGGCGGAAACGTGGACGACCCCGACATCCGGGCCCTTCTGAATGCCGGCTTCGAGCAGAACGTGGCGCGCACGCTCGCGATCAACAGCGACGTGATCAGCGACACGCCCACCACCCGCCGCGCCCTGCGCGCCTTCAACGCGTTCGCCACCGAGGCCACGCGCGCCTGGCTGATGGGCGAGTGCGAGCGCGAGGACACCGAGAAGCTGCTCGTCACAGCGTTCCGCCACATGCTGCTCGAGACGATTCCGGAGCTGGAGCGAAGAGCCGGCTAGTGCCCGTTTGACGAGAAGTGCATGTAGTCCTGGGTGTCGCCCGCCCAGGCGCCGCCCCAGCCCCAGCCGATGTTGCGGAACGCCTCCACCACCTTGCCGGTGACCATGCCCGGGAGGTGGCGTGAGCGGTCGCGATAGGGCTTCGTCGCCGGGTCTCGCGACTGGCCGCAGCCCACGTACGGGTTCTCGAGCGGGTTGACATCCACCGCCAGGCCGTAGGCGTGCATCGACCAATGGCCCGAGCGATTGCCGCCCACGCACGGTGAGGGCACGGACTGCCTGCAGGAGAACGAGCCGGTCACGTCATCGTCGGCGGGCCGCGACCGCACCGGCCCGTACATGTCCTCGAGCTGCATGTGCTTGATCGGGTAGTGCAGCCGGTAGAGCTGGCGGAACACGCTCGCCAGCGGCGCCGCCGCCGACGCGTTCACCACCATCTGCCCGCTGTGGTTGTGCTTGTCGAACCCGCGATAGGTCACGGTCAGCACCCGCAGCCCCGACAGCGGCACCGGACAGCCCTTGTGCCAGAAGCCGTTGTGCTTCAGCTCGGTCTTGAGCGAGGCGGGCAGCGGCTTCACCGACGAGTGGAACCCCTGGGGAGCCGCGAGGGCTAGAAGCAGCGCGATCGCACGGACCATCGCCTCTGCATTGTTGCGCGCCGGAGAAATCCGGCTTAGGTTGAGTTTGTCCTGCCTTGCGGCGCGACTTTCATGCTGGCCCGTGGAACCCTCCATCTGCGGTCCCGTCGTGCCCGACGGGTCCTTGCGCTCTCCGCGCTCGCTGCGGCCCTGACGGCCGTTGCGCCCGCTGCCGCGTCGGCGGCCGACATCCAGGTGAGCCCGTCGGCCACGCGCAGCTCCCCGGTGCTGTTGAACGGCACCACGCAGAGCGGCACCATCTACGTCTTCGTCGGTCCGGCGACTGGCCTAGCGCGAGTCGACTTCTTCCTCGACGACCCGACCATGGCCGGCGCGCCGCGCCAGACCGAGCGCGCGGCGCCGCTCGACTTCGCGGGCACGGCTTCCAACGGCAACGCGGTGGGGTTCAACACCGGCACGCTCACGGGCGGCAGCCACACGATCACCACGCGGGTGGTCACCACGACCAACGTCACGCAGATCCTCAGCGCGACGTTCACGGTCGGCGGCAGTTCGGGAGGTGGCGGCGGCGGTGGAGGTGGCCCGACCGACTGCCCGGTGCCGCCCTGCACCGAGCCCACGGCGCAGCTCCAGGTGAGCACGAGCGCCACGCGCACGTCGCCCGTCTCGCTCAACGGCACCGGCCAGAGCGGGACCATCTACGTCTTCGTCACACCGGTCACGGGCATCGCGCAGGTCGATTTCTTCCTCGACAACCCGACCCAGACCGGCACGCCGCGGCAGACCGGGCGCTCGGCGCCGCTCCACTTCGCGGGCACGGCCACCAACGGCAACGCCGTCGGCTTCAACACGGGCACGCTGGCGAACGGGAACCACACGATCAGCGCCAAGGTCAGAACCACGGCCGGGGCGACCTCGGTCGTGAACGCCACGTTCACCGTGGGCGGCGGCGGCACCACCGGGCCTACGGGGCCGACCGGGCCTACGGGACCGACCGGGCCGACCGGGCCGACCGGACCAACTGGTCCGACCGGGCCAACTGGTCCGACCGGGCCGACCGGACCCAGCGGGCCGCCCTCCGGCAAGTGCCCCCTCACGTGCGCCGAGGTCCTCCAGGAGGTCCCGTACACGCTGAACTTCGATGGCGACGCCGGGAAGCTCAAGGACAAGAACGGCGTGGGCACCGGCTTCACGTGGATCGACAAGCCATCGAACGCGACCGGCTACATGCCGCAGAACCTCCTGATCAGCGGCGGCCAGCTGAAGATCACGACCACGGCCGGCCTCGCGTACGCGGACGTCAACTCACAGGACAACGCCCTGGCGGTCGGCGTGGACGCGCCCAACCAGCGGACCCTGATCAAGACCACCATGGTCAACCCGCCGGCCGGCACCGGCAACCTCGAGCAGGCCGGCCTGTGGTTCGGCGTGAACGAGGACAACTTCATGAAGCTGGTGCTCGAGTCCACGTCCGCGGGGCCGAAGATCGAGAACGGGCTCGAGGTGAACGGAGGCCGGAGCTTCACGCAGATCTCGCCGACGCTGCCCACCGTCAGCAAGCTCGAGCTGTCGATCCTGGTCGATCCCAACGACAGCTCGCTCACCGCCTCCTACAGCGTGAACGGCGGCGCATCGGTGCCGCTCGGCAAGACCACCGCCCCCGGTGAGTTCTTCAGCTTCGACGCGGCCGGCCTCGATCAAGACATCGGTACGCGCAGCTTCGCCGGAGTGATCGCGAGCCACCGGCGCGGGCCCGCACCGGTGACCTACAACTTCGACGACTTCTCGATCACGGACGCCGGGGGCGGCGGCACGACCCCGCCCGCCACCGGCATGAACTTCACGCGCTCGACGATCCCGGTGCCGGCGCCGTCGGCAATGGTCTTCGGGCCCGACGGCAAGCTCTACGTCGCAGAGTGGCAGGGCAAGATCCACCAGATCACGCTGAACGCGAACAAGGCGGTGGTCAGCGACAACGTGATCACCACGCTCGGCCAGCGGCTGACGCTGGGGCTCACGGTCGACCCCGCGTCCACGCCCGACAACGTGATTCTGTGGGCGGCACACTCCTCGCCGTCCGACAACAACGGCACGCCCAACTCCGGCGTCGTCACGAGGCTCTCCGGACCTGGCTTCACGACCAGGCAGGACGTGATCACCGGCCTGCCGCGCGCGATCGCCAACCACGCGACGAACTCGATCCACTTCGGCCCCGACGGCAAGCTCTACATCGCCCAGGGCAGCAACACTGGCGCGGGCGGCACCAACAACGTGGGCGGCGAGTTCGGCAACGCCCAGGAGCAGCCGCTGTCGGCAGCCCTGCTTGTCGCCGATGTGAAGGCGCCGGGCTTCGACGGGTCGTGCCTGAACACCTCGAACATGTACGGCCCACCACCATGCGACGTGACCACCTACTCCACCGGCCTGAGGAACACCTACGACTTCACGTTCCACACCAACGGGAACATCTACGGCGGGGACAACGGGCTCGGTACCGCGGGCAACTACCCACCGTCGCCCACGCCGCCCTGCAACGGGCTCGGGAGCACCAACTCATACCTCTCGGGCGGTCAGAACCCCGGCATCCAGGACGACGACCTCAACCTGCTGCGGCTCGGCAAGTACTACGGGCACCCTGACCCCTACCGGAACGAATGCATCTTCGGCGACGGCCACTGGCAGAACGTGGCGCCGCTGCCGAACTACGTGGGGCCGATGTACAACCTCGGTGCCCACAAGTCGCCCGACGGCATCATCGAGTACCGCGGCGACGCCTTCTGCGGCGAGCTGAAGGGCGACCTGCTGATCTCGAACTACTCGGTGGGCGACGACATCTCGCGCGTCGAGCTGTCGGCGAACGGCGAGTCCGTCACCCGGCTCACCAGCCTGGTCCCGAACCTGCTCGATCCGCTGGTGATGGTCGAGGACTCCGACGGCAATGTCTACGTCGCCGAGCAGGGCGGGAACAGGGTCACCGTCCTCAAGCCGCAGAACCCGGCCACCTGCCCGTAAGCTGACCGGGTGAAGCAGCACGTCCTGGTCCTCGGCGCTGGCTTCGCCGGACTCGAACTGGCCACGCGCCTCTCGGAGACGATGGCGGACGCGGTCCGCGTCACGCTCCTCGACCGCAACGACTCGTTCTTCTTCGGCTTCTCCAAGCTCGACGTGATGCTCGGCCGGCAATCGGCCGACGCCGTGAAGATGCCGTACGCCGACATCGCGAAGGAGGGCGTCGAGTTCCGTCAGGAGATGGTGACCGGCATCGATCCCGCCACCCGCCGCGTCACCACCGACGCAGGCTCGTACGACCCGGACTTCCTCGTGGTCGCCATGGGCGCGGACTACGACATGGCCGCCACGCCCGGCCTCGCCGAGGGCGGCCACGAGTACTACACGCTCGCCGGCGCCGAGCGGCTGCGCGACGCGCTCGCGGACTTCGACGGCGGCAGGGTCCTCGTCTCCGTGCTCGGGCAGCCGTTCAAGTGTCCGCCGGCTCCGTTCGAGGGGGCGTTCCTGCTCCATGAGCACTTCAAGGAGCGCGGCAT
>Ga0136846_1235218_pt1 | contig 10942 bp, 8 predicted proteins | sample HopSoiMetagenom2_FD_96841 | JGI IMG/M metagenome (GOLD analysis project Ga0136846, IMG submission 96841) | Grasslands soil microbial communities from Hopland, California, USA - 2 Assembly 2016 (version 4) | ecosystem: Environmental > Terrestrial > Soil > Grasslands | place: USA: Hopland... | reverse complement strand
GCGATCCTGGTCGTGGCCGCCACCGACGGCCCGATGCCGCAGACCAAGGAGCACGTGCTCCTGGCCCGCCAGGTCGGCGTGCCGTACATCGTCGTCGCGCTGAACAAGGCCGACATGGTGGACGACGAGGAGATCCTGGAGCTCGTCGAGCTCGAGGTTCGTGAGCTCCTCTCCGAGTACGAGTTCCCGGGCGACGACCTGCCGGTCGTCAAGGTCTCGGCGCTCAAGGCGCTCGAGGGCGACGCCGAGTGGGGCAAGTCGGTTCTCGACCTCATGGCTGCTGTCGACGAGGCGATCCCGACCCCCGAGCGTGACGTCGACAAGCCGTTCCTCATGCCCGTCGAGGACGTCTTCACGATCACCGGTCGCGGTACGGTCGTCACCGGCCGTATCGAGCGTGGTGTCCTGAAGGTCAACGAGACCGTTGACATCATCGGCATCAAGCAGGAGAAGACCACCACCACGGTCACCGGCATCGAGATGTTCCGCAAGCTGCTCGACGAGGGCCAGGCGGGCGAGAACGTCGGTCTGCTCCTCCGTGGCATCAAGCGCGAGGACGTCGAGCGCGGCCAGGTCATCATCAAGCCGGGCTCGGTCACCCCGCACACCTCGTTCGAGGCGCAGGCCTACATCCTGTCCAAGGACGAGGGCGGCCGTCACACGCCGTTCTTCAACAACTACCGTCCCCAGTTCTACTTCCGTACCACGGACGTGACCGGCGTCGTGACCCTCCCCGAGGGCACCGAGATGGTCATGCCGGGCGACAACACCGAGATGAGCGTCGAGCTCATCCAGCCCATCGCCATGGAAGAGGGCCTGAAGTTCGCCATCCGTGAGGGTGGCCGGACCGTGGGCGCCGGCCAGGTCATCAAGATCAACAAGTAGTTCTTGTTGGCTTGACAGCCTGACCTCGGCAGCTCTCACGAGCTTCCTGAGGAGGCCCGTACGACTTCGGTCGTACGGGCCTTCTCGTTTTTCGAAACTATTCGGCGCGTACGACCCGTTCCACCCGCTGGTCACTCCCTTCACTATTTGTCATGCCACTGACCAAATTCGGGCGGAGGGGTGGGTACGTCATGTCTGGGTCCGTCAGCCGGAGGGCTGTGCTCGGTGTGGGGGCCGGTCTCGCGGCGGTGCCGGTGCTGTCGGGGGTCGCGCGGGCCGGGGAGGGGGCGGCGCGCCGCACGGACTCCGGTGCGTACATCTCGTTCACCGGCGGCGCGTTCGCGGTCGTCGGGGCGCCGGTCGTCGTCAGCGCCGAGGACCACCCCGGAGTCGTACGGGTCGCCGGTGACCTGCGGGACGACATCGAACGTGTCACGGGTGTACGTCCGGCCGCGACCGTCGCCCGCGAGGTGATCCTGGTCGGCACCATCGGCCGTAGCCCGCTGATCGACGGTCTGGTCCGCGCCGGCAAGCTGGACGTCACGGGCATCGCCGGCCGCTGGGAGACCTCGCTGCAGACGGTCGTGGAGCGCCCGATGCCCGGCGTCGACCGGGCGTTCGTCATCGCGGGCAGCGACCCGCGCGGCACGATCTTCGGCGCGTACGACGTCTCGTACGGCATCGGGGTCTCCCCCTGGTACTGGTGGGACGACGTGCCGCCGGTCCACCGGGACGCGGTGTACGTGCTGCCGGGCAGGCACACCCAGGGCACCCCGGCCGTGAAGTACCGGGGGATCTTCGTCAACGACGAGAACCCCGCCCTCGGTACCTGGGCTCCTCGCTTCTTCGGCCCCGGAAAGGCGCCGGGCCACCCCGGAGGCTTCAACGCGGCCTTCTTCGAGCGGGTCTTCGAGGTGCTGCTGCGCCTGAAGGCGAACTATCTCTGGCCGGCCGTCTGGGGCAGGGCGTTCGCCGAGGACGACCCGGACAACCACGCCCGCGCGAAGGCGTACGGCATCGTCATGGGCACGTCCCACGAGGCGCCCATGATGCGGGGCATCGAGGAGTGGAACCGGCACGCGGTTCCCGCCGTACGCGACAGCGCGGGGAACATCGTGACCCCGGGCCACGACCCCTACGGGGGCACCGGGGAGTGGTCGTACCGGCGGAACGCGGAGGCTGTCCGGGCGTACTGGCGCGACGGCATCCGGCGGATGGTCGACCAGGACTTCGAGGGCGTCGTCACCCTGGGCATGCGCGGCAACGGCGACACGAGCCTGCCGGACGGTGACGGCATCGAGCTGATGCGGGAGATCATCGAGACGCAGCGCGGGATCATCGCGGAGGTGACCGGGAAGCCCGTAGGGGAGACCCCGCAGGTGTGGACCCTGTACAAGGAGGTCCAGCGGTACTGGGACCGTGGGCTGAGGGTCCCCGGCGATGTCACCGTCGTTCTGACGGACGACAACTGGGGCAACATCCGCAAGCACCCGGACCCGGCGGAGCCGGCGAGGAGCGGCGGCTACGGCCTGTACTACCACTTCGACTACGTGGGCGTCGGCCGCAACTACAAGTGGGTGGACACCACCAACCTCCAGAACCTCTGGGACCAGCTCCACCAGGCCCACGCCTACGGCAACCACGGCCTGTGGGTGGCGAACGTCGGCGACCTGAAGGGCAACGAGGTGCCGGCCGAGTTCTTCCTCAACTACGCCTGGAATCCGGCGCGTTGGGACCTGGAGAACCTGACGGAGTGGGAACGCGGGTACGCCCGCCAGAACTTCGGCGCCGAACACGCGAGCGCGATCGCGGCGGTGCTCGCCGAGTACGGCCAGTTGCAGGCCCGCCGCAAACCGGAACTCCTCAACCGTCGCATCACGCTCAACCCGGCGAAGGACCCGACGAAGGACGAGTCGGCGATCGTGTACGACGACCAGGAGACCCCCTTCGCCTTCGGCCACCGGGAGTTGGAACGGGCGACGGAGGACTGGCGGAGGCTGGAGAGGGAGGCGGAGCGGGTACGCAGGCGGCTGCCGGCCCACTCGCAGGACGCCTGGTACCAACTCGTCGGGTACGAGGTGGAGGCGACCGCCAACCTCTACGGCCTGCGCGAGGCCGAGTTCAAGAACCTTCTGTACGCGGCCCAGGGGCGCGCGGCGACCAACGACCGCGCGGCGGAGGCGGAAGCCGGCCTGGAACGGGACTTCGCGCTCGCCGACCGCTTCAACCACCAGGTGGCGGGCGGCAAGTGGGAGGGCTTCCAGACCCAGCCGCACATCGACTACGGGGACGTGGCACGGTACGGGCCCAACGCCCCCTGGCAGCAGCCCGAGAAGGACAACGTGGCGATCCCGGACGTCCTGTTCCCGGCGGTGCGGCGGGTGGAGCTGCCGGTGGCCGGGGAGTTGGGGGTGGCGGTCGACGGGTCCGAGGACTCGGGGGAGTGGTGGCCGGGGGGATCCTCCGGTCCGGCCGCGCTGCCGGTGTTCAGCCCGTACCAGACGCGGCCCGACCAGTACGTCGAGGTGTTCAACCGGGGGCGTACGCCGTTCGAGTACCGGGTGAGGTCGTCGGTGCCGTGGCTGGTGGTGGACCGGCCGAGGGGGCGGGTCGAGCAGCAGGTGCGGCTGAGGGTGTCGGTGGACTGGGCCCGGGTGCCGGACGGGCGTACGGACGCCTCGTTGACGGTGTCGGGTGCGGGGGCGTCGGTGCGCGTGGGGTGCGTCGTGGAGAAGCCGTCACGTCGGCAGCGGCGGGGGCTGCGGGGGTTCGTGGAGGCGGGCGGTTATGTCGCGATCGACGCCGACAACTACGCGCGGTCGGTGGGTGGTTGGCGGCGGCTGGACCGTATCGGCCGCACCGGCGCGGGGATGACCTCGTGGCCGGTGACGGCTGCGCGCCGCACGCCGGGTGGGGCTTCGGGTGGGGCTTCGGGTGGAGGTTCGGCGCGGCTGGAGTACGAGGTCAGCCTGCTGTCGGCGGGTGAGGTGACGGTGTGGGCGTATCTGTCGCCGCGCAACCCGACGCTGCCCACGGGCGGGCTGCGCTACGCGGTCTCGTTCGACGAGGGCGAGCCGCAGCAGGTCGACATTCACGCCGTCACGGGGGCGGACGACGGCCTGATGAACAAGCAGTGGGCCCGCCACACCTCCGACAACGTGAACGTGACGGCGACCAGGCACACGGTGACGGCGGCGGGGGTCCACCGGCTGAAGTTCTGGGTGGTCGACCCGACGGTGGTGGTGCAGCGGCTGGTGATCGACACGGGCGGACTGACACCGACGTATCTGGGGCCGCTGGAGAGCCGGCGCGTCCGCTGAGCACGAGCAGGTCATCACACCGAGTGAGGGGACCGTACATGAACGTCTTCCGCATGCCCGTTTCCGTGGCGGCACTGGGCGCGACGCTGATGATCACCGGCGCGGGCGCGCAGCCGGCGTCGGCTCACCCCGGTCCCGTCCCGCTGCGGACACTGGCGGCCGGGACCGGCGTACGCATCGGCACGGCCGTGGACCTGGCGGTGCTGGCCGACGACACCACGTACCGCAGCACGACCGCACGGGAGTTCAATTCCGTGACCGCCGAGAACGCCATGAAGTGGGAGTCGGTGGAGCCGACCCGGGGGACGTACGACTGGCGGCAGGCGGACGACCTGGTCCGCTTCGCGCGGGCACACGGGCAGGCGGTACGGGGCCACACGCTGGTGTGGCACAACCAGCTGCCGGCATGGCTCACGGCGGGGGTGGCGGACGGCTCGATCGGGGCGGCTGAGCTGCGCGGGATCCTCAGGGACCACATCACCAAGGAGGTGAAGCGGTACAAGGGCCGGATCTACCAGTGGGACGTGGTGAACGAGGTCTTCGAGGACGACGGCTCGCTGCGGAAATCGATCTGGTTGCAGCAGTTGGGGCCCTCGTACATCGAGGACGCCTTCCGCTGGGCCCACGCGGCCGACCCGAAGGCCAAGCTGTTCCTGAACGACTACAACGTAGAGGGCGTCAACGCGAAGTCGACGGCCTACTACGACCTGGCGAAGCGGCTGCGGGCGAAGAAGGTCCCGGTCCAGGGCTTCGGCATCCAGGGCCACCTGGCCATCCAGTACGGCTTCCCGGGCCAGGTCCCCGAGAACCTCGCCCGCTTCGAGAAGCTGGGCATGCAGACGGCGTTCACCGAGGTCGACGTACGCATGATCATGCCGGCGGACGGGACGAAGCTGGCGACGCAGGCCGCGTACTTCCGGGGGCTGCTGGACGCGTGCGTCCAGGCGCGGCGGTGCACCTCGTTCACGGTGTGGGGGTTCAGCGACAAGTACTCGTGGGTGCCCGGGGTGTTCGAGGGGCAGGGGGCGGCGACGCTGATGGACGAGGCGTACGGGCGGAAGCCGGCGTTCGCGGCGGTGGGGGAGGGGCTGCGGGAAGGGGCCTGACGGTTCCCGGCCCCGGCCGGCCCGCCCGGCCGGGGCGCAATGTGTCACCAAATACCCGGCAATGATTCACCATCCCCTTCCCTGTGGGGCCCGTTCTGTGTGGCGGAGGTGTCCGCCACCCCGATAAGTTCGGCCTTTTGATCGCACTGTTGTTTCACGGGGGAACCACGATGAGTGACCTGCGCCTCGACGACACGATATTCGCGGACCTGAAGAAGACTTTCTCGTCCATAAGCGACCGGATGGAGACGACCCGGCGCAGTCTGCGCAGCACGGACGCCTCGTGCGTCGGTGAGAGCGGGCTGGTCGAGGACGTGCAGGACTTCGCCGACGACTGGGGCTACGGCATCAAGCAGCTCGGCAAGCACACCCAGGGCGCCGTGAAGATGATCAACAAGATCGCCGAGACCTTCGACGGGCTCGACCTGGAGCTGGCCGAGTCCCTCAAGGCCGCCAAGGCCTCCAAGAAGGGCAAGTGACGTGGCCGGCCAGCGGATCGTCCCGCCGAGCATAGGTTGGGACCCCACCCCGGGAGACGTCGAGGACACCCGGGAACTCGCCAAACGGCTCGGCAAGCTGGCGAGCGAACTCGGCACGGCTCTGGGGGAGCTGGAGCGGATCGAGTGCGGCGCCTGGAAGGGCAAGACCGCGGTCGCCTTCACCGAGTACATAGGCGAGGACGTCACCCCGCTCATCCGCAAGAGCCATGACTCCTTCGACAAGGCATCGCGCGCCCTGCACAAGTGGGCGGGCGAACTCCAGGACTTCCAGGACGAGACGGACCGCCTGGACAAGTCGGCCAAGGAGAAACTCGAAGCCAAGTCCGATGCCGAAGGGAAGGCCGGCGGCAACGGCAGCGACGACCTCGCCAAGACCTCCAGTGCGGTCAACGGGGTCATCCAGAAGGTCCACGAACTCGAAGAGCGCTACCGGCGGGCCGCCGGTCACATCAGCCGGGAGCTGGACAAGGCCGCCGACATCGCCCCTGACGAGCCCGGCTTCTGGGACAAGCTCGGCACGGGCATCGCCGACGCGTGGGGCGCCACGGGCGACTGGCTCAAGGAGCACGCGGATCTGATCAAGGAGATCGGCGACGTACTGAGCCTGGTCAGCAGCGCCCTGGGTGTCCTGGCCATCATCACCGCCCCTTTCGAACCGATCGGCGCGATCTTCGCGGCCGCGGCGATGATCACCAGCGGGGCCGCCCTCCTGACCCACGTGGTGGCCAAGGCGGCCGGGGCGGACGTCAGCTGGGCGGACATCGGGTTCGACGCGCTGGGGATTCTGCCGGGGGTGAAGGGGCTCAGCGGGACTGCCGAGTTGGTCAAGGGTGCCGATTCCACGGTGCGTGCCGCCGAACTGGGCCGGGGCTTCGTCGGGACGAAGAACGCCAGCAAGCTGTTCGTTCTCTTCGGTCCGTCGAAGCTTGTCCCCGTCGTCAAGCTCGGCGATGAGGGTGGCCGCATGGCACTCGCTGTCGAGAGCGGACTGCAGAACGTCCGCAAGGGCCAGTGGCTCGGCACCCAGGGCATCAACCTCGTGGGATCCAAGCTGCCGTTCATCAAGAGTGCCGAAGACATCATCGCGCCGATGGGGAAGGCGGGCCGCGCCCTGGACGCCACCATCAAGGGGGCGCTCACCGGCAACAAGGCGCACACCATCGCGACCAACGACTACGGGAACTGAGCACCACGGCATGAACAACGCGGAAGAACTCCGGGCACTGGGCGTGGCAGGCGCGGCGCTGCCGCCCATGAGCATTCGCCTGCCTGAAGGAATGCACGCGATCGAGATCTCCGTGGACGAGACCGAACGATCCGAAGCCGTAAGGGAGTTGGTCCGGGATATCTACCCGCAGGGCGAGGAGCCATTGTGGGAGGCGATGAGTGCTCTGTACGCCGCCACGGCACAGGAGATGTCGTCGGGCGGTGTCTCGTTCTTCGGTATCGGGCTGTACGACATCGGGGACGGCGGCGGCGTGGCGCACTGCTCGCTCACCGTGGCGGTGTTCGAGTCGGGGGTGGCGGACCCGGATGTCGTAGCTCAGGGCATCTTCGCGACGCTGGGCCCCGACCCCATGCGTGATGTGACGTGGCTGGACCTGCCCTGTGGGCCAGCGGTGTCGGTGATCTCCTTCCGCAAGCTTGTCGTGGACGGTCAGTACACGAGGAGCGGAAGCGACGAAGAACTGACGATGGGGCAGATCCAGGTGCACGTTCCCTTCTCGACGGGTCCCTACACCGCTGTGATCACCTTGGACACGGCCTCCGTGGAGCAGTGGGACGAGTTCACGCATGCCATTGCCGGAATCGTCGGATCGCTGGAATTTCCCAACTCAGGAGAGATGACGTACTGATGGACTGGAATCCCGCCGCCGACGAAGACCAGCTCTTCCGTATCACGGTCAAATTCGCGACCGGAGTGGCTCCTGCGGTCTCCGGCAGCAGATGGTTCCGGGACCCCGAGCGCAACGACATCCAGGGTGAGTTGGCCGGATGGCCTGTCGGCCCCGTCTTCACTCCGCGTACGGCGGGCGACCAGGCCGCGCGCCGCGTCGGCCGTGGTTTCCTCTCCGCAATCCCCGTGATCGCGAACATCATCGCCAACATCGGCGGAGCCGGCGGGTCACCCTTCGGGGGGACGACTGAACAGGGAAGTCCGGACGAACCGGAGAACGAGGTCGACGACTTCCCCGTGATGTGGGCCGCCCCCGGCGCCCTCGCTCGTACAGTGCCGTGGGATCTCGATCCCGGGCGGCGCCCTGAGGGGTACCTCACGGATCTCGTGCTGACGAGCCGACGGCTGCTCTTCCTCGATGAAGTCGGCGTCCTGGCGGAGTTTCCACGGGAATCCATCGCCGACGCCCGGCAAATGAAGTTCAGCCGGATCGGTGCGGATATGCGCATCACGTTTGTGGATGGCTCCTGGATTCGTCTCTTCACGGGTAACCCGGCGAACGCCGAGAGGCTCGCCGGGATTCTCGATGGATCCATGCAGGCAGTGCCCGAAAGCGCCCTCACGGAGGCACAGCGCGAGCGGGTGGCTCGTTTCGTGGCCCACCTGCGCGGTGTCGTACAGCCCCCCGTGTACACTAGGTTGCCCAGCGGAATCGTCCGCGTAGAAGTCTGTCAACGTTCCAAGGCAGAGAAGGATCTCGTCGATGTAGCGGGGATCCTGATGGACGACGAGGGTGAAGCGGCCCCGCCGAAGCCAGGCGACCTGTAGGCGCTCACCCCACCCCACACTCCGCCCAGACCGTCTTCCAAGGCGCGGCCACAGCCCCACCCCCCCCACCGGTCCGCCAACGCCTCGAGGATCACCAGCCCCCGCCCCGACTCGCTGTCCGGCGCCGACTCCCGCACCCCCGGCAACACGTCGCCCCGCGTGTCCGTCTTCTCGTACGCTTCCGGCAGTTGATCAACCGATCAGGCAACTGTCGGAGAGGTGTCCATGAACGCAGGTATACGCGGCCGAAGACGTACCGCAGCCGTGATCGCGACAGCCGGGGCCCTCGCGCTCTCGGTGCTCAACGCCCCAGCCGCGCAGGCCAGGGACACAGGCATCGTCCTGTCGGACCTCGTGATCAACAACGGCAAGCCGGTAGTGGTCGGCACCTCGCGGGTGGTAAAACCGTCTATCACTTTCAACATCGCCCTGCCTCCGGGGTACGGCACAGACCACCCGGTCCGTTATGACGCGCACCCCTTCCTGTATCGGGGACGTATTACGGCGGCGGCCGGCACCGGAGACAACTACATAGGACCGAGCGGCTACGGCTGCTACGAGCTGAGCCTCAAGCGGGCGCGTTGCGAGGGCACGCTGTACATCGACCCCCATCCGTCGAGCGACCACGTTGATTCCAACAGCGACGCCACCAAGTGGAAGATTGGCGTGTCGCTCCGTCTGTGGAAGGCCGACGAGGTGACTCTCGTCGCCCAGGAGTACGAGACAAGGCCCGGAGGCGTCCCCCTCAAACGCGCCGCGCATCTCACCGTCGCAGACGCCACCCCGGAGCCGGTCGCCAAGGGCAAGAAGGTCACCGTCGCGGGCAAGCTCACCCGGGCGAACTGGACCACCCACAAGAACGGCCCCTACGCCGGCAGCGCCGTGAGACTCCAGTTCCGCGCCAAGGGTGCCACCGCCTTCAAGACGCTCAAGTGGGTCACCACTGATAGCGCGGGTGCCCTCCGCACCCAGGTCACGGCCTCCACCGACGGGTCCTTCCGGTGGATGTTCTACGGCAACACGGCGACCGGCACCGCGACCAGCGGCCAGGATTACATCGACGTGCGCTGACCAGACTTCTGATTGTCGGGGCCAACTGTCTGCCGAGGACGCGCACGAAGAGTTGTGCGGTTCCGGCGGACAGTGTGCTGCGGTCCCTGCTGTCGGGCAGGGCCGTTTCTGGCGGACTTCGGCTACTGGTCCGCGAAGATCTCCGCAGCGGAGGTGACGGTGGGGGCGCGGGTGAGCCAAGTGCGCAGGGTCTCGGTGTCGTCGCAGCCGGTGATCCGCTCACGGATCTCGTCGGTCACGTCGAGGCCGCGCTGCTCCAGGACCAGCAGTATGGCGGCGGCCTGGCCTTCGGCCTTGCCTTGTGCTCGACCTTGCGCGCGGCCCTCGTCGCGGATCTCTTCCGCGATGTAGGACTTGCAGAAGGAGAGGTCCACGGCCACCAGTTTCCTCCAGTACTGCCTGGCCGGGCGGTCGCCCAGGCCTTGTGCGGTGAATTCGATGATCGGGTCGGCGACGTCCTCGGGCTCGCCCTGCAGGGCGAGCGACAGTGTTTTCAGTGTGGCAAAGATGTCCGGATCGGCCGCGTGCGTGATGGCGGACAGGGTGGCCAGTGCCAGGTCCGCGCGTGCCTCGGCCGGGTCGGTGATGACGGGTGTGTTGTGCGGGCCCACCACGAGGGGCGTGAGGGTGAGCGTGGGCAGCCCGGGCGGGCCGCTGGTCACCGGTTGCTGGGCCCATCTAAGGATTCGGGTCTGCTCAACATCAGCAGCGCCCGGCGCGGCGTCGGGTTTGACCTTCGTCACCCTGCGGGTATTGTCTCCGGCTCGATTGGCGGAGGCCCTGCCCCGTATGGCAGACTGTCGGAGTTGCTCGGTCGAGCGCCGATGCTGCGCGCCTCCCGTCGGGAGGACCGGAAGCGAGTCCCACAGTACTCGTCGCCTCAACTGCCGTAAGGCAGCGCTGGGGCGGACGTACGGGAATCTTTCGGGAAGTGTCAGCGGGGTGCAGATCAGGCACCCGGTGGGTGTTTCAGCCCCCGGTCCTGCGGTTGCTTTCGGGCGGGCCGCGTCCCTCGTAGGGAAATCCGTGACGGATATCCATGCGGCAGGAGCGCGACACACCCGACCGCGTGGGTCGGAGGACGGGACGCGAACCCCAGGGTTCCAGAGCGTTTCACTAGACAAAGGACTACTGAGTAGCCATGGCGGGACAGAAGATCCGCATCCGGCTCAAGGCCTACGACCACGAGGTCATCGATTCCTCGGCGAAGAAGATCGTCGAGACGGTGACGCGAACTGGTGCGTCGGTCGCGGGCCCGGTGCCGCTGCCCACTGAGAAGAACGTGTACTGCGTCATCAAGTCGCCGCACAAGTACAAGGACTCGCGCGAGCACTT